>JACXTT010008727.1_pt1 | contig 13999 bp, 14 predicted proteins | sample 9270951 | NCBI WGS metagenome assembly JACXTT01 (sample SAMN15532306, study PRJNA645909) | rock metagenome | isolation source: weathered quartz diorite | place: Puerto Rico | collected 2017-06-21 | reverse complement strand
GGGCGGAAAGTTCTCAAGCGGCGGCGCGCGAAGGGGCGGAAACGGCTGACCGTCTGACCGGCCGGTTTCCTCGACGCGAACGGTTGACCACCAGCGCTGAATTTCAAGCGCTCTTCCAGCGGGGCAAGCGAATTGACCGGCCGTCCATGATCGTACTCTGGCGTGCGACGGACGAGCCGCGGCGCGCCGGATTCGCCGTGAGCCGGCAGGTGCGGGGTGCCGTACAACGCAACCGCGCGCGGCGGCGTCTGCGCGAGGCGTATCGCGCGATGCGCGACGCCGCGCCCACCCACACGGCGCTCGTGATCATTGGCCGTCCTGCCGCGCTCCACCGGCCGTTCACGGCGCTGGCCGGCGAGCTCCACGACGCCCTGACCGCGATTCCGGGTCCGCGGGCGTGACCGTCGCGGCGCGGACCGCTCTGGGAGTGCTACGAGCCTATCAGCGGCTCGTCTCGCCGCTGCTGCCGAGCGCCTGTCGGTTCGCGCCGACCTGCTCCGAGTACGCGAGGCAGTCGATCGTCGAGCACGGGCTCGTACGCGGCGCGGGCCTGGCCGCCTGGCGTCTGGTGCGCTGCCATCCGTTCCATCCCGGCGGATACGATCCTCCGCCGGCGCGCGCGCGGCAGGCGTGACGATGGAGAAGCGGGCCATCCTGGCGGCGGTTCTGATGGCGGGCGTGTTCATCGTCTACCAGATGTTTTTCTTCCCCGAGCCGCCGCCGCAGAAGCCCCCTGTGCAGACCGCGACCGCGCCTGCTCCGGAGCCGCCGGCCACTCCGTCACCGGCTCCTGTCCCGGCCGCGGCGCGCGGGCCGCAAGCCCCCCGTCCACCGCAAAGCTTGGCGGCCGTCGAAGCGCCGCTCTATCGCGACGTGGTCAGCAGCGAGGGCGGCAAGCTCCAGGAGCTGCAGCTCCGGTATCGCGGGGAAAAGCCCATGGTCATCGTGGGCGACCTGGGCCCGGCGGGACTGCAGCTGGCTCCGGACGCGAACGCTCCGGCCGAGGTCGTCCCGATGAGGTTCGACAAGGACGCGCTCGTGCTGACGGACAAGCCCGTGGACCTGGTGCTGACCGGCGAAGCTGGGGGCCTCAAGGTCCGCCAGACGCTGAAATTTCATCCCGACGGCTACGCGATCGATGCGCATCTGCGGGTCGAAAACCCCGGCGCCGGGCCGCGTACGGTCGTACTCAGCCTGCCCTGGATCACGCGCCAGGCCTGGCGCGGCGCCGCCGAGAAGTTCCAGGGCCAGCACCCCACCGAGATAGTCTGGTCTCAGCAGGGATCAGTCAATAGAATCGATGACTTATCAGCTCCTCACGGTGTCGTTGCAGACGGCGACTGGGTCGCGCTGGACAGTGTCCAGTACCTGGGAGCGCTGATTCCGAAGAGCCCCGGTTTCAAGATCGTGGCCTCGACCGACGGCAAGGTCCCCGACGCGAAGGCCGGCGACACGGCGCCCGTCGGCCGCGCCACCATCGCCCTTCGGGCGACGCCTACCATCGCAGCGGGTCAAGCCTGGGAGGGCGCCGTCGTCCTCTATGCGGGTCCGAAGGAGTACGAGCGGCTCAGGGCTCTCGGGCTCGAGGAGACGATCAACTTCGGCTGCTTCCCGGTACCGTGCGCGATCAAGGGTACGTGGACACCCGCTCTCCCGATGCGCTGGCTCGGCGTGCCGATCCTGGCGTTGCTGAACTGGACCTACAAGCACGTCGGCAACTACGGCCTCGCGATCATCCTGCTCACGGTCGTGTCGAAGGTGCTCTTCTATCCCCTGACCGTGAAGAGCATGCGCTCGATGAAGGCGATGCAGGCCCTTCAGCCTCAGGTCAACGCGCTCCGCAGCAAGTATCAGAAGGACCCGCAGGCGCTCCAGCGCGAGACGCTCGCGCTCTACCGGAAGCATCATGTGAATCCGATGGGCGGCTGCCTGCCGATGATCGCGCAGGTCCCCATCTTCTACGCGCTCTACCTGGCACTGTCGGTGTCGGTCGAGCTGCAGGGCTCGCCATTTCTGTGCTTCGGGCATCTCATCTGGTTCGATCTCTGGATCTGCGATCTGGCGGCCCACGATCCGATCTACGTGCTGCCCGTGCTCATGGGCATCACGATGTTCGTGCAGCAGAAGATGACGCCGACGATGGGCGATCCGCGTCAGGCGAGGATGATGCTGTTCATGCCGGTCATCTTCACGTTCATGTTCCTCAACCTGCCGTCGGGCCTCGTCCTCTACTGGACCGTGTCCAACATCCTCCAGATCCTCCAGCAGAAGCTCATGGACCGACCCGCGCGTACGCGCGCGACGCGCGAGGCCAAAGACGCCGGCCGAGCCTGAGCCGCCGCGCGCCGGCGACACGATCGTCGCGATAGCGACGGCGATCGGCGAGAGCGCGATCGGGGTGATTCGTGTGAGCGGGCCCGATGCGATCGCGATCGTCGCGCCCCTGCTCCGTAGCGCGATTCCGCTGGCGGCGTTTCCCTCGCACGCGCTTCGCCGGGTCGCCATCGTCGACGGCAAGAGCGGCGAGCGCGCGGACGAGGCGCTGTGCGCCGTCATGCTTGCGCCGCGGTCGTACACCGGCGAGGACGTCGTCGAGCTCTCGTGTCACGGCTCGCCGGCACTGCTTGGCATGGTCACCCGGTGGATCGTGGCCGGCGGTGCGCGCCTGGCCACACCCGGCGAGTTCACGCGGCGCGCGTTCCTCAACGGCCGCATCGATCTCTCGCAGGCCGAGGCCGTCGCGCTGATGATCGGCGCGCGGACCGATCGCGCCGTCGCGCTCGCGGCGCGCGCGCTCGGGGGCGGCCTCGCCGAAGGCGGTCGCGCCGTGCGAGATTCGCTCGTCGAGGTCATCGCGGGCCTCGAGGTCGAGCTGGACTTTCCCGAGGAGCGCATCGGCCACGATCTCGATCGCGCCCGCTCGGCGGTCGCACGCCTGCAGGCCGACGTCGACCGCTGGGCGGCGGCCGCCCGCCACGGCCGTGTCGTTCACGACGGAATCACCGTCGCGCTCGTGGGACCACCGAACGCGGGCAAGTCGAGCTTGCTGAACGCGCTGCTCGGACACGATCGCGCGATCGTGTCGCCGCTCCCCGGCACCACCCGCGATGTCGTGGAAGGCACCATCGCGGTCGCCGGCGTTCCTGTTCGCCTTCTGGATACGGCCGGTCTCGATGCCCCACGGGACGCGATCGAGGCGGAAGGCATCCGCCGCAGTCGGGTCGCGATGGACGAGAGCGATCTGCTCCTCGTCGTTCTCGACTCGAGTGCTTCGCCGGATCGACGCGTGCTGGGTGAAACGGTCGGACGCTCCCGCGTCCTGGTGAGGGCGAAGAGCGATCTCCCTTCCCATCCCGAAGCCGCGGCGCTGCCGGACGCCGTGGACACGAGCACGCTCCGGCGCGGCGGCGTCGACGCGCTGCTCGAGCGTCTCGCCCACGAGGTCGAGCTGCGAGCGGCTGCGGCGGGAGACGAAGGCGGCATCGTCGCCTCCCTTCGGCAGCTCGACCTTCTCGAAGCGCTGTCCCGCTCTCTGGCGTCGAGCGCCGAAGCGCTCCGCGACATGCCGCTCGAGGCGGCACTCGTCGACCTCAGGCAGGCGCTCCGGCTCACTGGGGAGATCCTGGGCATCGACGTTGGCGACGCCGTGCTCGACCACATCTTCTCGACGTTCTGCCTGGGCAAGTGACGCCGATCGAGGCCCTGCAGGACGGGGCCGCCGCCATCCTCGGGAGGCCCCTGAGGGCCACCGAGCGCGACGACTTTGGCAAGTATCTGAGCTTATTGGTGAAGTGGCAGCGGGCCCATCGGATGGTCGGCTCGGCCGACCCCATGTGGATCGTGGAACATCTTTTCCTCGACAGCCTCCTCTTCCTGAAGCTCCTTCCCTCGACCGTCCGAGCGCTGGCAGATCTGGGCTCTGGTGCCGGGCTGCCGGGACTACCCATCAAGATCGTCCGGCGGGACGTCGAGGTCACACTGATCGAGTCACGCAGGCGGCGCGCGACGTTCCTGTCGAGCGCCATTCGGTCGATCCCGCTGGACGGCGCCCGGGTCGTCGAGGGCCGAGTCGAAAGCCTCTCGCACGAGCTCGAGGGCCGTTTCGATGCGGTCGTCATGCGCTGTGCCGGCGAACCCGAAGTGATGATCCCCTCGGCCCTGACCCTGCTGTCCGCGCGCGGGATCGTCATTGCTTCTGGCCCGCCGAAGCCCAGACCAATCTCGATCGGCGACTGGGTGACTGTGCCCGGGGTTGGAAGAGGCACGGCTCGCCGCTTTGCGGTGTACCGGAAGGGCTAGCGAGCGGGCCAGCGCACTGAAAGTTTGACTCAACACCGCAGACTGTGGAAAGTGTTGCGCGTGGAACAAAGCCCGAATAGTAAACAGGTGTTGATGTCATAGTGTGCCTCGTGGAACATTCGAGTGGCTAGAGTCCTTGCGATCGTGAACCAGAAGGGCGGCGTCGGGAAGACCACGACGGCCGTGAACCTTGCGGCCGGGTTCGCCCTTGCCGAACGCCCGACTCTTCTCGTCGACCTCGATCCGCAGGGCAACGCGACGACGGGGCTGGGCGTCCAGAAGACCGGTCTCCATCCGACGGTCTACCACGTGCTCCTTGGTGGAGAGGCGGCGGAGAAGGGGATCCGGCCGACTGTCATACCTGGGCTGAGATTGCTTCCGGCCGACATCGATCTCGTCGGCGCCGAGATCGAGCTCGTCGGCGTCGCTCGCCGCGAGCACCGACTCCGAGACGTGCTGGAGCCGGTGGCGGCGTCATACGACTACATCATCATCGATTGCCCGCCGTCCCTTGGTCTACTGACCATCAACGCGCTCGTTGCGGCCGATCGGGTGCTCGTTCCGCTGCAGTGCGAGTTCTACGCGCTCGAGGGGCTGGCCCATCTCCTCAAGAAGACCGTGAAGCTCGTTCGGGAGAAGCTCAATCCCGGACTCGACCTCCTGGGAATCCTGCTCACGATGTTCGATGGCCGCACGAGCCTCGCGCTCCAGATCCGCGACGAGGTCAACAAATACTTCCCGGGGCAGGTATTCGACACGGTCATTCCGCGCAACGTCCGTCTCACGGAGGCGCCAAGCCACGGACGGCCGGTCATGCTGCACGACCTCAAGTCCAGTGGCTCGGTCGCATACCTCGAACTGACTCGGGAGGTGCTGAACCATGATTACTAAGCGGGGGCTCGGTCGCGGCCTGGGAGCGCTGTTGGCGTCGGAGCCGGCGGAAGCGGAGGCGCTGGTCGACGTGCCGATCGACCAGATCGAGGTGAACCCGCATCAGCCCAGGAAAGTGTTCGACTTCACGGCGCTCGATGAGCTGGCGGCCTCCATCAAGTCTTCCGGCGTGATCCAGCCGATCATCGTCCGACGCATCGGGGGCTCGTATCAGCTCATCGCGGGCGAGCGCCGCTGGCGCGCGGCACGCCAGGCCGGCCTCGATCGGATTCCCGCGATCGTGCGCGAGGCCACGGACGCCCAGAGCATCGAGCTCGCGCTCGTCGAGAATCTCCTGCGCGAGGACCTGAATCCGATCGAGGCGGCGCAGGCCTACCAGAAGCTCCTGGCGGAGTTCGCGTGGACGCAGGAGGAGCTCGCACAGCGGATCGGCAAGGATCGCACGTCGATTGCGAACTGTCTCAGGCTGCTGAGGCTCCCGGAGGAAATTCAGGCCGACCTGCGAAGTGGGCGGCTGACGATGGGCCACGCGCGCGCGCTACTCGCGCTGCCCACGGTGTCCGAGCAGCTCAAGCTGCGCGACGAGATCCTGGCGAACGACTGGTCGGTGCGGACCACCGAGGATTCGATTCGCGCGAAGGAATCACTCGCCGAAGCGCGCGGCCTGGCGCCGCGCAAGGGGCGGCGGCGGTCGGTCGAGCTCGCGGCGCTCGAGGAAGCGCTCCAGCGGGGCCTGATGACCCGTGTGCGGATCGTCGGCAACGAGCGAAAAGGTAAGATCGAGGTCAGCTACGCGACGCCGGACGAGCTCGAGCGCCTGTCCGAGCTGCTCGGCGCGCGCCACTGACAGAAGCCAGATGGCAGAACGCATCGTCGTCGGCATGAGCGGGGGCGTCGACTCGTCGGTCGCCGCGGCGCTGCTCGTCGAGCAGGGCGCGGACGTCGTCGGGGTCACCATGCGCGTCTGGCCGCGCCAGGAGGCCGACGAGCCGACGAAGCGCTTCGGGAGCTGCTGCGGGACCGAGGCGGTCGAGGACGCCCGCCGGGTCGCGCGCGCGCTCGGGATCCCGCACTACCTCCTGAGCATGGACGACGAGTTTAACCAAAAGGTGATCGGCGAGTTCGTCGAGTCATACGCCAAAGGGCGCACGCCGATCCCGTGCCTCTCGTGCAATAGTAACCTAAAGTTCGGCTCGCTTCTCGGCCGCGCGCGCGCGTGGGAGGCGGCGGCCGTCGCCACCGGACACTACGCGCGGGTCGCGCGCGATCGGGCGACCGGTCGGCATCTGCTCCTGCGGGCCCGCGACACGCGGAAGGATCAGACCGATTTTCTCTGGCCGCTGACGCAGGCGCAGCTCGGCGCCGCGCGGTTTCCGATCGGCGAGCTGACCAAGGACGAGGTGCGGGCGAAGGCGCGCGGCCTGGGCCTGCACACCGCGGACAAGCCGGAGAGCCAGGACATTTGCTTCGTGCCCGACGACGACTACCGCGGCTTTCTCCGCCGCCGCGCGCCCGAGGTGTTCCGCCCGGGGGCCGTCGTCGATCGGCTCGGGAACGCGCTCGGCGCCCACGGGGGGATCGCGGGCTTCACGGTCGGCCAGAAGCGCGGGCTCGGCCTGGCGACCGGCCGGCCGCTCTATGTCGTCGATCTCGACCCCGAGCACGACACGATCACGGTCGGTGAGGCGACGGACCTCGAGCGCGACCGGCTCGTGGCCACCGCGGTGAACTTCATCGCGTGCGCGCCGCCGATCGCTCCGCTCCGGGTCGCCGCGAAGATCCGCCACAGCCACCAGCCGGCCGCGGCCTCCGTGCGCGCGCTCGACGGAGACCGGGCGGAGGTCGTCTTCGATGCCCCGCAGCGGGCCGTGAGCCCCGGCCAGTCCGTGGTCTTCTACGACGGAGACATCGTGGTCGGGGGCGGGGTCATTTCGCGCTCCGCCGACTGAGCGCGGCGATTGACAGCGAGCGGAATTGCGTGATAGTTTTCACAAACCTTCGTCGGGCATCTCGAGATCGAGGAGACCTCCGAATGCATCAGCGTGAACGGGAATGGATCGGCACCGTCGCGCGTATCGCTATCTTGCTGGTGCTGCTGGCGCCGTGTCTGGCGTGGGCCGCCCCCGAGGGCGGGCACGAGGGCGGCGGCCTGATCAGCCTCGACAAGTCGCTGATCATCCAGTTCCTCAACTTCATCATCCTCCTGCTGATCCTGCAGCGGCTCCTCTACAAGCCGTTCCTCGCGAAGATGGCCGAGCGCACCCAGGCGATCCAGAAGTCGCTCGACGAAGCGCAGGCCGCGCGCGCCCAGGCCGCCCGCCAGCAGGAGGAGAACGAAGCGCGGCTCCGCGCGGCGCACGCCGAGGCCGCGGCCATCCGCGCGCAGGCCTTGAAGGGCGCGGCCGACGAGCAGAAGCGGCTGGTCGACGGAGCGCGCGCCGAGTCGCAGCGGCTGGTCGAGACCGCGAAGGCGCAGATGGACGCCGACGTGCGCCGGGCGCGCGACGAGCTGCGAAGAGAGGTCGCCGACCTGGCGACGGCCGTTGCCGAGAAGCTCGTGCGCCGGAGCCTGCGCGACGAGGACCACCGGCGGATCGTCGCCGACGCAATCGCCAAGGTCGGCAACTAGGTGAAGGCTTCGCCCGGCGTCGCCCGTTCCTACGGGAAGGCGCTTTTCGAGCTCGCCCGCGAGCGCAACCAGGTGGACACGATCGCCCGTGAGCTCGACGCCGTCGCGGCGCAGTTCGCCGGCGAGCCCGCGCTCCACGCCTTCTTCGCGCGGCCGTGGGTGACGTCGGCGGCCAAGCGCGCCGTCGCGGCCGAGGTGGCCGGCCGGCTGCAGGTCTCGAAGCTCACACAGGATTTTCTGGCGCTGGTCGCGGCACAGGGACGCGCCGACCATCTGGAAGCGATCGTCGCGGCGTTCCGCGAGCTCCATGACGAGGCCGAGAACCGCGTGCGCGCCCGCGTGCGCACCGCGGTGCCGCTCAGCGACACCGACCGCGCGGCCCTCACGGGCAAGCTGAGCCGCGCACTCGGGGGCAAGACGGTGGTGCTGGAAGAAATCGCCGACCGCGAGCTGCTCGGCGGCTTCGTGGCCGAGGTGGGCAGCCTGCTCGTGGACGGAAGCCTGGACGGACAGCTGGCGCGAATGCACCATCGACTCGCGCAGGAGTAGGGGACAGGAGAACACGATGATCAGGGCCGGAGAGATCAGCGAAATCATCAAGCGCCAGCTGGCGGGCTACGAGGCCGAGGTCGATATGCAGGAAGTCGGCCGCGTCATCGAGGTCGGCGACGGCATCGCGCGGGTGTACGGGCTCGAGAAGGCGATGGCCGGCGAGCTGCTCACGTTCCCGGGCGACGTCGTGGGCATGGTGCTGAACCTCGAGCAGGACCAGGTCGGCGCGGTGCTCCTGGGCGACGACAGGGTCATCAAGGAAGGCGACATCGTCAAGCGCACCAACCGCATCGCGCAGGTGCCGGTCGGCGAGGCGCTGGTCGGCCGCGTCGTGAACGCGCTGGGCCAGCCGGTCGACGGCAAGGGCGCCGTCGCCGCCAAGGAATTCCGCCCGATCGAGCGCTACGCGCCGGGCGTCGTCGACCGCCGCTCGGTGAAGGAGCCGCTGCAGACCGGGCTCAAGGCCATCGACGCGATGATCCCGATCGGGCGCGGCCAGCGCGAGCTGATCATCGGCGACCGCGGCACCGGCAAGACCGCGATCGGCATCGACACGATCATCAACCAGAAGGGGCAGGACGTCTTCTGCTTCTACGTGGCGATCGGCCAGAAGCTCTCGACGATCGCGCAGGTCATGAAGGTGCTGGAAGACGCGGGCGCCATGAAGTACACGACGATCGTCGTCGCCTCCGCCTCCGAGCCGGCGCCGCTGCAGTACATCGCGCCGTACACCGGCGTCACGATGGGCGAGTACTTCCGCGACTCCAAGCGCCACGCGCTCTGCATCTACGACGACCTCTCCAAGCACGCGGCCGCGTACCGGCAGCTCTCGCTCCTCCTGCGGCGGCCGCCGGGACGCGAGGCGTACCCGGGCGACGTGTTCTATCTGCACTCGCGCCTGCTGGAGCGCGCCGCGAAGCTCAACGACGAGCTGGGCGGGGGATCGCTGACGGCGCTGCCGATCATCGAGACGCAGCTCGGCGACGTGTCGGCGTACATCCCGACCAACGTCATCTCGATCACCGACGGGCAGATCTATCTGGAGTCCGACCTCTTCTACGGCGGCATCCGGCCGGCCGTCAACGTGGGCCTGTCGGTCTCGCGGGTCGGCGGCTCGGCGCAGGTGCGGGCGATGCGACAGGTCGCCGGCAAGCTGCGGCTCGACCTGGCGCAGTTCCGCGAGCTCGCCGCGTTCGCCCAGTTCGGCTCCGACCTCGACCGCGCCACGCAGATGCAGCTCGCCCGCGGCCAGCGGATGGTCGAGCTCCTCAAGCAGGGTCAGTACCAGCCGCTGCCGGTCGAGAAGCAGGTCGTCATCATCTTCGCCGGCACGCAGGGCATGCTCGACGAGCTGCCGGTCGACGCCATCCGCGAGTTCGAGCCCTTCCTCTACAGCTATCTCGAGCGGCGCGCCCCGCAGATCCTGACGGACATCCGCGAGAAGAAGGAGATCTCGGACGCGCTGCGCGAACAGCTCGCGAAGGCGGTCACCGACGCGCGGACGGAATTCGTCGCGGCCAAGGGCATCAAGGCCGCCTAGCGTCCCGAGCCCATGGCGACCCTTCGCGACATCCAGCGGCGGATCCGATCCGTCCAGTCGACGCAGAAGATCACCCGCGCGATGAAGCTCGTCGCGGCGGCGAAGCTGCGCCGGGCCCAGGAGCGGATCATCGCGGCGCGCCCCTACGCGGCCAAGATGGGCGAGCTGCTCGGCAATCTGGTATCGGCCGCGTCCGGAAGCGACGGCGCGCCGCATCCGCTCCTGGAGCAGCGGGAAGGGCCGCGGCGCCAGATCGTGATCATCACGGCCGACAAGGGCCTGGCCGGCGCCTTCAACTCCAACGTGATTCGCCGTGCGCTCGAGCTGGTCCGCCAGTCGAACACCGCCGAGGTCACCCTGGTCGTGGTCGGCCGCAAGGCGCGCGACTTCTATCGCCGCCGCCCGTGGACCATCAAGCGCGACATGATCGGCTTCTGGGATCGGCTGGCGTACTCGCACGCGAGCGAGCTGGCCGACTTTTTCATGCAGCAATATCTCGAGGGCGAGGTGGACGAGGTGTTCCTCGTCTACAACGAATTTCGCTCCGTCGTCGTCCAGCGGCCGGTGCGCGAGCAGCTCCTGCCGATTCCGCGCAAGACCGAGGGCGAGTTGGACGCGACGCAGGTCGACTACCTCTACGAGCCGGATCCGCGGGGGATCCTCGACGAGCTACTGCCGCGCCACGTGCGGACGCAGGTGTTCCGCGCCCTGATGGAGTCACTCGCCGGCGAGTACGGCGCGCGCATGACGGCGATGGAAGCCGCGACCAAGAACGCCAAGGAGATGATCGACGTCCTGACGATCCAGTTCAACAAGGCGCGCCAGGAAAAGATCACCAAGGAGCTGCTCGACATCGTGGGCGGCGCCGAGGCCCTCAAGCAAGGAGTGGAGGCATGAGCACCGGAAAGATCGTCCAGGTCATCGGGCCGGTCGTCGACGTCGAGTTCGAGGCGGGCCGTCTGCCGGCCATCTACAACGCGCTCCTGGTCGAGGGCGTCGAGAACAAGGACGTCTTCGCCTATTCGCAGAAGCTCACCCTCGAGGTGGCGCAGCACCTGGGCGAGAGTCAGGTGCGCACGGTGGCCATGGCCTCGACCGACGGGCTCCGGCGCGGGATGGCCGTGAGCGACACGGGCGCGCCGATCTCGATCCCGGTCGGGCCCGAGACGCTCGGCCGCATCCTCAACATCGTCGGCGAGCCGGTCGACAAGGGCCCGGCCATCCACGCGAAGAAGACGTACCCGATCCATCGCCCGGCCCCGCCGTTCGAGGACCAGTCGACGAAGGTCGAGATGTTCGAGACCGGGATCAAGGTCATCGACCTGCTGGAGCCGTACACCAAGGGCGGCAAGACGGGGCTCTTCGGCGGCGCCGGCGTCGGCAAGACCGTCCTCATCCAGGAGCTGATCAACAACATCGCCAAGCAGCACGGCGGCATCTCCGTGTTCGCCGGCGTCGGCGAGCGCACGCGCGAAGGCAACGACCTGTATCACGAGATGAAGGAATCGGGCGTCATCGAGAAGACCGCGCTGATCTTCGGCCAGATGACCGAGCCGCCCGGGTCGCGCCTGCGCGTGGGGCTCACCGGCCTCACCGCCGCCGAGTACTTCCGCGACGAGGAAGGCAAGGACGTGCTGCTGTTCATCGACAACATCTTCAGATTTACGCAGGCCGGCTCCGAAGTCTCGGCGCTGCTCGGCCGGATGCCGTCAGCCGTCGGCTATCAGCCCACGCTCGGCACCGAGATGGGCCAGCTGCAGGAGCGCATCACGTCGACGAAGAAGGGCTCGGTCACGTCGGTGCAGGCGATCTACGTGCCGGCCGACGACATCACCGACCCGGCACCGGCGACGGCGTTCGCGCACCTGGACGCCACCACCGTGCTCTCGCGCCCGCTCACCGAGCTCGGGATCTATCCGGCGGTCGATCCGCTCGCGTCCACGTCGCGGATCCTCGACCCGAACATCCTCGGCGCCGAGCACTACCGCACGGCGCGCGACGTGCAGCTTATCTTACAAAGGTACAAAGATCTCCAGGACATCATCGCGATCCTCGGGATGGAAGAGCTCTCGGACGACGACAAGCTGATCGTCGCGCGCGCGCGCAAGATCCAGCGGTTCCTGTCGCAGCCGTTCTCCGTCGCCGAGCAGTTCACCGGGCAGCCCGGGCGCTACGTCAAGCTCGCGGACACCGTGAAGAGCTTCCGCGAAGTGGTCGACGGCAAGCACGACGAGCTGCCCGAGCAGGCCTTCTACATGGTCGGCGACATCGGCGAGGCGCAGGAGAAGGCCAAGAAGCTCGCGGCGGGCGGATAGGTGGCCGACCGGCTCACGCTCGAAATCGCCACGCCGACGCGCCAGGTCGTGGCCGAGACGGTCGACGAGATCGTCATCCCCGGCAGCCAGGGGTACTTCGGCGTGCTGCCGGGCCACGCCGCGTTCCTGACGACCCTCGGGATCGGCGAGCTCATGTACCGGATCGGCCGCGACGAGCACTACCTGGTCGTGGCCAAGGGCTTCGCCGAGGTGCGCAACGACAAGGTGATCGTGCTCGCCGACACCGCCGAGCGCCCGGAAGAGATCGATCGGGCCCGGGCCGAACGCTCCAAGGAGCGGGCCGAGCGCCGCCTCTCGGGCCGCGTCGAGGAAGAGGTCGACTACGAGCGCGCGCTCGCGGCCCTCGCGCGCGCGTTGGCCCGCCTTCTGACCGCCGGCCGCGCCCGCTAGATCCGAGCTGCCCAGCGGAGTGGGCGTGCCGCCCGCCGCGCTGGGCGACCGCGCAGCGCGCAGGTAGAAAACTCCGCGTCGCCGCGAGGGCAAGCGCTGGCATCGCGCTTGCGCTGGAGGATCGTCATGCTGACGATCCTGATCGCCGACGACGAGCCGCACGTGATCGACCTCATCCGCCTGACGCTCGAGGACGAGCGCATCGCCGTGATCGACGCCCTCGACGGCGCGACCGCCCTCGCGCACGCCGAAGCGAGGCGCCCCGAGCTGATCTTCCTCGACATCAACCTGCCGGACATGAGCGGGCTCGAGGTCTGCGCACGGCTCAGGAGCGATCCGCGATTCGTCGCGACGAAGATCGTGATGCTGACGGCCGCGGCGCAGGAGTCGGACATCGCGCGCGGGCTCGCCGCCGGGGCGAACCACTATCTGACCAAGCCGTTCTCGCCGGTGCGCCTGATCTCGCTCGTCGAGACCGTGGTGCCGCACGCGACCGTATGGCAACGCGAGTGAACGCCGCGCCCGGCGACGACCTCACCGTCGCCTATCGCCGGCTCAACGCCGCCTACCAGCAGACCTTGCGCTACGCCGAGGACGTGCGGCGTCTCTATCAGCAGGTGCAGCGCGCCATCTACCAGTCGCTGCTCGGGCTGGCCAACGCGCTCGAGGCGAAGGACGCCTACACGCGCGGCCATTCCGAGCGCGTCGGCGCGTGGAGTCGCGGCGTGGCGGCCGCGCTCGGGCTGCCGTCCGGCGAGGTCGACATGATCGGCCAGGCGGGCCTGCTCCACGACATCGGCAAGATCGGCATCCCCGAGGGCGTGCTCCGGAAGCCCGGCGTCCTCGACCCCGAGGAGTGGACGGTGATGCGCAACCATCCGCTGATCGGCGCGCAGATCGTCGCGCCGTTCGACTTCTTCACGGGCGGCGCCTTGATGATCCGCCACCACCACGAGCGGTGGGACGGCTCCGGCTACCCGGACGGCCTGGCCGGCGATGAGATTCCGCTCGGCGCGCGCATCATCGCCGTGGCGGACGTCTACGATGCGCTGACGTCGAACCGGCCCTATCGCGCGGCACTGGCTCACGCCACGGCGCTCGAGCACCTCGCGTCGGCGGCGGGGCTCACGCTCGACGAGGACGCGGTGGGCGTCTTCGTCGGCCTGATCGAAGCACTCTCGACGGCGAAGCCCGATGTGGGCGCTCGATCGGTCCTGCGCCCCTCGAGCTGAGAGCCTCTTCGCCGGCACCCCGCTGGCGCTGCTCGCGGCGTTGGGCGCCGGCGCCGGGGTGGTGGCGGGGCTGGTCGAGCTCGGGGTGCTCCCGGCCCACGCCGGACGCGTCGCCGGCGTGACGGTCGCG
>JACXTT010008726.1_pt1 | contig 14001 bp, 12 predicted proteins | sample 9270951 | NCBI WGS metagenome assembly JACXTT01 (sample SAMN15532306, study PRJNA645909) | rock metagenome | isolation source: weathered quartz diorite | place: Puerto Rico | collected 2017-06-21 | reverse complement strand
GGCGCGCGGGAAGACGCGGTCGTAGGGCGCATAGCCCACGGCGAGCGTGCCCGGCGGGAACGTCACGCCTCCGGGCGGCCCGATCACTAGGCAGCGCCGGCCGAGGTCGGCGCACGCCTCCGCGAAGGCCAGGAGGAGCGGTCCGGCGGTCAGCCCGCACACGGAGCCGAGCCCGACGACGACGGGCGGTGGGCCGTCGGCGAGGAACGCCTCCACCTCGAGCGGCACCCCGGGCTCCGCGCCGCCGAGTCCGCTCGCCCGCGTGTAGCCACAGATCCGTGCGTTGGGCGGATCACCGCCGGTCGGCGCCCGGAGCGACGGGGACCAGAGGCCGAGGCGAAGCGCTGCCATCCGCTCCGAACCGTTGAGCGAGACGTCGGAGAGCGGCGTCCCGACGCGACGAGCCAGCGGTCGGAGGAGTCGCGTCATGTACCAGCCGATGAACGACCGCGCGGCGACCGTGAGGGGCGCCGCGAGCGCGGCGCGGATGGGGCCGTCGCCGAAGATCACCGGCGACGCCCAGCCCATCCACAGGACCGGCGACGCGGTCACGAGCACGCTCGCGAGCCGTTGCTCGGCGGCGGCCCAGAGCGCGCCGTAGCTCACGTCGCAGGCGAGCACGACGTCGACCGGCCGGGAACGCAACGTCTCGCTCGCCACGCGGTAGACCGCCGCCGTGTCGGGTTCGACGAAGTCCCGGAAGACCATCCAGGCGTTGGCCGGATCCGCGTAGGCCGGTGTGCGCCCGATCGCCTCGAAGATGTCGAGTCGCTCGCCCGCCGCGAGGAACTCCACGCCCGCCCGGTCGACCCGACTCGCGTAGAGCGGGTTCGCCACGAAGGTGACCGCGTGCCCGCGCCGGCGCAGCGCCGACGCGATCGCGAGGTTCGGAAGGAAGTCACGGGCCGAGCCGAAGCTGGTCGCGAGGCATCGGAGCACCGGTTCCATAGACGCGGCCGGCGCCGCAAGCTTCAACCGGCGATGGCATCGCGGCCGCCACCCCGGCTATGGGACGGGGATGAGATTCGACGGCAAGACCGCGCTCGTCACCGGCGCCGCTTCGGGCATCGGCGAGGCCACCGCGCTGCGATTCGCGCACCACGGCGCGAGCGTGATCGCGGTCGACATCGACGGCGCCGGCGCCGAGCGGGTCGCGGCCGCCATCCGATCGACCGGCGGGAGGGCCAGCGCCTTCCGTGCCGACGTCGCCGAGCCGCGCGACGCCGAGGCGATGATCCGGCACGCGACCGACACGTTCGGCGGCCTGCACGTGCTCGACAACAACGCCACCAGCGGGGGCATGGGCCGGATCGCCGACATCGACCTCGCCGACTGGAACCGGGTCGTCGCGGTGAACCTGACCGCTCCGTTCCTCGCCACCAAGTTCGCGCTGCCCGTCATGCTGGCGCAGGGGAGGGGCGTCATCGTCAACATCTCGTCGGCGGCGGGGCTCCAGGCCGAGGAGGGGCTCGCGGCCTACGCGTCGGCGAAGGCGGGGCTGCTGGCCTTCACGCGCAACACCGCCGCCGAATACGGGCGGCGCGGCGTGCGCTGCAACGCGATCTGCCCGGGCGCCGTCGAGACGCCGCCGACCAAGGCGTTCATCACGGCCGTCGACGGGATCCGCGAGCGGATGGAGCGCGCGAATCCGCTCCGACGTCTGGCGCAGCCCGACGAGCTGGCGGCGGTGGTCGTCTTCCTGGCGTCGGACGAGGCGTCGTTCGTGAACGGCGCGACGATCGTCGTCGACGGTGGGGCGACGATCACGAACCAGGTCGGGCTGATGGGCTCAGAGTGACGGCGCGGGGAGCGGCGTGCAGCTCCGCATCAGCCGCGGCAGGAACGCCCACGGGTAGAGCAGGAGATAGAGGTTCGGCAGCCACCAGCCGAGGTCGAAGTCGCGGCGCAGCGTCCAGAACGCGATCGCCTGGAGCCCCGAGCAGAAGGTGAGGACGAGCGACACCAGCGCCCACCCGATCCAGACGGATCGCGTGCGCGCGTGCAGCCCGAGCGCCACGAAGCCGGTGGCGGAAACCGCGAGATCCAGCGGGAGGAACGACCAGTTCCAGGCCCACAGGATGGGGTCGTGGTAGTCCTTGAAGAGCCAGGCCTCCGGCAGCACGCCGGCCAGCGTGATCAGCCAGTAGAGGACGAAGCCGGTGTCGGTTGCGACGAAGAACGGCCGGAGCCCTCGCATCGGGTCGTGGCTCACCGGTGCTCGTCCACGAACTGCCGGAAGAGGTGCGGGGCCTCCGCGTGCCCGAGCACCCGCGTCGTCCGCCGGGCGATCCGCCATTCACCGCTCGACTTGGCGAGTTCCCAGCGATTCAAGCTGACCCGGTAGACCTGCGTCCCGGCCGGGGTCTGGAGGTAGACGCGCGAGTAGCCGGTGGCGACGGCGGCGTCGGGGCCGCGCAGCTCGACGACCGCCGGACCGATCTGGTGCGCGCAGCGCCCGACCATCGACTGGTGGCGCTCGGTGCGCACCATCGCCTCGACCGCGCCACGTCCGCTCATCAGCCCGACGTCGACGTCGTAGACGCCATCCTCGCGGAACACGCTCGACGCCGCCTCCGGATCGCCGACGTCGACCCCGAGTCCGTAGCGCACGATCAGCCGGTGAATCGCGAGCTCGTCCTCCAGTCGCTGCACTCGCGCCGCCAGCGCGGCGACGGTCTCTTCCAGCGAAGCCATCGTCCGTCTCCCTTCACACTTCCCTGTAGCACGGCTGAATTTTCTTGACAGCGGCGCCACCGCTGGGTAAGGGCGGCGACACTCGGGAGGGGTCTATGAGTCGCACGCGTGCGTCGCTCGCCTCGCTGATCGGTCTCCTCGTGCTCGTCGCGGCAGGTCCGGCGGCGGCCCAGCTCGCAGGCCTCTCCGTCGGGAAGAACGCGGGCAACAGCGCGGACTCGTTCCAGGACGGTCTCTTCCTCAGCTTCCAGCGCAGCACGACGGTCGCGGTGCAGAGCAGCTCCGCCACCTCGTTCACGGTGCGCTACGCCGAGGTCGTCGGCGAGGACGCCGGCGCGTTCAGCGGCGGCAGCATCGGCCAGAACTCCGACTACACGATCTCCTTCACCGCCACCGCGCCGGGCGGTTACCAGCTCATCGTCAGCACCAGCCTGAGCGGCGCGTTCACCGAGGTCGACGACGGAGATGGTCCCGCCAACGCCGACGTGAGCGCCGTCACCGGCAGCTTCACGGGCGGCAGCCTGACGTCGGGAAGCTTGAGCCTGCCCGATCCGGGCCGGCTCGACAGCAACAACGGCGGCGACGTCGGCTTCCATCCGACCAGCTCGGCCGTCATCACGGGGGTGAGCAACGGCGTGCCCCAGGCGCACACGCTCCACTTCACGTGGAGCGCCAGCTGCGCCAGCAACAACGGTTTCATCACCGGCGGCGACGAGTGCGCGGTGCGCCTCGGCATCCCGATCGGCTACACCGCGCAGACCGCCGGCAACTATCCCGGCATCGGCTCGCGCGTCCAGGCGAACGACGGGCACTTCGTCACCGTGACGCTGGTCTCGCTGTGCGGCAACGGCACGCTCGACGCGGGCGAGCAGTGCGACGACGGCAACCTGGTCGGCGGCGACTGCTGCTCGGGCACCTGCCAGTTCGAGTCGTCGAGCACGGTCTGCCGTCCGTCGGCCGGCCCGTGCGACCTGGCCGAGAACTGCACCGGCAGCAGCGGGAGCTGCCCGGCGAACGGCTTCGTCTCGTCCAGCACCGTCTGCCGTCCATCGGCGGGCCCGTGCGACGTCGCCGAGAACTGCACCGGCTCCAGCGCCGCCTGCCCGGCCGACGGCTTCGCGTCGTCGTCGACGGTGTGCCGCCCATCGGCTGGCCCGTGCGACGTCGCGGAGAACTGCACCGGCGCGAGCGCGACCTGCCCGGCGGACGCCAAGAGCCACGCGGTCTGCCGCGCGGCGGCCGGTCTCTGCGACGCGGTCGAGATCTGCGACGGCGTGAGCAACACCTGCCCGGCCGATGCCGTCAAGCCGGCCGGCAGCATCTGCCGCCTCCCGAGCGGCATCTGTGACGTGCCCGAGACCTGCGACGGGGCCAGTATCGTGTGCCCCGCCGACGGCTTCGTCGACACCGACGGCGATGGCGTGGGTGACGGCTGCGACCGGTGCCCCACGGTGGCCGACCCGGCCCAGCTCGACACCGACGGCGACGGCGTCGGCGACGCCTGCGACCCGTGCACCGGCGGCGTCGCGATCGCCGCTCCCAGGATGTCGATCTCGAAGCTGATCACGCCACCCGGCGACGACAGCCTGAAGCTCAAGGGGATGCTCACCCTGCCGCATCCCTTCACTCCGTCGCTCAGCCCGCACACCAAGGGCGTGCGCCTCTCCATCACCCCGGTGAGCTCGCCGACCGGCGCCCTCCTCGACGTCACCATCCCCGGGGGCCTGTACGATCCCGTCCAGAAGGTCGGGTGGAAGGTGAACGGCAGCGGGACGTCGTGGACGTACCGGAACAAGGCCGGCCTCCAGGGCATCACCAAGGTCACGGTGAAGGACGCCAGCAGCAAGAGCCCGGGGCTCGTCAAGTTCACGGTGACGGGCAAGAAGGGATCCTACCCGGTGGCGAGCGGCCAGCTGCCGCTGCGGGTGACGCTGGTGCTCGACTCCCCGCTCGCGACCACCGGCCAGTGCGGCGAGCAGTCGTTCGCCGGGCCGCCGCCCGCGCCGTTCTGTCAGTTCACGGGGAACGGCAGCACGCTCAGGTGCAAGTAGCGGAGCGCGCTCAGGCGTCGGTCGTGATCACGATCAGGGCCGCCAGCACGTCGGCGGGGGGTGGGATGTCCCCCGGGTGGTGGCCGTCGTGCAGGTACCGGACGACACCGTCCGCGTCGACGATCGCCACGCCCGGGAGCTGGTACCAGTCGGAGTGGGGCTGGAGCGTGCCGCGGAAGTCGAAGCGGTAGCCCGACCACATCGCCTGGATCCCCGGGACGATCGGCTCGACGAAGATCTGCCAGACGTTGCCGCGACCGAGACCGTACGCCTCGTGGCTTCGCTTGGCCGGATCGCCGACGCACGGGAACGTCACGCCGATCGCGCGGCAGAACGCGGTGGCCTCCTCGGTCGTGCCCTGGCAGATCCCGAGCACCTCCGCGCCGCGGCCGCGGATCGCCTGGTAATAGCGCTGGATCTGCTCGAGCTGCATGCGACAGAACGGGCAGCCGAAGTGCCGCAGGAAGAGCAGCACGACGGGCCCGTCCTTCCAGAAGTCCGACAGGCTGACGTCGCGGCCGCGCTCGTCGCAGAAGATCGCGTCGGGGGCCGGCGCACCGACCGCGAGCGCCACTACACGATCCCCTGCGCGCGCAGGGCGGCGATCCCGGCGGCGTCGAAGCCGAGGTCGCCGAGCACGGCGTCGGTGTGGGCGCCGAAACCGGGCGGCGGCGTGCGGATCGCGGCGGGCGTCTCCGACAGCTTGATGGGTGTGCCCGGGAAGCGGAGCGGGCCCGACGGGCTCTCCATCTCGACCACCATGCCCCGGTGACGGAGCTGGGGATCCGCGAACGTCTCCTCGATGGTGTTGACGGGACCGAAGCAGATGTCGTGCGACCCCAGCTCCGCCATCCACTCGGCGAGCGTCTTCTCGCGGAAGGCGCTGCGGAAGAACGCGAACATCGCGGCCCGCGTCTCGCCCTCGCTCCACTGCTCGGCGATGAAGTCCTTGCGGCCGAAGTGGCGGCAGAGCGTCGCCCAGAAGTGGGGCTCGAACGCGCCGACGGTCACGTGGCGACGGTCCTTGGTTTCATAGACGGCGTAGCACGGGAAGTGGCCGGTGAGCTGCTCGCCGCCGCGCGTCGGCGGCGATCCCGACAGCATGGCCATCAGCACGTGGTAGACGTTCCACGCGAACGACCCGTCGAGCATCGCGATGTCGACGAGCTGGCCGCGGCCCGTCTGCTCGCGCGCGATCACCGCCGCCAGGATCCCGACCGCCGCCATGAGCGCGCCGCCGCCGATGTCGGCGATCTGGACGCCCGGGATGACGGGCGGGCCGCCCTCGCTGCCGACGAAGTTCAGCACCCCCGCGTAGCCCAGGTAGTTGACGTCGTGCCCGACGCGCTCGCGGTAGGGGCCGTCCTGCCCGTAGCCGGAGATCGAGCAGTAGACGAGGCGCGGGTTGAGCGCGCTCAGCGTCTCGTAGTCGACGCCGAGGCGCGCGGCCACGCCGGGACGACCGCCCTCGAGCACGACGTCGGCGCCGGCGGCGAGCTGGTGGAAGATCTCCCGGCCGCGGTCCGCCTTCAGGTTGAGCGTCATGCTCCGCTTGTTGCGGCCGAGGAACGGGATCCCACCCCCCATCGGATCGCCCGGGTTGGCGACCACCAGCACGTCCATGCCGAGGTCGGCGAGCAGCGTGGAGCAGAACGGGCCCGGAAGCTGCCGCGAGAGATCGAGACAGCGGAGGTGTGCGAGCGGCGTCGGCAGCGCTACTGACCCAGGCGAACCATGTTGTCGAGATCGAACTCGGCGGCGTCGATCTTCGGATCGAGCCAGATCTGCGTGCCCTTCACCGCCGGGTCGGCGGCCGTCGCGCGGTGCATCTTGAGGTTCTCCGCGTACGCGCCGCCGCGGCCGCCGCCGGTGATGTTCACGTAGCGGAACCCGTCGGGCGCCTTGCCGTAGGAGATACCGCGATTGAAGACGCCCATCGGCTGGCCTTTCCAGTCGTACTTGACGACGTTGCTCACCTTGTAGGTGTCACGGTCGATCGCAAGTCGTACCTTGCCGTAGAGGTAGTAGCGGTCCTTCGGCACGCCTTCGATGATCCAGACCGGCCGCTTCACCAGATGGTTGTCGAGCGGCGCCCACGGCAGGCCCTTGTAGCCGGCCTCGCGGAATCCGTAGAGGCTCGTCGGCGTCTCGAGCGCCCAGCCTTGCCCCGTCGGATTGGGCAGGAACCTCAGGTTCCCTTCGATCGCGTCGGGCGAGAACGACATGTACTCGTCCTTCTTGCCGATGTACGTGTACGTGAAGTCCTCGGGCTTGGCGTCGAAGCCGTTGAAGCCGTCGTCCTGGGTCATCTCGGATCCGAACACGCCGTCGGAGCGGTTGGCGGGGCTGACGGCGCGCACGCGGCGCAGCGCCGGCACGTAGGCCCACAGCGAGTCGCGCTTGTTGGGATCCTTGTAGCGCCATCCGAGCGTCGTGCTGCCGTGCAGATCGGCGGGCTCGACCAGGTAGTTCTTGTCGAGGCGGCTGAACTGCTGGGGGTTGGGCTCGCGATGCGGGTTGCCTTCGATCACCTTGGTCTTCGCGTCGAGCGAGATCGACCGCTCGGGGGAGGCCGACGTCTCGTCGAGCCACATCAGATACGACTGGAGTCGGCTGCTGCCGTTCGACCAGTACGCGTACTCGTAGTTCCAGAGGACCTTGAGCGCGATCTGCGGGTCGGCCTCGTCGAGCGTCGGGAACGGGGGACCGAACGCGTACTCCGGGAGGTTCCCGGTCGCGACCTCGACGACCGAGCCGTGCTCGTCGAGCTTGAACTTGCCCTCGTTGGCCTTCGCCGCCCTGAAGAAGCTGTCGTCGAGGACGTAGTCGCCGGCCGGAATCGCGTTGATCGGCGAGCGGAACTTGCCGTCGCAGTAGTGGGAGAGGATCTCGGGTGGGAACAGATCCTTTGCCTCCTGGCAGTTCGCCTGCTCGAGGGTGTCTCCCTTCTTGAGCTCGGCGGCGCCGGGAACGGCAGACGCCAACACCACCACGGCCGCCATCAGCCATCGTCGGCAGTCACGCATCAACGGTGCCCCCCTCGCGCACGGCGCGCGTTCCGGCCCGCGTATCTCCGAGGTCGGAGGGCTGTCAAGGTTTACCGCGGCAGCCCGAGGATGCGCTGCGCGATCACGTTGCGTTGGATCTCCGACGTTCCGCCCATGATGGTCTCGGAACGGGCGTACAGGAACGCCCGCGGCACCGCGCCGCCGTCGATCGAGTGAGGACCGGTCCGGAGCGCGCCGTACGGACCGAACAGTGCCATCGCGAGGTCCTGGAGGCGCTGGTCGGTCTCGCTGCCGAGCACCTTCTCGAGCGAGCTCTCGGGGCCGGGGTGTCCGGTGCGGAGCAACGTCGTCAGGCTGCGGTAGCCGGCGAGACGCAGCAGCTCGACCTCGATGTGCGCCTGCGCGAGACGCTGGCGGACGGTCGGATCGCGGAGCGCGTCGCGGGTGCCCGGATGCTCGCGCAAGGCGGCCAGGAGCTGCGAGAGGGAGCGACGGATCTTGCGCTGGAAGACGAACGTCCACATCGGTCCGCGCTCGTGGGCGACGATCCCCATCGCGATCCCCCAGCCGGCGCCGGGGGCGCCCACCATCCGGTCGGCGGGGACGCGGACGTCCTCGAAGAAGACCTCGCAGAACTCGTGGTCGTCGGTCATCTGCGCGAGCGGGCGCACGGAGATGCCGGGCGTCTTCATGTCGACCAGGAGGAGACTGATGCCCTTGTGCCTGGGCGCGTCGGGCTCGGTGCGGCAGAGGAGGAAGCACCAGTCGGCGATGTCCGCGTGGCTGGTCCAGACCTTCTGCCCGTTGACGACGTACTCGTCGCCGCGCCGCTCCGCGCGGGTGCGGAGGCTCGCCAGGTCGGAGCCGGCGCCGGGCTCGGAGAACCCCTGGCACCAGAGCTCCTGGCCGGAGACCATCGGCACCAGGAACCGGCTTCGTTGTGCCTCGGTGCCGTGCTGCAGCATCGCGGGCCCGATCAGATCCACGTACGATTGCGCCGGCGGCCGCGGTGCGCCCACCTCGTCGAGGGCCTGGTCGAAGAACCACCGCTCGACCAGCGTCGCTCCCCGCCCGCCCTCGGCGCGCGGCCACGAGATCGCGGCCCATCCCCCCTCGTAGAGCATCCGCTGCCAGTCGCGGGCGACCGGGAGCCACATCGGATCCTCGACACGGGTCCAGCAGTGGTCGCGTCGCCAGGCGCGGGGAAGGTTGGTGCGGAGCCACGTCCGTGCCTCCTCGGCGAAGGCGAGCTCCTGATCGGAGAAGGAGAAATCCATCGCTGGAACCGACCGCAGCCCTTACCAGACGTCGACCGCGATTGACAACTCGATATTCCGAATTGTAATTCGCAACTCCGATGGCGGACGCTTTGAAGCCCAGGGTCCCGGTGAAGGCCGGGTATTTCACGGTTCCCGACGACCCCACCGAGCCGCCCCGGCTGCTCGGCACGAAGTGCCTCGAGTGCGGCGAGCACTACTTCCCGCGCCGCGCGATCTGCGCGCGCGCGGCGTGCCTGTCCGAGCGCACGACCGAGGTCGAACTCGGTCCGCGCGGCACGCTCTACAGCTACACGTTCGTGCACTTCCCGCTCTTCGGGTCGATGCGGGTCGAGCACGTGGGCTACGGGGTCGGCCAGGTCGACCTGCCCGAGGGCCCGCGCGTGCAGCTCCCGCTCGCGGGCAAGCAGGAGGAGTACCGCGTCGGAATGACGCTCGAGGCCGAGCTGGAGCCGCTCCGCGAGGACGGCGGGAAGGACGTCGTGATCGTCCGCTTCCGGCCGGTGGCGGCGTGAACGGCGGACGCGGATCGACGGAGCGCGCCGCGGGCGCCGCTTCCACGCACGTACTCCCCCGGGTCGGGGATGGAGCAGGGCCGGTGCCCGGCTCGGAAGGTGAAGCAGCTCGATGAAGAACGTCGCGGTCCTGGGCGTCGGCATGTCCCGGTTCGGGATGTGGCCCGACAAGAGCAACGCCGACATGGGGCGCGAAGCCGGGATGGCCGCGCTCACGGACGCCGGCCTCTCGTTCCGCGACATCGATGGGTCGTTCGTCGGACAGATCTTCGCACCCGTGATGAGCGGCGTGCGCGTGATGAAGGAGTTCGGGCTCACCGGAATTCCGGTGCAGCGGATCGAGAACGCGTCCGCGACCGGGTCGGCGGCGTTCGCCGAGGCATGCTGGGCGGTCGAGAGCGGCCGCTATGACGCCGTCATGGTGCTCGGCTTCGACAAGATGACGGCCATGATCCAGCAGTCGAGCGCGTCGACCGATGCCGGCAACCTGGAAGACGCGATCCTGCCGGCCGGCTTCTTCGCGCTGTGGGCGACGCGCCGGATGCACGAGCGCGGCACCAAGCCCGATCACCTCGCCGCGATCGGCGCCAAGAACTTCAACAACGGCGCGCTGAACCCGATGGCGCAGCGCCAGTCGAAGGACAAGGTGACGGTCGAGAAGGTCCTGGCGTCGCGCATGGTCGCCTGGCCGCTCACCGCCATGATGTCCTGCCCGATCGGCGACGGTGCCGCGTGCGCGATCCTCGGGCGGCCCGAGCTGGCGCGGAAGCTCAACCCGGGACGGCCGGTCGTGAAGGTGACCGCGTCGCACCTCGGGAGCGAGAAGTACGCGCGCGGACATCTCTTCATGGGCCCCGTGGTCGGTCCCGCGCAGATGACGATCGACGGCGCGAAGTCGGTGTACGATCAGGCGGGCGTCGGGCCGAAGGACCTCGACCTGGTGCAGGTCCACGATGCGTTCGCGATCGAGGAGCTGGAGTACTACGAGCTGCTCGGGCTGTGCGGCCCGGGCGACGCCGAGGGCTGCATCGAGCGCGGCGACTTCGAGCTGGGCGGCCGCGTCGCCGTGTCGTCCGACGGCGGGCTCATCGCGCGCGGCCACCCCGGTGGTCCGACGGGCCTGGCACAGCTCTGGGAGACCACGCTCCAACTCCGCGGCGAGGCCGGCCCCCGCCAGCGGAAGAACGCACGCGTCGGCCTCTGCCACATGATGGGCGGCGGCAGCGTGTGTGTGATCCACATCCTCCAGCGCGACTGAGCGCGGAGGCGGGGCGATGTTCGAGCGGACGTTCACGCCGGAAGAGGAGGCGTTCCGGGCCGCGCTGCGCGCCTGGCTCGTCGCCAATGTCCCCGCCGACCGCCCGCCCGACGACGAGGACGCACGCCGCGAGTTCCAGCGCACCTGGCAGCAGCGGCTCGCCGACGCCGGATACCTGGCGATCCAGTGGCCGCGCGCGTACGGCGGCCGCGACGCGGGGCTGAACGAGCAGATCGTCTACAGCGAGGAGATGGCGCGCGCCCGCGCGCCGGAGATCCTCGACGCGGTGGCGCTGAACATCGTCGGCCCGGTCCTGATCCACGCCGGCACCGACGCGCAGAAGGCGCGCCACCTCCCGCGCATCCGCCACGCCGACGAGGTCTGGTGCCTCGGCTTCTCGGAGCCGAACGCCGGCAGCGATCTGGCGTCGCTCCGCACCCGGGCCGTGCGCGACGGCGACCACTGGGTCGTGACGGGACAGAAGGTGTGGTCGAGCAAGGCGCACTTCGCGGACTGGCTCCTCTGTCTCGCCCGCACCGACGCCGACGCCGCCAAGCACAAGGGCATCACGTGCCTGGCGATCGACATGCACGCGCCCGGGCTCACCTGGCGCCCGCTCGTCCAGATCAGTGGGCGGCGCGAGTTCAACGAGGTGTTCCTGGAGGAGGTCCGGGTCCCGGTCGCGAACACCATCGGTCCGGTGAACGGCGGCTGGTCGCTCATCCGGACCGCCCTCGCACACGAGCGCGGCACGCTCTGGGCCTTCGATTTCAAGGTGCGGCTCCAGAACCTGGCGCTCGGCGTCGTCGACCTGTACCGCCGCGGGGAGGGGCGCGCCGCCGACGCCGCGGGGCTCCGCCAGCAGGTGGCGCAGGCGTGGATCGAGGCGCAGGTCTTCGGCGCGCACACCACCCGCATGCTGCCGCGGCTGCACCAGGGGGAGGGCGCCGCCACCGACGCCGCGCTCACCAAGCTGTTCGGCAGCGAGATCCATCAGCGGACCTGCGAGGTCGCGATGGCGCTGGGCGGCGCGTACGCGCAGCTCGCCCGCGACCTCCGAGCGCTCGACGGCGGCGAATGGTACGAGCAGTACCTCTACTCGCGCTCGGTCACGATCTCGTCGGGCGCCTCCGAGGTGCTGCGGAATCTTCTCGCACAGCAGGCGCTCAAGCTTCCGCGCGGCTGAGCCGACGCGCGGAGCGACGCGGCCAGAATTGACGGTCGCGACGTCGCCGTGCGACAGGGGGAGGGCGATGCGTTCTTCCGGGAGCCGGTGAGTGTCGAACGGAACGACCCGCTTCCCGCCGGGGGCGCGATGGCTGGGCGCGATCTTCGCGATCGCGCTGCTGCTGCGCGGCTGGCACGCGACGTCGCAGAACCTCTGGATCGACGAGGTGCTGACCGCCCGCATAGTGGCGACGCCGGTCGACGAGCTGCTGCACCCGACGGACGCGACGCCGATCCAGCCGACGGCGTGGCTGAGCCCGCTGTTCTTCGCGGTGCTGAAGGCGGCGGTCGCGCTGTCGCCGGCGCCCGTCGACACGACGCTGCGCTGGTATGCGGTGCTGGCCGGTGCGCTCGGCGCGGTCGCGATCGCCGTGGCGATCGCGGCGCTGCTCGGACGGACGGCCGGAATCGTCGGCGGGCTGATCGTCGCGTGCTCGCCGTTCCACGTCTGGTACTCGCAGGAGGTGCGGCCGTACGCGCTCCTGCTGCTGACCACGACCGTCGCGATCGCCGCCTTGCACCGCGGGCTCGACCGCGGCGGGCGCGGCGCCTGGTCGACCCTGGTCGGGGGGACGGCGCTGGCGTGGTACACGCATCCGATCGCGCTCGTGGTGCCGGCGGTGGCGCTGGCCGACGGCCTGCTCGAGCGCCGGTGGCGCGACCGGCAACGGGCGTGGTGGCTCGTGACGGCGCTCGCGGCGATCGGCCTGGCGGCGGTTCCGGCGCTGGCGGGCATGGCCGTCAAGGGCGCGAACGCCATCGCCGATCCGCGCGGGGCCGGGTTGATCGACCTGTTCTACGCGCTGTACACGTTCGCGGTCGGCTTCTCGCTCGGACCGAGCACGACGGCGCTCCACGAGATCGGCGCGGCCGCGGTGAAGGCGGCGTGGCCCGTGGTGGCGACGGCGGCGGTGCTGTTCGGCGGGGTGGCGGCCGCCGGGGTGTTCGCGACCACTGGTCGCGCGCGGACGCGTCTGCTGGTCTGGCTGCTCGTACCGATGGTCGTGCCGTTCACGATGGCGCGCCTCTCCGGCAATCCCCTCAACGCGCGCTACGTGATCGTCGCGTTCCCGGCGTTCGTCGCGCTGCTCGCGAGGGGGATCCTGACGCTCTGGCGTCGAGCGCGCGCGGTGGCGGTCGTGGCGGTCGCGCTCGGTGTGGCCTTGTGCGCCGGGTCGATCTGGAACCTCCACCACGACGACCGCTACGCGAAGGAGGACTGCCGCGCGGCGGGGCGTCTCCTCGACGCCGAGGCCGCGCCCGACGACGTGATCGTCGTGAACGCGGGCTACATGCAGGACGCGGTCGCGTACTATTTCCACGGCACGGCGCCGGTGGTGGGCGTCCCGAAGGACGACGCCGAGGCCGACGCGGGCGAAATGCGACGCGAGCTGGACGACGCGGTCGGCGATCGTCGCCGCGTCTGGCTGGTGCGCTCGCGGACCTTCCACAGCGATCGGACCGGCCTCCTGCCCAGCATGCTTGCGGAGCGGCGTCGCCTGGCCGGGGAGTGGGGCTTTCCGGGCGTACACGTCGAACGCTATGTGCTCCCGGAGCCGCCGGGCTGACGGCACCCCGCCGACGAGACGTTGCGCACTCTCCTCGCACAGCAGGTGCCGGGATCACGAGGTGCGCGACCGTTTCCGCGTTGACCTCGCGGGCCGACGCGTGAGAAATATCGTTGGATGTCGTCGTCCGTGAACGCGATCGTCCGCGAGTCAGAAGCGTTCGTCGCGTGCGTGGTGGCATGCGAGACGGCAGCGTGATCGTGCTATGGGCTACGAGCGACCACGACGCGACCGCGCACTCCCAGGATATCGAGCTTGCGAGCTCGGTCGCGGCGCGATCCTGACCATTGGGCGGACCTATCGATGGCGGTGGTCCCCCAGCCCTTCCAAGGCCCGTTCCGGTCCGCCCGCCAGCCCCCGCGTTCCACTGAACGCCCCGCCCGCCTCCCCAGTGCGCCCACGG
>JACXTT010008725.1_pt1 | contig 14002 bp, 11 predicted proteins | sample 9270951 | NCBI WGS metagenome assembly JACXTT01 (sample SAMN15532306, study PRJNA645909) | rock metagenome | isolation source: weathered quartz diorite | place: Puerto Rico | collected 2017-06-21 | reverse complement strand
GCCGGTGGCGAGCGTGCCTGCGGGCAGGCCTGCCACGCGGGCGGGCTCAGCGGTGATGCGCGCGAGCGCCTTGGGCAGCGGCACCTTGTGCTCGGCGGCCCAGCGCAGCGTCAGCGGCAGCAGCAGTTCCAGGCCCGTGGCGCCCGGCGAGGCCTCGGCAAACGGCAGCAGCTTCTCGTCATCGTCCACGGGAGTATGGTCCGAGCACAGCGCGTCGATGGTGCCGTCGGCCAGCGCGGCAACAATGGCGTCGCGGTCGCGCGTGCCACGCAGCGGCGGCGCGAAGCGCATCTGCGAGTTGAAGTAGCCGATGTCGTTGTCGGTCAGCGAGACATGGTGGATGTTGACATCGCACGTGACCGGCAGCCCCTCGCGCTTGGCTTGTCGCACCAGTTCCAGGCCGGCAGCGGACGACAGGCGGCACAGGTGCACGCGGGCGCCGGTGGAGCGCATCAGCTCGAAGATGGTATGCAGGCGCACGGTCTCGGCGATCACGGACACGCCGGACAGACCGAGGCGTGACGCCACGGGGCCGCTGGCGGCCACGCCTCCGCCGAGGAACGGATCTTCCGGACGCAGCCAGACCGTGTAGCCGAAGGTCTGCGCGTACTGCAGCGCGCGCAGCAGCACCTGGGTGTTGCGCACCGGCGCCTCGGCCTGGCTGAAGCCGACGCAGCCGGCGTCGGTCAGTTGCGCCATCTCGGTCAGCACCTCGCCCTTCAGGCCCAACGTCAGCGCGCCGAGCGGGTAGACGTGGGTCTGGTTGAGCGTGCGGGCGCGGAACTTGAGCATTTCCACCAGGCCCGGCTCGTCGAGCACCGGGTCGGTATCTGGCGGGCAGACCAGGCTCGTCACGCCGCCGGCCGTGGCGGCGGCGACTTCGGATTCGAGCGTGGCCTTGTATTCGTAACCCGGCTCGCGCAGGCGCGCGGAGAGGTCGACCAGGCCGGGGCAGACGATCATCCCTGTGGCGTCAATGGTCTTGTTGGCGTGGAAATCCGCCGGCGCGCTGCCCACGCCGACGACCTTGCCAGCCGCAATGTACAGGTCCTGCTGGGCATCGATGTTGCCGGCCGGGTCGATCAGGCGGCCACCCTTGATGTGGATCTTCATGTTCTGTCGCTTGGTTTCGTTCGCGCTTGTCCGCTTGCTCTCGAGGGATTCCGCTTCAGTCGTTGTTGCCCGCCACGATGCCCATCACGGCCATGCGCACGGCGATGCCGAAGGTCACCTGGTTGAGGATGACCGATTGCGGGCCGTCGGCCACTGCGGAATCGATCTCCACGCCACGGTTCATCGGCCCCGGGTGCATCACGATGGCGTCCGGCTTCGCCAGCGCCAGCCGCTCGGGCGTAAGGCCGTAGGCCTTGAAGTACTCCTGCGCGGACGGCAGCAACGCGCCGCTCATGCGTTCGTTCTGCAGCCGCAGCATGATGACCACGTCCACGCCCTTCAGGCCCTCTTCCATGTTGTGGAACACGCGCACGCCCATCTGTTCCAGCCCGGTCGGCAGCAGCGTGCGCGGTCCGATCGCGCGTACCTCCGGCACGCCGAGCGTGGTCAGCGCGTGGATGTCGGAACGCGCGACCCGCGAGTGCAGGATGTCGCCGACGATGGCCACCGTCAGGTTCGTGAAGTCCTTCTTGAAATGCCGGATCGTGTACATGTCGAGCAGCCCCTGCGTGGGGTGCGCGTGGCGGCCGTCGCCGGCATTGATGACATGGACGTGCGGCGCGACGTGCTCCGCGATCAGGTACGGCGCGCCGGAGCTGGCATGGCGCACGACGAACATGTCCGCCGACATGGCGGACAGGTTATTGATGGTGTCGAGCAGCGACTCGCCCTTGCTGGTCGACGACGCGTTGATGTTCAGGTTCAGCACATCCGCGGACAGCCGCTTGGCGGCGATCTCGAAGGTCGTGCGGGTGCGCGTAGAGTTCTCGAAGAACAGGTTGAACACGCTCTTGCCGCGCAGCAGCGGCACCTTTTTGACTTCGCGGTCAGAATCGGACAGCGAGACAAACTGGCTGGCGGTGTCCAGGATGTGCGTGATCATGTCGCGCGACAACCCCTCGATCGACAGCAGGTGCTTCAGTTCGCCGTTCTTGGTCAGCTGCGGGTTGCGGAACGTCTTGGTCATGGCTTTGGTCGGGCGCGGGCAAAAATCTGGCGGGGCGGCCAGTCTGGATCGGAAATGCGAAGGGTGTGCCGGCGTTCAGCCGGCGGACGTTTCGCTGGCGAACGCGAAGCGCATGCCGGCGCCCTCGCCCTGGCGCGACAGCACCAGCGTGGTGCGGGCGGGCAGCGAGAACTCGGCCGCGGCGAAGTCGGCCGCAATCGGCAACTGGCGCCCGCCCCGGTCCACCAGCACGGCCAGCGCGATGCTCGCCGGGCGGCCGTAGTCGAACAGTTCGTTGACGGCGGCGCGGATCGTGCGGCCCGTGGCCAGTACGTCGTCCACCAGCAGGATCTTGCGGTCCTGCACGGCGAACGGCAGCGAGGTCGGCTCGGCCTGGCTGTGCAGGCCCTTCTTGGCATAGTCGTCGCGGTGGAAAGCCACGTTGACGACGCCGTGTCCCGCCAGTTGCAGGTCGGCGGCAAGCCGCTCGGCGATCCACGCGCCGCCGGAGTAGATGCCGGCCACCGACCAGTCCGCGCGCTCGCCCGCCGGGATCATGGCCTGCACCTGGTCGCGCAGCGCGCCGTACAGCGCCTCGGCGTCGGGAGTGGAAGTCTGGGTCATAGCGGAAGCTGGTCGAAATACTGTTGCAGGATGATGCGGGCGGCCTCGGCGTCGAGTTGCCCCCGCTTCGCGCCGGCCATGGCCGCCATGCGCGAGGAATAGCGTTCGTCCACCCATTCCACGGGCAGCCCGAACCGGCCGTTGATCTGGTTGCCGAAGCGGCGCGCCAGGCGCAGGGACGGCTGTTCCTGGCCTTCGGGATCGCCTTCCGGGTTGACCGGCAGCCCCACGACGAGCCGCACCGGCGACCATTCGCGGATCAGCGCGGCCACGGCCTCGAAGCGGCCTTCCACGGTAACGTTGGGGACGATGGTGAGCGCGCTCGCCTGCCGGGTGATGAAATTGCCAAGCGCCACGCCGATTTTTTTCTCGCCGTAGTCGAACGCGAGAACGGTGCCATCGCGGGGCAAATCGCGCCCCGGCGCGTCAGGCATGCCCCGCCTCGCCGGACAGCATGTTGACGTCGATGCCCAGGAGGCGAACGGCGGCCGCGAAACGTTCCTCGGGCGGCACGCTGAAGATGATTTCGGGATCGGCCTGGACGGTCAGCCAGCCATTGCGGGCGAGTTCTTCTTCCAGTTGGCCGGCGCCCCACCCCGCGTAGCCGAGGGTCAGCAGGAAGCGGTGCGGGCCGCTGCCGTTGGCCACGGCTTCCAGCACGTCCTTGGAGGTGGTCATCTCCAGCCCGCCCGGCACCGCCAGCGACGAGACATAGACGCCCACGGGATCGTGCAGCACGAAGCCGCGCTCGGTCTGGACCGGGCCGCCGAAGTAGACCGGCTGGTGCGCGACCGGCTGGATTTCCAGCTTGAGATCAATCTTGTCGAACAGCGTGGCCATGTCGATATCGATGGGCCGGTTGATCACCAGGCCCAGCGCGCCGCGCTCATTGTGTTCGCAAAGGTAGACGACGGAACCCGAAAAGGTGGGATCGGCCATGCCGGGCATGGCAATCAGGAACTGATTGGTCAGATTGATGGGTGCTTCGGGCGTCGCCATGCCTTGCATTTTACCAAATCACCGCCGCTCTTCCGGAAAAGATTCGTGCACGCCGCGGCGCAGCATGCCGGCGCCGCGGGTCAGTCCCTGTCCTTCAGCGCGGCGAGGTCCGCAGCGGTCAGCCAGCGCCATTCGCCGGGGGCCAGATCCGGACCCAGCACCAGAGCGCCGATCGCGCTGCGGTGCAACCCGTCCACGTGGTTGCCGGCCGCCGCCACCATCCGCTTGACCTGGTGGTACTTGCCCTGCAGCAGCGTCAGCCGCAGGCTGCGTTCGCCGGTGATCTCGCAGGCATCGGCGGCGATCGGGGCCGGTTCGTCATCGAGCTTCACGCCCGTGCGCAGCGCCTCGGCCTGTGCCTCGGTCACCGGCTCGGCCGTGGTCACTTCGTAGACCTTGGGCACCCGGCGCTTGGGCGAGGTGTGGGCGTGGATGAACTGGCCATCGTCCGTCAACAGCAACAGGCCGGTCGTGTCGTGATCCAGGCGGCCCACGGCCTGCACTTCGCGCTGGCGCAGCGGCACCGGCAGCAGGTTGTAGACGCTCGGATGGTGACGCGGGCGCTGGGAGCACTCATAGCCGGTCGGCTTGTGGAGCATCAGGTAGGCCTTGGTGCAGGCGAGCCATTCCTCGCCATCGACGGTCAGGCGCAGGCCGTCGACCTCGAACTGGGCGCGGGCATCCTCGCACAGCGTGCCGTTGACCTCGACCAGTCCGGCGGCGATCAGGTCGCCGCAATAGCGGCGGGTGCCAAAGCCTTGCGATTGAAGAATGCGGTCAAGTGTCATCAGTGATTCAGAAAAAACAGGAGCCTCGGCGGCGAGGGACAAAAAAAGTATCCGCCGCCAGGATCGGTCGGCCTCAGGCCGACAGCATCGCGCTTTCGCGGTAGTGCCGCTGCGCGTCGTCGGGGCGCTCGGTCTCCTCGAAGAGCCTCGCCAGCGCCAGGTGCGTGCGCACGCGCAGGCGGCGCTGCTGTTCCCGGTCGGCATACTTGAGCGCGCGCTCGAAGCTGGACTGCGCCTTGCCCCACAGTTGCTCGCCAAGGCACAACACGCCGAGCGTGTAGTACAGGTCGGCGTCCACCGGATGCTCGGCCAGCCAGCGTTCGGCCTGCTGGATCTGCGGCAGCGCCTTGCCCGGGACGGCGCAGTCCGCGTAGCGCAGCACCAGACGGCTGTCCCAGTTGGTCTTGAGCGCCTCTTCGACGACCTTGCGTGCCTCGTCCTGGCGGCCCAACGCGCAGAAGTAGCGCGCCGCGGGCTCCGCGATGCGTGCCGCCCGCCGTTCGTCGGCGGACAGCGAACGCCAGAAGCCATACAGCGCCTCGGGATCGTGGCGACGCTCCTCCAGCATGGCCTCGCAGGCCATCTGCTTCAGACGCAGCGCCAGCACGGGATGCAGCGCGTTACGCTTTTCCAGCGTCCGCGCGAGGCGCAGTACCTCGGACCAGTTCTTCAGATGCTGATGCGCGCGCATCGCAATGCGCTGCACGTGGATCTGGCGGCCGCCCTGCGCCTGCAATTGGGCAATCGTTTCGAGCGCGCCGTCGGCATCGCGCGCGTCGACCAGCATCTCGGCCATCGACACCAGCCGCGCCTGCTCGCGCTCGGGATCGTTGACCTGCGCCATCCAGGCGTCGCGCCGCTCGGTCTCCTGCATGCGGTGCGCGGCGCGCGCGCCGATCAGCGCGGCGGTCTGGGCCTGCTCGTCCCACGCCTGCGCCTCGCGCGCGGCACGTTCGGCGCGTGCGAAGCGGCCCGCGAACAGGTTCTCGATCGACTCGCGCAGCGCGGCCTGCGCACGGCTCATGCGGCTGCGCTCCCGGTAGGCCGCCGCGCGGCGCGGCATCTCGGACAGGTGCCGGATCGCGGTCAAGAGCGTCCAGACCACGAAGAACAGCAGCAACAGCAACGCCAGTGCGAGGTTCAGCGACAGTTCGACCCGGTACGGCGGGTAGAACAGCACCAGGTTGCTCTGATTGAATTGGGTGAACAGCGCCAGCCCGACGGCGCCCCCGAACAGAACCGCTACCCAGAACAAAAGGCGCATGCGCTACTCCTTCTTGAGCGCACGCAGCGCGCCGAGGCTCTCGGACATCGTCGGCAGCTGTACCGTGACCGCGCCCGCCTGGGCCTGCTTGAGCAACGTCAGCACGCCCTGCACGCGGCGCGACTTGGTGTCGAAGTAGCGCGCGATCATCGTCTGCGCGGCGGTCAGGTCGTTGCGAAACACCGGCTCGTTGCGCGACAGCAGCGCCAGCCGCGCGTTGAGCAGTCGCAGCTTGACGTTCTCGCGCAGGAACCAGCCCTGGTCGCCGGACAACAGCAGCGCCTGCGCATCGTCCACGCGGCGCACGCGAATGACCGACGCCAGCTCATCACGCACGTAGTCCCACGTGCGCGCGAACCAGTTGCCGGCAGCGGGGGCAGCGGCGGCGGCGCCCTTGGCATCCTTGGCGGCATCCTTGCGGGCTTCGGCCTCGCTGCGCTCCAGCATGCGCTCGCTGGACAGCAACGGCAGCGCGTCGATCTGGTTGATGGCCTCGTCGAGCTTGATCGCGGCCCCGGTCAGGTCGGTGTCGGGCACCGCCTTCATGCGCGCGATGTCGCGGGCGATGGCCCGGCGCAGCAGGTTGTACTGCGGCTTGTCGGTGCGCGCGAGGCGCGTGTCGGCGCTTTGCAGCGCGGCAAGCGCGACCTGCACGTTGCCGGTCAACTGCAATTGCTGGCCGGCGTTGGTCAACAGCTGTTGAATCTCGGCGATTTCCCAGTCGTCGCGGTTGCGCATCAGGTCCTGGTAGACCTGCTCCAGCGCGGCTTGCTTGTCGCGCGTCTCGCCAACCTGGCCATCGAGCGCGCCGACCTTGGCCTGCAACTCCTTGACCGTCTCCTGCGCGCTGCGCGAGAGCACGCGCGTCTCCTGCACCAGTGCGTCGTTGCTCTGCTGGCGGCGCGCGAGTTCCTGCGTCAGGTGGTCCACTCGCTGTTGCAGCCACCAGAAGCCGCCGGCGGTCGCGATCACCAGCACGGCCACCAGCGCCCACAGGGGACTCGGGCGGCGGGCGGGCGCCGTGAACGGCGTCTGCGGCGGCTGCGCGCCGGGTGGCGGGGTGGCGGAGGAGGACGGGTTGTCTTGCGTCACGCGATCGACCTTGGTTGACGTTGCCGGCGGTGCGTCCGCCGTGCGGGAATCCGCCTGGCCGGCCGCCTCGGCAACGGACGGGCTGGCGGGTGGTGTTATCTGGGGTGTTGCTACGGTTGCTACGGTTGCTACGGTTGCCGCGGGCTGCCCCGGCGCCGGGCCCGCGTAGGATTCCGCCCACTGCGTGCACGCTGCCAGAAGGCCGGCATCGCCTGGCACGGCGGGCAGGATCCGCGCAAAGCCAAGCGCCTTTGCCTGCTCGGCAATTCTCGCATGCGGCGCGACGCACTGCACCTGTTTGAGGCAGGCGATTTCCTGCGGCGACAAGTACTGGCGCGCCAGCATGTCGAGATTGCGCACGGCCTCGGAGCTAGTCAGCAGCCAGCCCTGCGGCGCGGCGCCCGGGCGCAGGCCGTCGCGCACCGCCTGCCATTGCATGGCGCCGGGCTCGGGAACCGTGCGGCGGTAAGCCTCCGCCGCCAGGACATCGGCGCCGGCCTCGCGCAGGCGGTCGGCCAGCCAGTCGCGGCCGCCATTGCCGCGCAGGATCAGCACGCGGCGGCCAGCCAGCGACGGCATGTCGGACTGCGCTTCGAGTTGGGACCAGAGCGCCTCGGAATCGAAACGCGCCTCGCCGCTTTCCGCGGCGTCGCCAGACTGGGCACCCGCCGGCGCGATCACCCGGCACGCGGGCGCCACGATGCCGCGCTCGGCCAGTGCCGCCACGCTCGACGGCCCGACCACGGCAACGGGCACCGCCGACGGCCATTGCGCGCTCGCGGCGCCCTGCACCTGCGCCAGCGCATCGAGCGCGTAGGCCACGGCATTCGGGCTGACGAAAACGACGAGCGCGAAGTCCGGCAGTTGCGTCAATGCGACGCGCAGCGGTTCGTCATCGGCGACAGGGCCTATCGCCAGCAGCGGAAAGCTAAGGACGTCCAGGCCCGCGGCCTGCAGCGCCTCGGTCAGTTGCCGGGACTGCCCGGCGGGTCGTGTGACAACGACAGTCGGGCGGGGCATCGGCCGGCCCTCAGGCGGGAGTCGGGGAGCCGGGATGGTCGGCCAGCACGGCGAGGATCTCGCCGGCGCCCTGCGCCAGCAGATCCTGGGCCACGGTGGCCCCGAGCGCTTCGGCGCGCGCGGCGCTGTCCACGGCATCGGCGGCACTCGCACTCACCCGGCGCAAGCCGTCCGGCAGCGCGACGAAGGCGTCGAGCATCAGTTGATTGCCTTGCCAGCGCGCGTGCGCGCCCAGCGGCACCTGGCACGAGCCGCCGAGCCGGCGCGATACCGCGCGCTCGGCGGTCACGGCAAGCAGGGTCGGCGTGTGGTTGAGCGGGGCCAGCCAGTCGGCCAGTTCCGGGCGTCCGGACGGGATCTCGATGCCGAGCGCCCCCTGCCCCGCCGCCGGCAGCGACGAGTCGGGCTCGATCAGCGCGCGGATGCGATCGCCAAGGCCGAGCCGCTTGAGCCCGGCCGCGGCCAGGATGATCGCGCCGTACTCACCGCGGTCGAGCTTGCCAAGCCGCGTGTCGAGATTGCCGCGCAGCGGATGGATGACGAGATGCGGATAGCGGCTGCGCAGGGCGGCCTCGCGGCGCAGGCTGGAGGTGCCGACCACGGTGCCGGCCGGCATGTCGTCCAGCGAAGCGAAATGCGGCGACACCAGCGCATCGCGCGGGTCCTCGCGCTCCATCACGGCCGCGAGCGTAAAGCCCTCGGGCAACTCCATCGGCACATCCTTGAGCGAATGCACCGCCAGGTCGGCCCGGCCTTCGGCCATCGCGACTTCCAGTTCCTTCACGAACAGTCCCTTGCCGCCGACCTTGGAGAGCGTGCGGTCCAGGATCTGGTCGCCGCGCGTCGTCATGCCAAGAATGGACACATCGCACGCGGGATAGTACTGTTGCAACGCAGCACGCACGAATTCTGCCTGCCACATTGCCAGACGGCTTTCGCGGGAGGCAATCACGAGCTTGTGCGGCGCGCTGCGCGGCGCAGCAGCGGAGGAAGACGGGGTGGCGGATGCTTGCATCCGCGAATGGTAGCACGCACCCTTGGTCTGCCGACCGACACGCGGCCTGTGCCGGCCGCCGCTGCCGCGCCCGTCCACACCCTATATATAAGAGAGATTCGAGGAGATTTCCGCATGCCGCAGCCCGCCGCGCGCCCCAACGGCCGACGGACCGCCCCGTCCCGTCGCCAGGTTGACCAGTCCACCACCGCAGGTGACGCAACCATCTCTTCTGCAACACCCACGTCCGCGCCGTCGCCCAAGGCCAAACCCGCGCGCCGCGGCACGGCAAAAGCCGCGCTGGCCGTTGTGGCCGCCAACGGCACACCGCCGCGCCGCGCGCCCGGCAAGGCCCGCCATGTCGATAAGGACGTGCCGCTGCGCGAGGACATCCGCTTCCTCGGCCGGCTGTTGGGCGACTGCGTGCGCGAGCAGGAAGGCGACGCCGCGTTCGAGGTGATCGAGACCATCCGGCAGACCGCCGTGCGCTTTCGCCGCGAGAACGACCGCGCGGCCGGCGCGGAGCTGGACCGCCTGCTCAAGCGCCTGTCGCGCGACCAGACCAACCAGGTCGTGCGCGCGTTCAGCTATTTCTCGCACCTCGCCAACATCGCCGAGGACCAGCACCACAACCGCCGCCGCCGCGTGCATGCGCTGGCCGGCTCGCCGCCGCAGCCCGGCAGCCTGGAGCGCGCGCTGCAGGCCATCGACGCCGCGGGCGTGACTGGCAAGCAGTTGCGCAAGTTCCTGGACGAGGCGCTGATCGTGCCGGTGCTGACCGCGCACCCGACCGAAGTCCAGCGCAAGAGCATTCTCGACAACGAGCGCGAGATCGCCCGCCTGCTCGCCGAGCGCGACCTGCCGATGACCGCGCGCGAGCGCGACCACAACACCGCGCTGCTGCGCGCCAAGGTCGCCACGCTGTGGCAGACCCGCATGCTGCGCAACACGCGCCTGATGGTGGCCGACGAGATCGAGAACGCGCTCTCCTACTACCGCACCTCGTTCCTGCACGGCATTCCGCGCCTGATGAGCGAGCTGGAGGAAGACATCGCCGCCGTCTTCCCCGCCGCCCGCAAGAGCCGCGCCAGCGCCGCCGCGCCCACGCCACTCGCGCCCTTCCTGCAGATGGGATCGTGGATCGGCGGCGACCGCGACGGCAATCCGAACGTCACCGCCGACACGCTGGAGCATGCGGCCGGCCAGCAGGCACAGCTCATCCTGGAGTGGTACCTGGACGAGGTCCACGCGCTCGGCGCCGAGCTGTCGATGTCCTCGCTGATGGTGGACGCCAGTCCCGAGTTGCTGGCGCTGGCCGAGTCCTCGCCCGACCGCTCCGAGCACCGCGCCGACGAGCCGTACCGCCGCGCGCTGATCGGCATCTACGCGCGCCTGGCCGCCACCAACCAGGTGCTGACCGGCCGCGCCGCGCCGCGCCACCCGGTGGCCGACGCCGCGCCGTACGCCAGCGCCGAGGCACTGGCCGCCGACGTGCAGGTCGTCATCGACTCGCTGCGTGCCCATCACGGTGAGGCGCTGGTCCGCACGCGCATTGACGCGCTCGCACGCGCCATCGCCGTGTTCGGTTTCCACCTGGCGTCGATCGACATGCGCCAGGTCTCCGACGTACACGAGGCCGTGATCGCCGAGCTGTTTGCAGCCGCCGGCGTCGAGGCCGACTACGCCGGCCTGCCCGAGGCGCGCAAGCTGGAGCTGCTGCTCACCGAGTTGCGCCAGCCGCGCCTCTTGACGCTGCCGTGGCACGCGTATTCCGAGCAGACGCGCAGCGAGCTGGCGATCTTTGCCATGGCGCGCGACCTGCGCGCACGCTACGGCAAGCGCGTGGCCCGCAACTACATCATTTCGCACACCGAGACGCTGTCGGACCTGATCGAGGTCATGCTGCTGCAGAAGGAATCGGGCATGCTGCAGGGCACGCTCGGCAGCAAGACCGATCCGGCGCGCATGGAACTGATGGTGATTCCGCTGTTCGAGACCATCGAGGACTTGCGCAACGCCGCCGGCATCATGCAGTCGCTGCTGGACCTGCCGGGCTTCGATTCGGTCATCGCGCACCACGGCGTCGAGCAGGAAGTCATGCTCGGCTACTCCGACTCCAACAAGGACGGCGGCTTCCTGACCTCCAACTGGGAGCTCTACAAGGCCGAACTGGCGCTGGTGCAGTTGTTCGATGCGCGCCGCGTCAAGCTGCGCCTGTTCCACGGCCGGGGCGGCACCGTCGGCCGCGGCGGCGGCCCGACCTACCAGGCCATCCTGTCGCAGCCGCCGGGCACGGTGAACGGGCAGATCCGTCTGACCGAGCAGGGCGAGATCATCAACAGCAAGTTTGCCAACGCCGAAATCGGCCGGCGCAACCTGGAGACGGTGGTTGCCGCCACGCTGGAGGCCTCGCTGCTGCCGACGCAGAACGCGCCCAAGGACCTGGCCGCGTTCGAGGCCGTGATGCAGCAGTTGTCCGACCATGCGTTCGGCGCCTACCGCCATCTGGTCTACGAGACTCCCGGCTTCAAGGACTACTTCTTCGCCACCACGCCGATCACCGAGATCGCCGACCTGAACCTCGGTTCGCGTCCGGCCTCGCGCAAGCTGATGGACAAGAAGAACCGCCGCATCGAGGACCTGCGCGCGATTCCCTGGGGCTTCTCCTGGGGCCAGTGCCGGCTGCTGCTGCCGGGCTGGTTCGGCTTCGGCAGCGCGGTCAGGGCGTATCTCGACGGCGCCGCCGACGACCGTGCCCGCAAGGCCGCGGTGACGACGCTGCGCCGCATGGTCAAGGCCTGGCCGTTCTTCTCGACGCTGCTGTCCAACATGGACATGGTGCTCGCCAAGACCGACCTGGCCGTGGCGTCGCGCTACGCGCAGTTGTGCGAAGACACGGCGCTGCGCAAGGCCGTGTTCGCGCGCATCAGCGCCGAGTGGCACCTGACCAGCGAGATGCTGGCGCTGATCACCGGACGGCAGGACCGTCTGTCGGACAACCCGCTGCTGGCGCGCTCGATCAAGAACCGCTTTGCCTACCTCGATCCGCTGAACCACCTGCAGGTCGAGCTGCTCAAGCGCTACCGCGCGGGCAAGGACGGCGACGACATCCGCATCCGGCGCGGCATCCACCTGACGATCAACGGGGTGGCGGCGGGCCTGCGCAACACCGGCTGACCCCGGAAGCAACACAGGGCTCCCCGCTCTCCTCCATGGGAGCGGGGCCGGGGGAGAGGGCCGGCGCGTGCCGAGGCGGCTACCTGCCATGCGCCGCCCTGCGGTGCTGCGTTGGTTCGACCTCCCCCGCAGGCTTTCCAACACCGTCCCTCTCCCCCGGCCCCTCTCCCGCGAGTGCGGGAGAGGGGGAGCCTGTTCGTCAGCCGACGAACGCGCCCGGCACCGGATCCTCGCCCAGTGCCTGCAGCAACACAGCCCAGTGCATCGCTTCGTCGCCGAGGATGCTGCCGGCCGCACGGGTCAACTCGCGGTTGTAGAAGTTCGGCAGCACGCCCAGGTACGCCGCCGTCGCCCCCTTCTCCAGTCCCGCCGCAAAGCGCAGCACATCGGCCTGCGTCTTCAGCTTGTCGGTCGGGAACCCGTATTCGCCCGGCTTCTTCGTCATCACCGGGCTGCCGCCCAGCTTGGACACGGTGCCCGCCAGCACCTGCGCGTGCGCCTTGTGATGCCCCTGGAACCTGACGGCGGTATCGAGCAACGGCTTTTGCAGAAGGCCGCTTTCGGCGCCGACCTGGTAGGCGGCGATCGCCTGATATTCAAGACCAAGCGCGACGTTGAGGATGTTGATGTCGTCCTTCGTGCTGCCCGACTGGGTCTGCGCCCAGGCCGGCATCGATTCGCCCAGGCTCAGGACGGCAAGCGAGCCCAGCGCGAACAGGCCGGGGACTTTCAGCAGGCCGCGCCGGCGCGCGTCCGGCAGCGTGAGGATGCGTTCCATAGTGCTCTCCTTGAGGATCTGGAAAGAAGCAGCGTCCCGCTCGCGGGGCGCCTGTCTCTTGTACGCGGGCCGGCGCCAGATGGATGCACGCGGCGCGTGCGCTGCCCAGTGCACCGCCGGGTTCGCTGCCTATAATCCGGCAAAGCCCCCCAAGAGGATCCACAGCCGGTGCCCCCTTCCGCCCAACCCTCTTACGCCGCGCCGCTGGCAGACGCGGACCGGCTCGCTGCCCTGCTGCAACGCGTGGCGCTCGGCGACCGCCAGGCCCTGCGCGCGCTCTACGATGCCACCGCGACGAAACTGTTTGGCCTCGCGCTGCGTATCACCAGCAGGCGCGATTGGGCGGAGGACGTCGTGCAGGAGAGCTTTGTCAGCATCTGGCACCACGCCGGCGACTACCGGCCGGCACTGGCCGCGCCGATGACGTGGATGACCACGATCGTGCGCAACCGCGCGCTCGACTGCCTGCGCCGGCAGGCCGCCGCGCGCGGCGGCGTGGCCGTCGACTTCGACGACGATCTCGCCGAATGGCTGCCCGATGAAGCGGCCGGTCCGGCCGAGTTGGCCGTGGCCAGCCAGCAGGCCCGCGCGCTGAACGCCTGCCTGGAACGCCTGGAGCCGTCGCAGCGCCAGGCCATTGCGCTCGCCTACCTGCGCGACCTGAGCCACAGTGAACTGGCCGACCGCCTGCGCGTGCCGCTCGGCACCGTCAAGTCGTGGATCCGTCGCGGCCTGGAACGGCTGCGCATCTGCCTGGAGGGCCGACCGTGAGACCCGGCCGCCACCCCGGACTCGTCGACCGGCTCGCCTCGCAATATACGCTCGGCGTGCTGCGCGGCGGCGCGCGGCGTCGGCTGGAGCGCATGGCCCAAGACGACCCGGTCATCCGCGCCGCCATCCTGGACTGGCAGACGCGGCTGGCCGGGCTGGCCGAACTGCAGCCGGCCAGCGAGCCGGTGGACAAGGTCTGGTGCGGCATCGAGACGCGGCTCGGCTGGAAGCCGGCGCCGGCTGGCGGCGGATGGCGGCGCCTGTGGGCGGCGCCCGGCTTCTGGCGCGGCGCGGCGGCGGCGATGGCCGTGGTGACGGTGCTGGCGGTCGGCCTGACGCTGTGGCTGGCGCGGCAGCAGCAGGAAACCGTGCCGGC
>JACXTT010008724.1_pt1 | contig 14002 bp, 11 predicted proteins | sample 9270951 | NCBI WGS metagenome assembly JACXTT01 (sample SAMN15532306, study PRJNA645909) | rock metagenome | isolation source: weathered quartz diorite | place: Puerto Rico | collected 2017-06-21 | reverse complement strand
CGAAAAACAAATCCTCGAACACGGCTTCATATGCAGCTCTCGTGTTCGGAATTGGGCTAAGAGCACCCACGCTGCGCCAGTACCGGAAAATTCCGTCCACGTCGGGGGTGCCTGCGCCTAGAAAGATCGATTCGAGTAGTGCCGTCTTTCCTGAGGCATTTGCCCCGACGATTATGTTTACGAGACCGAAATCCTTGAGCTCCATCGTTTTGAAGCAGCGGAAGTTTTCGACTTGTACGGCTGTCAGCATTGAATCAAATCCAGACCCGTAGCTTATAGCCGCTAAAGCTGCCGTGTCACTCTCCGACTAGAGTTGACGTCTTCCCGCGAAATGGACAATAATTCTAAAGGATTCTTACCGAAACGGTGAACCAAGAGGAGCGCCGATCTAGCACAAATCCTAGTACAATCCTGGCGCTTGCAACGTGGCGACACACAAATGACGCCAGACGCGCCAGACTTACACCTCTGAGAACGCTAGTTCGGGGGAATCTAAGTGATCGCGTTACGCCGTGACTTGCTGCAACGGATCGTTGAACGAGAATGGCCGCCGGTGCCCGCGGAGTAAAACAAAGAAACGCCGCTCCCCGAAAAGCCTGAAGGGTCAATTTGAGAAGCGGCGTGCGTTTAGTCCCCCCAGAACTGTACGACGCGCAATCCTCGCAAAATTTCACGAATCGTGTCAATGCGCTCATTTGGCCTGAACACCACCGAACTGATTACGATGCCTCAGCCATTCGCTGCACTGAATTGTTGAGGTGAAAGTCTGCTGGTGCAAAGAGGGCATCAGTCAGATGGGCTCTCGTTAGGGCGAAAATTTGGGAAAGAGCAATCGTCGATTTCTTTATGAGTTGGTTTTTTCCGATGAAGTTTTGCCGGCACGTTGTCCATCCGCCAACACCCGCTCATCTGTGATTGAAATCCCCGGCCCTTTTGTGATGGAGAAAAATACTGTTTGGCCAGTCATGATCTGAACCTCATAAGGTTCCGCTTTGCCCTCCGTCACCATGACTACCGTTCCCTTTTTTAGCAGCTTTCGCCAACGATCCAAGTCCGCTTGATGTCGAAACTCGGGATTCTTCACTCGCACCGTCCCCGATGCACCGCTCCCATAAGCATCCAGCCACCGATATTCGCCTGCCGAGCCAAATGCGTGAGTATAGCCGCATTCGTTCGTCAATCGGTGACTTCCAAAGAATTCCTTATCGCCGATTACCGAGTATGGAAGAGCCTTCGAATCTGGACAGTTCCAAAGAACAATGTCGCCAGCCTCAATGGTCAAGAGTTCGGGTTGAACTGCGAACCCGCCACTCCGAGCGCTCACCCCCACTGATTTTTGACTCATCTTGGGTTGTGAGCTGCGCTCTTTGACCTCAATTGAGAAGGGGCGGTCCTCCGTGATGCCATGGCCATGGGCAGGGACGACGTTATAACGGTAAGTGCCCGGTTTCATGAACCGCTGGGCGTAACAGTCGGTGACGCGCAGGGCGCGGCTATCGAAGATGTCAATCATAAACGGTTCCTTGGTTCACGGGGACACAGTCGCACCGAGGACGAGCTCGTCTTCAGTGCCGTTATGGGCAACGACAGCCTCAATGTCATCAATCGTCACATGGACCTCCGGATCAACTGGGCTGGCCACTGGGAGTACGACGAATAGTTGTGGCTGCTTGTAGATGGGAATCTTCAGCCCGCTGATGAACGGGGTGATAATGGGCCCAAGGAATCCTATCACTCCAGCAATCGCGATTATTGCGAGAATGGCATCAACCGCGAGGGCCAGAAACGGCCCAATAAAAGGAATGAGTAGAAGGATGGGCGTAACCGCTGCTCCGATGGCTGCCAGCAGAGCCGCCGACGTTGCCCCAAACTGTAGATTTGGTACGCTGAGTACCTTGGCCTGGACGTTCCACTTGCCGCTACTGAGGCTGACATCTAGAGAAAAATCGATCGTTGCCTTCAGAAAGTCGCCAAAAGAAACAGGGACGGTAATAGTAGGCCAATCGATGCAAATTTTCGGAGTGCAAACTTCGCCGACACATGGGATGTCCACGCAGACTTGGGGGAGACAGAAATCAGGCAAGATGGTGCTAAGATCGATTCCGAAGCTCAGATCCAGATTCCAGTCTAGTCGGAAATCGACAATCTCTATCGTGTCCGGAGGAATTAAATCAACGCCGCCATTGCTGAACGAACCCTGGATAGTGTAATTGGCGACGAAGGGACCCAAATTTCCAGAGCCGCTTCTAGTCTGCGTTCCGATCGCGCCAACAGCGGTATCGAGAAGTTTCTTGGCACCCTGTTCGTCGATGGCAGCGGTGATTTCAGCCATATTTTTCTGCGGATATTCAGAAGTCGCCGCGAGCCTTGATCTGATCGTCCTCGATTAATGGTCCCTGCGTAACGGTGAGTTGAAACGCGCCAGCTCTCAACGCCCGCAGAGGAAGGCGAATTTCGGCCAGGACTGCCTGCAAGATTATGAAGAGCAGGCACTCGAAGATAGCCTCGACCTCTTTCGGTTTAATATCGACGATCTCTACCGCGTCGACTCCGAACGCGATAGCGTCTTCCCCTTGCGATGTCAGGACGTGCTCGATGTGCCCCACCGCGAACACTTTCAGCCTGCAGCACGTTAGCTCCGCAATCGGATGTCGCTCCTTGTTTGAGCTGCTTTCCTCGCGTCGATCATCCTGACGTTTGCGATCATCCTGTTTGCCCGGGCGCGGCGGCCGTGGATCGATCTTAAGACGACGGCAGTCGAGGCATAACTCGACTCCGACCCGTAGGCTGAACTCACCCGCTGTTAGTGTTAGCTCAGGCGGAAGTGGGGAACTTTGCTGGAAAAGATCGACTTGAGGAGTTGTCAGCCTAACGCGCCACTGAATGCCACCCGGCACTCCTGGAAAGGGTATTCCCGGCATACTCGTTTCAGCGATCGTGGTCGTCGGCACGAAAGACGGCGAGCCGTAGACAAGATAACGAGGGCGATCAGTACTGAACGCCGTCAAAAGATCATTGACCGCATTCTCGTGAATGCCCGCATACACCATCGCGGATTCAGTCAAGCTCATATGTTTCCGTTTGTCGGCACGACGGCTCGATCTCTTACGTCCGCTTGTGCGTTTAAGCCAGAGAAACAGTTGCGGAACAGTTCCAGACGCGGCCCAATGTGTAGACGCACCAGACTTACACAACGAAAAACGGACCAAACCCCCATTAAGGGAATTTCTTCGATGCCAGGGGTTTCGGCGCGGTTGATCTGGCCACCAATCGCTCCCCACCGACCTACGGATTCCTACTCCGGAGCGAGCAATCTAACGAGAACAAGCTGAGCCGCCGCTGAAGAACCCGCGCCTCGCGTTGAAGTGAAATGTTGAAGTCGTGATGTGAAAATTATGCGCCCGCTTCAGCGATTGGCTCCAGCGTTTGGTTAGGCGAAGATTGAGAAAGGTCATTCCCATCTCCTGTCGCTCTACTCATCGAGCCCGGATAGCTGTGAATTCTGCTATTTTGGCGACGCAGACGCATGCGGCTTCGGCATGGGGCTCGATTGCGCTGATTCTTTTTTGCGTTCCGTTGATGCAGACTTGGTTTCGCTTTTTTTCGCCGGCATGGGCGACGCGCTCGATGAGCCGCCCGTTTGCACTGCCGCAGTCTTGTTTAGCGAACCCGATCCAGATTTATAGTGGCTCGCATCGGACATGGCTTTCACTTCATCTACACGGTCCCGACCAGCCGTTTTATCATCCCCTGACGGGGTTGACGCTTGTTGACCAAACACCGCCGCCCAAGCAAGAGCCCCCACCCCAAGGGCGGTCACTTTGATAACCAACCCAAACGAATGCTTGGTATTGGTTCTTTTAAGGTAGTTCTTCATAATAATATTGGTTTCTGTTTGTCAGTCCGCTTTTGCGCCGGACCTGCGCGTTCTGTAAACTTGCATTACCCCATCAATGATGAACTGAAGGAACAAAACAAAGCAAACGATAATGAAGTCGGTCCAGAGAAGCTTGCCGCGGCTTGTCCACCAGACAGCAGCAATAAGTACAACCGCAAGCGTGAAGACGGTGAAGATAAAATCCTTCCAGATCTCTTCGAACCGTCCTACAGGCAACCGAAAAAACCGGCGCAGCCAAATTGATACGTTCACTGCGACAATCACAAAAACGGCTAGAACTGAATCAATTGCAAGGCGACCTAACAGAGTCAGCTGATTAATTTTTTTGTTTCCGGCGATCGCGATCGCGGCGCAGCCATGCAAGAAAACGCCGCGAATCGAACCGGATACTCCGGTAACCGTAAAGCAATCTGGATCGCGCTCAGAATCGCAAGCCTCTTCAGGCGCATCTCCAATCAAAACGATTCGCTTGGAAATTCTGTCTCTTATTTGTGCGCGAAACTCGACCTTGTTTATTCCGGTCGAATTAGGAGGCGTGCTATCGACTGTGATCGCCCGCGGCGGAGTATAGTCGACGTGAACAATGTCGTCCTCCTGAATTCGATGAAGCGGCGCGAAGTCAATGATTGATGTTGGCTGCGTCATCCATCGCTTGCTTTCCATCATCAATTGATTGAGAGGAAGGCCGGCTAGTGCAGCGCTCATGCTTCGCATCGGGTCACCGTTTCCTGCCCAAATCCAATAAGTCGCTCGGTCGGACCAGTGATCATGCCAGCGATCAGATGTTCGGACACCGATGTAGCCCGCCAAACGGTGATACTTAGGGTCAAACAACCATTCTTCTGGTCGAAGGGCGGTTCTCTTAACGCCCAGCACAATTGGAACCTTCGTATCCTTCATCCGATTGGAGCACCATTCAAAAAACTTGACATCGTCGGGGTGAATCAGCTCCCCATTCTCTGGTGAAAAATCAATATCGACACCTATTGCTTTGGGATGCGTCGCCAGTGTTGGATCACTAAGAACTTCGATCAAGTCCTGGATTGGTTGCCTTGGAGTCGCCGGTTTTCCCTTGACCCCATTCCGCTCCCACGGCAGCGGCTTGATCAGCGCAATATCGACAATTAAGACGCCCGGAGAATCCTTTGTGCCTTCCGCAACAAAGCGAGCGAGCAACAATTCATAGGCACGATCTTCTAGGTATTGGCCCCAAGGCGTTAGCTCGAAAAGCGACTTGAGCACCAGCACAAGAACAATTATGGCGGCGGTCACAAACCATTTGCGTTCGTACCATCGCTTCGCTTCAGCGGCTTGGGGGGCCATATGTTTCGCAAGGGTTCACAGATTGAAGCAAATTTCGGCAGCAAGAGAAGCCTCTTTTTGTCCATACCCGAAAGCTAACCAAATCGATGAAGCCAACGGCCCCTTGGCGACATAACTTCAACCATGTTTGCCACGTCGCCACACCCGCTCGCTGCCATGAGCGGTGGTTTGCCAACGGACTATCAATCATGAGTGCCGCTGTTCACCTGCATGCTGCTCGCCAATCAAAAACTCGCGGGTCCAAGAGCCATATGCATTCCAAGCGGCAATTAGGCAAGGCGAGCGAAACAACCGTGAGGACAAGAAAGACCCATAGTGACCTCTTGATTGCCTCTTGCGCGCCTTCAATTCGTTCTTGGTATTTAAAGTCTGCCATACTCTAGTTCAGAGTTGCCTCGGAGCAGCAAGAGCGGTTGCTTTTTGTTCTCTCAGGGCGAGCGAAATAGAATACAATGCCGCATATGTATCCATCGCCTGCTGGGACCAAATGTCGTTGTGATCTTTAATGATCTCCTTTGGGCAACGAATTATCCAATAGGCGGTGTCTTTATACGTGTAAGTGCCCGATTTTGATTCCCAAACAACCGGTCGGTAGGTCTTGTAGCGGGAAAACGTATTAAAAGCTTCTGTTCTTGGCGGGAAGTTGATGGCCCAGTGTCGAGCGGACTCGCCTTCCTTTCGCGGCGACGTGGTAAATTCCAGCGTCTTTCCTGAGTTTAGCAGATTGGCGCGCAGGTGATTGCTGGAAGTATCCTCCGGCATCAAACTTGGAGCTTCTGACGGTTCGATAAACCGATTAACAAGCAAAGGATTATGCCCGGGGGTGTGTCGATAATAGTAAGATTGTTGAATTAGCACCTCTTCACTTCGATTACTTCGCGCTAAAATGAAGTCGTCTCCTCTGTACTTGCGTCGAAGTGTTGGCAGGAGAAAACAGAGTGTATTCGCTAGCGGATGAGTTTTCCCGGTTGCCCAGTCCCCAGTGGAAGTAAGCGAAAAGAAAACCGGACTATTAGCGCCGGTGACATTGTACCGAAACATTGCATGCCCATGTGCCGCAAGAAAGCTTTGGAATTGCTTCGCATAGATTGATGGCGCCGCCGAATTAACGAGCACGACCGTGTCGAAAGGCAATGGATTTGCCTTAGTTTCCTTACTTATTTGATCGCTGCCGAATGGCCAAGCCTTGATGAGCTCGCCGACTGTCGCATTTTGGAACGTTCTCTCGAGCATCAGGCCTCCGAAGGAATGGCCGATCAGAAATACGTGACTCCGTGGTCGAAAACGTTTCGCCACATGCGCACAGGTAATAATTGTCCGAGACAGGGACGTCCCACTCGAAAGGTGTTCGGGAACGCCTTTGCGGTCGAAGTAAGAGAAAGTCTCAAGAAGCTGATTGAATACCGGAAAGAGCGCGGCTTGGCTAAGATCCACGATGTCGCCACCATATTGCTTCGAGACCTCGTGAAATGGTTTCTCGTCTTGACGGATAGCATGTTTGAGACAGGCGCCGCGCCAAGAAAGGTAAACTCCATGGACGCGATGGTCCGCGCCCTTAACATCTGTATGAGCGGCGAGCTGATGAAGAAACTCATTGAAATCAACGACATTTCCAGACTGCGCGTTGTTGCGCCAACCATGGAGGAAAATGACAACGATCAAATGTTCGTGCTGCTGTGCCAGCGCGAGCACCTTTTCGTAGGCATGCTTATGCTGAGAGAAATCTAAGTAATCGCCACGTTCATCGAACTCCACGAACGAACACGAATATGGCAGCCCTTTCTCAAAAGATGTGCTTTCGATATACCATTTCTGTGCATTGGGCATCGTGGCCGGTGGGTCTGGCACATTTTCTCGGACGTCCCCAATCACCTTGCGTGTTGCCACTCCACGGCTTGCACTTCCGGCGATCCAAGTGAGCACAAACGATATGAAGAGCGAGCCAACCACAACGTAGATTGGATCAAACCAAACCGGCTGGATGATTTGGTGTATCACCCATACACAAGCGGTCAGAACAATTACCAGTGTTATTCGGAATAGCAGCATGTTAACCGGTTATCCGTACTGGATGCCAGGAGTAGGAGAGTTGTTGTTTATCGATGGCTCCAGCTGTGCGATGTATGAGACATCTCCTTATCGCGATCACTGTTGCGGGGCTCATCGAATCACGGTTATCGCAAAGACCGGATGAATTTCTGTACAAGTTGCCCGCCAATTGCTTTTACCACCGGGATTCGTGTTTTCCGCCTGCGGTACGTGTTCCAGATCGAAAAGCATCCAGCCGCTAAATCGCACCCAGTGATGCGTTAACTGTTTTTTAAGCGTTGCGGTACTCCAATCAATACCTTTGGCTAGCTGAGCACTTCGCACGCGCGGGGTAACTTCAACGATCATGTGATATCTCTCATTAATGTCCTTGCGGATCGTCCTGCGGCCGCTCTTTATTTTCACTAACTTTGGCGACGCATAGTTGGCGTCAGCTACGAGATCGATATGCGTGTCTCGCTTGGCAGGGTCAGTCGCATGACAATTGCAGGTCTCGATACCGCCTGGTTTAACGCTCGCGACATAGCCAGTAATTGTCGCCGCTTTCGTCGCAGAGAACCGATTTGAATCGTTTCCAGGCGCCAGAATTTTCTGGATAGTGATCGTTGGATCGTAATTGAGAAAACTCGGCGCTTGCGATCGATTCTTCAGTTTATTGAGGTCCTTCGCAACTGGCACTGTTGCATCCCCGGTCAAAGGATCGCACGGTCTCTTTTTGGCGGACTTTGTGGTTGTCGCGAGAGCACTGCTGCACAGCAGTGAAGCGACGATGGCAATTGATAGGAATTTCATGGCTTCAAGATGATGTTCTGTTTAGCTATCAGAGTTACTCTTAGCGAAGTCTGAAAAAATTGGCGGCGCGGAAGATCGCAGCCGGCAAGCAGTAAAATCGTTGTTTTCTCATTCCATTTCCTTTAGTTTGCTAACTCCACACCACGTTGGGGAAGCAATCCTTCGCTTTCTCGAGGCCGCCCCATTTTGCGAAAATTGCATCGGACTGACCGATGAGCTCTCTCTTATTGCGCAATGCGATCTGAAATTCGGATTTCGCAGCGGCATCGTAGGCACCGCGTTCTTTAATGCCAACGCGGATGCATTGGAGCTCGTGCTCGAGCATGCGATATCCCGCGGCGAGCCGCTCCTTTTTCACTCGCTGATCGCCGAATGGGAAAAGATACTTAACCGCGCCAATGACCACGGCGACAGCGCCCAGGCTCTTCCAAATGGTGGTGCCTAATTGGTTTTGGAACCTCCCGTCGTACCCGAACAAGTGAAGCAACAAACTAAGAAGCCTTAACGTGCCGGTGGGAATTCCAAGCGAGCCGACAGTGTCCCAAACTCCGATAAACTCGATGTCCGGCTCGTACGAATATAGAGTGCGGAATTTTTGCGCGTCTTCAGCTCTTGGATTCGTTTTGCTAGATCGACTTCCATAGAGTTTCCAAGCACCGTCTATTTTGTTCCGGTTCTGTTTCTTAACCAGTCCGCTATTCCGAATGAAATCAGCGAGGCTGCGAACGGTGCAGGCGCCGCGACTAAACCCGAAAAAATAGAGCTGGTCGCCGGGCCCATAATTATCGACCAGAAAGTAGTAGCCGCGAAGAATGTTTCGGCTGAGTCCATAACCAAAAGCACCACCGCGGATCGCTTCGCCGAATGTCGTACCCACTCCGCTCACGTAGCAGACCCATTGATTGACTCCTTCGACATGCCACGTCTGCAAGGCCCGATGCAGCTTGGCCACGTTGGTCCGAACCAGATCTTCGTCGTTCCAAGTGCCGTCGGCGCAAACAATGAGTTTCTTTGGCATGGCTAGTCAGCACGAGGATCACCAGTTAGATAGTGACCCGTGACAATCTTGAACGCGTCTGAAGTGTGTTTTCCAGAGATGCCATCGACCGCGACGAAAACCCCCGAGAAATTACTCAGCCACTGCTGCAGCGCCTTCGCGTTAGCTACCTGAGCAGGATCGGCGGGCAACGTCATCGAATAGCTGACCGCTGGTGGCATATCCGGCTTGGGCAACGGTTGATCATCAAATTCTACCTCGCCCATCTCGGCGAGGCGCCGCAGCACCGCGGCGCAGCCGCACTGATCGGAGACGGCTGACTCCGACCAAACACCATCGCCGATGTACTTTCCACTCGTGTAATGGTTGGTAAAACTCCAGAGATATGGCGTGTGAATACCGTGGGTTCGATATCCCCAACCGTTGTAGCCTTCTAATTTGTAACATGCGCCGGCAATGCTCCAATCGGTCCAAGAAGTGAGATTGTCATAGGCAAGCGCATCGAGCGCACTCTCTTCCCAAGTGCCCGTTCCGTCCCACCCAGGCGGGCGACCTCTAGGAACATTCACTGTGGGCTTCTTCAAGGGATCGCCGTTGTGAAGATGTTCCTTAAAACTGAGGCTGCATTCCATGTTATGAATCACCGCGATAACGAACCAGGGGACACTGCTGGTCTTTTCAACGGCGTCGTACCGGCTCTTATTCTCCAGAATGGCCTCTACCACTTCTTGCACTGGAACTGGTTTCGTGATGATGCAGCTATTAAAGAGGTCTATGTATTCCTGGCGAAGATCAGAAAGACTTGGTGCGGTCATAGGCTAGTTTGGTCGTAGATGCCTTAGTTGTTAGGGCAATTATGATTTCCGTGTTATGTCCATCGTAAAAATCATCATTTGGAAACCTTGAACCCAAGATACGTCCCGGAGCTAATTCCCATTAACGTCAAAAGCGTGGCATCGAACACCGGCATTGCGAGCTTGGTGAACACCTCGGAGACAAAGACAACCCCGAGTATCAGTGTCCAAACAACAATCTGAAAACGATGAAATGTTACAACGCGATCTTGGTTTGCGCTGGCATCTTCCTCGCTCAACAAATCCAGCAGCAATTGGCTGCGGTGCACCGCACGCCAGCGCTTTAGTTCGCTTTTCAATCTTGCTACTTCACTTGTCTGCGTAGTGATCTTGGCGTCGATGGCAGTAACTGCCGCCTTGTCGCTCGGAGATATTATTTTTCGCTCCGCCACTGCTTGTGCCAGTGCTGCCTTGGCTGCAGCAATCGCCTCGGGATAAACGATGGTTGGCCGGCTAGGCATGGTCTTGGCTGCGGCAGCAGCATCCGCTTCGTTCTTGCTGACAATCGCAGACCCTAAGGCAGTTCCGGCGCTGATCCCGATCAATATTAAGACGGTACTATTGATGGTGTCGGTATCGCCACGACCAGTAATAAGCCAAAGAAAATAAAATGCGCTGATAACCAGGAAGAACCAGAAAGCCATTTGACAGCGACCCAGACTAACGGGCGGCAATCCGTCCTCTCGCACCGGACAGGTCGTGTCACGGACTATGCCGGAACGCACCAACATGTAGAGAAAGCCCACAACGGCACCGACGAGAAGAATTAGTCCGATTATTGTCCACGCATCCCATGCAATGCGTTGAAAATGGAACTCCAATTGCGGATTCGCCATGTCTGCACCCACCGGTAAGGCCATAACGTGAGCGATATTTCCGTTCGCGTTAAAGATCCCCACCGCCAATTGCATTTGGGGAGAGAAACCCCGGGTTCTCAATACCGGATCCCAATCCGCTCGGCTTACCTTGTTCGCAGAATCGCGCTTCAAAGCGAATTCCAGCCACGACCTGCCCAGCGCCGCCTTGCGTTCCTCAGAACCAGCTGCGTACCATGTGGGGTCATCCTTAAGGTACTCGCTCGGTTTAAGCGTTTTCATCAAATGCTCATCGATGAAAAGATTCAGGTTGCCCAATTGCTCCAACACGAGCGCATTGCCTGTCTCCCCGCTGGTGATCACTTTGTCTGTCTTTAGTTTCTCGAGCCAACCAGCCAGATTCCCGACCTCTAAGCTAACGATATCGTCGATCTTGGCCACGCAGGGTGTCTCACGCGCGTGCGTTCCCTCATTCAAGCGCGCGACAGATTTAATGCCAGACGGTCCCTGCTCAGCGTTGAAAACAAAGTCTGGAATGAAGACCGGCGCCTGTCCATACGCAGGTGCCGCGACAACAATGAATGCACCTAGTGCAATAGCAAGTTGCCGCGCGTGGGCACTGTTACTGTCAATTCTGGGATTTCGTTCCAGTTTCATTACGGCGTCGGAGTAGGTGTCTGCGACGGAGCGGACGCTGATGCCGTAGTTGCTTCGGCGTCTTTCTGCTGTTTTCCGGCGTCCGCTTGAATACCGGCGATCGCTCCAACGAAGGTGCCAGCGTTGTAATAAGCGACCAGATCGTTGAGGCCCAGCGTCAGCGAATACTCGCTCCAGGGCCGCGGTTGATAAACTCCGCCAACTTTCTTCATCATTCCGCCCCGCAAGTACTTCAGGCGCTCCGCGCGCAACGCGCGCATCTTCACAATAATGGCTGGAATCGCGTTTTTTTGGAGGACGTTCGAATCGAAAGCCGCGCGTGTGCCGGTAAGCGACCCTGAAATGGCCGAAAGCACTTTTACAGTAGATTGCGCGACACCGTACGTCCCGGCACTGCCGAGGCCCAGCACCGCGGTATCAACTCCAAAATCGCTGAATGATTTCTTGTCGTAGAGAAGTTTTTCCCAGTGATAGTAATTAAGATCAATTGCGCGAATAAGATCGTTTAGGAGATCATTGCGAGCTTCTGGATCTTTCGACGCTTTGATGGCGTTAATCTGCGCGGCAAGCTGGTTCGGATCGGCATAGGTATCTTTCAATGATTTGACTTCGGCCTTGTCGATGTTCTTCATGAGCCCGCCTTCCTCCGTACGGCAGGACGAAAAAAGGGCGATCCCAAACAGAAGCGCCAAAATGGAAAATGCGACGGGCGTTTTCATCGGGTTTGCAATGCACGATGAATTCACCGACGCGTCCGTACTCCACTTGAATTCATGGCCACTTGTTGTCTTTAATAGCACCGGTCGACTCGAGGACGCCGCGATCAGTGCCGCGCAGAACTTGGCGCATCAGTTTGATGGTGCCATCCGTGACAAAGTAGGCACCGTGGATGTCGGTGCCGCTGACGTTCGGCGGGAAGAAAGTGGAGCAATCAACGTCCCAGACGTTGTCCGTCGCGGGCGGCTGAGTTACCAGCGGCGGGTCATGCGCCAAACCACTGCGACCGAGGCGGCGGGTACCGAAGTGTTTCAAACCAGCGGAAGCGCCGAGGACAGCGTCGCGGCCACTATATAGAGCGGTGACCCGATAGGTGAGGTTGGCGATGGCGGGGCCGGCTGCGTTATCGGGCGCGCCGTCGTCGAAGAGATCGTTGTCCACGTCGGCGGCAACCCTGAGGAGCTGGTTAATTAGGGTTACGAGGAGCGGCTGGTTTTTCCGAGTCCAGGCCGCGGCCATGGCCTTTTGCACGACGTAATTGCCCATGCTGTGGGCGATCAGGGAGACTTTGGCTTTGCATGCTTTCTCCGGGTCGCCGTCTGAATCGATGGCGGCCTGTTGTTTTTTAATCAGCCAGTCGAAGAGCTCCGAGAGAATGTCGGTTAAATCGCCGGCGCATTCCCGGGCGTGAGCACGGTCGGGTTCGTAGCCGACGACAGTGCCGAGCGATGGCCAATCATATAGAATACAGAGACCAATGCTATCGGAGCCACCGAAAAGTTTGCCGCAGAGGCTTTCGTAAAACGTGGTCGAGTGATCGAAGCTGACGTTGAAGCCGTGAACAAGGATGGTCACGTGGCTCTGCTTTTCATTTTCGCCTTGGGGCAGCGCGGGGAATGCGTCGGCCGCGGTGGCGAGAAGTGTGCGGAACCGGGTAGGGCTGACTCTCTGCCAGTTGTCGATGTTATTGAGCGGGCGTTTGTCGCTTACGAAGTAAGCGAGTCCCGCGACGTTGCGGTCCGTGCCAATGCCGCCATTGTTGCGGTCGCTAATGAGCCAGTATTGAGGCATGACAAAATTATGCGGCGCTTTGGAGGGTAGTGGCCGAGCTTTAAGCAACGCGAGTGAAACAGTTGCGGAACAGTTTCCAAAAGATTCTATTGAAGGCGTGTGATTCTTACTGCGACCATGCCTTTATTGTTCCAGTACATCCAAGGCAGGTCGTTGGCGAAGAGATAGAGGCGTCCCGAAGACAGCACTAATAAATTGGATAACCCTACGCCGATTCTAATTGCCGACTTAGTAGAGCATCCGATAGTTCCTATTAGCTCTAACCACCTTGCTTCGGGAACGCGTCGGAGCGACTCAAATGGGCGTATTAGCTCAGTCGATGAATGTCCGTCGGCGTTGCAAGTTCGCCGACAGCCGATCCACCGTTCGCCGTGAGGGATTCTGAAGTTGTATCTTTGGCCCGAAACGACCTCGATTCCCGAATCGTTCCAAAGTATATTTGCATGAACACAGACGTAAGCCGTTTCACCGATTCGAAGCGAACGGTGAAACGTTGAATCGCTACGCGCTGACAATCCCGGTCTCACGAGATCTTCAGAATCTGGCTCCGGATAATCATCCGTACCGAGGAGCGGTCAGAAATCGTGTGGCAGTCAGGAACGCTCCGCATCGGGCGGTCGGTCAAACAAAACACCCGGAACCCAACATCGCGAAGTCGTAAAAGCGTTTGTCTGCACGATGCCGACGGGAATAGCCAAACTACTGTGTCAATGTGCGGATGATGGTTGCGCGTGCAAACGCTTACAACCTCATCTTCATGTTGTTTGAAGAATAGAAGATGTTCGTCGACTTCATGGTTCCACAGTTCCAACTGCAACAGCAGAATTGC
>JACXTT010008723.1_pt1 | contig 14003 bp, 13 predicted proteins | sample 9270951 | NCBI WGS metagenome assembly JACXTT01 (sample SAMN15532306, study PRJNA645909) | rock metagenome | isolation source: weathered quartz diorite | place: Puerto Rico | collected 2017-06-21 | reverse complement strand
GCGAGACGATGAACACCTTGGCGTGCTGGTCGAGGGCGTAACGGATCGTGGCCAGCGCCGCGCGGATCCGCGCGTCGCTCGTCACGACGCCGTCCTGCACCGGTACGTTCAGGTCTTCCCTGATCAGGACCCGCTTGTTGCGCAGGTCCGTGTCCGTCATGCGCAATACCTTCATGAGGCCCGCGACCACGCCAGGGTGGTGTCGATCATGCGGTTGGAGAACCCCCACTCGTTGTCGTACCAGGCACACACCTTGACGAGCGTGCCCTCGATCACCTTGGTGAGGGTCGCATCGAAGACCGAGGAATGCGCGTCGTGGTTGAAGTCCATGGACACGAGCGGCGCATCGTTGTAGGCGAGGATCCCCTGCAGCGGCCCCGCCGCCGCCGCCTGCTTGAGCGCCTGGTTGACTTCCTCGACGGTGGTGGGGCGTCTGGCGGTGAAGGTGAGATCCACGAGCGACACGTTGATGGTCGGCACCCGCACCGCGAAGCCATCGAGCTTGCCCTTGAGCTCCGGCAGCACCAAGCCGACGGCAGCGGCGGCTCCGGTCTTGGTCGGGATCTGCGACATGGTCGCGGAGCGCGCACGGCGCAGGTCCGGATGGTAGACGTCGGTGAGCACCTGATCGTTCGTGTAGGCGTGGATCGTGGTCATGATGCCCGCTGCGATGCCGACCTTGTCGTGCAGCACCTTGGCGACCGGAGCCAGACAGTTGGTGGTGCAGGACGCGTTGGAGATCACCGTGTAGGAGCTCTTCAGCACGTTGTGGTTGACGCCGTAGACGATGGTCGCGTCGACGTCATCGCCGCCCGGGGCGGAAATCACCACCTTCTTCGCGCCGCCCTTGAGGTGCGCGCCCGCCTTGGCCTTGCTGGTGAAGAGCCCGGTGCATTCGAGCACAAAGTCAACCCCGTGCTCGCCCCACGGGAGCTTCGCCGGATCGCGCTCGGCGAACACGCGGATGCGATCACCGTTCACGATCATGTAGTCGCCGTCGACCTTGACCTCGCCGTTGAACCGGCCGTGCACGGTGTCGTAGCGCGTCAGGTGCGCGTTGGTATTGGAGTCGCACAGGTCGTTGAGCGCGACGATCTGCAGCTGCCCGGTGCGCTTGCTCTCGTAGAGCGCACGCAGCGCGTTGCGTCCGATACGCCCGTAACCGTTGATACCGACCTTGATTGCCATGCAGCTCACTCCTCCAGCAGTTGGCGTATCTCGAGCGCGATATTATCGGCCGTGAAGCCGAAATGGGGGAACACGTCCGCCGCCTTGCCCGAGGCGCCGAACTGATCGATACCGAGCACGCGCCCGGCGCTGCCGACGTAGCGCCACCAGCCGTGAGTCGCGCCGGCCTCGACCGCCAGGCGCCGCGTGACCGCACGCGGCAGCACACTCTCACGGTAGGGGGCATCCTGGGCGTCGAACTCCTCGACGCCGGGCATCGACACCAGGCGCACACGGCGCCCGGCGGCGTTCAGCGCGTTCACCGCCTGGGCGGCGATGCCGACCTCGGAGCCGGTGGCGATCACCAGGCACTCGGGGGTACCGCTGCAGTCGATGAGGACGTAGCCGCCGCGGGAAATGTTGCCGAGCTGTGCCGGCGTGCGCGACTGCTGCGGGAGCGGCTGGCGGGTGAGTACCAGCGCGGTCGGCGCCCACCGCTCCACGGCGAGCGTCCAGGCCACCGCGGTCTCCGCCGCATCGCACGGGCGCCACAGGTGCAGGTGCGGCATGGCGCGCAGGCTCGTCAGGTGCTCGATCGGCTGGTGAGTCGGCCCGTCCTCGCCGAGTCCGATGGAATCGTGGGTGTAGACCCAGATGACATGCAGGTTCATCAGGCAGGCGAGGCGCACGGCGTTGCGGGCGTAGTCGGAGAACACCAGGAAGGTCCCGCCGTAGACCAGGAGGCCGCCGTGGAGCGACACGCCGCTCATGATCGCCGTCATGCCGAACTCGCGCACGCCGTAATGCAGGTAGTTGCCCGCCACGGCGCCGGGCGCCACGGTCCGTGCGCCCTTGAAAAGAGTGTTGTTGGAGCCGGTGAGGTCGGCGGAGCCGCCCAGAATCTCCGGCAGCGCGGGACTGAGGATGTTGAGCACCGCCTGCGAAGACTGGCGCGTCGCCTGGGGCGCGCTCTGCTTGAGGAGCGTCTGCTGGATCTCGGATGCGGTGTTCCGCCAGCCGCCCGGCAGCTCCCCGCGCATGCGGCGCTCGAGCTCGCGCGCGGGCTCCGGGTACACGGCCGCGTAGCGCGCGAACAGCTCCCGCCACGCCGTCTCGAGGTCGGTCCCCTTGCGGCGCTGATCCCACGCGGCGCGAATCTCCTCCGGCACCACGAACGGCGGGTGGGGCCAGCCGAGCGTCGCCCGCGCCGCGGCCACCTCGTCGGCGCCGAGTGCTTCGCCGTGCGCCTCCTTGGTGCCCTGCCGGTGGGGAGCGCCGTAGCCGATGATGGTCTGGCAACAGATGAGCGAGGGGCGGTCGTGCGCCGCACGCGCTGCCTGGATCGCGCTCGTCACCGCGTCCGCGTCCAGGCCGTCGACACGCGGCACGACGTGCCAGCCGTAGGCCTCGAAGCGCCGCGGCGTGTCGTCGGTGAACCAGCCCGCGACCTTGCCGTCGATCGAGATGCCGTTGTCGTCGTAGAAAGCGATGAGCTTGCCGAGGCCCCAGCTGCCCGCGAGCGAGCACGCCTCGTGCGACACCCCCTCCATCAGACAGCCGTCGCCACAGAAAACGTAGGTGTAGTGGTCGACCACATTGAAGCCCGGACGGTTGAATTCGGTGGCGAGCAGCCTTTCGGCGAGCGCCATACCGACCGCGTTGGCGAGCCCTTGGCCCAGCGGTCCGGTGGTCGTCTCGATGCCGCACTCCGGATCGCGCTCGGGGTGACCGGGCGTCTTGCTGCCGAGCTGGCGAAAGCGCTGCAGGTCCTCGATGGTGAGGGGGTAACCGGTGAGGTGCAGCAGCGAATACAACAACATCGAGCCGTGACCGTTCGAGAGCACGAAGCGGTCGCGGTCGACCCAGTGGGGATTCCCGGGGTTGTGCCGCAGAAAATCCCCCCAGAGCACCTGGGCGATGTCCGCCATGCCCATCGGCATGCCGGGGTGGCCGGAGTTGGCGCGCTGCACGGCATCCATGGACAGGGCGCGGATGGCGTTGGCGAGTTCGCGGCGTGTTGTCATGCGGCTCTTCCGCGCGGCTCGCGGCCGCATGAGGTCTCAGGGGCAAGTGCCGCGCGGCAGCTCGAGGCGTGCGCAGCAGGGCGCGCATTTTCCACCAGTCGTGGCCGATGCTCAATCGCAGCCGCTGGCTCGAGGCTTAGAGCGCGTGCCGTGCGACTCCGAGGGGCGCACCGCCGCGCCGGGGGCGGGCGGCCTGGGGTGTATCCCCGAGGCGACTTAAAGTTCCCGCGCTGCGTGCGGCGGCACCGGCCTTTTTCACATTATCCGCAGCGGCCTTCACATTATCCGCAACAGGGCACGTTTTCCAGGCCTGTCGCGCGCGAGGGACACGGTTCCCGCGGGGACCTGGTTCACTCCGGTGCCCACCGAGGTCTGTTACGCTCTCCTCATGAGCGCGGTGCGTATCATTCAATTTACCGACCCGCACCTCTACGGCGGCGAGAGCGAATCGCTGCGTGGAGTGGCGACGCTGCCGGCGCTCACCGCGGCTATCTCGCATGCGCGCGCGCGCGACTGGCCGCCGCACGCCTTGCTCGTGACCGGCGACCTCGTGCAGGACGATCCGGAAGGCTACCCGCACTTCCGCCGCCTGTTTGGCGCGCTCGGGTTGCCGGTGCTGTGCCTCCCCGGCAATCACGACGAGCCCGAGGCGATGCAGCGCGAGCTCACCGGAAAGCCGTTCGTGCTCGGCGGGTTTGCGGACTTCGGCCGCTGGCGTATCGTGCTGCTCGACAGCTGCCTGCCGGGCTCGGCGAGCGGCGCCTTGAGCGCGCAGGCGCTCGCGGGGCTCGAAGAGGCCCTGGCGAGCGCCGGCACCCGCCATTGCATGGTGTGCCTGCACCATCATCCGGTGCCGATGGCCAGCCGCTGGCTCGATCGGGTAGGACTGACGAACGCGGCCGAATTTCTGCATGTCATCGACAAGCATCCCAGCGTGCGCGCCATCGTGTGGGGCCACGTGCACCAGAGCTACGACGCGCTGCGCAAGGGCGTGCGCTTGCTCGCGACGCCCTCGACGTGCGCGCAGTTCCTGCCGAACTCCGACGACTTCGCGGTCGACAACCGCCCACCTGCCTACCGTACCTTCGAACTGCGCACCGATGGCTCGCTGCTGACGGAGGTGGTGTGGGTCGCACAGCACTGCAACGGCTCCTCGCGCTCTGCCTACTCGGCAGCCTGAGCGCTCACGCCGCGAGCCCCGTGTGGGCGATCCGCGGCGCACACAACACTGTCTATCTCGCCGGCTCGGTGCACCTGCTTCCGGCACATGAGGCGGTGCTGCCGCCGGCATTCGATCGTGCCTATGCGGACTCGGCGAAACTCGTGATGGAGCTCGACCTCGGCAAGCTCGATCCGCTGCAGGCCGCCGCCTGGATGAGCGAGCACGGAGCGCTGCCGGCGGGCACCACCCTGCGCGGCATCCTCGGCGAGCAGCGCTACACGCGCGTCAGCGCGGCGGCGGCCGAGCTCGGCCTGCCGATGCAGCTGCTCGACGGCCAGACGCCCTGGGCGGTGGGCGTGGAGCTCGCCGATCTCGAGTACGCGCATCTCGGCTTCGATCCGCAGCAGGGCGTCGAAGAGCAGCTCGTGCAGCGCGCCAAGGCTGACGGCAAGCCGACCGCGGGCCTCGAGACTCTCTCCGAGGAGCTCGGCAGCCTCGAAGCGCTCTCCCGTGAGGACCAGGTGCACCTCCTCGACCAGACGGTGAGCGAGCTGAAGCAATCGCAAGGCGAGGTACAGGAGGTGCTGCGCGCCTGGCGTCACGGCGACGCAGCCGCGCTCGCGAAGCTCCTGGCGCGCGAGTATCGCTCCTTTCCGGCGCTGTATCGTCCGCTGGTGACCGACCGCAACCAGCACTGGCTACCGCAGGTCGAGCAGCTCCTGCGCGAGGACCGGAATTCCCTCGTGGTCGTCGGCGCGCTGCACCTGGTGGGCGATGGCGGGTTGCTCGAGATGCTGCGCAAGGACGGCTTCACGCCGGTGCAGCTGAACTGACTCGCGGCCGCAGACGCGATCGCAAAAACCTGATTTCGGGGCCGCCGCAAGTACCTCCCTGTAGGCTGCGGGCGCGCCATCCATGGCGCGCACGCCCCCGAAATCAGGTTTTTGCGCTCACGTCTGCCGCTGACGCGCCCTCCCCGCTGCACTGCGTGCCGCATAGAAGCGCCACAGCGGCGCCGCGAGCAGCACCGTCCACCCCAGCACCAGCCAGCCGACGAAGCCGTCGAAGCGGCTGAGCAGGAACGCGAGCGGCGCATCGCGCACCGGCTGCAGCAGCTCATGCACGATGAGCATCACCCACACCCACCCGGCATGCAGTCCGATGCAGGCGGCGATGTTGCCGGTCGCCGCGCGCACCAGGCCGAGCACGACCCCCACCGCGGTGAGCGCCAGGAACGCATCCGCGATGCGCGCCGGCTGCGCGAGCAGCTGCAGTGTCCCGGCGAGGAGCTCGAGGCCGCTGCCGGGTGTGACCTGTTCGGGCGCGATGTGGTAGCTGGCGAAGAAATGCGTGGCCGCGTACAGGAGCGCCGTCAGCAGCACCGCGGCGGGCGTGCCGGACTCGCGCTCGATGGCGCTGTGCATGGCGCCGCGCAGGAACGTCTCCTCGATGAACGCCACGGCGAGCCCGCTCAAGGCGCGCAGCGCGATCAGCCTGGCCAGCGCAGCGCCGCCGAGGTCCGCGCTGGTGCGCCACTCGAGCAGACCCAACACCGACATGAGGCCGACCACGGCGAGCATGCTCGCCACCCCGAGTGCAAGGGCCACGGACATCTCGCGCAGGAATGCGCGCCGCGCGAGCCCATAGCCGAGGCTCCCGCGGTCGGCGAGGCCGAGACGCCGTGCCAGAGCCACGAACCCGACAAGCAGCGCCAGCATGCCGATGCGCTCGCCGACCCGGTGGAAGGGGAAGTTGAAATGCGGGTAGAGCAGTGCCCACGCCGGGTAGGCAAACACGGCGATCGCGATGAGCGCCGCGAACGTGAGCCCAAGAAACCACGCAAAGGCCCGCATCGGAAATCTACGACTCGCTTGCCACCGCTCCCCCGGGCCGAATAGCTTATGTGGTTCCGACAGCGGTGAGGAGTCATGACGGCGTCCCCCGTGCACCCGATCGTCATCTGGCTCGGCCGCGTCGGCGACATGATCCTGCTGTCGGCGCTGCTCGACATCCTGCACGCACGCTACGGCGGCCGCTGCCACGTAATCGGTGCAGGGTCCTGGCCGGCGCAGATCTACGCGACGCACAGCGCGGTGGGGCGCGTTTCCTGTCTGCACCGCTACACGGCGTGGGTGTTTGACCCCGCCTGGTGGCGGACGCTCCGGGCGCTGCGCGGTGCGCGTGCAGACCCCGTGTATGTCTGCGAGACCGATCCCCGCAAGCTCGCGCGCATCCGCCGCCTGCTCGCCTTCAGCGGCACCGATCCGCAGCGCTGCGTGTTTGTCTCTCCCGAGTCGGGTCCCGGGCACACCCACTGGGTCGACCGCCTGGTGAGCCTCGGGCAGCTGACGCCGCCCGCCTTCAACGCGGCCGAATATCCCTGGCCGAACCCCGCCCCGCCCGGGGCGCCGCGGCTCGAGGTGTCGGCCGCGGCGCACGCCGACTGCGCCGCATGGCTCGAGCGCCAGGGCTGGCACGAGCGGCCTCTCGTGCTGGTGCAGCCCGGTAACCGCCGCACCATGCGTGGCAGGCGCCTGCGCCTTTCGGCCGCGGACGACAAGGCGTGGCCGCTCGAGCGCTGGGCGCAGCTGCTGCACCGCCTTCAGGCGCGGCTGCCGCAGGCGCAGATCGTGCTGTGCGGTGCGCCGCGCGAGGCGCTGCTGCTCAGGTGGATCGTCGAGGCCGCACGGCTGCCGGCAGTGGCCGCCGCGGAGCTGCCGCTGCCGCGCCTGCTCGCACTCTGTACGCGCGCACACAGCATGATCTCGGTCGACACCGGTCCCGCCCACGCCGCGGCGGCGCTGGGACTGCCGCTCGTGGTGATGTTCGGCGCGCACTCGCAGCAGCAGTGGCTGCCGCGCAGCGCGAGCGGCTCGCAGGTGTTGGGAGTCGGTGGACCGCCGCACTCGCGCCGTCTCGACGAGATCTCCGTCGAGACGGTGTTCGCGGCCTGGTGTGCGCTCGCTGCGGCGGGCGCCGCTGAGCCCGCACCCGAGCCGCTCACCGCCCTCAGGACGCCAGCAGCGCACGCCACTGCGCGGTGACGGTGCTCAGGCGGAAGCGCGGATCCGGGCTCGTGCGCGGCCGCTCGCCGTGGCGCCAGGCGTCGATGCGCTCGACATAGGCATCAAAGAGCCCCGCAGCAGCCGCGAGCCGCGCCGGCAGCGACCGCCAGCGCGACGGCAGGGCGCCCACCGCGTGCTCGTAGAGGCGGAGACCCGCGCTGAGCGGCAGCACCTGCCGCGGGTCGGCGACGACCTCCAGCGCCGCGCCACAATCATGAGTGAGCACCGGGGTGCCGAGGGCGTGGGACTCGGCGAATACCAGGCCGAAGGTCTCCGGTATCACGAAGTTGGGAAAGAAAGTGCAGAGCGCGCTGCGCACCTCGGCGTGGATGTGTGCCTGGGTCTGCGGTCCGAGGAGCTCGATGCCGGGGCGGCGCGCGACGCGCAGCGGCTTGTAGCCGGGGTTGCCCACCACCAGGCGCAGGTCCGGCATGCGCCGCTTGAGCGCGCCGAAGGCGTCCAGAGTGAAGCCGAGACCCTTGTTGGGAGAGGAAAAGAAAATCAGCTTGCGCTCATCCACCGCCGTACCGTCGGGCGTGAGCGCATCGTCCACGGGGTTGTAGATGGTCAGGGCGCGCATCCGCTCGCCGAGGCCGATGCTGTGCAGCGTCGCCTCGACGCCGCGGCGCTGCGTGTCGGATACGCACACGGCGATCACCGACATCTCCCGCAGCATGCCGGCGCTCGAGGCCAGCCAGCGCGCGCGCCGGGAGCCGGGATTGAGCTGATCGTGGAGCCACAGGTACACGCGGGCGCCGGGGTAGCGCTCGCGCACCAGCGCCAGCGCGCGCGAATCGCGGTTCACGATCACGCTGGTGATCCCGGAGATGCGCTGCGGTGTGCGATAGCGGCCCCAGTCCTCAGTGCGGTTGTGCTGGATCACGAACGCATCGAGCGCATCCGCCACGCGCGTCAGGGTCGCTTCCGTCCCGCCCATGGCGGATGCGCGCAGCGTGCGGGTGTCGTACGGCTCCTGACACACCGGATCGTAGAAGAGGAACGGGCTCATTTTCAGAGTATTCTACGGACTGACAGGCGCTTCGGCGGGTGGGGTGCGCGTGGGGAGTGACAGCGGCTTATCGGCGTGCATTATCACGTTGAACGAAGCCGACCGTATCGAAGCCTGCCTGCGCTCCGTCAGCTTCTGCGACGAGATGGTCGTCGTCGACGCGCACTCCACCGATCGCACGCGTGAGCTCGCCGCGGCACTGGGGGCGCGGGTCATCGAGCGCGACTGGCCGGGCTACCGCTCGCAGAAACAGTTCGCGGTGGAGGCGGCACGCCACGACTGGGTGCTGTGCCTCGACGCCGACGAGCGCGTGAGCGCGGAGCTGCGCGCAGAGATCATCGCGCTGCGGGCCCGGGGTTTCGGGGCGGCGGCCGGCTTCTCCGTGCCGCGCATCACCCACTACTTCGGGCGCTTCCTGCGACACGGCAACGCCTACCCGGACCGGCTGGTGCGCCTCTTCGACCGGCGCCGCGGCGGCTGGAGCGGTTACGAGATCCACGAGAACACGCGCGTCGCGGGCCCGACGGGGAGGCTCCGCGGCCGTCTCGAGCACTACTCCTACCGCAGTCTCTCCGACCATCAGAACCGCATGCAGCGCTATGCCGACCTCATGGCGCAGGCCATGTACGAGCGCGGCGAGCGCTGCGGCCTCACCCCCGTGCTGCTCAACCCGCAGTGGCGTTTCGTGCGGGGCTATCTGCTGCGGCTCGGCTTTCTCGATGGCTGGCGCGGGCTCATGTTCGCCCTGATCGAGGCGGGTTACGTGCGCCGCAAGTACCTCGGCTTATACGCCCGCAGCCGGGGGGGGCTGCCGCCCTGACCACGCGGCCACCTGCCTGAGGCGCGCGAGCGGATCATCGAGCCGCAGCAGCTCGAGTCTTTCCGCCATGGTGAGCGGCAGGATCTCCGCCCAGCGATTGCCGACCCAGCCGGCGTCTTCGTAGCGGCCGTCGACATACAGGTAGGCGCCGCCGAGCTTCGGCAGCACCTCGCGTAGCAGCTCCCCGAGGTGCGCGAGCTCCTCGGGCAGCGCGCAGGGGACGTCCTCGGCCAGGTATTCGACGTCCCCGACGTTCAGGCCGTCGCTCTGCTGCCAGCGCTTCACGATACGGAAGCGCCGCTCGCCGATGCAGGTGATGCCGAGCAGACCATCCGGGAGAGTGTCGAAGTCCACCACCCGCGCGCTGGTGCCGATGTCGGCGACCGAGGGGGCCGTGTCCGCCTCCGCGCCCGCAAGGATGAGCACGACGCCGAAGGGAGTCTGCTCCTTCAGGCCGCGGCGGACCATGTCGAGATAGCGGGCCTCGAAAATGCGCAGCGGCAGCGGACCACCGGGAAACAACACCGTATTGAGCGGGAACAGCGGTAGGGTCGCCGGCTCCATGGCCCTCAGGACCCGCGCGCCGCAGCAGCCGCGCCGGAAGAGCGCTCGAGCTCGGCGAGCAGCTTGCCGTGCAGCCCGCCGAAGCCGCCGTTGCTCATGATGAGTACGTGGTCGCCCGGCCGGGCGACGCGCGCAAGCTCGCGGGCCAACGCCTCGACGTCGCCGCTGCCGTGTGCCCGGGAGCCGAGCGCCGCGAGCACCTCGCCGGTGTCCCAGCCGAGGTCGGGCGGCGTGTAGAGCCACACCTCGTCGGCTCCGGCGAATGCCCCCGCGAGCGTGTGGCGGTGCACGCCCATGCGCATGGTGTTCGAGCGCGGCTCGAGCACCGCGATGATGCGCGCGGCGCCGATGCGGCGGCGCAGGCCGTCGATCGTGGTCGCGATCGCCGTCGGGTGATGCGCAAAGTCGTCATAGACGCGCACCCCCCTCACCTCGCCGCGCAGCTGCATGCGGCGCGCGATGCCGCGGAAGCCCTGCAGCGCCTCGATCGCCTGGCGCATCTCGACGCCGGCGTGCCGCGCGGCTGCGATCGCCGCGAGCGCGTTCTCCACGTTGTGGGCGCCGATCAGCGACCAGTCGACGGTGCCGCGCGGCTGCCCGCCCTCGAGCACCTCGAAGCGCGAGAAGTCCGCAGCGCCGCTCGCGGCGCGCGCGCTCCACAGCGCATCGGGCCGCGCCTCGCGGGCGAAACCCTCGAGCGGCGTCCAGCAGCCCATCTCGAGCGTCTCCTTGAGCCACGGGTCAGCCGCGTTCCATATGATGCGACCGCTGCCGGGCACGGTGCGCACCAGGTGGTGAAACTGACGCTGGATGGCGCCGACGTCGGGGTAGATGTCGGCGTGGTCGTACTCGAGGTTGTTCAGGATCACGGTGCGCGGGCGGTAGTGCACGAACTTCGCGCGCTTGTCGAAGAAGGCCGTGTCGTACTCATCCGCCTCGATGACGAAGCACGGCCCCGAGCCGAGGCGCGCGCTCACGCCGAAGTTCTCCGGCACACCGCCAATCAGAAAGCCGGGATCGCGCCCGGCATGCTCGAGGACCCACGCGAGGATCGAGGCGGTCGTGGTCTTGCCGTGGGTGCCGGCGGCCGCGAGCACCCAGCGGTCCTTCAGCACCTCGCGCGAGAGCCATTCCGGTCCCGACGCGTAGGGAAGGCCCCGGTCGAGCAGCGCCTCGATGACCGGCAGCCCACGAGTCATGACGTTGCCGACGAGCACGATATCGGGCGCGGGGGTGAGCTGCGCGGCCTCGAAACCCTCGGTGAGCGCGATGCCGAGGGATTCGAGCTGGGTGCTCATCGGCGGATAGACGTTGCGGTCCGAGCCCGTGACGCGGAACCCGGCCACGCGCGCGAGCGCGGCGATGCCCCCCATGAACGCGCCGCAGATTCCGAGGATGTGGACGTGCATCAGGGATGACTTTCAGGCCGAGGCGCGCATCAGGCCTTGGCCGACGGGAACAGAGCGACCAACAGCATCCGTCCGGTGAGCGTCTGCAGGATGACCAGCACCACGCTCGCGGGGCTCGACCATTCGAGCGCCGCCTTCACGATCTGGCTGTAGGCGGCAATGAGCCAGATGAGCAGCAGCAGAGCCGCGCTCACCACCGGCACCTGCCACAGCGCATCCTGTCCGAAGCGCAGCACCAGCCAGTCGGAGGCGATCAGGAGCGGCGACAGCACCACCTGGAATCCGAACACCGCGGTCGCAGTCTGCAGGATGCGCTCGGAGCGTCCGACGAGCTTCAGCAGCGCGACGTACCACACGAGCGTGAACACCGTGTCGACCAGCACCTGCGCGGGTCCGGGCCAGCCCTGTACCGGCGGCATCAGGGCGCTCACCACGAGATTCACGCACAGGTAGCCGATCACGGTGAGCGCGAGCAGCAGCGTCGAGGCCGGCAGGTCCTGCGGGCCCCGGCGCAGCAACGCGATCTGCGCAAAGAGCTGGATGAGCTGCCTCACGGCTTTCGATGCGCCCGTGTGCCTCGCATAATGGACCCGATTGTACAGGTCATCATCCGGATCCGTTTGCAGCGCATCGTCACTACAGCTCCGGAACTGGCGCCGCTCGTCGCGCGTCTCGAGCGCGAGCCACGCGTCGGCCTCGACACCGAATTCCTGCGCGAGCGCACCTATCGCGCGCAGCTGTGCCTCGTGCAGCTGTCTTCTCCCGGCGACGCCGCGTGCGTCGACCCGCTCGCGCTCACCGACCTGACGGCGCTCGCCGGGGTGCTCGGCTCCTCCGCGGTCGTCAAGGTGATGCACGCCTCGCGCCAGGACCTCGAGGTGCTCATGCCGCTCACCGGCCTGGTGCGGCCGGTGTTCGACACCCAGATCGCCGCCGCGCTCACCGGGCTCCCGGCGCAGATCGGGTACGCGGAAGCCGTGCGCCGACTCCTCGGGCGACAGCTCGCCAAATCCCACACCCGCACCGACTGGTCGCGCCGCCCGTTGTCGGCCGAGCAGCTCGACTACGCGCTCGATGACGTGCGCTACCTGCTGCCGCTCGCCGAGCGGCTGCACGGGGAGCTCGAGCGCCTCGGCCGTCTCGAGTGGCTCGCCGAGGAGCTGGCGGCTCTCGAAGACACGAGCGCGCTCAGCACCGCGCCGGAGAATGCGTGGCAGCGCTTGAAGGGGCTGCGGGAGCTCGATCCCACACGCGGGCGGGTGGCGCGCGCGCTGGCTGCGTGGCGGGAGCGCTGCGCGATGGATCACAACCGTCCCCGAGGCTGGATCCTCGATGACGCCGTGCTGCGCGAGATCATCCTGCGCCTTCCGCGCACGCCCGAGGCGCTGTCGCAGATCCCCGCGATACCGCCGGGGGTAGTGAAGCGCCGCGGCGAGGAGCTGCTCGCGCTGCTGCGCGGCGCGGAGATTCCGGACCCGCCGCCGCCACCACCGGGCCGGCCGCGGCCCGATCCGGCGAAAGCGGCCCTCGTGAAGAAGCTCGCCGCCATCGTCCAGGCGAGGAGCCGGGAACTGAACCTCGTGCCGGAGGTGCTGGCCACGCGGCGGGATCTGGAGCAGCTCGCCGACGGTGCCCGCGATGTCGCGCTGCTGCGCGGCTGGCGGCGCGCGACCTTCGGCGAGCGGCTGCTCGGGGCGCTGTAGACCACTCCGCGAAATCGCGCTCGCCATGACCGGCGAGCATCCAACGACGCGCAAGACGCGCTATTTCGCGGGGGCCCCGGTCAGTGGCCGCCGCCGCGTCGCTCGAGCAGCGCGCGCACGGTCGGCCAGTGATTGGCGATGAGTCCGAGCGCCTGCGGCCGGCGGCCCTCGAGCACCACGTAGTCCTTCGCCAGATACTCGTCCGTCAACTTCTCGACGTGGTCCGCGAGCACGCGTGAGTCGGGGTTGGGATTCAGCACGATACCGAGTCCGGTGGGCGGAGCGGCGATGGTGTGCGCCAACAGATCGGGGCGCCGCTCCCGCAGCAGCAGCAGCAGCCGCCAGACATCGCCGCTCCAGAATCCGGTCACCTGCTCGCGCTGCGCGGTGCGCGCGTCCAGCGGACAGCAGTCGTGCACCAGGATGACGGCCGTGCGCGCACACAGCCGCTCGACGTTGATGAAGTCGCGCAGCGCCTGCTCGAAGCGATGCAGGCCGTCGATGAACGCCATCTCGAGCGCGCGGCCGCCGAGCTCGGCGCGCACGTCGTGATGGGCGAAGAAATCGTCGCTGGTCGTGGCGAAGATCCTGTGATTGGCGCCCGGGGGCTGGCGCAGATTGGGCTGCGGATCGATGCCGATCGCAACCGTCGAGGGCAGCACCTTTTCGAGCGAGTCACCGCGCGCCACGCCGATCTCGAGGTAGGTGCGCGGCCTGAGGTGCCGGTGGATCCGGCCGAGAAGGTGAAGGTAGTCCTCGCCGGGCATCGAGAGGCGCGCCATGAGCACGTAGGCGCGTGAATAGTCCGCTTGCGCCACCGCCTCCCGGCACAGCTCGAGCGCCTGCTCCCTGCGGCCCAGCCAGTGCTGCCAGCGCGCGCGACGGAACAACGCCCGCGCGGCGCGTTGTGCCGGATCGGACCGCGGCGCGCTGTCGGGAGTGCTCAGCGGCGTTTCCCCTTAAGCCGAGTGCGTCCGCCGCGCCCCGCCGGCCGGCGCGTCTTCCCGCGCACCACCCGGGCGCGCGTCCTGTCGGCCGCTCTCGACTTCGCAGCGGTGCCGCTGCGTGCCGGCCGTCGGC
>JACXTT010008722.1_pt1 | contig 14003 bp, 13 predicted proteins | sample 9270951 | NCBI WGS metagenome assembly JACXTT01 (sample SAMN15532306, study PRJNA645909) | rock metagenome | isolation source: weathered quartz diorite | place: Puerto Rico | collected 2017-06-21 | reverse complement strand
GCCGGTCCCTCTCGGCCTGGGTCATCAGTAGCTGTCCTTGGTCCACCTCCTCAGCCTGACGGCTGTCAATAGGACATTTCTACTTTGCCCAATTAGGACATTACTACTTTGCTGCGACAATCAGGGAGATGGCGCTTGACAGCGGCCAACAGTTTATTCGAGGATTGCCGAGCGATCCGGGACGCTGGAAAAACGATCAAATACCATTGCTGGAAGTTCAGAAATGGGCTGCGGCAGGCTTTCCAAAAGGACCTGGTTTCCAGCAGCCACTCCGCCATTCGAATCTAGACGCGCCCCGGAGTGCCGTTGATTTCGCGGCAACCCGCCTCGAGTCGAAGCTCGCAAAGTCTCGGCGGGACCGCCAGGACATCGCCGAGCCTTCCAACTGGCTTACGCCCGCCTCGGAGTTCGAACTCGCTTCAGTTCAGGCGCTGTGGTCATTGCCATCCAATTATCTTGAGTTCCTAAGTAAGTTTTCGCCCCTCCGCGTAACGATCGAAAACCGGCGCTACTACCAGGGGCTGCGGCTATACGGAGCTGCGGAACTAATCTCGGGACAGCATGGCTATTCATACGATCCCGCCCCAGAAAGTGCTCTCCCAGAGTGGCCTACGCACTACGTCGTGATCGCAGATCACGCTGCCGATCCGCTGGTGCTCGACCTTGGTGGAAACCCAACCACCGATGCGCCAATACTTACCGCTATGCATGGAACTGGAACCTGGGAATTCAGCAAGGAGGCTCCATCATTCTTGGCGCTCTTGGAACGGCTCGCGCGCTAACGGTGCAGTGTTTAGGAACAGTCTGGTCAGGTACTTCCAGCAGATTGGCCTTTCAATCGGATTCAGTGCCCGTGCAGCAGGTGAGCGAGCAGATTATTAACGCCTATGGGACAGGATTGTATGTTTCCTATTTTCGAATGGGCATGGCTGAAGCCCAGCCCTGTTTAACCATTCCCTCGAGTTTTCTCCACAAGCCCGATCAGCTTGGTGGATCGCTCAACTGGATGCGGCGAGACCACTTCTAGGGAGAGCAGTTCTCGCGGCAAGCGGCGGATGGAATTGGCGGAGCGTGTGCGGGCGGTCTCCAGCGTTTCCCGTGGAGCGACCGCTTCGCCGCCCCTCAGCACCTGCCGCAGCAGCACCTCTCCGGGAACCTGCTCCCCGTCCAGCGCGATCACGTCCTTCTCCGGCAGCCGGTGGATCTGCTTCGCGCCGGGCCAAGTCTGCTTGTCCTGGCTAAACTTCGCCGTGGGACGCGTTACGCCGTTCTCCTCCACTTCGACCAGCTTGTAGATTACGCCCATAGAGGGAGCATCCTGCGAAGTCGCCAGTTCCGTGCCGACGCCGAACGCGTCAATCGGAGCGCGGGCGCGAACAAGTTCCGCGATGCGCCATTCGTTGAGGTCGCCCGATGCCATGATCTTCGCATCGGCAAGCCCGGCCGAATCCAGGATTCCGCGCGCCTCGCGCGCAAGACGCTCAAAGTCGCCGCTGTCCAGGCGGATCCCCCATAGAGGACGCCCCAGCGCGGCCACGCGGCGGACACCTTCCAGCGGATCGTACGTATCGATCAGGTGCACCGTCGACGCCCCCAGCACCTGCTGCAATTTCCGGAACGCTTCGCGCTCGCTCGCGAACGACATCACCCAGGAGTGCGCCGCCGTGCCCAGCACCGGAATACCGAAGCGGTAGCCGGCCTCTACGTTACTGGTTCCGGCGCAGCCGGCGATCCATGCGGCGCGCGCTCCGAGCACGCCGGCTTCGGCGGTGTGGGCTCGCCGGGTACCGAATTCCACGACGGCCCGCCCGGCGGCCGAGGTCACCATGCGAGCGGCTTTGCTCGCGATCAAGGTGGGAAAAGTCAGGGCGGCCAGGAGGTAGGTCTCGACGATCTGCGCTTCGATCAGCGGCCCGCGAACCGTCATCACCGGCTCGCCGGCGAACAGGACGGTGCCTTCCGGTACGGTCCAGACGTCGCACCGGAAGCGCAGGCCGGCCAGGTAATCGAAGAACGCGGGCGAGACGCCGGCGAAGACGGGCATGCCTCGCAGGTAGCGGATCTCATCCGGTGTGAACCGCAGGTTTTGCAGGTAGTCGAGAGCCTGTTCCAGGCCTGCCACGACCACGAAGTTGCGATTGAAAGGCAGCCGGCGAATCGACAGCTCAAAAGTCGCGGTGTCGGTCTGGCGTCCGGCTTCGAAATAGCCGGCCGCCATCGTCAGCTCATAAAGGTCCGTGAGGAGAGCCCGCAAAGAGGCGCCTACTTTTTCTTCTTCTCGTCCTTGTGCGGCGTGTATTCCTTCACGTCGGAAGCCGCCTTCTGCAACTCCTCTACGGCCTTGGAGTCGAGTTCGTAGGCCCCCTGCTCGTTCTCCCGGCGGGCAGCGTACTTCTCGCCTTGCTTCGAGAGGATCACCTTCTCCACGCGCTTGCCGTCGTTCGAGGTGACGGTGATCTCCGCGGCGGGCGCCCCGGCCGCGGCATCCAGAAACTTCGCGGCTTGCAGGTCGCGTAGCTTGTCGATCAGATTCTGCACCGAGGCGGAGTCCATCTGCTTGGAGCCGGACATCCACTTGTCGCCGCTTTTCTGATAGGCGGCCTTGTTGTACTCCACCTTGGACGGATCGCTGAAGCCGAAATCGAAGAGCTTCTTGTTGCGGTAGTCGTCCAGCGCTTTGTCGAGTCCGGCGCCCATGTCGGCCGGAACCTTGTGGACACCTTCCACCACGCTGCTCTTGGCGTAGTAGGTGTCCTTGTCCTTGCGGACCTCCAGGGTCTGGTTGCCGGAAGCGTCGCTGACGGTCGCCAAGGCGACCTTCGTGGCGGCGGCGAACTTCGCGGGCGCTTTCGCCGCGTCCTCGTCGGAAACCGAGGTGTCCATCTTGGCGTCCTTCAGCTTTCGGATCAGTTCCTCCACTTGGGAGCCGTCGGCGCGGTACGGCTTGGGCTTGAGGATCTGCCACTCGTTCTGGTTGTTCTTGCCGAACTCGATGGGCGCGCCTTTGGCCTGCAGCTCGACGCGGGTCAGCTTTTCCGAATCGAAGGTCAGCAGGCGCCGGTCCCGCAGGTCTTTGGCGTACTTGTCGATGTTGGACTTGACATAGCTGGCGACCGTGAACAACCGGGGGTCGCTGGCGAGCTTGGCGAACGTGCCGCCAGACGTGGGCGTGTCGTCGCCCAGCAGCAGCGTTTCCGTCTTGCCGTCTTTCTTCTTGATGGTCGCTGTCAGCGTGGGCGTCTTCAGGCCGTAGGGCGAGAGGTCGTCGACTTTGTCCTCCACCAGGCGGTCCGAGGCGAGCGATGCCAGGGTGCCGATCATCGAGTTGATCGATTCCTGGTCACCTTTCAGCGGACGTGGTTCGATGATGTCCCACTTGCCGCCGCTGCTGCGTTTGAGCGAAGTGACTTCACCCGCCAGGCGCTGCAGCCGGACTTCCTGGATCTGGTCCTCGGGAATAGTAAGGATTTTCGGGGGCGCGTCCTTGGCGGGCTTGGTCTCCTGATCCTTCTTGTTCTTCTCGGACCACCAGACGCCGCCGCCGAGGGCGGCCAGCAGCACCAAAGCGCTCAATAGACCACGGATTTTCATATCGAGTCAGGAATTGCTGTCTCAGCGGCGCTTCCACCACACCATCAGGCCGGAGGCGATGACGATGAGCGGGAACCCGACCACGCTCGAAAAGAACACCGAACGCATCTGCGACCGGTTCATGGTGATCGGCCGGTTCTCGGGATCCTTCGGACGGATCGAAATCAGATCCTCGTCCGAAGTCAGCCAATTGACCAGGTTCAGGAAAATGTCGCGATTGCCGAGCTGGCCGGCGCGGAACAGGCTGTTCGAGGCCCAGTCCGTGCTGCCCACCACGACGTAGCGGCCCTCTTTCGCGCCGCGGTAGCTGCCGGCCACGGACAGCGCGAACGGACCCTTCTTGTCCTTACCCGGGTCGATGCGCAATTCGGCGGAGGACAGGTTGGACGTGGCGAAGCTGTTCTTGGACGTGGAGAAGAGCTTTTCGGGCGAGCTCTTGTCGCCGGACTTGACGTCGATGGTGCTGGAGACCGGGAAGGCGCTCATGGTGCCCTTCATATCGCGCACCGCGACGTGAGACTCGTACTGGCTGACCACCGGCACCAGCTCGTTGAATCCGAAAAGCTGGCCGATGGGGCTGGTGTCGATGGCCAGGTCGGCGTTCACGGTGACGCCCCAGCCTTCCAGCATCTTCACCAGGCCCTCGGCGCGCACGATGGGGTCCTTACCGAACTTGAGCGGCGCGTCCAGCATGATGAAGAGGCGTCCGCCGTTCTCGACGTAGTTCTTCACCGCGGTGACCGCAAAATCGAACCAGTCCTTATGCGGACCGGCGATAACGACGGTGGTGCAGTCCTTGGGAATCTCGGCCTTGGCCTGGTCGGCGAGAGTGATGGTGCGGACCTTGTAATTGCTTTTCTCCAGCGCTTCCTTGACGCTGGAGTAGCCGTTGCGGCCGGTGTCGTCGATAGAGCGCTCCCCTGAGCCGGAGATGAAGCAGACGTTGCGCTCGCCGGTCTTAAGGACGCGGATCAGGGCGCTTGTGATTTCCTCTTCCGTGACGCTCTTGGCTTCTTCCTTCTTGTCGCCGGCCTGAATCACGACGGTGCCGAGATTACGGATGCCCGCGGCGCGCGCCAGTTGGGGCTTCTTCGCCGGATCGACATACGCCACATGCAATTTGTTGGAGAGGTTGTTGTAGCGGTCCAGCACGTCGCGCGCGCCGCCGGTGGAACTGCCGAAGTTGCGCGTCTCGTCGTAGTAGGTGACGTTGATGTCCTGCTTCAGGCCCTTGACGATCTTTTCGGTCTGCTCCGAGAGGCTAAAGCGCTTATTGGAAGTCGCGTCGAAGGACTTGTTGTGATCCTTGGCCAGCCAGTTGACGGCCACGAGCACCCCGACGATGATCAGGATGTAGACCGAGGCGTAGGCCGAGTATTTGGTTTGACGGGTTTTCATCCAAGCGGTATTCATTTGCTTAGGCCCTCCATCGCAGGGATTCCAGCGACCGGGCGGTCAGGAACAGCCCGAAAAACGCCAGCGAGACGAAGAAAACGACATCCTTCGAATCCAGCACGCCTTTGGTGAACGATTCGAAGTGCGAAACCACCGAGAGATAAGAGACCACCTTGGCCCAAGGCGCCTGTTCGTAGGCGCTGACCCAATCCAGCACCCACAGCATCAGGCAGGCGGCGAAGGTGGCGCCGCCGGCGATAATCTGGTTGCGGGTGGTGGTGGAGATGAACGCGCCCAGGGCGAGCAGTGCCGCGCCCTGCAGGATCAGGCCCAGGAAGCCGATCAGCAGCGGCTTCCAGTCCGGCTTGCCGTACATGAAGAGGATGGCGATGTTCAGCAGCGCCAGGCCCAGGATGCAGGTGTACATCAGCAGCGCGGCCAGGTACTTGCCGAAGATGATCTCCAGGTCGCGGAGGGGCGAAGTGAACAGCAGTTCGATGGTGCCGGAGCGCTTCTCTTCGGCGAACAGGCGCATCGAGATCATTGGGATCAGGAACAGGCCGATGACGCTGGCGTTCGAGAGCAGCGGCCGGATGACGTATTCGTTCACGTCCATCGGCATGGAGCGGCCCATCATCTGGGATCGCATGCCGGCGTCCACGAAGAACGCTGTCGCGCTGTAGAAGAAGAAGCCGAAGATCACGGCGAAGATCGCCAGCAGCAGATAGGCGATCGGGGAGACGAAGTAGCTGCGGATTTCTTTTTGGCAAATGACGAAAACATTCTTCATTTCGCCCCTCCTTCTTTCTGTTCGGGGCCGGTCAATTGCAGGAAGATGTCTTCCAGGCTGACGCCGACCGCCCGAAGCTCCTGCAGGTTCCACCCGGCGTTGACCACGGCCCGGGCCACGTCGGCGCGGACGGAGCGGCCGTGGAGGCTTTCCACCTCGAAGATACAGCGCGAATCGGCGGCTTGCTTCGGCACCACGCGGCTGACGCCGGAGATCTGCTCCAGCTTTTGCTGGACCTCTCCGGCGGCCGCGCCCTCTACTTCGACGGCAATCGCTTCGGAGCCGCGCAAGCGATTGGTGAGGTTGGCGACGGTATCCTTGGCGACCACCTTTCCCTGGGCGATGATGATCACCTGCTCGCAGGAGTGCTCGACCTCGGAAAGGATATGAGTGGAGAGGATGATGGTGTGCTCGCCCGAGAGGTTCTTGATCAGCCCCCGGGTCTCGATAATCTGCTTGGGATCGAGACCGGAGGTGGGCTCGTCGAGGACGAGCACGTCGGGGTTGTGGATGATGGCCTGGGCCAGCCCGACGCGCTGCCGGTAGCCCTTGGAAAGCTTGCCTATGAGCTTGGTCTTGACGTCGCCGACGGCGCACTTTTCGGCGACTTCGTCCACCCGCCGGGCGACGTCGCCGGAAGAAATGCCCTTGAGCCGGCCAACGTAGGTGAGGTACTCGCCGACTTCCATCTCAGGGTAGACAGGCGGCGTTTCAGGTAGGTAGCCGATCCGCTTTTTGACTTCCAGCGGGTTTTCGAGCACGTCAAAACCGGCCACTTCAACCTTGCCCGCAGTGGGCGGGAGGAAGCAGGTAAGGACGCGCATGGTAGTGGTTTTGCCGGCGCCGTTAGGCCCGAGAAAACCGACGATCTGGCCTTTTTCGACCGAAAAAGAGATATCGTCGACCGCGACATGGCGCGCGTATCTCTTGGTCAAGCCCTCGACTTTAATCATAGAGTGTCACCACGGAACGCCTATGGACGCCGCACGGGCGTACGGACGGCCACAGGGGGTGTCTGAAACTTACGTTAGCTATATTAACACGACGTGGCTCGAACATTACTAGTGGCGGTTGGGCATTCTGTAGGCTGCGCCGCCTGTGCCGCAGTGTTACCTCCGCGTGAAGGTATAGACCACTCCGTCGTTGTCGGCCGATGTAGCCGAAAAGCTGTTCTGCTGCCGCCCGGTAATCCGGATGCCCAGGCCCAGGCGCGAGGACGTCGGCAGCAGAGCCAGACGCGCGTTGCCCGTATCGAAGGTCCACGTGCCCGTTGTTCCCAGTATCGCCGAAAGCTGCTGCAAGGCGCCCTGCGGATTGGCGATCTCGTAGTTTCGATCCTGTTTTAAATTGAGCAGCATGGATCCGGACGCCGCGCCGCCCGCCGTCACGGACCAATTCCCCACCGGCTCAAAGCCAACCGGAGCGCCGCCGCTATCCTGGCCGCCGCGCGGCCCCGGAGACGCCGGGATCGAGCCGAGAGCTTTGGCCAGCGCGTCGATTTCGGGACTTCCCGAGGTCTGCGGCTGCGCCTTCGCGGCAGGCGCCGGTTCCGGGCCCTTTTTCCTGTAAACCGCCACTCCGGCGCCCAAAGCAAGAAAAAAGAGGCAGGCCGCGGCGATCCCCTTCCAGGTTCCCGCCCTCCGGCTAAGCTTCGGCTCCAGGGCCCGGATGAGCGCGGCCATGTCGCGGTCGAAAGTGGCTTCACCCACTTCCACGGCGTTTCTCCTCGCCAGTGCCGAGAGATTGGCGGGGAGTTCGCCTTCCGAAGGCATCCGCGCGCCGCGCAACAGCACAGGGATCACAGGGATATTGCTCTCGAGCGCGAGGGCGATCTCGCGGTTAACCAGGTCGTCCGGAGCGCCCAACCGGCCCCCGTCCAGCCATTGTTTTCCGATCAACGCCACCAGCACGCTGGACGCGCGCACTTCGCGCTCGACTGACTCCACAAAATCGGCGCCCGCGCCGATGCCGCTGACGTCCATGAAGACCTGATCGGGAAAACGCTGTTGCAGCCGGTCGTAGATGCGTCCGGCATACCCCGCAGTGTCGTCCCTCCGATAGCTCATGAAAGCCCGCCTGGCAGGCATGGCTCTCATTATGCTGCCGGTGTCACCTGGGGTTCAATGGGAGGGGCGGAGTTACTGGCCGGCGCTCAGGAAAGCCATGGTTTTGATGCCGGAGATGTCGAACCGCTTGCGGCAGCGCATGTTCTTGCAAGCGACTTTATCGTCCAGCAGCACCATATAGCTCTGCGCCTTGGCAAACTTGGCGCGGTCCCGCTCGTCTGCGCCGCCCGGCAGCCGGTCCTTCTTCTTGCGCACCAGCCAGCGCAGATCGTAGGTCTCGGCCGATTTGCAAAACGGGCAATTGAGTTGAACGGGCTTGGTCGCCGGTTGTTCGCTGTAAAACGCGCGTTCGTCCACGTAGGCTACCGATCCGCCATGGGAATCCACGGCATGCCGTCGGCGTTGCCTTTGTATTCGGCGCGCGGGCGGATAAGACGGTTGTTGTGATACTGTTCCAGCACGTGAGCAGTCCAGCCCGACATGCGGCTCACTGCGAACACGGGGGTGAACAGATCCACGGGAATGCCCAGGCAATAGTAGGTGGACGCGGAGTAGAAGTCCACGTTCGGGTTGAGCCTCTTTTCCTCTTTCACGGTTTCCTCAACCCGGCTGGACATCACGTAAAAGTTGGAATGCCCGGTGCTCTTCCCCAGTTCTTCGCTTAACACGCGGAGGTGCGTGGCGCGGGGGTCTTCAGTGCGGTACACGCGGTGGCCGAAACCGGGAATCTTGACCTTTTTATTCAGCAGGTCCTTCACGTACTCCACGGCGCGGTCGGCGTCGGGCACCTTCAACAGCAGTTTGATGACGTCCTCGTTCGCGCCGCCGTGAAGCGGGCCTTTCAGCGCGCCGATGGCGGAGGTGACGCTGGAATATATATCGGAAAGCGTCGCCGCGGTGACGCGGGCGGCGAACGTGGAGGCGTTCAGCTCATGGTCGGCGTGCAGCGTCAGTGCGACGTCGAAGGCGCGTTCCATCACCGCGTCCGGCTTTTTCCCGGTGAGCGTGTAGAGGAAGTTTGCCGCGAATCCCAGGGCCGGGTCGCCTTCGAGTACCGGCTTGCCGTTCCGCAGGCGGTCGAACGTGGTGACGATGGTCGAGGTCTGCGCCATCAGCTTCACGGCCTTGAGCGTGTTGGCCTCGGTCGAGGAGTCCCGGGCCAGCGGATCGTGCAGGCTGAGCATCGACACCGCGGTGCGCAGCACATCCATCGGCGCAGACTTCGGCACCGATGCCAGGAAATCGATCACCGGTTGCGGGATCGCCCGCTGCGCCACCAGGTCCGCCTTCAGCCGGGCCAGCTCTTCCTTCTTCGGGAGGTGTCCGTTCCAGAGGAGATAGATGACTTCCTCAAAGTTGGCGTTCTCGGCCAGGGTGTGAATGTTGTAGCCGCGATAACTGAGGACTCCAGCAATGCCATCGATGTAACAAATCTCGGATTCGCCGGCAATAACGCCCTCGAGGCCTGCCACGCTTGTACTCATGAGTGCCTATCCTTCTGGTATCGGAAGATTGAGAGAAACTCTATTGTATGAGCCGCCGCGGGGCGCGCGCAACCTTTCTTACGCCGATGCGCCCCGGCCCGTTTCCCGACCGGTTTTAAGCCGCCAGCGACCATCGCAACGATCCTTCCTCACGCGCCGCCCTGACGCGGTCGCGCTGCTGCAGGTATTCCAGGTGAGCCAGTACTTCAAAGGCGGCGAAGCGGTGGTGAAAGGGCGACAGCCTCCGGTTCCAGAGGTCGCCTACCAGCTCGTGAGCGGTTTTGGGCTCCGCCGACAGCGCGGCTTCAATCTGCCCGCAGCGGCCGGCGTGATGCTTGCGTGTCCGGTCCACCCACTCGCGGTGCCCTTTGAATGGCGCTCCGTGCGAGGGCAGCATCAGATCCACTTCCAGCGTGGACAGCCGCTCCAGCGACTCCAGGAATTCGCCCAGTGCGTCGTGATCCGGCTGCCAGCCGATGTTGGGCGAGATGTGCTCCAGGATCTGATCGCCGCTGAACAGCACCCGCCGCGCCGGGTCGTAGAGACAAAGGTGCCCCGGCGAGTGGCCGCGAACGCAATGGACTTGCAGCGTCCCGTGAGCCGTGGCCAGAGTCTCGCCGCCCTCCAGAAGATCGTCCGGCTTCAGCGGCCGGAAGGTCTCGCGGAGAGTGCCGAAGGACCGGCCGATTTGCGCCGCCAGCCCGTCCGGGACGCCCGCATCGGCCAGGATGCGGCCCTCCCAATTTTCCTCATACCGGCCGGAAATCACTTCGCCCAGGAGACCGGCCTCGATCGGATGCATCATCAGGCGCGCACCGGTCAGCGGCAGCAGGCGGTGCGCCAACCCGGAATGATCGGGGTGCATGTGGGTCACCAGAATCCGGCGGATCGAAGTCCATTCGATCCCCAGCCCTTCCACCGCGCGCTCCAGCGCCGCAAAGCAGGAGTCGGTATCCATGCCGGAATCCACCAGCATCCAGCCTTCTTCCAGGCGCACAAGGTAGACATTGATTAATCCCAGGGAAAAGGGAAGCGGCAATTCCACCAGATGGACTCCGGCGATCACTTCCCGATAGTCGCCGCCAATTTCCAGATAAGGCGTCAAATTCCAGTGTAGCGCGGCGCCACGACAGCAGGGCGATGATCGTGGTGCTACGATCGCAGTGTTACGATGGAGAAGAGTTTTTTCATGCTGTCCATCGTGATTCCCATTCACAACGAGGAACCGTCCATTCTGCCTTTGTACGACCGGCTGACGGCAGTCCTTGAGCCCCTTGGCCGCCCTTACGAAATCATCTTCGTGGACGACGCTTCCACCGACCGCAGCTTTGAGCTCCTGGCGAACCTGGTAGAGACCGACGCGCGCCTCAAGGTGATCCGCCTGCGCCGCAATTTCGGCCAGACGCCCGCGCTACAGGCCGGCTTTCATGAGGCCAAGGGCGAGGTCATCATCGCCATGGACGGCGACCTTCAGCATGCTCCGGAAGACATTCCGGCGCTGATGCATAAAATCGACGAGGGCTTCGATATCGCCAGCGGCTGGCGCAAGGATCGCGTGGACAACGCCATCACCCGCAAGTTCCCCTCGCGGATCGCCAACTGGCTGATGGCGCAGGCGTCGGGTCTCGACCTGCACGACTTCGGCACCACCTTTAAGGCCTACCGGGCCGAGGTGCTGAAAGACGTCCGGCTCTACGGCGAGTTGCATCGCTTCATCCCCGCCCTGGCCAGCATGTACGGCGCGCGCGTCGTCGAAGTGCCCATCCGCAACACGCCCCGCATCACCGGCGATTCCCACTACGGCCTCAGCCGCACGTTCCGGGTGATGTTCGATATTCTGACCATCAAGTTCCTGCTGAAATACTTCACCCGCCCAATGCATTTCTTCGGCGCGCTGGGGTTGGTGGGAACCGGCTTGGGCGGCCTGATCCTGGGAGGACTGGCGATTTACCGGATGCTGGGCAACGAAATCGCCGTGGCCCACGGCCCGCTGATGATCGGCGGCGCGGTACTGCTGCTGGCCGGACTGATGATGTTCTCTATCGGCCTGCTGGGCGAGGTTATGATCCGAACCTATTTCGAGGGGTCCGACCGCAGAATCTACGCCGTCCGCACGATCCTCACCAAAAAAGAAAAATCCGGCGTCAAGGAAGAATAATAGGGGACAGCCGGTTTGCTGTTTTTGGGAATGAGATTAAAACCGTCGCGGTAAGCCGACCCCGGTTCCGCGATTGCTCTTCTGGCTCGGCAGCGGTCCGGGGCCATCCGAAGAGCGCCCGGGAGCCACGTTCCCGGTCATCAGCTCATCCTCGTTGTAATGGACCTGCCGGTCCAGCACCATCTCGAGCGTGCTGCCCCGCGCCAGCACGGCGTCCGGTCCGCGCGAAAGCAAAACAATCGCCAGCCCGGCAGCCGCCCCGGCCGCGGCTCCGATCCCCGTACCCATGCCATACCTGCCCCCCGAAGCCGCGCCTCCTAAAGCGCCGACGGACGCGCCGCCGAGGGTTGTCTCGGCTATGGTGCGGGCATCACCCGCCTTGTTGCCTTCGCTCTTAATCTTACCTTCGTCCTTATCGAACTCTTCGCTCGCCCGCCCATCGTAACTGCCCACGCGTGCGCGGAAATCGCGGGTCACACCGTTGGGCAGGGTGAGCGAATCGAACCGGAGATAGATCTCGCCGCGGCCTTTTACCCGCCCGGGGCGCTTGACGTCGGTGATGGTTCCCGCTACGTAGCTGCCCGGGGGAATCACGATGCGGCCGTTCACCATAATTGGGAAGACGGTCTCAAAATAGACCCGCTCGCCGGCGGCCGAATGCTTGGTGCTGACGCTGTTGATCAGGCTGAGGGGAATCCTGGTGCCGGTGTCGACGATGAACTCGCCCGGCCGGCTTTCGGTCATTCTTCGCTCGACCAATCCGCCCTCGGCCTCCTTCGCCACCACCTCCTTTGCCGAAGCGGGCTTAGGCGCTTCCTGCGCCCAGGCCAGCGTGGCAAAGGCAAGAAACGGGAGGTGCTTGGTAAGCATGACTTGAGCCTTCTTCCAGTCTATATGGTTAAACGCACCGGCGGGTGGAAGGTTGCACGGCTCTTGAGCCGAGCATCCGGCTGACGCGGCTGCTAGACTGAAGGTTTCCCATTCTAAAACATTGTGTTCTGGAAACGCGTTCGCCTCACCCTCGAGATGATCAAGTTCGAGCATTCGGTGTTCGCGCTTCCGTTTGCGCTGACCGGTGCGCTGCTCGCCGTGCGCGACGGAGGCCTGCACTGGGCCGAGGTTTGGCCGAAGCTGCTCTGGATTGTAGTGGCGATGGTTGGCGCACGCTCGGCTGCAATGGCTTTCAACCGCGTCGTCGACGCCGATCTGGACGGGCGAAACCCGCGGACGAAGATGCGCCAGATACCCTCCAAGACCCTGACCGCTTCCTTCGCCTGGGGCTTCACGCTGGCCTCGTCGCTGGTATTCATTCTGGCGGCGCGCGAGCTGAACCCGCTCTGCTTCAGGCTGGCTCCGCTGGCGCTGGCGATCGTTTTCTTTTACTCCTTCACCAAGCGGTTCACTTCGTTTTCCCACCTCGTGCTGGGTTTCGCACTGGGCATCGCGCCGGCCGCGGCGTGGATCGCCGTGCGGGGTGAACTGGATCCGCGCATCCTCTGGCTCACCGCCGCCGTCACCTTCTGGACCGCCGGGTTCGACATCATCTATTCCTGTCAGGATTTCGAGTTCGACGTGGACGCCGGGCTGTTCAGCCTGCCCCGCCGCCTGGGTATCGCCGGCGCGCTGCTGGCCTCGCGCGCGCTGCATTTCCTGATGCTGGCTTGCCTGCTTATGCTGGTCCGCACGCTGGATTTGCACTCGCTGGCGCTGGCGGGAGTCGGCGTGGTGGCGGCGCTGCTGGTTTACGAGCACCGGCTGGTGAAGCCGAACGATCTTTCGCGCGTCGACGCAGCGTTCTTCACCATCAACGGTTATGTGAGCGTGCTATTCTTTCTGTTCTGGGCCGCGGATATTTTCTATGGAAGCCGTTTTTGAAGACCGGCGCCTGGCGCCGCTTCTGGAAAAAGTGCGGGCCGGCGAGAGGCTGAGTGCCGAAGACGGCATCGCGCTTTACCGCAGCTCCGACCTGCTAGCCATCGGCCACATGGCCAACCTGCTGCGTGAGCGGTTGCACGGATCGCGCACCTATTTCAACGTCAACCGGCACATCAATCCCACCGACGTCTGCGTAGCCAGTTGCCGGCTCTGCGCTTTCGGAAAAAAAGCCCGCGACCCCAAGGCCTACACGATGTCGCTGGAACAGGTGTGGGAAACCGCCGGCATCGGTTGGACCGAAGCCATCACCGAATTTCACATTGTCGGCGGGCTGCATCCGGAGCTGACGCTGGACTGGTACTGCCGGATGTTGCGCGGGCTCAAGGAACGCTTTCCGCAAGTACATCTGAAGGCCTTCACCATGGTCGAGATCGGCTACCTCGCGCAGCGTGGACGCATCGGCGTGCGCGAGGTGCTCGAGCGGCTAAAGGACGCGGGAATGGATTCGCTTCCCGGCGGCGGCGCCGAGATCTTCTGCGACCGCGTCCGCCGCGTGATCTGCGATCACAAGCTGACCGGCGAAGAGTGGCTGGAAACCGCCGCGGTGGCGCACAAGCTGGGCCTGCATTCCAACTGCACCATGC
>JACXTT010008721.1_pt1 | contig 14004 bp, 10 predicted proteins | sample 9270951 | NCBI WGS metagenome assembly JACXTT01 (sample SAMN15532306, study PRJNA645909) | rock metagenome | isolation source: weathered quartz diorite | place: Puerto Rico | collected 2017-06-21 | reverse complement strand
TTCGGGCGTGCTGGTATGGGCGGCGGTGTGTGGTTAGGCGTAAATGGCGGATTGTTTTTGCTGTTTGGCTAGCACGAACCTGTTGATTTCCTGTTTATTTTCGTTTCGTAACGTCTTCGAGGTTAACACGTTGCAGCGGGAGGTGGCAAGCGGAGGGCGGCTTTGGTAATGGAGCAGTTCAAACTGCACCACTACCACAGTTTTACCGTGGAGATCGCGGACGGCCGTACCTCGGCGGCTGAAGCCGACTGATCAGTTGCTCTGATGCAGAGCTCAAGCCCTGCTCCACCCTCGTGCAGGGATGAAGCCCTGCTCCACCCTTCAATGTGGCTCAGGTAGGTTGTGGTCGATCTTATGTCTCTCCTGCAATTCCGGGACGCCACGTCCGATGACGCCGACGCGATCGCGCGCGTCGTTAACGACGCCTACCGGCGCGAGCGCTTCTTCATCGACCATGATCGCACCAGTCCCGATCAAGTCCGCGAACTTTTCACGAAAGGAAAATTCCTGCTGCTCATTGAAAAGGCCACCCTTGTGGGATGCGTTTTTGTCGAGCACCGTGGGGAGCGGGGATATTTCGGACTGCTGGCCGTCGATCCCACACGCCAGCACGCCGGACTCGGCGCGCGCCTGATCGCAGCCGCTGAACAGGACTGCCGTGAGGCTGGCTGCCGGTTCATGGACCTCACGGTCGCCAACCTCCGGACAGAGCTTCCGCCCTACTATCGCCGCTTGGGATACATTGAGAACGGCACGCAACCCTTCCCTCCTGACCAACATCCGAAGATGCCAGTCCATCTTATTCAAATGTCCAAAGCGCTCTAGCCGCGCGGGAGGCCTGTCAATTCTCCGAAACGTATACGCGCCTTCGAGCATCCCTTACGAGTGCAAGTGGTACTCAATCGCTTACTGGTACAGGATCGAAACATCAACAAATAGAGGCCTGCCAATCGTGTTGCGCCGGGCCGAATTAGCATCTACCCTGAGGAAATGAATATGAGCAACGAAACGACCGATGGCCTGTGCAAGGACTGCGGCCCAACCTTTGCCGCATTCCTGGAACAGATGGCCGCACATAACCTCGAGCAGATGAGCGAAAACAAACCCACAGTGACCTGCCCGACTTGCGGCAAGATCCATGAATACGCTCCCGCTGCTTCCAGGGCGGCCGACCCACGCGCCTCCTGATTCTTGTACTGCACAATTTCCGGTGCATAGAATTTACATTCCACCGAGCTTTGCAAACTTGTGGATCCGCGTTCTTGCCCAGGTATGTGTCGGGAAAGAAAAGGATTTCACCACTCTGGCATGCTGCGTGCTTTCTTCCGCTGCAGGCAGGAAGTGGTGAATACTCTCTCGGTCGAAGGATTCTGCGAGAGGAATTTGCGGTGCAAATCTGAAAGTCAGAATTAAACTTGAAGGAGTTTCTCGACGGGACAGAATCTGCCAATCTCGCCCCTCATTCCACGCAACCCGCAGCAGCAAAGCAACACCGGGCAAGCGAAGGATGATGGGGCACGAGGAAACATAATGCGAATCACTCCCTCCGTTCGTTCGCTGTTGTTCGCGTTCGTAATGCTGGTTGTGTCGGCGGCATCTTTCGCGCAAATCAACGTGGTGATCCGGTTCGGGCCGCCGCCGCTGCCCATCTATGAGCAGCCTTTTTGCCCCGGCGAAGGTTATCTCTGGGTGCCGGGATACTGGGCTTTTGACTACGACTACAACGACTACTACTGGGTTCCGGGAACGTGGGTGCTGGCTCCAGAACCCGGCCTGCTCTGGACGCCAGGTTACTGGGCCTGGAGTGGAGACAGATTTTTCTTCCATGAGGGCTATTGGGGTCCGCGGGTCGGATTCTATGGCGGGATCGTTTACGGCTTCGGCTACTTCGGCGAGGGCTACGAAGGTGGACGTTGGGAACACGGACGCTTCTTCTATAACCGTGCCGTGAACAATGTGAACATCACCGAGATTCACAACGTTTACAACACCACGGTGATCAACAACGTCACCGTGAATCGCGGCAGCTACAACGGTGGCAATGGCGGGATCGACCGGCGTCCAACGCGTCAAGAGGAGGCGGCGGAACGTGAGCGGCATATTCCGCCAGTCGCCGTGCAAGCCCAGCATATACAGGCTGCCCGCGGGAATCCCATGCTCAGGGCTTCCGTGAACCGGGGCAGGCCAGAGGTGGCGGCAACTCCGAGGCCGGGAGATTTCCGTGACCGCGCCGTCGTGCCGGCGAAACAGGCAGGAGCACCTTATAACCCTGAAGCCAACCGTGGCGGGGCGCAGCGGGAGGACCGGCGCGTGGTCCATCCCAGGGACCTGCCGCCGATTGAACACCCTATGACCCAAAACTCGGGCGGATCGGGGCGCGATCAGAAGTACCAGCGCGAACAGGAAAAGCAATTTGCCAAGCAGGAGCAGGAACGAAAGAAACTCGAGCAGAAGCAGGAGCGCGATCACCAGCGGCTGGAACAACAGCGGGCTGATGACGCCAGAAGGCAGCAAGTCGAGCAGCGGCACCAGCAGCAGACCCAGCAACTAGAGCAAAGGCAACAAAGAGATCAGCAGCGAATGCAGGAGAGACAGCGCCCGCCCAGCGACAAACGGTCGAAGCCTTCGAAAGAGGACCGGCCTCCGCATGGGCAGCCTTAGACCTGAGTGAAGCGGCGGCCCTACGCCTCGGTTTTCGAGACGTGGGGCCGGCGTTTGACTCCTACTCCCAAGACGCGGTGAAGCAGCCTCCCGCCTTCGTCACGCGGAAGACCAAAATAAGCAACCCGGCAATCGCCGGCACATCTCCACAGAAGTTCCCAGTTTGCTTTCTCGCAGGGCCTACCCGACCAAACATTAACTTGAGATTCACAGTTCCTTCACACTCCCTCTCTATTATTTCGGCTTCCTGACAAGCAGATGCCTGGCGAAGAAGATCTCGCGAAGGCTTTTTGCCTGAAGTTAAGGAGGACCCATGCCCCTCGCCTGCCAGCTCGGATCGAATCCTTCGAGAAACTCCAGCTTTGTTTCATCCATGCGCGTGTTCTTGCTGACGAGCATCGTTCTTGGGTGGGCGCCGGCGATGCTGGCGCAAATTGATCGGGCGGTGCTCGAAGGTACGGTCAGCGATCCCACCGGGAGAGTGATCGTCGGGGCCAGCGTGAAAACCGAAGCGGCGGGCACCGGCTTGACCCAGGAACAGCAGACCAATGCAAACGGCTATTACCGATTTCCGGGCCTGGCCGTCGGGCGCTATACCCTGACCACTTCGAGTAGTGGGTTCCGGACGAGCGTGGTCGAAAGTGTCACCCTGCAGGTGGGACAAACGCGCACGCTGGACATTCGTCTTGCGGTGGGAGCGGCTACGGAAAAAGTCGAGGTCGACGCGTCGACGAGTCCAGCGGACCGGAGTTCGGCGGAAACATCCACGGTGATTCGAACGGATCAGATTGAGAATCTTCCCAACAACGGCCGCGATTGGGCGAGCTTCACTCTGCTGGCTCCATTTGCCCAGGATGACGGCGGCGGCGATCAGCGGACGATTCGCTTCGCAGGACGGGCAAGGGACGACAACAATTTTCAGTTTGATGGAGTCGACGCGGGGGGCATCCAAGAGCAGGCGCAGAAATCACAAACGCGTTTGCAGATCTCGCAGGACGCGGTCGAAGAATATAGCGTCAATAGCGCCCTGTACGATGCGGAATATGGCACCCAGGCGGGCGGCCAGATTAACGTCGTCACCAAATCCGGTACAAATGACAATCACGGGACTGCCTTTGGATACCTGAGGAATTCCGTCTTCGATGCGCGGAACTTCAACGACTTCGACCTCAATGGCGATCCGGTCATTCCGCCTTTCCGTATGGGACAGTACGGGATGGCCTTCGGCGGTCCGATCGTCAAAAAGAAGCTTTTCTTTTTCCTTAATTACGAGGGCCTTCGCCAGTTTCAAGCGACGACGACCCAGGTGACCGTCCCTACCGGGGACGAAGCACGGACGACGTTGGGCATCAGCCCCCAGATGTGCTCCATCCTGCAGGCCTTTCCGTGGCGCGCCAGCACCGGCACAATTGGAACCTGCAAGCCAACATTCGTCTTCCCAGACGCCGCGTTCAGCAGTGTGGGACAAGCGGATGGCACGGACTTGTTTACGCACCAGGCACCCACGACGGTGCATGAGGACACATGGCTCGTGCGCCTGGATTATAAAGTCAACGACAAAACGACGCTCTATGGCCGGGCTCAGCGTGACATCAGCCTGGTGGACGGGCCGAACGGCTCCTCAGTCCCGTTCGACAAGGTGCGCACTATCAACCATCCGGCGAACTACTTCATCGCGCTGCAGCACACCTTTACTCCGAGAGTTCTGAATGAGGCGAAAGTCTTTATCAACCGGGAGCCATTTATCAATCCGCAAGCGAGTCCTCTGGACTATGCGGTGCATACAGCCAATTGGGTCACCATCAACAACATCAACGCGGATCACGAAGTGGGAACGACGTACGGGGTGATTGACAACCTTACCTGGGTTCGCAACCGCCATACGTTCAAGACGGGGATGGAAATTCGCCGGATTCGACTAAATCAAGGAAAAACTGCCGACAACAATCTTGATTTCGGGCAGTCGAACGCAGGATTCGAAAATGCTGCCGTCTACGGGATCTCATTTACCGCTCCGTGGTGCTGCCACAAGTACCGCCGTACTTTTTATCTTCCCTACTTCCAGGACGAGTGGAAGGTGAAACCCAATCTCACCGTCAACCTGGGACTGCGCTGGGAATACTACGGAGCTGCGAACGAAGCCGACAACCGCACTACCGTTTTCGACTTTAATGAATTTCACGGCGTCTGCCTGGGATCCGGGTCAACCAATGGCCCCTATCCCACGCCCATCAACACTGCGCCATGTCCGAAGAACCCGGATTTGTACAAGCCTGACTACAAGAACTTCGATCCGCGCGTCAGCCTGGCGTGGGCGCCGGACGCGCTGCATGGAAGGACTGTCATTCGAGGAGGCTTCGGAATCTATCACGGTGCAGCCCAGAATGACGATTTGAACGCTGGACTGGAAAGCGATCGTTTCACGCTATCGGCCAACTTCGATCCCGGGGGCCCGGGCACACCTCTCCTATCCCAATATCAGCAGGAGATCCCGGATTTAACGCCCTTGGGAAATGAAGTAACGCGCGCCGGCCAACATCCTCGTGGACTGCAACGTCATGGACGCCGCGACCTCTACGCGGAGAACTGGGGCTTGACCGTCGAGCAGGAACTGCCCTCCAACTTGGTGGCGTCCGCGGCATATCTTGGTTCGCGCGGCGTACGTCTTTTTTCTCGCGGTGCACTCAACCTCTGCACGACAAAGCCAGATTTCGACGGGAACTGCACTCGGCCGCTGGACCAGTTCTATCCGGATCCCAACAACCCGGATCCGTTCGGTTCGGTAGATTTCAAGTCCGACATCGGGGCCAGCACCTATCACGCATTACAGCTCAGCCTGGAACGCCGTTTTACCCAAGGCCTGTCCTTTCAAACCCGCTACACGTGGTCACACTCGATCAATGACGGGTCCGTAGGGGGCGGAGAGTCCAATGGCCCTGAAAATGTGAACTGCCTTCGGTGCGATAAGGGACCCAGTGTGTTTGATATTCGGCACAATTTTACGGCTAACGCAGTTTACGAACTCCCGTTTGGGTCTGGGAAGCGCTTCTTGAACGAGGGTGGAGTGCTGGACAAGATTGTAGGAGGCTGGGCCTTGACCAGCATTGGACTCTTCCACGCCGGCCACCCGCTGACAATCACGATGAATATTTCGAACACGCAGCTCCCGGACGGCAACGACCAAACCACCCAGAGGCCTGACGTGGTTCCTGGAGTTCCGTTGCTGCTTGGCGGAGGAGCCCCGAACCACACGCTCCAAATCAATCCCGCAGCGTTCGCCGCACCGCCCCTGGATCCGGCAGGCGCGTTTGACACCGCAACCGGCACGACATGTGCGAGCGCTTGCGGCCTGGTAACTCGATTTGGCAATGCCGGGAACGGAATCATTCGCGCGCTGAATTCCTGGCAGGTTGACCTGGCGCTGATGAAGGAAACAAAACTCACGGAAAGGTTTTCTCTGCAGTTCGGAATGCAGGTCTTCAATCTCTTCAATCACGTTCAACTGGGGGATCCCGGCTTTGACCAACTCGCCTTTAACTACAATGTGACGGCTGTGCAAACGGGAAACACGTTCGAGACCGTTCAGTCCCTTACACCGGTGGCGACGCTCGGTCAGATCACCACGACTAACAACTTCAACAACAACAACGACAATGCCGCTTCTCCAAACACAGGAACCGGATTACCGCGACAGGTGCAATTCATGCTTCGCATCAAGTTCTAGATTTGGCGGATTTTCTCAGCTCTTCAGCAGGCTTTCAGGATCGCGGCATAGAATGTTTATTGTCGCGATCCAATCAGACGCGGACTTGAGGTATCAGATGCAATCTTGTTTTCGTTTTTTTGCGGGTGCGGTGCTTGCGGTGGTGCTATTAAGCGCCAGCTCGTTTGCCGTCGACCCACCTCAAAAATCTTCCCCGGCTTCCGCCGATCCGGTCTTGGTCGGTGCGGGAGACATCGCCAGTTGCGACGATCTTGCTGGCGCGGAAGCGACGGCCAAGCTGATTGACAAGATCCCTGGGACAGTTTTTGCCGTGGGCGACCTGGCGTACCCTGACGGATCAGAGGAAAACTTTGCCAAGTGTTACGGCCCAACCTGGGGCCGCTTCAAGGATCGCACGCGGCCGTCGCCGGGCAATCACGAATACCACAGCGACGGAGCTACCGCTTACACGCGTTACTTTGGCGCAGCGGCCGGCGACCCCAAGAAGGGCTACTACAGTTACGATCTCGGCGCTTGGCACATTATCGCGTTGAACAGCCAGTGCGCCGAAATCGGCGGCTGCGATGCGGCTTCACCGCAGGGACAATGGCTCAAGCGAGACTTGGAGCAGCATCCCACGACGTGCACGCTTGCTTACTGGCACATTCCACTATTCAGTTCCGGTGGAAGACATGGCAATGATCCAGGGATGAAACCTCTTTGGGATGCGCTCTATCACGCCGGCGCTGATGTGGTTTTGAATGGCCACGATCACGACTACGAGCGCTTCGCACTGCAGGACCCTGACGGTAAGCCAGATCCCACACATGGAATCCGCGAATTTGTCGTAGGGAGCGGCGGGAAGAACTCCCATCGGACGATGGGCAAACCGAAACCGAACAGCGAAGTGCGCAATGACGATACTTTCGGCGTCCTGAAGCTGACCCTGCACGCAAACAGCTACGACTGGCAGTTCGTGCCCGAAGCAGGCAAGACGTTTACCGACTCCGGTTCCGGAACGTGCCATTGAATCAGCAGAACTTTCACATCCATGATTTTCCCGGAGAATTCAAAATGATGCGGTTGATGCGGCTCATGATGGTGTGTGCGTTTGTATTCTCGTTTCTGGCAGCGGCGGCGGCTCAGGGCAGCGGCTACAAAGTCATAAAGAAGATTGCGGTGCCCGGAGACGGCAGCTGGGACTATCTCACCGTGGATTCGGAGGCCCACCGGCTCTACGTGTCGCATGGAACGCGAGTGGAAGTCATCGACCTCGATACCGAGAAAGTGATCGGGCAGATTCCGGATACGGCGGGTGTACACGGGATTGCGGTGGCGTCCGAGTTCGGCCGGGGATATACGAGTAACGGGCATTCCAACAACTCCACCGCGTTCGATCTGAAAACGATGAAGGTGCTCGGCCAGGTGGCGACGGGGAACAAGCCGGACGCCATCATCTACGATCCTGCTTCGAAACGAGTGTTCGCCATGAATGGCGACGGCAACAGCGCGACTGCGATCACCGCGGCGGACGGTAAAGTGGCGGGAACTGTCGACCTGGGCGGTGGCCCGGAATTCGCGGCTGCCGACGGCAAAGGCACTGTCTTCGTAAATCTCGAAGAACAGAATATGGTGGTCGCGTTCGATTCGCAGAATCTGAAGGTGCTCAATAAATGGCCGCTGGCTCCCTGCCAGACGCCGACCGCGATGGCCATGGATCGCAAGAATCGCCGCCTCTTTATTGGATGTCGCAGTCACGTGGCGGCGATCGTCGACGCGGATACTGGGAAAGTGCTCCAGACTCTGCCGATTGGCGATCATGTGGACGCGGCCGCGTTCGATCCAGATGGCGGGCTTGTCTTCTTCTCAAACGGCGATGGTACGATCAATGTTCTTCATCAGGACTCTCCGGATCACTACACGGCTGTGGACACGATCAAGACCGCACCGCGGGCGAAGACCATGACGCTGGATCAGGCTACGAAGCGCCTCTACCTCTCCACCGCGGAAACGGGGCAGTTTGAGATTTTGGTGGTGGGGAAGAATTAAGGGCGGTCTGATTCGACCTTCGAGTCGCCTGTAGCGCTTATGGCTGACGAGCGCGTGGCCCTGGAGAGCAAAATGCAGGTCCCGCGCTCCGCTCGGGATGACAAGACTTGAGAGTTAGGATTGATTTCACAAATACTCTTAGGGCGGGAAGCGCACCTCGGCGGCCAAAGCCGGGTCGATGTTGCGGCACTTACGGCGCGGCTGAAGCTGCGCCCCTTCAAAACGCAATCAAAATTCGAGTCTTTCCGCAAGCTGTGAAGCTGTGCCCCCCAGAACCTATTTTTGAAACCAGTTCCAGAACAACTTACAAATCTCTACCGACTTCCTGCGCAAGGACAGGGCCACCACAGCGTTCCTCTGGTAATTCACGGACGCCTCTGCCAGCTTCCGCACAAAAGAACGGAGGATGTATGACGATGGAGAACCGAACGACAGTGTTTTATGTGGACGACAATCCCAAGTCGAGCCGATTACTCACTAGCGTTATGGAAGGATGCGGGTTCCGGGTGATCACGGCCCACGATCCCGTCGAGGCGCTTGGCCTTTGCAGGAGAACATCTTTCGATCTGGCGCTCCTGGATTATGAAATGCCGGGCATGACCGGATCGCAACTGGCTCAGGAAATCAAGTTTCTGGTGCCCGAGGCTCCGGTTGTCCTGATCTCCGGATATGCAGCGTTGCCGGCGACGGAGTTGGTGTTTGTTGATGCGCACTTTGGGTTGGGGACGGCGCTGGACGATCTCCTGTGGACGATGCGGGCACTGGCGGGGGTGGAAGTGCCCCACGGGGTGAGTTCCCGGCCCTCCACCCATTGTGCCGATTCGACCTGAGCGCGGCGGGCGAGGGCGCCCGCCCCGGTGGCCGGGTCAGAGACCCGGCCCCACACGGGCACTTTGACGTCAAGTTATTGGCTAGACATTTGCTGTAACGTGATGATTCTATGTGGCATTTTCAATGACAGTATCGGCTTCTTGACTTGAGGAATAGGGCGCGCCATACTCAGGCAGTTTGCGGGCTTCCCCCAGGCTCGCGGTATTCCCCTTAAATCTCCTGGGTACAAGGAATCTTCCGATGCGCCACCTCGTCGCGCGAGCCGCCCGGCTCGTTGTCATGCTGTCGTTTTCATTAATTGCCACCGCTTACCTCGCGGCGCAGGCCGACAAGTATGGTCAGTGGACGACTTTGTCCACCTCGATGCCGATCAATCCGGTGCATGTCGCGATGCTGCACAACGGAAAAATCCTGGTCGTTTCCGGATCGGGAAATGTGGCGGGCAACACGAATTATCAGGCGGGACTCTTCGATCCGGCGACGGGCACGGTTACGACGCAGCCGGTTTCGTGGGACATGTTCTGCAACGGGATGGTGATTCTGCCGGATGGACGTCCGCTGATTATCGGCGGAACGCTGCAGTACGATCCGTTTCACGGCCAGACGCTCGCGGCGGAGTATGACCCCGCGACCAACAGCTTCACTAATGTGCAATCGATGGCAGTGGGACGCTGGTATCCCACGGCGACGATGTTGGGCGACGGCCGGGTGATGGCGTTCTCGGGCCTCGACGTGAACGGCAGCACAACGCCGGGGGTGCAATTCTTTACGGAGGGATCGGGCTGGAGTTCAGTAGTGAATGCGCCGTGGACGCCGCCACTCTATCCACGGATGACCCTGCTTCCCAACGGCAAAGTTTTTTACTCGGGCCCGGGCGCGAATTCGGCGTTGTTCGATCCGGCGACGCAGTCGTGGACACAGAATGTTGCGCAAACGAACTATGGCGGCTCGCGTAATTACGGGACTACGGTGCTGCTGCCGCTAACGCCGGCGAATAACTACGCGCCGACGGTGATGATCATGGGCGGCGCGAGCCCTGCGACCTTGACGACCGAGACGATCGATTTGTCCCAGCCCACACCGAAATGGACGTGGGGGCCGGACATGTCGCAACAGCGGATTGAGATGAACGCCGTCATCCTGCCGACCGGAAATGTTCTCGCCCTGGGGGGATCGGTGGTCGATGAGCAGAACAGTTCGGCGAGTTTGAATGCGGATTTATTCGACGGAACGAAGTTCGGGTCCGCCGGGGCAAACGGATTTCCGCGGCTCTATCACTCGGTGGCGCTGCTGCTGCCTGATGCGACGGTGTGGGTGGCAGGTGGCAATCCGACGCGAGGAACCTATCAGACACAAATTGAAAACTATCAGCCGGCGTACTTGTTCACGAACGATGGACAAGGACATGTGATTCCGGCGCCGCGGCCGACGATCAGCAGTGCACCCGCGACGGTTGCGTACGGCTCGGCGTTTGCGGTGAGCACTCCGGATGCGAGCAACATCAGTTCGATTGCTCTGATTCGTGCCGGCGCGGTGACGCACGCTTTCGACATGGACCAGCGGATGATCGGGTTGAGCTTCACGGATCAGGGCAATGGCACGCTGCTGGTGAATGCTCCGGCCAACGGCAACCTTGCGCCTCCGGGCTACTACCTGCTGTTCCTGGTGAACTCGGCGGGGGTACCATCGGTCGCGAGCTGGGTGCAGGTGCTGAAGTCGGACTTCTCGATCAGCGTGGCGCCGGCGTCGCAACAAGTATCTCAGGGCAGCAACACTTCCTTCACGGCAACGGTCACACCGCAAACTGGTTTCACCGGCACGGTCAACCTGGGAGTCAGCGGATTGCCCGCGGGCGTTACCAGCAGCTTCAGCGTGCCGGCAGTGACCAGTGGAGATTCCACATTGCACGTGGCGGTCGATAACACGGTCGCGCCGGGATCGTATCCGTTCACAATTACCGGTACAAGCGGATCGCTCACGCACAGTACCAACGCCACTCTGCAAGTGACGGCGGCGGACTTCGCGCTAACGGTGACGCCTGCGTCGAGAAAAGTTTTTCAGGGTGGGAACACATCCTGGGTCGCGACCGTGACTCCACAAAACGGATTCACGAACGCAGTAACGCTGGGCGTGAGCGGCTTGCCGGCGGGCGTGACCGCGGCCTTCACCGTCCCAGTGCCCACCAGCGGAAACTCTACTCTGAATGTTGCGGTGGGCGGTTCGGTGGCGCCCGGGAATTATCCCTTCACGATCACAGGAGTGAGTGGAGCCCTTACCCACAGCGTGAATGTCACCCTGACCGTGCTTGTCCAAGGCACTTTTACAGTGGGGATTACGCCCGCATCGCAAACGGTTACACGCAACTCCAGCTCGACTTACACGGTCACAATCACGCCGCTAAAAGGATTCCACTGGACTGTGGACCTTACGGTCAAGGGCACTGGACTGCACATCACGGCGAGCCTTGACCCGGTTTCGGTTGGACCGGCGGGGACATCCACGTTGACCGTTAACGTGGACGGTTCGGCTGCACGGGGGTTGCATACGCTGCGAGTGATTGGGACGAGTGGGCAGCTCTCGAAGATCGGGAAGCTCGCTCTGACGGTGCAGTAGCGTCGTCAACGCGGGGAGAAGGCGCGAGGGTTTCGGTCGCCGCGTGAGTGGCGTCCCTGACCGGACTCTATTCTTTCCACAATCGCCCACCCGGCACTCACGTGCCGGGCTTTCCTGTTCCGCCGCTTCGCGGCTGGGCGCGTGGGTCTTCTTCGGCGACGCCGGGGAATATCGTCTGGATATTGCCCGACTGCGGCGCCACGGGCGACAATCATCCATTCATTATTGGGGAGGAAGTATGCCTGTTTCTCGCAGGGGATTTCTGCGCACACTTACTGCGGGCACAGTTGCTGGGTCGCTCGCGACTTGGACAGGGCCCGCGACTCGCGCGGCCACGTCGATTTTGGCGGCGCGGCCGGAACGGGATCGTGAAGGTTTTCTACTGCTCGACAGCAACGAGAATGCTTACGGGCCGTCGGCGAAAGTGATGGATGCGGTGCAGGAGTCGTTGAGCCGCGTGAACCGTTATCCCTTCCGCGAATACGATGGGCTCAGGGAGGAGATCGCGCGACTGCATAAAGTGGAAGCGAATCGAGTGCTTCTGGGCTGCGGTTCGACGGACATTCTGCGCGTGGCGGCTGCGGCACTGCTTGGTCCGGGAAAGAAAGTAGTCACAGCGACGCCCACATACGAGGATCTCGGCATGTATTCGAAGGCGCTGGGCGCTGAGGTTGTGACAGTGCCACTCACGGCCACTTTCGCACATGACCTGGACGCAATGCTGGCGCGGGTCGATAGCACGACGCCGCTGGTGTACATCTGTAACCCTAACAATCCCACGGCGAGCATCACGCCGCGCGCGGACATCGAGGCGTTTCTCGGCAAGCTGCCGTCATCTACTTATGTGTTGATCGATGAGGCCTATCACCACTATGTGTATCCCTCGGCACGATACGTTTCGTTTCTGGACCAGCCGGTCGCGAACGAGCGCGTGATTGTGATGCGGACGTTTTCAAAAATCTATGCCATGGCGGGGCTCAGGTTGGGATACGCCGTGGCGGATCGCGGCTTAGTGGACAAGATGAAGTCGCTTCTCACCGACGTCGATCTGAATGGCACGGCCGTGGCGGCGGGCCGGGCGGCGCTAGCCGACGCCGAGAGCGTCCGGAACTCGGTGAAGCGGAATACGGACGACCGGCAGGAATTCTTCAACCAGGCGATGGCTCGCATGTTGAAGCCGATCGACTCCCATGCGAATTTTGTCATGATGAATGCGCACCAGCCGGCGGACAGCATCATTGAGCATTTCCTGAAAAACAAGATCCGCATTGGACGGCACTTTCCTCCCCTGAACAATCACGTTCGGGTTTCACTCGGCACAGCGGCGGCGATGAAGGAGTTCTGGCGGGTGTGGGACTTGCTGCCTGGCGCGAAAATGTCCATGTAGAGTCAATTTGCGGAGCAGCGGGGTCAATGTGAAAATAGAAAGATGCGAACATTCAAGCTGGTTATAACCACATTCGCCGCCGGGATCATGCTGGGCAACGCCTACGGGCAGCAGACTCCGCCGGCGAAGACCGATCAAACTGCTCCGGCCAAGGCTCCGGCCACACCGGCGGCGAAAACCACGAAGGCCGTACCGGCCAAGACTCCGGGAGCCGCGACGACAAAAAGCACAAGCACTCTTGTTTTGAAGACGCAGAAAGACAAATTCAGCTACGCGCTCGGGATGAATATCGGGATGGGAATGCACCAGCGGTCGGTCGAGGTGGACCCGAATATTCTGGCGCAGGGGATGAAGGCTGCTTTGGCTGGCGGCAAGACTCTTCTGACCCAACAGGAGGCGCAGGCCGTGCTTTCGGAAGTGCAAGCCGAAATGCAAAAGAAGCAGCAGGAGAAGATGCAGGTGGTGGGTGAGGCCAACAAGAAAGAAGGAGACGCATTTCTGGCCGCCAACAAGGCGAAGGAAGGTGTGGTCACGCTGCCGAGTGGGCTCGAATAAAAAATCCTTACGGCCGGAACCGGACCGAAGCCGACGGCGAACGATTCGGTGGTCTGCAACTATCGCGGTACGATGCTCAACGGAACGGAATTTGACAGTTCCTACAAGCGCGGCCAACCGGCAACATTTCCGGTCAACGGCGTGATCAAGGGCTGGACGGAAGCATTGCAGTTGATGCCGGTGGGGTCGAAGTGGCAGCTCGTCA
>JACXTT010008720.1_pt1 | contig 14005 bp, 9 predicted proteins | sample 9270951 | NCBI WGS metagenome assembly JACXTT01 (sample SAMN15532306, study PRJNA645909) | rock metagenome | isolation source: weathered quartz diorite | place: Puerto Rico | collected 2017-06-21 | reverse complement strand
GCTGCAACTGCGCCTGGGCCGCACGCCGGCTGAGCCGCGCGAGGCCGAGACCGACCGCGAGGCGCTGATCGACCGCGCCGATCCCTCCGAGCGTGAGACCCGTTACGACGAGCGGGACCGCGACCGCGAGACCGAATGCGCCAGCCTGCCGATCCTGCTGCGCACCCTCGACGGCGTCGTCGCCGACGCGGCCGCCCTGCCGGACCCGAAGCCGGCGGAACTGCTGACCCTGCGCGAACTGCTCGCCCACGCGAAAGCCGCGCCGAGCTCGGCTCCGAGCCTGAAGTCCCGGCTCACCGGATCCGGCGCCGCGCCGCCGCCGCGAAACCCGGCCTCCAACGTCGGCCAGGTGCTCGCCGCCCGCCGCGCCACCGGCCCCCCGCGGCGCTAAAACCAGCCGTCATCCCGGACGGCCGCAGGCCGATCCGGGACCCAGCAGCTACCGCATGACCTGATCTGCTGGGTCCCGGCTCTCCGCTTCGCTGCGGCCGGGATGACGGCTAGGGTTTGGTCCCGCTGGCGGGAGAGCACTTCATGGGATCCTGGGACGGCGCCTGTCACTGCGGGACGGTTCGCTTCCGCGTCGACGGCGAGATCGCCGAGACCATCACCTGCGACTGCTCGCTGTGCGCCATGCGCGGCGCCCGCATGGCCCAGATCGACGAGAGCGCGCTCACGATCCTCGCGGGCGAGGACGAGCTTGCGCTCTACGCCTGGAACACCGGCGTGGCGCAGCATCGGTTCTGCAAACGCTGCGGCGTCTACACCTTCCACCGCAAGCGCGCCGCGCCCGACCGGTTCGGCGTCAACGTCGCCTGCCTGGAGGGCTTCGATCCCGACAGCGTCCCGTTCCGCGAAGCCGACGGGATCGGCATGAGCCTCACCGGCCCCGCCCGACCCGAATGGCGGGGTCCGCGCGACGTCTGAGCTAGCCCTCGGTGTTCGCCGGCCAGTGTTCCCGCTGGCTGGTCCCCGATCCGGAGTCGGTGTGTTGCACCACCTCGTCGACACGGACGGCGCCGCCCGCCTGGCCCGCCTGCCGGGCGATCTCGTCGACGCTGGCGTCCGGGCTGAAGTGCGTGTGGGTGTCGCCCCGCGGCGCCGCCACGGCCTCGTCGACCTCATAGACCTCCACCTTGTCCGTATAGAACGACAGATGGCCGTCGATGGCCTGCATGGCCGGGTAGGGCTGCTCGTAGGTCCAGACCGCGTTCTCGGCGATCTGGCCGTCCATCGTCACCGTGTAGTAGGCGGCGTCGCCCTTGTACGGGCAGTGGGTCGTGTGGTCGGTGCGGCCGAAGTAGGCCATGTCCACGTCCTTGCGCGGGAAGTAGACGCGCGGCTGATAGCTGGCCTCGCGCAGCACGATGGCCTGGGCGGTGTCGGCGATCACGTGGCCGGCGAATTTCGCGCGCCAGCGCTTGGCCGCGGGCTCCAGGGTGATCGGATGGTCGGGGCCGGGGATCTTCATGGGGGATACTCCTTCGATCGCCCTAACGCATGGCGGTATGCACGCGCTCCCTGGAGGTAGGGGCTTGCTTGTGCGCCCGCAATGCGCGTGATCTTCTCCCCGAAAATCGGGCAGGCGCGCGCTTGGCGGCGCGGCGTCCGGCCAAAATGAGCAAGGGTTCGCTGCCAACATGGATATCGTGATCGTCGCCGGCCTGGCCATCGCCCTGGCGACCTCCATCCCCGTCATCCTGCAGCTGCGCCAGCATCCGCGCGGCCTGACGGTGCTGTTCTTCGCCGAGATGTGGGAGCGGTTCTCCTACTACGGCATGCGCGGCCTGCTGATCTTCTACCTGACCCAGCACTTCCTGTTCGACGACAAGAAGGCGGCCGGGCAGTACGGGGCCTACACCTCGCTGGTCTATCTGATGCCGGTGATCGGCGGCTTCCTCGCCGACCGCTATCTCGGCGCGCGCAAGGCCGTGGCCTTCGGCGCCCTGTTGCTCGTGGCCGGGCACCTGACCATGGCCATCGAGGGCCAGCCCTCGATCCAGCAGCTCACCTATCACGGGGCGGTCTACGACTTCCGCGTCACCGGCCGCGCCGACGCGCGCGACGTGAAGCTGCTGGTCGCCGGCCAGCCCTACGGCTACGCGCCCTCGGCCGACGGCGGCCTCGACATCAAGGCCCTGCCAGCCACAGCGGCGCTGCCCGCGCACCTGCCCAAGGGCGACTACGAGATCACGGTCAAGAAGCAGGACCCGCTGTTCAAGAACATCCTCTACGTGGCGCTGGCCCTGATCATCGTCGGCGTCGGGTTCCTGAAGGCCAACATCTCCGCGATCGTCGGCCAGCTCTATCCGCAGGGCGATCCAAGGCGCGATCCCGGTTTCACCCTCTACTACTACGGCATCAACCTGGGCTCGTTCCTGGCGTCGATCCTGTGCGGCTGGCTCGGCCAGACCGTCGGCTGGTGGGCGGGCTTCGGCGCCGCGGGCGCCGGCATGGCGCTGGGCTGGCTGGTGTTCGTGTTCGGCAAGCCGATGCTGGAGGGCAAGGGCGAGGCCCCGAACCCCGTCGAGCTGGCGAAGCCGCGGGTCGGCCCGCTCAGCCAGGAATGGCTGATCTACCTGGGCGCCATCCCGGCCGTGGCCCTGGTCTGGCTGGTGGTGCAGAGCTACGCCATCGTCAACGGCCTGCTGCTGGCCGGCGCGCTCGTCGTGCTGGGTTACCTCGGCTGGTACATGGTGACCAAGGCGACCCGCCAGGAACGCGAACGCATCCTGCTGGCGATCAGCCTGATCCTGGCCTCGGTGGTGTTCTGGGCCCTCTACGAACAGGGCGGCTCCTCGCTCAACCTGTTCGCCGAACGCAACATCAACCTGCACCTCTACGGCGACCAGGCCATGAAGCCGGCGCAGGCCCAGTCCTTCCAGTCCGGCTGGATCCTGATCCTGGCCCCGGTGATGGCGGCGCTGTGGGCCTGGCTCGGGCGGCGCGGCCGCGACCCGAACCCGGTGGCGAAGTTCGGCCTGGGCCTGCTGATGATCGGCGCCAGCTACTACGTGCTGATCCTCGGCGGCACCTTCGCCGACGCCAACTACAAGGCGCCGCTGATCTTCCTGGCCGTCGCCTACCTGATGCAGACCACGGGCGAGATGTGCGTCTCGCCGGTCGGCCTGTCGCAGATGACCAAGCTCGCGCCGCCCGCCCTCATCTCGACCCTGATGGCCACCTGGTTCCTGGGCACCGCCGGCGCTCAGGGCGTGGCCGGCTGGATCGCGCGGCTGATGGCGTCCGACACTATCGGCGGCGAGGTGCTCGACCCGGCCAAGGCGCTCGCCACCTACAGCCACATCTTCGGCCAGGAGGGCCTCTGGGGCCTGGGCGCGGGCGCGGTGATGCTGGCCGCCTCGCCCTGGCTCAAGAAGCTCGCCCATGAGCATCGGCGCGTCGAGGCGGAGCCCGCGCCCGCGCCGGCCGAGTAGCCTCTAGCCGCCGAAGTACTTGCGGATGCGCAGGTAGAAGATCTGGCCGAACTGGTCGTCGCGGTCGTCGATGAACGCCACCGGGGCGATGTTGCGCGGACCCGTATAGACCTTGCGCGTGTCGCGCAGGCCGCGCGCGCCGAGGTTCTCGACCTCGAAGTGGATCTGCAGGTCGGGCCTGGGCTTCCACTCGATGAACGGGGTCACGTAGATCTTCAGCTTCTGCGTCTCGATCACGTCGGCTCGGTAGAAGGTCTGGCGCCACATGTTGTCGAAGAAGTCGAAGCCCCAGTTGGCGTGCCAGCGCGGCAGCGGCTGGGCGAAGTGGGCCTCCCACTCCAGCGGCCGCAGGTTGGAGAACTCGCGCTTCTGATGCGTGGTCGGGTCGGTCACCTCCGACCAGCGCTTGGTGACGTTGCCCTTCAGCTGCGCGCCCGCCAGGCCCAGCTTGTCCAGAGGCAGGGTGAGCTCGGCCTCGATCTCGTCCTTGGTCGCATTGCCGATGTTGCCCGGCGCGTCGGTGAAGCTGCCGTCCGGCAGGAAGATCGGCGCCCGGTCGACGGCGTCGGTAATCTTGTAGTGGCGCGCCGTCAGCGTGATCGCGCCGGCGCGCCAGAACCGGTGCTCCACCGCCGCCTCCGCCACCCAGTCCTGCTGCGGATTAAGGTTCGGATTGCCGGAGGTGACGGTCGAGGTGTTGAACGACGACTTGGCCACGAAGTCATCGAAGTTGAGCTGGCCCACTTCGCGCTCGACGCGCACGCGCACCTGCCAGGCGTCGCTCGGCGCCCAGGTTACAGCCGCGCGCGGCTTGGTGTAGGTGAGGCTCTTGGAGAGCTTGACGTCGCCTTGCGAGGTGATTGTCGAGCTTTCCTGGCGGACCGCGGTTTCCACCGACAGGGTCTTGGTGAGCTGCCAGGTGGATTTGACGAAGCCTTCCCAGCGCTTCTCCTCGACCTCCACATTGGCGGCGTTGAGCGCGATCGGCGCGCCGTTCTCGGCCAGGTGGGTCTTGGAATCCAGCGTGTTGTCCGCGGCCTCGCCGCCGGCCTCCCACGAGACCTTGTCGGTCTGGCGGAACTTCAGCACGGCGCGGCCGATCGTCTCCGTCGAATAGCGGTCGAGCACGAAGACGTCGCGCGGCCCGGGGTTCTGGGAGAAGTCGTCGCTGACCGTCTCGTCCTTGGTGGTCCGCAGGCCGACGATCTCGACGTTGGTGCGCACGCCGAACGCGCGGCTGTAGCGGGCGCCGACCTCGGTGTCGTCTTCGCGGTCCTCGAACCGGTCGCGGTTCTGCTGGCCCTGCGGGATCTCGAAGTCGTCGGTCTCGCGCAGCCGATAGTCGTTGGTGAAGTAGCGGCCGTTGACGCGGAACTGGCCGCCGGCCAGCGGCATCTCGTAGGAGCCGGCCACGATGTTCTGCCAGCCGCCGGCCTTCGACGTGATGGCGTTCTGGCCGATCAGCTTGCCGTTCGGGTCGACCTTCACTTCCGCGCCGTCGCCGGTGCCGTCGTCGAGGCCGAAGCCGCGCCGCGCGCTGACCTCCCACGCCCGGCCGTCCTGGCCGCCCGAGGCCTCGAGGCGGATCGAAGGGCCGTTGCGGCCATCCAGATAGACCAGGCCGTCGGCGAGCGCGATCAGGCCATGGAAGCCCGAGTTCTTCTTGCGGACCACGTTGGCCAGCACCGTCTTGCCCTGCATGTCGATGCCCGGCGCGCCGCCGCGGATCACGTCGATGTGGTCCACCTGGCTGATCGGGATGCGCTGCAGGATCTGGTCGACGGAGTCCGACTTCGACGACGGCCGCTGGCCGTCGATCAGCACGTTGCCGGCCGCGCCCTCATAGCCGCGCACGCTGGCGCCGGTGTCGAGCGTGAAGCCCGGGATCCGGTTGACCATGTCGAGCGCGTTGGCCGAGTTGAGGCTGGCGAAGAACGCCGCCGGATAGCCGACGACCGCGGGCTGGGCGGGGGTTTCAGCGGTGGCGGGAGCAGCCGCGACGGCGGCCTGCGCGAGCACGATAAGCAAGGTCATGGACTGGGGTTCTCTCCTGGCGCGCAACTGACCCGCGCTGCCCCGTTCACGCCAATTAATTGCCGGTAAGGTGGATTAATTCGGCGAAATCTATTCGCCGATAACATTGATTTCGCACGATCCTTGCGAACCGGTGCGGTCACCCGAACGTCTTGCGCAGGCGCACGTAGTAGAGCTGGCCGAAGTGCGGATCCTTGTCCTCGGTGAAGGCCACTTGCGAGCGGCCGCGCGGGCCGGCGAAGTGCTCGAGCGTGCGCTTGAATCCGCGTTGCGTGATGTTGTCGATCTCGATGCGCAGGCTCCAGTCCGGCCTGGGCTTCCACTCCACGAACGGATTGACGTAGGGCTCGATCTTCCGCGTCTCGATCTCGTTGAACCGAAAGTAGCGGCCCCATTGGTCGCCGAAGACGTCGACGCCCCAGTTCAGGTTGTACTGCGGCAGGTCCTGCTGGAAGTGGGCGTCCCAGTCGTCGGGATGCAGGTCGGTGATCGGCCGCTTGCTGTGGGTCGTGGGATCGGTCACCTCCGACTGCCGCCAGGTGGAGTTCACGCGGATCTGGCCGCCGGGCACGCCCAGCCGGTCCAGCGGCAGGGTCAGGTTCAGGATCTCCTCGTCCTTGGTCCCCGCGCCGATGTTGGCCGGCGCGTCGAAGACGTCGCCGTTCGGCTGGAAGATCGGGGCGCGGTCGATGGCGTCGGTGATCTCGGAATGGCGGAAGGTCAGCACGATCGCGCCGGACTTCCAGAAGTGGCGCTCGACGGCCACCTCGCTCACCCAGTCCTTCTCCGGCTCCAGGTTCGGGTTGCCGGCGGTCAGCGATCCGTTGGCCAGGTTCTGCGAGGCCACGAACGATCCGAAGTCGAGCTGGCCGACCACCCGCTCGTAGCGCAAGCGCACCTGGGTGTCGGCGTCAGGCGCCCAGGTCACGGCGAGGCGGGGCTTGGTGAAGTAGAGGCTCTTCTGCAGCACCACGTCGCCGGACGAGGTGATCTGCGAGCCTTCCTCGCGCACCGCGCCCTCGACGGTCAGCGTGGTCAGCGGCCGCCAGACGCCCTTGATGAAGCCTTCGCCGCGCTTCTCCTCGACGGTCACATTGGCGGCGGGCAGGGCAATCGCCGCGCCGTTCAGCGCGAACCGCGTCTGGCTGGTCAAGGTGTTGTAGGCGCCCTCGCCGCCGGCCTCCCACGACAGCGTCGGCGATTGCTGCAGCTTGACCACGTCGCGCACGATGGTCTCGGCGGTGCGGTTGTCGAGCTTGAACAGCTCCGCGTCGCCCGGCGCGCGGAAGTCGGCGGCGATGATCTCGTGCTTGTCCTGGCGCAGGGCCACCAGCTCGGTGGAAGCACGCGAGCCGAGCGGACGCACGTAGCGGGCGCCGAACTCGCCCTGGGTCGTGTTGTCGTCGTCGTGCTCGGTCTGCTGGTGGGTGTCCGGCAGGGTGATGAAGTCGGTCTCGTTGTAATTGTAGGGGTTGGAGAACAGCCGCGCGTTGAGCCGCAGCTGGCCGCCGGCCAGCGGGCTCTCCACCGCCCCGGTCAGGACCACCTGGCCCGCGAAGCCGTGGGAGTGGATGCGCCCCTCGCGGATCGGCCTGCCCGCGCCGTCGACCCGGGTCAGCGCGCCGTCGCCCGCCCCGTCGTCGATGAAGTGCCCGGCGTATAGCCCGGCTTCCCAGGACCGCACGCCGATACGTCCGGAGCCCTCGGCCCGGACCGTCCAGGAGTGCTGGCCGTTCTGGGCGGTCTGGTCCGCATAGGCCAACAGGCCGTGGGTCCCGCCGCCGGCCTTGCGGATGATGTTGGCGATCACCGTCTTGCCCTGCATGTCGATGCCGGGCGCGCCGCCGCGGATCACGTCGATCCGCTCGACGGTGGCGAACGGGATGCGCTTGAGCACCTCGTCGAGGTTGTCGGTTTTGGTGGCCGGGCGCTGGCCGTCGATCAGGACGTTGCCGGCCGCCCCGTCATAGCCGCGCACGCCCGAGCCGGTGTCGATCGCGAAGCCCGGCAGGCGCGCGACCATCTCGTCGGCGTTGGCCGGGCGGCTGGCGGCGAAGAAGTCGGGGCCGTAGGAGACCACGCCCTGCTGGGCGGCCGGTGTCGCGGCGACCGGCAGCGCGGCGACGGGGGCCGGAGCCGCGGCGAGGGCCTGCGCCAGGACCAACAACAGCATAACAGCGCTCCCCAAACCAATTTACGCATGTGGTCTGTGTCTGGGGTTGGACGCCAATTAATTGCCGGTAATCTTCGCGATCGGGCGAAATGCTTTCGCCGATAACCCAAAGCGCGCATGTAACATCCACGCGCCGACGGTTACATCAACCGAAGTCCTGGCGCAGCCGCAGGTAGACGCCGGCCGGGAATGGGAACGCCCGGTCCTGGATATCAGGCGCCCCGCTCGAACCCCGCGGGCCGGGGAAGATCTTGAAGTTGTCGCGCAGCCGGGTGCGCGGCGCGGTGACCAGCGGCAGCTCCATGCGCAGGCTTAAGCCCGGCTTCGGCTTCCATTCTGCGTAGGGCTTCACATAGGTCCGAAGCTTGAAGGTCTCGATCAGGTCGAAGCGGTAGGAGGTCTGGCTGAATCCGCCGTAGACGTCGGCGCCCAGGTTCAGCTTCTGGCGCGGCAGGTCCTGGCTGAAACTGACGTTCCAGTCGCTCGGGTGGGTGAAGGAGATCGCCCGCTTCTGGCCGGTGGTGGGATCGGTGACCTGGGTCCAGCGCTTCGAGACCTCGCCCTTCAGCAGCGCGCCCTTCCAGCCCAGGGCGTCAAACGGCAGGGTGAAGTCGAGGATCACGGCGTCGCGCTTGCCGGCGCCGATGTTGGTCGGGCGATCGAAGACCGTGCCGTCGCTGGCGAACACCGGGCCGCGGTCGACCACGTCGGTGATGTCGAAGTGCCGTCCAGTCAGGATCAGGCTCGCGCCCTTCCAGAGCTGCTGCTCGATCGCTGCCTCGATCACCCAGTCCTGCTCCGGATTGAGGTTCGGATTGCCGGCGGTGACGCCCAGGCTGTTGGTCAGGTTCGACGAGGCCACGAAGTCGTTGAAGTTGAGCTGGCCCACCTCGCGCTCGTAGCGCAGCCGCACCTGGGTCGCCGCGATCGGCGTCCAGCTCACCGCCAGCCGCGGCTTGGCGTAGGCCAGGCTCTTGCCCAGCACCACGTCGCCGCTGGACGAGATGTCCGAGCTTTCGTAGCGCAGCGCCGCGTCGATCGTCCAAGCCGCGCCCGGCCGCCAGGTCGCCTTGGCGAACACCTCGCTGCGCTTCTCCTTGACCTGCACATTGGCCGCCGGCAGGGCCTGGCTGACCGTGTCGATCACATAGGTCGTGCGGCTGTCGAGCTGGTTGTCGGCGCCCTCCGCCCCGGCCTCCAGCGACAGTTGCTCGCCGAAGCGCCGCTTGATCACGCCGCGCAGGATGGTCTCGCTGCTTTCCTGGTGATTGAGGAAGTCGCTGGCCGAGCCCTGCACGTTGGAGGTCGAGTCCGTGTCGCGGTCGCGGGTGGTGCGCAGGCCGACGATCTCCACGTTGCCGTTCGGGCCGAACGCGCGGGTGTAGCGGCCGCCCAGCTCGGTGTCGGTGGTCTTCTGGAAGAAGCCGTAGTGCTGGGTATCCGGCGCCGGCGCGACGATCACGTCGGTCTCCGGGTTGTTGTACTTCTCCTGGTAGAACCGGCCGTTGAAGCGCAGGCGCCCGCCCAGCAATGGGGTCTCCACGCCGCCGGTGGCCGAGCCGCTGACGTCGTAGCCCAGGGAATTCAGCACCGAGATCTGGCTGGGCCGCCCGTCGGCGTAGATCACCTTGCCGCGGCCGCCGTTGGAGACGCCGTCGTCGGGGTTCGACAGCGCCCGCAGCGCGGCCTCCCAGGTCCGCTCGCCCAGCGACCCCGACGCCTCGGCGCGCAGTGTCGTGAAGTTGCGGCCGGTAGTCAGGGTCTCGTTGCCGAGCGAGACGGCGCCGCGCACGCCGCCACCCTTCTTGAGGATGACGTTGGCGATCACGGTCTTGCCCTGCATGTCGATGCCTGGGGCCCCGCCGCGGATGATGTCGATGCGCTCGACCTTGGCGGCCGGGATGCGCTGCAGGATCTGGTCGATGGCGTCGGCCTTCGACGAGGGGCGCTGGCCATCGATCAGGGCGTTGCCGGCGGCGCCCTCGAAACCGCGGACGTTGGAGCCGGTGTCCAACGAGAAGCCGGGGATGCGGCCGACCATGTCCAGCGCCGTGCCCGGGTTCTGGGCGGCGAAGAACGCGAGCGGATAGCTGGTGACGCCGGAGGCCTGGGCGTCCGGCGCGCCCTGCGCCGCGACGGCTGCTGGCACGCAGAGCGTGAGGGTCAGCGCCGCGGCGGTGGCGAGGAGGGCGGCGCGAATCGGGCGGTTCCTTGCGCAGACGCCGGCGAGGACGGGAAAACTACACATGTAGTCTGGACTGTCAAACCTGCGGCGTGGGGCCGGGGCGGGACGCGGAGCAGTGCGCGACATCCGTGAAGAATTCCCCAAGCCGCGCCCCACGTGGCCCAGCTTGCCCCTCTGACGCCAATTAAATGGCGGTAAGGTGTCGCTTGGCGGCATAGCCAAGCTGGCAGGCCTGTTATAATTAGTTACTTGGCTATTTGCCTAAGTCTTGGCTATGGCAGTCGCCGAGCCAAGCCTGATCCTAGGGGACCCGCGGCCATGCCGACCTACGCCTACGTCACCCTCGACGTGTTCACCAACCAGCGCTTCGGCGGCAATCCGCTGGCGGTGGTGCCCGACGCGCGCGGCCTGTCCGACGCCGACATGCAGGCGCTGGCGGCCGAGTTCAACTATTCGGAGACCACCTTCGTCCTGCCGCCGTCGGACCCGGCCAACACCGCCCGCGTGCGGATCTTCAACCGGACGGCGGAGATGCCGTTCGCCGGACACCCCAACGTCGGCACAGGCTATGTGCTGGCCGGCCTGGGCCGCGACACCGGCGGCGTGCTGCGCTTCGAGGAGATCGCCGGGCTGGTGGAGGTGCGCGCCGACCGCGACGCCCAGGGCCAGCTGACCGGCGCGGTCATCGACGCGCCCCGCGCCCTGGTGCTCGGTCCGGAACTGACCGCCGCCCAGGCCGCCACCTGCCTGGGCCTCGACGCGGCCGACGTGGTGACCACGGCGCACGCGCCGGTGCAGGCCTCGGTCGGCGTCGACTTCTTCTTCGCCCAGGTGACGCCCGACGCCCTGGGCCGCGCCGGTCCGGACCTTGCCGGCTTCCGGCAGGTGCAGGCGCAGACCGACGCCGGCAGCGACCGCCTGTCGCTGTTCGTCTACGCCCCGGACGCCGACGGCAAGACGGTGCGGGCGCGGATGTTCGCGCCGCTCTCCGGCACCTTCGAGGACGCCGCCACCGGCAGCGCCAGCGCCACGCTCGGCGCGCTCCTGCTGTCGCTGACCTCGGCCGATCAGGCCAGCTACGAGATCATCCAGGGGGTCGAGATGGGCCGCCCGAGCCGGCTCAAGGTCAGCGCCCGGCGCGCCGCCGACGGCGTCCGCGCCTCGGTGGGCGGCGGCTGCGTCCCGGTCTTCAAGGGCGAGGTGACGCTCTAGAGACTGGTCCCGCCGACGGCCCGACGAGCTAGAGGCTCGTCCCTCCGACAGTAAGACCGGTGATCTTCAGCGACGGCTGGCCGACGCCCACCGGCACGCTCTGGCCGGCCTTGCCGCAGACGCCGACGCCGTTGTCGAAGCAGAAGTCGTCGCCGATCATCGTCACGCGGGTGAGCGCCGAGGGGCCGTCGCCGATCAGGGTCGCGCCCTTCACCGGCGTCGTGACCTTGCCGTCCTCGATCAGGTAGGCCTCGGTGCACTGGAAGACGAACTTGCCGTTGGTGATGTCCACCTGGCCGCCGCCGAAGTTGGCGCAGTAGAGCCCGCGCTTGGTCGAGGCGATCATCTCGGCCTGAGACTTGTCGCCGGCCATCATGGCGGTGTTGGTCATCCTGGGCATCGGCAGGTGGGCGTAGGACTGGCGCCGCCCGTTGCCGGTGGCCTCCATGCCCATGAGGCGCGCGCTCATCCGGTCGTGCATGTAGCCGACCAGGATGCCGTCCTCGATCAGCACGGTGCGCCCGGTGGGCGTGCCTTCGTCGTCGACGGTCAGCGACCCGCGGCGGTCCTGGATCGCCCCGTCGTCGAACACGGTGACGCCCGGCGCGGCCACCCGCTCGCCAATCCGGCCGGAGAAGGCCGAGGTGCCCTTGCGGTTGAAGTCGCCCTCCAGGCCGTGGCCCACCGCCTCGTGCAGCAGCACGCCGTTCCAGCCGGGGCCCAGCACCACGTCCATCTCGCCGGCCGGGCAGGGGATGGCGTCGAGGTTGACCAGCGCCTGGCGCAGCGCCTCGTCCACCTGCTCCTGCCAGCGGTCCGGCGAGATCCAGGCCTCGAAGCCCGCCCGCCCGCCGGCGCCGGAATAGCCGCTCTCGCGCTTCCCATCCCGCTCCACGGTGAGCTGGACATTGACCCGGGCCAGCGGCCGCACGTCGCGGATCAACCGCCCGTCGGCGCGCAGGATCTCCACGGTCCGCCGCTCGCCGGCCAGGGAGGCCATGACCTGGACCACCCGCGGATCGCGGGCCCGGGCCCAGGCGTCGATCTCTTCCAGCAGGGCGACCTTCTCGGAGAACCCCGGGCTCTCCAGCGGATTGTCCTCGCCATAGAGCTTGGCGTTGGTGGGCCTCGGCCCCTCGGCCGCCGTGCCGGAATAGCCGCGCTTGGCGAGCGCCGCCGACTGGCCGGCCCGGCCGATCGCCGCCTCGGAGATCTCGCTGGCGTGGGCGTAGCCCGCCGTCTCCCCGGCCACGACGCGCAGGCCGAAGCCCTCGGTGGCGTCGAAGGCCGCCGACTTCAGCCGCCCGTCGTCGAACAGGAACGACTCGCTCTCGGAGCGTTCGACGAACAGCTCCCCGTCGTCGGCGCCCTTCAGGGCTTCGCCGAGAATGTCGCCGGCCCGCTTGGGCTCAACGCCGGCGGATTCGAGAATCGAGGGGGCAGGGGTGTGTGCGTTCATGCCCTGGAAGATAGGGAGCCGGGCCCCCGGCGTCACGGGGCCTTTCTGCCGCGCAGCGGATCGTGGCCCCAGTTCATCAGGCTCCAGCGCCAGCGCGTGTTGGTAATGTCGCCCCACGGACGTTGAGCCAGGTGGCGGCGGCAATAGCCGATCACCTTCTTCATGTGCGCGTACTGAGCGTCTGTGAGGTCTTCGACCGGGGTGGCCCGGATGGCCAGGATCGCCTTGGCCGACTGGCGGCCCACCGACTCGGTTTCGCCTCGGCGGACCATGCCCACCTTGTGACTTTCCGGCCGCTTCAGCCAGGCTTTCAGCTCGGCGGGCGTGAGGTTGACCAGGGCGTCAAAGTCCTCGCGGATACGGCGCTCGTCGTCGGGGCTCAGGTGCATGGCGACCTACTCGAACATGAGTCGCTGAAACGCCCGGCGGGGCGGCCGGTTCGGGCTTCCGCCGGGCCATGTCGGCGCCGCCCTGTGCGTAGTGCGCCCGAACGCCTTGGCAAGCCTTAGCGATGCGCGTATGCACCGGCGCGAAGGGCTTGCCGGCGCGTCCACGCGCTCGCGCGCGTCATTCTGTGCAGTCGGCGGGACAATCCTTTTGCGAGGCGAGGCCCGGCCAACCAGACCGAGGGGACATGACGTCTAGGTTTCAGGGGATTCGGGCGCTGGCGACGGGTATCGCGGCAGGCGCTCTGACAGTGTTCTGGGGCGCTTCGGCGTTGGCGGGCGAGATGCTGGTGGGTCAGCCCACCGATGGCGCGATCGGCATGCAGCCGGGGGTCACCCCGCTGCGCAAGGACGCCATTTTCTTCCACAACGACATCCTGATGCCGATCATCACGGTCATCTCGCTGTTCGTGCTGGCCCTGCTGCTCTGGTGCGTGTTCCGCTTCAACAAGAAGGCGAACCCGGTCCCGGCGACCTGGAGCCACAACACCAAGCTGGAGATCGCCTGGACGCTGATCCCGGTGCTGATCCTGGTGGTGATCGCGGTGTTCTCGTTCAGGCTGCTGTTCGAATACCACGACATGCCCAAGCCCTACATGACCATCAAGGCCACCGGCTATCAGTGGTACTGGGGCTACACCTACGAAGACACCAAGATCCCCGAGATCATCTCGAACATCCTGCCCGAGGATAAGGCCAAGGCCGCCGGCAAGCCCTACAAGCTGGCCGCCACCGAGCCGCTGGTGGTCCCGGTCAACCAGGTGGTCCGGGTCAATGTCACCGGCGCCGACGTGATCCACGCCTTCGCGGTGCCGTCCTTCGGGATCATCACCGACGCGGTGCCCGGCCGGATCAATCAGACCTGGTTCAAGGTCGACCGGATCGGCACCTTCTACGGCTCCTGCCGCGAGCTGTGCGGCATCGACCACGCCTTCATGCCCATCGAGGTGAAGGTGGTCAGCCAGGCCGACTTCGACGCCTGGGTCGCCTCCAAGTCGCCGAAGGCCGCGCTGGCTCCTGCCGCGCCCGCCGCCGGCGCAGCCGCCCCGGCCGCCGCCG
>JACXTT010008719.1_pt1 | contig 14009 bp, 10 predicted proteins | sample 9270951 | NCBI WGS metagenome assembly JACXTT01 (sample SAMN15532306, study PRJNA645909) | rock metagenome | isolation source: weathered quartz diorite | place: Puerto Rico | collected 2017-06-21 | reverse complement strand
GGCTTAACCAAGTCGAACGCCTGTTCGGACTGATCACCGACCGCATGATCCGCCGCGGAACCTTCCATTGCGTCGAGGAACTGGAGCGAGCGATCTACCAGTGGTTGGCTAACTGGAACCGCGAACCCCGCCCCTTTGTCTGGAAAGCCACTGCCGACGTTATCCTTGACAAGATCCGCCGCTGCCGCGAAGCCATTGTTAAGCGTTAGACCGGACAGGAGACTAGCTTCCGCTGCAGAAACGAGTTCAGCAAGACTCTCGAGTTCGCGCTCAGTCAATTTGATTTCGACACGTGGCAGGACAAGGTCCGGAGCTACTCGTTCGAGCCGCGTGAAAAGCAGCACCTTGCGTTCCCCGCTAGCGCTTTCGCTCAGAATCCGGTGCCCCAATTTTCGCTCAGACACTGCCCATCGAAACAGAGCTACGGCATCGGGCAGGAAGTCGCTGTTGCTCGGGAGTTGTAATTCTTCTTTGAGCAAGCGCACCGAGCGATCTTCTGCCGGAGCAAGGTCAGCCTGGAACTTGGCCTTCCGCCGCGGACTAGTCGCGGGAGCCTCAATTTGTTTTTTTCTGGTCTTCAGAGCCATTACCCACCTTTGTTTTCCAGAGACCGGATACTTCACTCAAATTATATTCCGAATCCTTACGTTGATCGAGTCAAAAACTTCTGCTTTGCCCGACGCATCGTGCCGCATACACAGCCACAACCAAGGCCATCCGACGAACTTTGGTTCATTGTGCGTCGGGAAACATGGCCGTTATCCCGAGTACTCTGGTTTGCGGACGCGAAAAGCCCGGAGGGGCGCCCGCTGGGGCGTATCCGCCTGCGGCGGATCTGCGATGCGTCCGGCGAGAGCCTTGCGGCGTTCATCCAGGAGGCGTCGACCCGCGCAGCCGCGTCCACACGGCTGGTATGGCTGTCCCCTCCACGCGTTTCCCAGGGCGATACTGACGCACCTGCGGCGTTAGTCGAAAACAGGCGTTACGGCTGTAGACTGAGACTATGCGCATTCTCTCGACGCTGGTGCTGCTTGGAGTACCTCTCAGCGCGCTATGGGCGTGCACGTGCGCCGGTGGAGGGTCTCCCTGCCAAGCGGCGGGACGATCTGTCGCTGCGTTCACCGGAACGGTCCTGGCCATTACAGATCAGGCCGCGCAATTTCTCCCGTCGAATAACAGAGAGTCATTTGCAGCGAGCAGGAGACAGAACGGTACGCCGATACGGTCGTCACCTTCTATGCGGGTTGTTCGCATGCGCGTGCGCGACGCGCTAAGCGGCGTCTCACCGGGGCAGACGGAAATTGAGATCGTTACCGGCCAGGGCGGTGGGGATTGCGGCTATGCATTCCAACCCGGCATCGACTACGTGGTGTATGCACATTTGGATGGTGAAGGGCGGCTTGCGACGAGTATTTGTTCGCGGACGCGGCCGTTGGATCAAGCGGAGGAGGACAGTGTCTATTTCCGGAAGATGGCTCAGGCGCCGGTTACCAGCGAGCTTCGCGTACTTACGAGCTTCGCAGGTGCGCCGGGCAGGCCGGGTGTAACGATCCGTGCTGAAGGACGGGGCGGGCTCTACTCGGCCCAAACCGATGCCGCGGGTGTTGCGACTTTTCCTCAGTTGCAACCGGGCGAATACTCGATCCATCAGGAATCGGATGGCGATCTGCCTGGCGATCCGAAGGTCCAGGTTCGCACAAAGGGCTGCGTCGACGTTAGGCTGTTGCGGACATTGGAACTGGTTGGCCAGGTAACCACGAAAGACGGAAGACCTGCTGCTCGAATCGAAGTGGAGGTCGGCTCCTCACGCGGGCTGGAAGCCAGCGCCATGACCGATGCGGAGGGGCGATACCAATTGCGCGTCTCGCGGCCGGGATTGTACCAGTTGGGTGTCAACCTCACGCATACGGCAACCCGCGAGACCCCCTATCCACGCTGGTTCTATCCGGGAACGGAAGCTCCATCGGCAGCGGCGAACGTCGAGTTCTTGGGAAGGCCGGACCGTCGGACCTATGACTTTGTACTTCCGGAGCGCCAGAAGGAGCGGGAACTGGAAGGGTCCGTATGGATGGCCGATGGGCGGCCTGCACCTGTCGTGCGATTATTCGCCTTGGACAGTTCACAGGCTGTTGTGGCACAGGAAACAGCCGGCCCCAATGGTCACTTTAGTCTCCGTGTCTTCGCTGGCGTTCCGTACGAATTGCATGCGGTCTGGCCCGGGAATACGCCGGCGGACGCAATTTCAGCAGTCCCCACCGACATTCCGGCGGGCAGCGGCTCGCTGACTCTGCGACTCACTCTCGACCAAGCGGGGAATTCTTTCGCCGACGCCTCGCGAAAACGCTTCGCGACGCGGCAGTGAGGATCGCTTCAAAGAGCCTCGCGAAGCTACTGCACGATCCGGTGTCCGGCGGTCCGGACCGCCCCCTCAACACGCGGACGCATTAGCTTCGCCTCTTCCGATCTTGTCTCAGCCATCCGAAAAGTAGTCCCCGTCGGGAACTGTGCGAGCTTCGCCTGGAGATCGTGCTCGCCCGTAACCGTGTACTGAGCAACATTGATCCGTACCTCATTGAAGAACGAAGAGATCTCAATGGGCGTTGGCGTTTCCGCGTTCCGCTTCCATTCTTCTACGCTTGCGCGGCACTCCGCACTGCTACAGAGCGCCAGGAGTTTCCGCAGTTCCGCTTCGCCCAATACCCATCCGCCGGCCTGCGCCAGCGCGGTGCGTAGCGCACGTTCCAGGAAGACACCTTCCTGCCCAACCGGCTTCCGCAAGTCGTCTTCACGTTCCTTCCACCATGAATGGAAGTATTCCATCGTCTTCCAGAGAGGCTGCTGCGCCGCTGGCGAACCGTACTTGCCCAGCACCTCCGCTGCACCTCTCTTGACCGGAACAATACCGCTCGCGAGATGTTCGATGGCGAGCCGCTCCAGTGCCGGACTCATCGCATACGATCCAAGAGACTCGAACGCACGCCCAATGTCATAACAAGGACCGGTCGCGAATGCCTTCCTCAACTCACGTTCCCCAAACTCCGGATCGAATTTCAGGAAGTAGAACAACAGCGGGAAGGGACAGTGGGGGAGTTTCTGGCGATCGAGCTCCGCACTAAATGCTACGTACCCGGCTTCGACTTCTTTAACGATCTCGCCCGTGGCGTACCGCGTAATGAGCTGCGCTGGCAACGGTCCACCGCGAGCCACCTGTGCCGCGAACACCTCGTTCAATTCGGGGAGATTCTCGTCCGGCAGCATCATGAGTGTGTTGCCACCGACGCGTGGTCCATCTTGTCGATGCAGCTCTTCAAGAATCAACTGCCGGCCTCTCTCCGGCTTCAGTTCATATATGCGCCGCAGGACAAGTTCGTTAATCGATGGGTAGCCCAATTGCGGCTTCGGTGGATTTGCGTATAGGTCATTCAAGAGCGGAAGGATATCCGCGTCACGCAGAAGGCGCCAGCGGGAATCCAACAGACTCGCTTGCATCCTCCCGGGTAAGGCCCGGAAATCGACGATCAAGGAATCGACAATGTCTGTCAGCCAAGGTGGCCGGATCCCGGAAGTCCCTGCGACGCTGAGCAGCCCATCGCGAGTCAACGCGCGGGCCTCCGGCTTTTTCTTGGGAAGACTCTGCACAAGGATCGAAACGAAGTGATCGCGTTTTTCCGCAACGAGCGAAGCGCGCCGCTTCGACTCCGCTTGCCATGCTTGGCGGGCCGACTCCTCCCTTGGATAGGGAGCCATAACGCCGGATGATTCTACGAGCACGGCCAACTGCGCCAAAGTTGCCAGAAACCGGTCTGAGATCGCTTGCTCAGGCTCCATCAGTAATTGCTCCAAGACAGGAAGAAGCTCCGTTCGATGATGGGAATCGAGAATCCCACTGTGCAGCGCAAACGTGTCGACGCTGTTGTTGTCGGGAAGCCGCTTCGCCAAGGCAGTCCCGGACTCCACGGTGTTCAGGAAGCGGAGCGTAAGTCCAGCCCGCTGACGCCTACGCCCGCTCTCACTGTCGTTTCCCACGGGACTGTCGAGGACAGCCGTAGCCGCGGCGATCTGCTCCGACACCCATTCCGGCGGCGCGGCAACAATCTCCAGAGTGAGGATATTGGAAGCAACCTCGACGGGTTTGCTGGCGGCAAAGAGTTGCAATTCCTGGTCGGTATTGCCGGTTCCGGTCACCTGCCGCACTCTCCGGCTGAGTACATAGAGCCGATACTTTCCCGGCGTGCGAAATCGCACCCACTCGTTGAGGTTGCGTTCCACAATGAACGGCTTGGCCGCCGTGAGAATGGCGTTTCCTCCCGAAAGGCCGCCCATTCCACCGCTTTCGCCCGCAAGGCCACGAAGAGGATCCTCGGTCGCCGCAAGCGGATCTGCCCTAAACTCTTCGATGTAGTTCATTCGTCCGACGCGATCCTGCAGACGCGAATCCGCCACGAAGGTTCGCGGCTGGCTGGCAGTAAAAGAGAGGGTGAGGGGGATCGTCTCACCTAAAAAGAACTTTGTCTTCGGCGCCTCTATGCGCAGTTCGACGCCGGCCGGTTCGGTACTACGTAGTGCTTCCCTGTCCGACAGATAGGTATCCTGAGTCCAAGCCGCTGGAAGGACCAATATCGCCAGGGCAACCACCGGCGGGATTCGATACCGCGAAATTTGTTCGAGGAATTTCACTACGGGATTCAAGGTTTCACGGGAGTGGTGTTGAACCACCGGTCCGGCTGCATGGTTCCTATAGGTCGATTCGTTTGCTCGAGCGCCGCACGATTCGTGTAGGCCAAATTTATGAAACACCACGCGGACGGCAGAGGATCGCAGCGTTGAAGCCAATACGCTCGGTCGGACTGACCCGGCGCGGCAGCCGCGATCAGCCGCGTCAGCACCTTGCGCGCCGGCTCGTTATTCGCCTCGAACGTGATCTCTGCCATTCCCCAGGGGATGCCTGCAACGGCGGCCTGGCAGCAACTCACGCGGAGTCCGGTCTGCGCGGACAGCGCCTCCGCCATCAAGGCCGCGTTTGCAGCGATCGACCGCGTTCCTAGCGGAATCGTGACGAGCCGGTCCATCAATGGCGTCACTTCCGTTATCTGGCCGAGAACATCGCGCGTGCGGGTCGGCGCCAGCGTGAAGCGTGCTCCTTCAGTGTCGATCCTGTAGGCGAACGGAAATTGCCTATTGGCCTCCGCAACAAGATCTCGAAGAAGGCCCGGCGGATCCTGAGGCAATCCGTCCGAATTAAGAGTGAAGTGGATCTCCAACCGCCCGCCCTTCGGAATAAGTATGCGCCTCGACGGGTTTGATACGCGCGAAACTTCCGCGGTCACATCCTTAACGTCGTCCTGAAAGATGTACGGCGGATCTTCGACGCTGACGGCGATACCGAATTCTCTAGCCAGGGTGATCGCTGCGGAATCAACAGGCCGTGGGGCATCAACAATAAGGAGTGCCCGATCTCCAAGACGATCGATTCGCCCGGCTTCGGGATTCTGTGCCGAAACAGCGGAAGCGCATAGAAGGCCAATCGTCACGCAAAGTCGATGCAGGTTGGGCATTCGCTTAGGCTCATAGACACCGGCGGCGGTCTGATCGTTCCCGGGAATCATTTGGCTCCACTCCTTCCGTGATTAGCAACTCGTGGCCCACACCTCAACATTCGTCCTTTCCATGGTATCCAGACGACAGTCTGGGCCAATCGGCCACAGTGTGCCTCTCTCGAAGCGCAAGGCGGTTTTTGTCTGCCCCTGAAGTTGTAGTCAAAATGCCGTCGTGCCTGGTCTCTGGGTTCGACCCCATTCGCGCCAGTTGCTCCTATTCGCGGATTGTTTCATCCGGTACGCCACCAGGGCAGCTCCTGGTGGATAGCGCGATTAGCATCGAGGTCCCAGCCACCCTGGCCCGCCAGCTCGGGCCACGCACGTTAATCTCGGCGTACCTGCCGGTCCCGGGACCCGCCTGGCTCGGCCGCGCCGAGGAGCCGGATGAATTCTCACGAACATATTCGCGCCTCGTGAAAAACGCTCCCTTCTGGTTGCGCCTCTGTTACCACCGAGCAGCGCACGTTAGTAAGCGGTGCTCTATGCGACACGGACGCTGTGGCCCGCCGCCGCTAAGCGCCCATCAGCGGTCGCGCTCCGGAAGGCCTTCGTTTCCCGCCTTTGAGTGATTGGATGTGCGCCAACGTGTGCGAAAACGACCTGGTTCACGCTCTTTGCTGATGGGATCCCGACAGCAGCGCCTCCACCTTGGCCGCCGCGGCGTACTGTATGTCGGCAGAACGTAGACATCGAGCGTGAACGCAGCGCTGGCATGCCCCAGTTGCTCCGAGACTACGCTGGTTGGCACGCCGGCGATGAGGGCCAACGTTGCCGCTGCGTGGTCGACGTCGTAAAGCCGGATGTCGCCCAACGCGAAGGCCACTGATCAGGCCAGTCAGCAGCCGCTGGCTGGAACCGAATCGAGATGTGATGACCGGCTGGCCATCGCTTTCTGCCTTTGTGGCGCTCGCTCCGCCCAGGCAGATGAATCATCGCTCGCCGAATTCACCATGGTTAGCAATTTCACGCGCCTTCATGTCTCGTCTGGCGCCGTGCCGGATGTGCAGAACCCAAACCGTTGGCTTCGCCTCATCGACTTCGAAGAGGATTCGGTAGACATTTCGTCGGTTGCCGAAGAGGAGGCATCGAATCTGTCGCTTTGCTCCATCAGTTCTTCGAACCACTGGGGGCCTCGGAGCGGAGACTCTGCAACAATCCGCTTGTAGATGTCGTCAGCATCGGCCTTCGCCGAATCATCGAGAGCGACGTGATATACCGTGCCTCTTTCGGAAGTCTTTTTCAAAATCCTCCACTGAGGTTACCCGTCCGGCCCGCACGTCGGCAAGGCCGCGCTTGATTCCTTCGAGCGCCTGCAACTCGTCAAGCTGGTCCAGAAGCTTCTGGTATGATGCCGCGTCCTGGACAACAATCTCGGCCTTTCCGTTAATGGTCAATACCACCGGGTGGCCGCTCTCTCTCATCTGCTTCAGGAGGTCAGGGGTGTTTCGTTTGAATTCGCTCAGAGAATGAATGTCTTTGGCTATGTCAAGCATAGAAGCCTCGGCTCTCAATTTGCATCAGATTTGATGCTATCAGATGTCGAGTTGGATCCGAAGCGGACTCGGTGGAACACGGGGCGGCGCAGAATGCCGTGCACGCCGCCCCCGCGCGTGGCCTCGATGGTTGTCTTGGCTAGAACGATAACAAGAGTTGGTCGTCGTTATCGTAACGGGGCCGGCGGGCGGCCCTCGACCGTGGCAGAGCCAACTGAATTAGGGCGTCCGGCCTCGGCTCTGGCTGGAAGGAATACTCTGGCGCGCCTGCCGCCGGCTCTTCCGGCGGCGGCAGTTCATCCATGTGCTGGATCGGCGGGACCTGATGGCTCTCCAGCATCCGGGTGTGTTGCCTTTGGACCTCACGCCAGCAGGCGTCGGCCTTCTCCCCAACACCCTTTTGCGTGACCAGCTCGCGAGCCATCGCCGTCAGCATATCGTCGTCATCGTCAAGAGCCTGCAATCCTTGAGTGGCGAACTTGCCCTCCATGGCGAGCGACACCAGGAGCTTCTTCCCCATCAACCGTAGACAATTCTCCTGCATAGTACTCGTGTAAGCCAGGAACTTGACCCGCACTGGGTGCCTCTGGCCGATGCGCCAGGATCTGCGGCTTGCTTGCCGCAAGACGTAAATCGAGTAGCCCGACTCGTAAAACAGAATGGTCGGAAAATGCAACAAATCCAGTCCGGTGGCGACCAAGCGCGGGTGAGCCAGACAGACCTGCATGCCCGCCTTCAACTGGCGTTCGTACCAGGCTTCCCGCGCCTCCGGCGGCACGGCGGTTGTGAGCACTTCGACGCGAATTCCTTCCCGGCCAAGAATACTCTTGAGCCGTTGGGTAACGTCGCGTTTCTGCGTGTAAACGGCGTAGATCTGACACCGGCGCCCCTGAGCGAGTTCGGCCTTGACCTCTTGCACCAGGCGGCCTTCCTTCGCGTAAACGAAATTCTCATCCAGGTCCGGTGGGTCCGAGATCACGAAGCGCTCGCGCTCGCCGGTTTCCGGGCTCGTTGCGTACCCGTACAGCGTTCCGAGCTGGAATGGCCGATCCGGGAACAGCATCAAGGCATTCAAACCGGTGCTCATCACGGATGGGTTGCCGTGATGCTCTTCGAGCGCCGTTTTGATGTCCTCTTCGAGCCCTTTGTAGGCTTCGGCCAGGGATGGGTCCATCTGGACGCTGAGGACCTCTTCTTCGTACGGAGGAAGAGCGTCAGAGATGTCTTCGAGCGATACAAAAGCCCCGAGTTCCATCAGGAAACGGCGGAACAACAGCGGGGAAGCGCCAGGGCGCCTTCGGACGCGCGTGGAGACCTTGGGTTTGTCCGAGCACGCATTGTCGGCGGGGGCGATCGTTGTGACCTTTTCGAGAACCCCATAGGATTCCGAGAACGCCCGCACCCCTGCGTCGCCGTATGTGAATCCTTCTTCCAGCATCTTCTTCGGGTTGATCCGAAAAAGGAGGTTGTACAACTCGTCGGCGTAACCGCCGTTGAGGGTCCCGGTCAGGATAACGGTGCGGCGCGCGCAGGAGGCGATCGTGCCCAAAGCCGCCCCCTGAGCCGTGTCTCCTTTTAATTCGTGGACCTCATCCGCGATGCCGTAATCAAAGAATCCTTTCATGTGCCGTCCGATGAAGTCCATCGGTGCGCACCGCCGCACCCTGGCACCGTCCGCCTGCCAGAGCGCGCTGAACATCGCGCGGCGGGCCTTGGCGGGACGCAACTGCTCCTCCGGAAGAACGAACTCGACATGCTTCGCCTTACGGAAATCCGCTCTCCGCAATTGATCGTCATCGGTCAGCACCGGCCGGCCTGTGTCCGGGTTGACGATCGAGCCGCTGAACGGTCCGCTGCGCGGCATTCCGTACGCGTGCCGCCAGAAGTACCCTAACTTCGCGATTTCGCGCGAGACGACGAATACCGCCGGACAGTCGCACAGGTCCGCCCACCGCGCCCGGGCTGATTTCGATTGCTTGCGGAGCCGCAACTCACTCAACGTCGTCCGGAGGCCTTCCCGTAAAACGCGGCCGTTGCGAAGCCGGACTTCGTTCACGCCGGTGTGCCCGCTGGACCCTACGCCATCGCGGACGCCATCCACAAGGAACACACGAACACGGGGCAGCGTTAACAGGCTTTCTCGGCACCATTTCAGAGTCAATTGCGGCGGCACCATAACGAGCGCAGTAAAGGGCTGTCCCTTGGAGTGCACATACATGGCGCCGAGAGAAATCAAAGTCTTGCCCGTTCCGCATTCTGCGATCGCCCCAGCCGAGTTTTCCACGTCCCATCGTTTCGCGATGCCGGCGATGGCCAACGCCTGCGCGGAATACGGAGCCCGTCGAAGGCGCCCCAACTCCACCGGCAGCGGCTCACCCGGCTGATTCAAAGGTGGAAACTGTTTCAGAATCCGGTCCTCAAGCAAGTGGGCGAACTGCCTGAGATATGTTGAGATGTCTTTTGGTGCGATGCTCACGGTTGCTCCAATGGCTCGAAGCCGATGCGTCCAGTTCCACCGGCGTCGCCAAATATGGACGGAAACTACCTGCGGGGATTCGTGGGGCGGTGCGTATCCATCACTGGGGGCGCCATGATCGGCACTAGTTCGCAGGTTCCTTTGGGGCTGCTCGCAGGTGCAGATCCGCGCCTCTTCGGACGATCAGCTTTTACTCTTCTGTCGGCAAGATGGCCCGGGATGATGAGTTACCCCGCAACGCCCACCGGCGATCCTCGGTGCGGAGTTGTTCTCTCCCGGCGTTTCGGCTCAGGCGAGCTACAGGTTGGCGTACGTTCCTTCGAGCGACACGTAGTGCAGTAATCGCGTCATCTTCCATCCCAGCTTCTCAGAGAAAGTCGATGGGCCGCGGCAATTCCTGCGCGAAGCCGAGACTCAGATCGACCCACATCCATGGGCCTATGGCTTCTCCGCGTTCCGTAAGCGGGGTCTCATACCGTCTCCTCTTCCACCTCTTCCAGGACGGATTGGAAGCTAACTGGTACTCGCCAGCTAGCGACCTGTCCCTCATCTGGAATCCGAATCTCACCACGCTTCAGCGCGTGGCCAATCCAACCCAGGAACCGTTTCTTGGTTCCCCTTACCATCACCGGCCGGCAGCCGATGCCGATCAACCTTTCAATCGCCCTGTGCCGTTCCAGTTCTTTGCCGAACCACTCGGTCCACCCCGGCAGAACCGGCAACCCAAAGCGGACGCCAAGCCGATAAAGCAGGAACTCCCGATTGTCGTCGCACAACACGGTCCTACGCGCCGTGCGGTTGCTACCGCGCGTCCGGGACAGATCTTCGGAAACAGCCACCAGGTGACGGATAGGCCGTCGCCGTCCCGGAATGTTGATTGAGCTCCGGAAGACCTCAGCTTCATTGCCGAGGGTGATCATGAGCCTGCCGACGTCCGGCCCACTCACGAAGAAGCGAGCCTCGTCCGCGATGGCGGCGGCGATCGCGGCGATCTCCTGGTCGTTGCCGACCACCGACATGAGATGACATCGCGCATTCTGATACTCCGCGTTGTATTCGGCAATTAGACGATCCATTCGGACCGTAACGTCGATGGTGGTGTCGCGCAACACCTTGGTAAACTGTAAGGCACCCATCCGCAGATGCGCGTTGGTCATGATTGCCTACTCCCTTCGTCGAGAATGGCAGTGGTTCCGTCGGCGTAGACGAGGGTCAGGCATTGTGCAAAGCGCTCTCGCTCCCGAATTGTCGTGACTTCGTTTTCATCCGTCTCTTCGAAGCGGTCCGTCACCTTGACCGATTCCCATCGCGCTACATGGAGATCCGGTCCGTCGCCGAAGATCCCGTTGAGCAAGCCGCTCGTTGTCAGGAGGCCAACATGCCCGCCGTGTAAAGGGGTGAGCGGCCGGCCGGTCGACCGCACTTCTGGTGCGAACAGAATCCGCCCCGCCTGTCGGTAGGCCGCAGATGTCGGCAACAAGTCCTCCAGTTCATCCAAGGGCACGCCGCGATAGATCAATTGCACCGGCCCGCTCGGCGGCACCGCAAACTGCCGATCGGCTTCGTCCGGCAGCGCCGGCAGTTCGCTGTAGCTTCGCGCGAGAACCAGCAATCTACTCTTTGCTCTCTGCACGTCGCGGTCTTTCAACTGCTCCCGCTCCCGCCTGGTACGCCGCACACCAAACAGGACGATCTGTTTGTACTGGCTCGACTCCGGTTCGCTCAACCGGTAGATTGCCTTGTCGCGAAAGTGCACGGCGAGAACCTCGGCGCACTCCGCAAGCCCGTCGCCCGGGATCACGAGCACAAGCACCCCCCCTGGCTTCAACCAGCGGTACGTGTGCTCCGTGAAGAGGCGTTCCATGCGCGCGTTGCGGTTTTCCGAGACTTCGTGATCGTAGGGCGGATTCAGCACGAGTAAGGACAGCGACTCCACGGCGCAATGCACGTCAAAGCAGTTGCCTTGGATCACCTGGTCGACGATTTTCCCGGCTTCTTCCGCCCGAAACGCATCCAGTTCAATGGCGTACCGCACTACTCTTACGCCAGAAGTGATGCTAACGAGCGCCGCCCCCGTGCCTGCGCACGGGTCCAGGACGCTCGTGTCTTGTTGAGAAAATGCCAAGAAGCTACGAATCCGTTCCGCTTCCCGCGCCGGGAGTGGGTAGTACCCCAGTTTCTGTCTTGCAATCGAGCGAGGCAAATGGGTCCCTTTCTGCGCACTTATGCGCTCTTTGCCCGCCGGCGAGTGCGGCCTTGAGCCCTCAGAATCTTCTTCCTCCTGGTCGAGGACACCGAGTGTCTCCACGGTTATGAACGAAACACTCCGCTCATAGCCCACTTGAACTCGACCTACTCATGGATCTGGTGCCACTTCAATAATTCGCTAGTAACCGATAGACAACATGCTAGTTGTCGATGCTCGCAGTCCAGCTTGCCTGCTCTTCTCACCGTTGGTTTCGGAGACTTTTGTTTTCGCCCCCGGGTCGGTCTTAGACTAAGAACGGATTACAACTGATGCGCTGCACGGAATGTGGTGCTGACATTGATGAGCTGAACGAGTCGCAGCCGGTCTGTCCTGGTTGCGGAGCCCCTCCCGGTCTTGGACGCGATGACCTCGACGTTACCGCCATCCTGGACGAGGCCGAACTCCTTGCCGCCGACCCGTCCGAGCCCGAGGACCAAGAAGTCGATCCCGGGCCCGATCTGGATCGACCTTTGGACGAGCAACTTCGTCTGCCGGCGGACCTCGAACTCGCCCTTGACGATGCCGAGTCGCTCTTGCTGGCGCTCGGACAAAACTGTTTCGCGAGCTTTCACCTGCCGGGACAAGGCGTTCGGGTGTTTCCGTATCCGACCACGCGAGTCATGTGAGCTACTTGACGATGCAGCCATCCGTTGCCAGACGACCGGCTCCGGCGCCAGCGCCCGTCGTGTCGCACCGGGTGGCCAAACTGCAGCTGGTCGGTTCGGCAATCAAGTGCCTCTTCGCGGATAGCCCTTCTCTTACGATTTCCCGCTTTATTGCTGGGTTCATCCGGCCATCCGATGTCCTCGAGTTTGATCCAGGCGCTGCTGATCCGTTACGGGAGTTGCGTATTGCGCAGAGCACTTCCCGCCGCCCGAAAGAACTCTACTTCGTTTCCATCGGCTACGTGACGCAGCCGAAGACTGACAAGCGGGACGAGTTTTTCGTTCGCGCGGAAGTCACGAGCAGCCGGCTCGGTGTCCGGAACGTCCATCTCCCCAGCGAGGCGGTGCGCGACTACTTCTACTTCAACTACCGCATGCAGCCGGGTTGTGAGGATCAGACCCTCTACGATCTACTCCGAACCGTTCCTACTGCCGGCCCCATGGACCTCCGGCTGGCCTTCAAGGTGCGGTTGCTCGAATTGCAGACAGGCAGTGCTTCGAAAGACCAGGAGCGGGCCACAGAGCGCGCCTTCAATCTCCTGGCGCACCCGGAGCTTCGATCCTGCTATGACGCCCTACTCCTTAATCCGGACTCGCCGGCGATTTTCCCATATGGCGGCTTCGGATCGCTGCTTGCTGCCGGCGAACTCTCGCCAGACCGCGAGACGTTCTTCGCCAGGAAGATCCTGTCGTTCCTCCCCGATCGGCGCGAGCGGCGATTTCGGGCTCCTCTCCGGAAGATCGAGTTCCGGGACGGCTATGCGGTCTATCGCGACAGCCGCCGAAAAGCTGAAGTCACCCTGGACCCCATCTCCCTTCCTGTTTCCTGGGACCCGACCTGGAACCAGTGGCGGCACCTGGTCAGCACCAAGTTCGGCGTCGACGCCACGTTCGTGAAGAGCGGCAAGTATCGCCTCCGAAGTGGCGAGTGGAACCTGGTCGATTGGGAGACGGCTCTGCCCAGCCGCCTCAAGATCACGCTCCCCGCCGACGCGCAGGAAGTGCTTGCCAATGCTCGCAGGACCTACCATCGGTTTGGTCAGTTCTTCGACGTCATCCAAAGCATCCGCCTGCGCATGGAACGCGAACCCCTGGAGCGCAGAGAGTTGGATCGCATCCGCGATGACCTCCACATCCCGCCGGATTTCGACATCGCGCAGATCTCCTGGAAGCCCGACTATGACTCGTTCTATTACGTCCAGCTCAGAAAGCGTGCCCGCAAGATGTTCCTCTTCCGCGACGAGTATATATTCGAGTTGGAGCGCGCCACCGTGGTCGAAGTTCCGCAGCAGGGCCATGCGACATATGTTTTCTCACGGCCGGCCAATCTCGATCAATGGGTACGCGAATATGCTCGAATTGCCAAGGATGACGTGCGGCACAATCGGGGCAATGCCGCCGAGCGGCTGGGCTTTGTCGGTCGAGTCATGCACGGGCGCAATCCAAGGACGTGGCTTCGCGATCTTCGGTCAAAGATCGGGGAATCGGTCGATTACTCTCTCGCCATAGAGGCGACATGACGGACTTCCC
>JACXTT010008718.1_pt1 | contig 14009 bp, 11 predicted proteins | sample 9270951 | NCBI WGS metagenome assembly JACXTT01 (sample SAMN15532306, study PRJNA645909) | rock metagenome | isolation source: weathered quartz diorite | place: Puerto Rico | collected 2017-06-21 | reverse complement strand
CACCTCCTTGTTGGCGCAGCTGACGAGCGAAACAACTGCTAGCAAGCCGAAGAGCGATCGCATGGCGGCGGAGTATGGCACACAATAACCTCGTGGCAGAGAAGAAGCCCCGGCGGCGTTGGCGGCGGCGCCTGGCGATCGCGGCGGCCTCCCTGCCGGTGGTGATCCTGGCGCTGTGGCTCGCGGTGCATCACATCCCCGGCTTCGGGCCGATGATGGCCGACGGCCTGCGCGCGGTGTTCGGCAAGCGCTTCGTGGCGTGGCTCGAGGACACCGCCTACGGCGTGCAGGACTGGCTGAACCGCCGCACGCGCGCGCACGAGGCGCCGCAATCGGCGTGGGCGGTGGAGAGCGTCACCGCGCCGAGGCCCGGCCCCGCGCCGTCGAGCTCGAACGCGCCGCTCGAGCCGGCCTTCAGCCTGGCGAACGTCGGCCCGATGTGGAGCGAGCTCGACACCAAGGGCGAGGGCGTGTGGCTGCCGATGGTCGATCCGCGCCACCCGGACGATCGCACGCGCATGCTCAAGACCTTCCTCCACCCCGACAAGAACCGCTCGTGGGCGCTCATCGCGGTGGTGGCGGTGGACCTCGCGCACGTCGAGCTCAAGCCGATGGCGGGCAAGAGCGACCCCGAGAACCGCACCCCCGAGGCGAAGGGCTACGAGCGCAAGGCGATGGTGCCGCCCGCGGAGCAGGACGCGCTCCTCGCCGCGTTCAACGGCAGCTACAAGGCGACGCACGGCCAGTACGGCATGAAGCTCGACGGCGTGACCTTGACGCCCGCGCGGGTGAAGGCGTGCACCATCGCCCGCTACGACGACGGCAGCTACGCGATCCGCCCGTGGGAGTCGCTGAGCGACGGCGAGCCGAAGATGGCCTGGTTCCGCCAGGCGCCGCTGTGCATGTACGACGAGGGCAAGGCGAACCCGCTGCTCGACTCGAACCTCGGCTGGGGCGCCGCGAGCGTGTCCGGCACCACCGTCATCCGCCGCTCGGCGATCGGCCTCGACGCGAGCGGCAAGATCCTCTTCGTCGGCATCGGCGACTTCCTCAGCGGCAAGACCATCGCCACCGCCATGCACCACGCCGGCGCCGCGTACGTCTCGCAGCTCGACGTGAACTTCTCGTTCCCGAAGTTCCTGACCTACGACTACAAGGAGGCCGGCTCGAAGGAGCTCAAGGCGATCCCGCTGACCCAGCACTTCGAGTACGCCGACGACCAGTACGTCGGCTCCCGCTCCGACCGCGACTTCTTCTACCTGCTGCGAAAATAGCGGCGAAGAGCGCCCACGCCGGCAGGCGCGGCGCGGACCCCGGCGCGCCGGTGGAGCAGATCGAATGCTTCGCCTCGCCCGCCGGCTTGTCGCCGCTCTTGTCGTCGCTCTTCGCCTTGCTCGTGTCGCTCTTCCCGGTGGCGTCGGCCGGCTTCCACGAGCCGGTCTGCCCCGGCGGACAGAAGAGATCGTGACCGAAGGTGGCGCCCCAGCCGCAGCGCTGCTCGTACCCCTTGGCCCGCGCGCGATCGCGGCACGATTCGCCGATCGGCTCGGCGCTCGGACTCGAGCGAACCGCCCGCGGACAGTCGATCCCGTCGGGACACTGCTCGGCCGGCGTGCAATGCGCCTCCTTGCTGTTCGGCTCCGGCGGAACGTCCGCCCGCGCCGTCCCCAGCCAAGCAAAAACCACCGCCGCGACCGCGAGCCCCCAACGCATCGCGCGATTGCACCAGAGATCCCCCCTCCCATCAAGGACGCTCCTCATCGGAGCGACGGGCGCGACCAATCCTCCAGCGTGACGCCCGGGATTCGGGCCATGTCGTCGACGTTGGCGCTGACGAGCACCGCGTGCTCCGCGGCCGCGTGGGCGGCGATGGTGGCGTCCATGTCCTCGATGCGGTCGCCGCGCTTTCGAGGGCGCCTGGACGGCGATGGGAGCGGCCGATAACGTGCAGGCATGCGGACGCGGCGGGTGTTCGGCGTCTCGGCAATGATGATCGGCGCCGTGGCGTGCCATGAGCGCCCGAGCGGCGTCTCGTCCAAGCCCGGCGCGCCGGCTACGACGTCGGCGCGCCCCGCGGCGACGGACACGGCCACGACGTCCTCGACGGCGCGGGAGATCGCGACGGGATCGGCGGCGGAGGCGTTTCACGATCTCACGTTGGCGATCGAACGACGGGAGCGGAACGAGGACGGCAGCCAGACCCTCGTCGTCGCCGGGGCTCATCATGGCGTGCGCGTCGGTTTCGAGCTGTGGCTCGGGGCGAACTGGCGCGCCAAGGACCTCGGTGATGGCCTCGTGATGCGCGGCGGGACCGTCACCCTGCGGCGGCGCGGCGCCGAGAGCGACGCGTTCGTCAAGGCGCTGGACGAGATCTATGCCACGCGTCAATCGCCCCGATCGATGCGCGAGTCCGCCGCGTTCTCGGGCGTGAGCCTCGCAGGGAACCCCGGCGCGCTCGACCAGGGTCTGGTCGAGATCAAGCTGTTCTTCGAAGGCAAAGGCGAGGCCGAATACGGCGAACTGTTCTTGAACATCGACGCAGCCGCGCGCCGCGTCGAGTTGGCCGAGAAAGACGAAGGCTACCGGCGTCCGTTGATCCGCGCGCTGAGCCAGCCCTGACCTGGCGGCGGTTCCATGGCGGAGCGGTCTCGACTTATGATGCCGGCGTGTCGACCGCCGTGCGCACGCCCGCGCCTGCCGCTCCGACGCTGGCGAGCGTCGAGCGGGAGAGCATCGAGCTCTCCGGGCACCGGCTCGAGCGGGTGACGCTCGCGGGGTATCGCTATGGGCCGCCGCTCGGCGAGGCGCCGGTGTTCATGCTGGTCGGCGGGATCACCGCGTCGCCGTTTCCCTTCGGCGATGGCGTCGCGCGCGAGGAGGGCGGCCAGGGCGACGGGTGGTGGCCGGCCCTCTGCGGGGCGGAGGTCATCGATCCGGCGCGGCACACCGTGCTGTGCCCGGCGTGGCCCGGTAACGGCAGCGATTGGGCGGGGTTCGGCGACACCAGCAAGGCTCCGCCGGCGCTGTCGGTGCTCGATTTGGCCGATCTCGTGGCGCTGTGGCTCGAGGGGATCGGCTGCAAGAAACCGCTCACCTTCGTCGGGGCGAGCCTCGGCGGGCTCGTCGGGATGGCGCTGGCGGCGCGGCATCCGGAGCGCGTCGGGCGGCTCGTCAGCATCTCGGCCGGGATGCGGCCCGACGGCTGGGGCACCGCCACGCGCCACTTGCAGCGCGAGCTCGTGCGCGACGGCCTGCGCAACGGCGACGTGCAGACCGGGATGATCCGCGCGCGCCAGCTCGGCATGCTCACCTACCGCAGCCGCTACGAGCTCGACACCCGCTTCGGCCGCTTGCTGCCGGGGCTCGACGTGCCGCCGGTGGCCGGCTACCTCGATCACCACGGGCGGCGCTTCGCCGAGACCTTTCCGGTCAACACCTTCTTGATGCTGAGCGAGGCGATCGACCGCTCGACGCTCGCCGACACGCGCGAGGGCGAGCGCAAGGCCCTCGAGCGCGTGACCGCCGAGGTGTTCGTCATCGGCGTGCCGGGCGATCTGCTGTTCCCCTGGTCGTTGCAGAACGAAATGCACCGCGAGCTGCAGGCGGTCGGCGCCACCTCGTCGCTGTGGAAGTTCGATTCGCCCTACGGCCACGACGCGTTCCTCGCCGATCAGCAGAAGCTCGCGGAGATCCTCGTCGGCTCGGGGGCGCTCGCGGCGGCGTCCGACGGCGTGCGCGCGCGCTTCGAAGGGGTCGGCGCCGAGCCGCTGCGCGAGATCCGCGTCGGCATGATCGGCTGCGGGGTGGTGGGCGGCGGATTGCTCGAGCTGCTCGAGCGGCAGCGCCGCGCGCTCGCGGATCGCTACGGCGTGCGCTTCACGGTGCAGAAGATCGCCGTGCGCGACCCGAACAAGGACCGCGGCGCGCGCGCCCGCGGCATCGCCGTCACCGACCGGCCGCTCGAGCTCGTGAGCGATCCCGAGGTCGACGTCATCGTCGAGGTGGCGGGCGGCAAGCCGGCGCTCGATCCCGTGCTCAGCGCCGCGCTCGCCGCGGGAAAGCCGGTGGTCACCGCGAACAAGGCGCTGCTCGCCGAGAAATTGGCGGAGCTCGGCGTGCTGGCGCAGCGCACCGCCACGCCGCTCGCCTGCGAGGCCGCCGCCGCCGCCGCGCTGCCGATCCTGCGGCATCTGACGCACCGCGCCGACGAGGTCGAGAGCCTGATGGCGATCGTCAACGGCACCTGCAACTACGTCATCACCCGGCTCGAGCAGGACGAGCTCGGCCTCGCCGAGGCGATCAAGGAGGCGCAGGCGCTCGGGCTCGCCGAAGCCGATCCGTCGATGGACGTCGACGGGCTCGACGCCGCGGCGAAGCTGTCGATCCTCGCCTACCGCAGCTTCGGCGCGTGGTTCCGGCCGAAGGAGTTCTTCGTGCGCGGCATCCGCGAGCTCGAGCCGGCCGATTGCGATCTCGCCGAGGCGATGGGCTTCCGCATCCGGCACCTGGCGCGCGCGGCGCGGAGCGGCGGCGGGCTCGATCTGGCGGTGGAGCCGCTGCTCCTGCCGGATTGGCACCTGTTGGCCAACGTCGAGGAGGAGTACAACGCGGTGTACCTGCGCTACGAGTGCGCCGGCGATCTCAGCTTCTTCGGCAAGGGCGCGGGCGCGCTGCCGACGGCGACGGCGGTGCTCGGCGACTTGATCGATCTGGCGCAAGACAACAGCGGGCGCTGGCCGATGCCGACGCCGCTGCCGCTCGCGCCGAAGGGCGCGCGGCGCCATTATTTGCGCGTCACCGGCGAGCCCCACGCCGGGCTCGGGCGGCGGATCGAGAGCCACCTGCGCCGCGCGAAGATCGAGGTGCAGAACCGCGCGAGCCGCGGCGAGGGCGAGCGCTCGCACCTCGCGTTCCTGACCTCGGCGGCGGGCGACGAGCGCTTCGGCGAGCTCGCCGAGGCCATCCGCCGGCTCGGGCGCGTCGAACGGCTGCTCGTGCTCGGCGTGGCGGAGTGACCGTGGCGCTCGGCGATTACCTCGATCCCGCGGGCTGTCCGGCCGAGCCGCCGCCCTACGGCGAGATGGCGGCGGCGACGCGCGCGCTCCACGACGCGATCGACCGCAACATCCGCGCGAGCGGGCGGGCGTACCTGCATCCGTCGAGCCCGACGGTGCAGCTCGACATGTTCGGCTCGAGCGAGGTGGTGGCGTGGCAGGAGGGCAAGTCGGCGTTCCTGTTCATGGGCGAGGGCTGCTGGTCCGAGCTGCCGCCGCTCTACGCCCGCTACGGCACCGCCGAGACGCGCGATCTGCTGGGGCGCGTGCGCGAGCTGGAGAAGGCGCGCGCGGTGGTGCTGGCCGACAGCGGCATGCAGGCGACGGCGCTGGCGATCGACGTACTGATGCAGCCTCGCGGCCACGCCGTGCTCATGCGCCAGGTCTACAACAAGACGCGGAGCTACCTCGAGCACGTGACCAAGAAGCTCGGCGGCGCGGTGACGGTCGTCGACGACGGCGACCCGGCGGCGCTCGCCGCGGCGATCCGCCCGGAGACCGCGCTCGTGCTGTGCGAGACCTTCACCAACCCGCTGATGCGCGCGCAAGATCCCGAGGCGCTCGGCAAGCTCGCGCTCGAGGCGAAGGCGCGCGCGAGGTCGCTCAAGTTGGTCATCGACTCGACCATCGCGACGCCGTGGGGCATGAAACAGCCGCTGTTGGCGCACCCCGGCGTGTCGGCGGTGGTGGCGAGCGGCACCAAGGCGATCGGCGGGCAGGACCGCGATCTCGCCGGCTACATCGCCACGAACGACGTCGATCTCGCCAACCAGGTGATGGACCTCGTGGCGATGCGCGGGGGGATCCTCGACTGGCGCCGCGCCGAGGCGATCGCCGCGGGCCTCGACGAAGCGGAGAAGACCCACGCCCGCCGCTGCGACACCGCCGCGCGCGTCGCGGCGTTCCTCGGCGCGCACCCGCGCGTCGAGCGCGTCTTCCACCCGAGCCTCGCCGATCACCCCGACGCGGCGATCGTGAAGGCCCATTATTCACGCACCGGCTCGATCGTGTCGTTCCGGGTGAAGGACGCCGGCGAGGACGCGACCCGCCACCTCGCCGACGCGCTCGCGATGACCGTGGTGATGCGTTACGCCACGAGCTTCGACGGCCTCGCCACCAAGGTGAACCACCACAAGAGCGTGTCGGAGTATTTCACCCCGCCCGATCGCCTGGCGCGCGACGGCTTCGATCGCTTGATCCGCCTCGGCATCGGCCTGGAGGAACCGAGCGACCTGTGCGCCGCCCTCAACTGGATGCTCCACCACGGCGCCGCCGTCCCCGCCGCCGACATCGCCGCGTGGCAAAGCTCCCGCCGCCGCGGTCTCGGCCTTTGAGAAGCGCCTACTTCTTGTGCTTGAGGGTCTTGCAGGCGTCGATGTCGCGCTTCATTTCGGCTTCGTTGCCGGCGCCCATCATGAAGTTGGTCTTGCAGTTGACGTCCTTGCCGTCGACCTTCATCGCCAGGACGAAGTTGTAGGTCTTCGTCTCGCCGACGGTGGTCGTCCACTCCATGAGGTCGGCGTCCTCCTTGATGTAGTCGACCTTCACCTTGCCGGCGCCGCCCTTGACGGCGTTCTCGTTGAAGGTCTTCGCCGCCTTCATGTCGGCCTTGGCCTGCTCGAAGGCGATGTCGAAGCCGTTGTCGCCGCCGGGCTTGCGGTCCATCAGGCTCGGGCCCTTCGCCGCGATGCGCGCGCCTTTGACGCCGTCGGCCATCACCTGCGCGTCCTTCGGGCCCGACGCGCTCCAGCCCTTCCAGCTCGCGTCGGCGCTGGCGAGATCGTGCTCCGCCATCTCCACCGCCGCGGGCGGCGGCGCCTCGGCCGGCTTCGCGCTCGCACTGGCGCTGGCCGCCGGCTTGGCGGAAGACGCCGCCCCCGAGCTCGCGCCGCCCGGCGCTTCCTTGGAGCCCCCGTCGCACGCGGCGAAGAGGATCGAGGTGGTGACGAGGCAGGCGCGCACGAACTGGATTCGCATGGTGGTGATCTCCGACGGGTTAGGCGCCGTCTTACGCCGGCGCGGCCGCGGATCTTCCTCGAACGGCGGCTATTGGTAAATGACCAGGTAGCTGCTCATGACGATGGTGCCGGCGTTGTCGGGGGGATCTTTCCCGCTCAGCATGCCCTTGTAGCTGAGCGTGGCCTTCTGGCCCGGGGTGACGTCGGCGGTCACGTCCTGGACGTAGGGGTTCACCTGCTCGCCGGGGCACCAGCCGCCGCGGCCGAACCACCACGTGCCGCCCTGATTGGGCACGAGCCCGTTCTCGAGCTCGGGGACGCAGCCGTCCTGTTTGCCGACCATCGGGTGTTCGTGGAGGTACACCTTGCCGTTCACGGTGAACTGGTGCTGGTGGTTGCAGAACTCCGCGCAGTTGAAGGTGGCGCCGCCGTGCCCGGTGATGATCGCCCACAGCTCCACGCGCTTGGCGGCCGCCGGGATGGCGACGTCGATCGGCGCGAACTTCGAGTTGTATGCCGAGTTGAAGTCCGCGCCGCTCCACAGGTAGACCGCCTGGCTCGGCGCGTAGCCCTTCTTCTTCGAGCCGTAGCGGAAGTCGACGCGCGACAGGTACGCCTGCTGGTTCCAGTCGGGGCTCACCACGAAGCGCAGCTTGCGCACGCCGCCCTTGCCCAGCTGCAGCAGCATCGGCGTGGCGTCGACGGTGTAGTGGCCCTCGCGGTGGTAGCTGGTGATGAAGCGCGCGAGCTCGATCCAGGTCTTGCCGTCGTCGCCGAGCACGAACAGGTTCGCGATGTAGTCCCACGCGCCGCAGTTGCCGAACTCGCCCTTCGTCGGGTCGGGGCAGTCCATCGACACGTCGATCGTCAGCGTGTCGAAGCCCTTGGCGTCGGGGAAGGTGACGTCCTTCTCCACCACGCCCTTCAACACCTCGTCCTTCCACGCGCTCACCACCGTGGCGCCGTCGGCGGCGAGCGCCGCGTCGCGCGTCGCCTCGTAGTTGTAGTGGCGCGCCTCGTAGCTGGCGTAGGCGAGGTTCGCCTCCCACGGCCACTGCATGGCGTTCTGCAGCGCCTGCTTGAAGCGGAACACGTCGGCGAAGTTGCCGATGAAGCGGATGCGCTGATCGCGGTCGATGCCGAAGCCGCCGCGCGCGTCGTTGGTGGCGAGGAGCGTGCCGACCCAGCCGTCGAGCTCGCTCGCGTGCTTGGCCACCAGGTGCAGCCGCGCGCGCCAGAACGCCGCCTTTGCCGCGTCGAGCTTGGCGAGCGCCGCGTCGATGCGCGTCTGCATGTCGTCGAGCTCGGCCGCGGCGTCGGCGAGCTTGCGCGCGGCGACGAAGAAGTAGTGCGCGTTCGGCGGCGACTTGGCGATGAGCGTATCGACGTCGCGCTTCCAGATCGAGGTGGAGTCGAGCGCCGAGTTGACGAGCGCGCTCGAGATGAACACGTAGCTGTCGCAGCCGGTCCACTCCGCGGCGAAGTGCCAGTCGGCGTTGCCGCGCAGCGGCAGGGTGAAGTCGGCGGCGCGATCGTGGCGCAGGATGCCGTATGGGCCCTTGGCGTCGAACGCCTTCTCGGGCAGCTGCTGCTCTTGGCAGAAGCTCGGCGGGCTGCCGCCGCCTCCGCCGCCTCCGCCGCCTGGGCCGGTGGCCGCGTCTCCGCCGCCGCCCAGCGAACCGCCCGCGCTCGACTGGCTCGCCGGCGACGGCGCGACCTCCTCCGCGGAGCAGCCATGCCAGCACGCGAGAACCAAGCCGAAGCCGCACGCCCAGCCGAGCCAACGAAGCATCCGCCGGATTATCGCACAAAACAGAACCGCCGCCGCGGCGAGCCGCGACGGCGGGGGATGCGTGAAAAGAAAGACCTCAGCCGCCGCTGGTCGTGCCACCGGTGGTCGAGCCGCTCGCGCTGTGGATGCAGTCCGAGCCGTCGGGGAGGCAGCAGTCCGTGTTGCCCGACTTGTCCTTGCTGCAGGCGGTGTACGCGCTGAACACCTGGCTGCAGTCGTAGGCGTAGATGTCCTTCGAGTGGCAGTAGGTGACGACCGCGCCGTCGCAGCCGCCCTTGCCCTCGAAGAAGGTCGGGCAGTGCAGGCCGACCGCGAAGCCCTCGGCGCCGGTGGTGAGATCGATCGCGTCGGTCGTGTCGCCGACGATCTCCGGCGCGACCGGATCGAGCGGCTGCGGGTAGCAGTCGACGGTGCCGCCGATGTTCATGCACGCCGCGAAGGTGTTCGCGTCGGGCTCGTAGTTGCCGCACCAGTCCTGGTACACGTCCATCCCCGAGCAGAAGATGACGTAGTTCTCGCCCGCGTCGTCGTAGTAGCAGAACGCCTCGCCGTCCGTGAGGCCGACGTCCATGCAGGTGACGGTCGACTTCTCGCCGTCGGTCTTCGGCTTGTCGCCGGAGGGCTTGGCCACCATCATCTTGTTCGCCGGCGGCTTCGGTGTGGGCGCTGCAGGCTTCTTCTGCGCCGGCGTCATCGTCTTCGTGCCGCCGGTCGACTTGGGCGGCGTCTTCGGCGCCGTGGTGGTCTTGTTGCCGGTCTTGGCCTTTCCACCCGCGGCCGAGCCCGTGCTGCCGGTGCCCGCGTCCTTGCTGCTGCAGCCGGCGCCGAAAGCCACCGCGCCGCAGTACACGAGCGCGCCGATGGCGCTAGCGATCTTAAGTTTCCCACTCCTCATGCGTGCCCCTACTTTCTTTCAAACGGCAAAGTGTGAATGGAGGTTGGACCGCGGAGCGCTCCCACGCTCCTCAGCCAATCCGAGGGTCTACGCGGCACAAACTCGTTGGTCAACGAACGGATCAGCCGTTTCCGCGGGTTGGCGCGAGCCCGACAGCATTTGGCGCCGGATCGACAAAATGCGCGTCAGAACTGGAAGTAGACGAACGGCTCCGGGTCCGCCGTGGCGGCCGCGCGCAGCGCGAACGCGACCCCGACGAGCGCGGCGGCTTGCAGCGGCGCGGGAGCCTGGATGAAGCGCTCGCGCAGGCGATCGGTCCAGTGGCGCGGGAGCCACTGCAGCATCACCGCGCCGGCGATCACCGCCACGACCGAGCGCTCCAGATTCGGCGTGTAGAAGGTGAAGGTGAGCAAGCGCTGGTAGAGCGCGCCGACCTTGGCGAGCGAGTTGGCGCGGAACATCGCGAAGGTGAACGCGACGAAGGTGAAGTTCGCGAGCACGCCGATCGCCCGCGCCGGGAGCCGGCTCGCCGCGCCGAAGGCGCGCTCCACCACGGCGAGGAGCGCGATGGTGAGCCACGCGCCGATGACGATGGCGTGGAAGAGGACCGCCAGGCCGCCGAGGCCGAACGCCTGGGCGATGCCGACCGCGAGCTGATCGAGGGCGGCCGAAGCGAGCACGCCGTAGACGGCGAGCTTCGCGAGCTCGGCGGCGCCCGCCCGCTTCCGGATCTCCTCGAACCAGTGCGTGAGCGCGACCGCGAGGCCCTGGATGCAACCGAACACCACGTAGGTCCAGGCCGCGCCGTGCCAGATGCCGCAGATCAGCATGGTGAGGAACACGTTCAGGTACTTGCGGAACGCGCCCTTCTTGCTGCCGCCGAGCGAGAAATAGACGTAGTCGCGCAGCCAGGTCGACAGCGACACGTGCCAGCGGCGCCAGAACTCGACGATGTTCGACGACTTGAACGGCTGATCGAAATTGATCTTGAAGCGGTAGCCGAGCAGCAGCGCCGATCCGATCGCGATGTCGCTGTAACCCGAGAAGTCGCAATAGACCTGGACCGCGTAGCCGTACATCGCCGCGAGCGCCTCGACCGACGAGTAGCTGCTCGGCTCGGCGAACACGCGATCGACGAAGTTCACCGCGATGAAGTCGCCGATGACCACCTTCTTGAACAAGCCGGCGGCGACGAGGAACAGCGCCTCGCCGCCCGTCTCGGCGGTGAGGTGCGTGGGCCGCTCGAGGTGCGGCAAGAGGTCGCGCCCGCGGATGATCGGCCCGGCGACCAAATGCGGAAAGAACGAGATGTAGGTCAAGTAGTTCAGGTAGCTCTTACACGCCGGGATCGAGCGCCGGTACACGTCGACCACGTACGACAGCGACATGAAGCAGAAGAACGAGATGCCGATGGGCAGCTCCACGCGCAGGTGGATGTCGGGGATGGCGTAGTGGAGCTTGTCGCGGAAGAGCCACAGGAAGGTGTCGGCGCCCCAGTTCCAATACTTGAAGAACACCAGGATGCCGACGTTGACGAGGATGGTGCCGATCAACATCAGCCGCCGCCTGCCCTGGTCCTCGATGCGGTAGAGCCAGATGCCGAGGAAGTAGTCGATGCTGGTGCCGACGAAGATCAGCGGCACGTACTTCACCGACTGGAACGCGAGCCACCAGCGCTCCGCGCCGTGCGCGTGCGCGAGCTTGTACCAACCGACGAACGTCCAGCCGGCGTAGAAGACGTAGCTCGACACCAGGATCGCCGCGAGCCGCGCGCGCGGCAGCGGCCGCAGGAGCCACGTCACCAGGAAAACGGCAGTGAAGAAGTACGCGTAGGTGACGGTGTTGAACAGCATCGTGGAACGTGCCGCGCCGCGCTCGGGACAGTATGATTAGCGCGGCAATGTCCGCGGGCAAAGATTCACCGACGTATCCCGAGCCGGAGCTGCAGCTCGACGCCGAGCCCGAGCAGGCCCACGACGTCTTCGGCGAGCTCGACACCACCTTGGCGGTCGATCACGCCGCCGACCGCCGCTTTCTCGAAGGAAAGAAGAAGGTCGACGACGAGATCGGCGATCGCTGGCCGGTGTCGCGCAAAGTCGTCATGACGGTGATCGCGACCTGGCTCCTCGTGGGCGTGCCCTATCTCCATCCCGCGCTGGGGAGCGTGCGCGTGCCGTGGTGGTCGTCGCGCGACCATCGCTGGTCGCGGCGCGAAGTGAGCCTGCGCCTGCTCGGCGGCGACGGGCACGAGGAAGTCGACGACGCGCCGATCGCCGCGGGCGGGCCGCTGCCGACGGCGTCGGTGGGCGAGGCCAAGCTCCCCGGCGCGACCTTCGATCAGCAGGCGCGCGCCAAGGAGCTCGACGCGCAGAACGACAGCCGCGGGCCGATCGCCCAGGGAAAAACCGACCTGCCGGCCGACTTCACCCCGGGCAAGGAGGGCAAGCCGCCGCGGTCGATCGAGGGGCCGGGCGGGCTCGACAAGTTCTTCGCCAAGCTGGCGAAGGTCGACAAGAAGGAGCCCGGGGCGGTCGCGCGCATCGTGTACTACGGCGACTCGATCGTCGCGTCGGACTTCGTCACCGGGCAGCTGCGGCGGCGGCTGCAGGATCGCTTCGGCGACGCCGGCCACGGCTACGCGATCATCGCCAACGCCTGGCCGGGGTGGTTCCACATCGACGTGGCGCGCGCGGCGTCGGCGGAGTGGCGCGTGAGCACCTGCGTCGGGCCGTACGCGCAAGACGGCTTCTACGGGCTCGGCTGCGCCTCGTTCCAGTCGCACGACAAAGGCGTGTGGGCGAGCTTCGCCACCGCCGATCTCGACAAGTGGGGGCGCAACGTGGCGCGCTTCGAGCTCGAGTACCTGCAGCAGCCCGACGGCGGCGCGATCGAGCTGACGGTGGACGACAAGCGCGAGGAGCTGTCGACCGCCGGCGACACCAAGCTCTCGTGGCACACCATCGCCGTGGCCGACGGGCCGCACAAGCTGACGATCAAGTCGCTCGACGAGAAGAGCTCGCGCCTCTTCGGCGTGCGGATGGAGCGCGACGTGCCCGGCGTGACCCTGTCGGCGTGCGGCATCACCGGCGCGCGCGCGCGCTTCCTCGACAAGCAGGACGACGCGCACTTCGCCGAGGTGCTGCGCGCGGCCAAGCCCGACCTCATCGTGCTCGCCTTCGGCTCGAACGAGATCACCGACGGCACGATGTACCCGATGGACAAGTACCGCGAGACGCTCTCGGCGGTGATGGAGCAGATCGAGAAGGCGGTGCCCGACTCGTCGTGGATGCTGGCCGGCCCGCCCGACATGGCGTCGAGCAAGGAGTCGCAAGGCCACAGCCGGCCGATGGTCTACTTCATCGCAGAGAACGAGAAGAAGCTCGCGGGCGAGCGCGGCTGGGCGTTCTGGGACCAGTACCGCGCGATGGGCGGCGGCGGCTCGATGTGGTCGTGGATCCAGGCGGGGCTCGGCTCGCACGACATGTTCCATCCGACCGGCCAGGGCGGCACGGTGCTGGGCAACTGGGAGTACCTGGCGCTGATGGAGGCCTACGACAAGTACCGGGCGAGCCACCATGGCGGCTGAGAAGCGGCTGACGCGCGCGGCGCTGCGCCAACGGGTGCGGGCGATGGCGCGCGACATCGCCGACGGCCTGGTCGAGCTGCTCGAGCGCCACGGCAGGTGGGACGAAGCGGCGCCGGCGCCGGTGGAGGAGCCGGGCCCGAAGCGCGTCCGCCGCAGCGAGGCCGCGCTCGAGGAGGTGTGCGCCGAGGTGATCGATCTGCTGCGGCGCGCCAAGGAGCCGCTGGCGATCAGCGCGATCGCCGACGCGCTCGGGCTCGGCCGGCGCGAGGTGGCCCATCCGCTGAGCTTGCTCGTCGAGGAGGGCAAGCTGCTCCGCTCGGGGACGCGCCGCGGCACGCGCTACAGCCTCGCCGGGCGGCGCACGCTCGCGCCGCCGCGCACCGGCCGGCCACCGCGGACACAACGGCCGCCGCGGACGGTACGGCCGCCGAAGACGTTGCGCTCGAGCAAGAAGAAGGAGCGCAAGAGATCGACGCGCCGGAAGAGGTGACGCGACCACAGCGGGCGGCTACGCTGCAGTCGTGCGAACGAGTTGGCTCTCGCTGGCGATCATCGCGAGCTTGTACGCGGCGGAGGCCGACGGTCAGGCGCCGCCTGCGGGTGCGCCCCCTCCCCCACCCACCCCCGCACGCGGGGGAGGGAATCCTGACGCTCCGCCTCCCGCTCCTCCCGCTCCTCCGTCCCCTCCCGCCGAGGCTCCCGCGCCGCCACCCCCTCCCGCGGC
>JACXTT010008717.1_pt1 | contig 14010 bp, 11 predicted proteins | sample 9270951 | NCBI WGS metagenome assembly JACXTT01 (sample SAMN15532306, study PRJNA645909) | rock metagenome | isolation source: weathered quartz diorite | place: Puerto Rico | collected 2017-06-21 | reverse complement strand
TCCGGGCAGGATGCGTCCGGCGAGCACGGCGGCCGCGAGCGCGATCGGCACCATCGCCCAGAACGCCGCGCGCCAGTGCCCCAGGCCGGCGAGCACGCCGCCGATGACGGGCCCGCCGAGCGCCGGGATCGCCCAGGCGCAGGAGATCGCGGTGAGCATCCGCTGCCACAGCTTCTCGGGGAAGAGCTCGCGGACCAGGCTGTGCGCCGCGCCGATCAGCATCCCGCCACCCAGGCCCTGCAGCGCGCGCCCGGCGACCACCACCGGCATGGTCGGCGCGGTGGCGCAGATCACCGCGCCCACGACGAACACGCCGACCGCCAGGAAGACGCCGCGGCGCCGCCCCGTCTTGAGCGCGACGACCGAGCTTCCCGCGCTGCCGAGGATCGAGCCGACGGCGTACGCGGTCGAGGCCCAGGCGTAGATCGCGAGGCCGCCGATCTCGACGATCGCCGACGGTAGAACGGTGGCGGTGATGAACGCGCCGAACGCCGGCGCGAGGATCGCGGAGACGACGACCAGAGCCGAGAGCAGGTGCGGCGGCGGATGGAGGCCCGCCCGGGCGGCGGCGTGCACGGGGCAGACATACCGCCGGCGCCGACGACTGTCAACGCGCGGCGGCGACTAGCGTGTCAGCGGAAGAGCTTCTGGAACCAACCGGTGATGTCGCGCACGATCGGCGAGTCGATGATCGTGTCACACGCCGGGGGCTCGCTACCCTGGCGGAAGGCTTCGTTGATCGCATTTTCGCCGCCGCACGCGGGCTGCCCCGTTTCGGCGTCCACGCGCGCCATCACGATGCCGGGTGGCGGCGTGAACGGCGAGGGGGGCGCTTTGCGGATCGCCTTCACCATGATGTCGGCCCAGATCGGGAGCGCGATGTCCGCGCCGGTCATCCCGATCGAGTGCGCATCGTCGGCTCCGACCCACACGCCGATCACCAGCTCGGGCGTGTAGCCGACGAACCACGCATCGCGCAGGCCGTCGGTCGTCCCGGTCTTGCCGGCGGTCACTTCCTGCAGGCCCCAGCGCGCGCTCGCGCCCGCGGTGCCGCGGCGCATGACGCCGCGCATGAGATTGGTGACGATGAAGGCCGATTCGGACGAGACGATCCGCGTCGACTCCGGCAGCGGCTTGAGCGAGACCGCGCCGGCCGAGCTGAGCGCTGTCGGGGCCACGCGCACGCCGCCGTTGGCGATGGTCGCGAACGCCGTGGTGATCTCGAGGAGCGTGACCTCCGAGGTGCCGAGCGCGAGGGACGGCACCGGAGCCAGCGGGCTGCTGATGCCGGCCGCGCGAGCCAGCTTCGACACGTATCCGAGGCCGACCCCCTGGGCGACCCTCGCTGCCGGGATGTTCAGCGATTGCTCTAGCGCCTGACGGACCGTCACCGGCCCGTGGAAGACGCCGTCGATGTTGTGGGGCGCCCAGTCGCCGCCGCGCGCCGGGATCACGATCGGCTCGTCATCGATGAGCGTCGAGGGTGTGATCTCGCGGGCGCGGCCCTCGAACGCGGCCAGATAGACCAGCGGCTTGAACAGCGAGCCCGGCTGGCGGCGGGCCCGGGTCGCGCGGTTGAACTCACTCTGCGCGTATCGACGGCCGCCGACGAGCGCGCGGATCTGTCCCGACGACGGCTCGATGGCGACGACCGCGGCCTGCAGCGAGTTGGCGCGCTGGTGCCGCGTGCGCTCGGCCTGGGCCAGCCGCTCGCGCACCGCCGCCTCGGCGGAATCTTGCAACCGCCGGTCGAGGCTCGTGACCAGGGTGACGCGCCGAGCGCGTCGCCCCCGCGCTGCGCGACCTCGCCGCGTACCACCTCCATGAACCACGGCGCCTGGGCGGTCGCTCGCTCGGTCGGTCGCGTCGGCCGTGTCATCGCGGCCCGCGCGTCGGCCCCGCTGACCGCGCCATCCTTCACCATGGTCTCCAGAACGCCGTCGCGGCGGTTTCTGAGGACGGTCGGCGATTCGACGAAGATCCGGTTGGGCGCGCGAATCGCCGCAGCGAGCAAGGCGGCCTCGTCGAGGCGCAGGCTCTCGAGGTTCTTGCCGAACAGATGTCGCGCGCCGGCGCCGACGCCGAGCACGGCGGCGCCGCGCTCCTGGCCGAGATAGACGGTATTCAGATACGCCTCGAGGATCTGCGCCTTCGAGTACCGCGCTTCAAGCACGAGCGCGATCCCGATCTCGCGTGCCTTGCGCCACCAGGTACGCTCGCGCGTCAAGAAGAGCCCGCGCGCCAGCTGCTGCGTGATCGTGCTGGCGCCGCGCACGACCGTGTTCTCGCGGGCGTTGGTGAGCGCGGCGCGCGCGATCGCGAGCAGGTCGACGCCGTGATGCCGCATGAACCGCCGGTCCTCGGCGGCGATGACGGCGGTCGTCACGGCGGGTGGGATCCGATCGAGCGGCACCCAGATCTGGACCCGGCCCGCCTGGCTCTCGAACGAGGCGATCTCGCGGCCGTCGACGTCGAGGTAGACGATCGGCGCCGGCGCGGCCTTGGGCAAGGTGAGGGTCCACCATCCCCACGCCAGGACGATCGCGCCGATGATCGGCGCGGCCAGCAGGACGAGCCCCAGGATCGTACGCGGTCGTCTCATATGGACTCAGCGCGCGCGCTGCTTGACCATCGCGCGCATGGCGCTCTGTGCCAGCACCTGAGCGATCATCGTTGCCACCGCCACCACGGTTCTCGATCCGATCCCGGCGGCCGCGCGCGGAGCCACACGGTCCGGGTCATCCGCGATGCGCTCGAGGGCCTGTCCCAGGCGCCGCGCCTTCTCGCTGAACTGGGTGCCGCGCGACATCAGCGTGTCGGCCCGCCGCCGCCGCGAGCGCAGGCGGACGAGGAACACGGGCGCCGTGACCGACACCGCGATCACGAGCGCGCCGAGCGCGACGGCACCCCCGTGCCGCCGGACGTGGCGCCGCCAGTTGGTCATGTTGTGCCGCCGGCGGTCCAGCTCCATCACGAGCGCGTCGATCCGTCGCCGCACGTCGGTGATCTCGTCACCGAGCTCCCGCACGCGGCCGCTCGTGCCGTTGTCTTCGACTACGCGAGTCGTTCCTTGGCCCATTGCACGTCCTCCTTCACGGTCTTTCGGGTCACGGCCAGCGGCGCGCTGACGCGGCGCTGCCAGCCGACTAGCGCGAGCACACCGCCGATCGCGAGCAACAGCACCGCGACGGCGAGCGCGGCCAGCCAGCCGGGCATCCAGATGGCGAGGGCGAACACTCCGGCGACCAGGAGCATGTTCACGCCGAACAACGCCACGATCCCGGCGGCCACCAGGAGCTTCACCATGTCGAGTTCGGCCCTGACGTCGGCCTTGAGCTCGGCGCGCGCGAGCTCCACTTCCTTGGTGACCAGGAGCGACACCGTCTCGAGCAGCCGCGCCAGCAGCTGGCGCGTCGAGAGCGAGTGGGTCTCCGGATCGATCGGCACGTGAGACGTTTCCGCTGAGGTCATCACACTCTCCTCCGGCAGCGTCACCTCGAGGACCTGGCGCTGGCCGCGAAGGGCGCGACCGAGCTGGAGCATCTCGCGGTAGATCACCTGCCAGTCCTCGAAGGGAAGCGGTCGTTCGGCCACCTCGGTGGCGATTTCATCGAAGCGGGACAGGAGCGGTCCGGCGTTGCGGTGCGCGATCGGGTCAAGCCGATAGGCCGACCACACACGCTGGATCTGTCGCTCGAGCTGCTGGCCCTCGGACGAGACGGTTTGAAACATGTCCGGGTGTCCGGTCAGGGCCTCGACGGTCAGCGCGTGGGCCCGGTCCGAGATGCCTTGTCGCCCGCGGAGCAGTAGCGCGTTCGGGTAGAGCACGGCTTCGAGATCTCCGTTGCGGAAGTACGCGGACTGAGCCGCGACGTATCCGGTGAAGGCGCCCTGCCCGAGACGTGCCAGAATTTGCGACGGCAGCGCCGCCCACCACGGCGGCTCGACCGCGGCAATCTCGATACCATGCCGCTCGAGCGTCGTCAGCACGACCTTGGCCGCCACCGGATACGACTCGCTCGTGGTCACCAGTGGCACATAGGTGTCGCGACGGCCGCGCACCATCGATGCGAGGCGAAGAGCCGGTACGGTGACCAGCAGGACGACGAAGGCCGCCGCGAGACCCACGGTGATCGGGAAGCCCCGCACGATGCTCCGGGCGATGCCTTCGCGCCGGCCCGTCGGAGACTGCCGGGCCACCGTCACGCCGACCGCGATCGGCACGAGCCCGGCCGCCGCGATCCAGATCCACCGAACGACATTCGGCGGCACCTTGCTCGACAGCGGCACGAAGGCGATGACGAACAGCGCGGCCTTCGGCGCCGCCACGCCGACGAGCAGGATTGGCCACGCGGCGGCGGCCGCCATCATGCCCCACAGGAAGACCTTCCGCGTGCCGGTCACGCGGCCGAAGAGGCTCACGACCGCCCAGTCCAGGAGCGCCGAGAGAATCTTCCCGAAAGTGCGCGCGATGAGGCTGATGATCCCCTGGATCAGCGCCATGAGGCTCGCTCAGCGTGCCGGCCGTTGCCGCCGCGCGCGACCGCCGTTGCGGCGTCCAGCATGGATCGCCTTCAGCTCCGGAAGAATCTCCTGCTCGTAGAACTCGAAGAAGCCCTTCTGCTCCTTGCCCACCTGATGCACGCAGATGTGGTCGTAGCCGGCGTCGACGTACTTCCGGATCGCCGCCAGGTGCTTCCTGGGATCGGGCCCGCACGTGATCGACTCCGCGACCTCGTCCTCGCTGACGAGCTGGGCCACGGCCTCGAAGTGCGCGGGCAGCGGCAGCTCCCACGAGAGGCTGCTCTCCATCCCGGAGGTCGGCCACTGCTGGTGAGCGATGCGGCGCGCGGTCGATTCATCCTTGGCCCAGCAGACCGTGAGCTCGGCATAGCGCGGCTTACCGGAGCCGCCGGCCTTGTTGAACGCGGCCACTAGCGCGCGCTCCGGCTCGGTCCCGATCATGCCGTCGCCGAGCTGCGCGGCTTGCTCGGCGCCCCGCCTGCCGCCGACCGCGACGTAGAGCGGCGGCGGCGCGTCGGGCAGGGTGTAAAGCCGGGCATTCTCCACGGTGAAGTAGCGGCCGTGATAGCTCTGGTTGCCGCCTTGCCAGAGCAGGCGAATCACCTCGATCGCCTCGCTCAGACGGTCCTGTCGGATCTCGGTCTCGGGCCACCGATCGCCCAGGATGTGCTCGTTGAGGTTCTCACCGGTGCCGACGCCAAGGAAGAAGCGGCCGGGCATCAGCGCGGCGGTCGTCGCCGCGGCCTGGGCCACGATGGCCGGATGGATCCTCACGGTCGGACACGTGACGGCGGTCCCGATGATCAGGCGCCGGGTCGCTTGCGCGATCGCGCCGAGCACGCTCCAGACGAACGGGCTCTGGCCCTGACGATCCGTCCACGGATGGTAGTGATCGGAGATCAGCGCGAACTCGAAGCCGCTGTCCTCGGCCATCTGCGCCTGCCGGACCAGGTCGGCGGGCGACTGTTCCTCACTCGAGAGCTTGTAGCCGAGCGACACCGTCATGACTCCTCCTTCAGCGCGACGAGGCCCATCGCGCGATCGGCCGGTGCCGCGTCTGCCGTCTCCGCGTCCCGCGCGACGGCCCGCTCCGGAGCCGGTGTCAAGCGCATCAGATCGTTGCGCGCCTGGGCCAGGCTCGTCACCACCTCGTCGGCGCCGGCCTCGCGGAGATCGGCGCGAAGCCGGCTGGAGCTCTGGGTACCCCAGCAGCCGACGACGATCGAAATCTCCGGATACACCCCGCGCAGGCGCTTGACGAGATGTCGCGCGCGCCCGCTCTCCTCGAGTGAGCCGACGAAGATCGCGGCCGGATTCATGGCCTGGACCGCGGCGATCGTCTCGGACACGAGCGCACCGCCCGGCACGATCTCGATCTGGTAGCCGTCGCGCTGGAGCACGCGGTTCAAGGTCGCCAGCACCACGCGGTCGGCGCCGTCGCGAACCGGACAGCCGGCGATGACCACGGGTTCCGGCGCCCCGAGCTCCTCCGGCTGGCTCATCGGTCGGGCGGCCATGACTCGATCGAGGACCTCGCGGGTCGTCTCGACCAGGTGGTCGTATTCCTCCCGCGGGAGCTGGCCGCTCTCGCGGTCGCGCCGCGCGCGGGCCATCGCCGGGACCAGGATCGAATCGTAGGCCGCCAGCTCGTCCCCGCGCTTCACCGCTTCGCGGACGAGCTCGGAGGCCTCCTGGTCATCTCCGGCCAGGATGCGCTGATAAAAGATGACGTGCTTATCGACGCCCGGATCGTCATCGACCAGGATGCGGACGAACTCGAGGCCCTTGACCGTGTGCGAGAACACCACGAGCCACACGGTCAGGGGGATGGCCAGGGCGAGGCCGATCGGGCCCCACAGCCACGTCCAGAAGGCCACCGAGATCAGCAGCGCGATCGACGACACGCCGGCGCTCCGGGCGAAGAACAGCGGCTCGAGGACGAACGCGATGATCGTCTCGGTCACGGCGAAGAGCGCGACGATCAGCATTGGCTTGACCCAGCCGTCGAAGACCGCCAGGCTCAGCGCGACCGGGATCGCGGCCGCGACCCAGGCGCCCGCGTAGGGAATGAACCGCAGCAGCGCGGCGAGCACGCCCCAGGTCAGCGCAAATGGCAGCCCGAGGGCGAACAGGCCCACGGCGATCGTGACGCCGAAGCTCACGTTGAGCGCCGTCTGCGTGAGCAGATACCGGGTGATCCGGTCGCTGGCGTCGTCGAGGGCGCGCGTGGTCTCGGCGAGCCGGTCCGGGCCGAACAGGCGCACGATGCGCGCGCGCAGCTCGCGCTGCTGGACCAGCATGAAGACGACGAGCACCAGCACGAAGGCGGCCCCGCCGACCAGCTCGGCGATCTTGGGGATCTGCCAGAGCGGGCTCGGCGGGGACACCACGACCGGCATGGGTTTTTTGGCCGATGGGTTCGCGCGCTCGATCTGAGCCATGACGTCGTGCGCGGTTTGCTCGACCTTCTGAAGGGCGCCGCCGCGGCCGACACGCTGAACATCCGCGATCTTGCGCCCGATCGTGGCGCGATACTGCGGCAGATCGTCGGCCAGGATCGTGATCTGCGTGAAGAGGCCCCATCCGACGGCCACGACCAGCGTGACCGTCAGCACGATCACGATCACGACCGCCGGCACCCGGTGGAGCCCCGTGCGCCGGAGCAGGGCGACCACCGGTGACAGCAGGAACGTCGCCAGCAGCGCCAGCGCGATCGGAATGAAGACGATGCGAGCCCAATACAGGCACGCGATCGCGAGGATCAGACCGCCCAGGACGACGAGGCGCGACGACGCCCCGGACGTATCGACGGGCCTGAAAGGGCTCACTCGCGCGTTACTGCGCCCGAACGGTGAGGTTGTTCACGACGCCGGCGACGTGCTTCACGCCGCGGGCGATCTCCTCGGCTTTAGCCCGCATCTCCGGGGTGTCGACGCTCCCGGTGAGATAGACGGTGCGGCGCTCGGTGTCGACGCTGATCTTGGTCAGGGTGGAGATCTTCTCGGCGGCGAGCTTGGCCTTGACCTCGCTGGTGATCGTGGCGTCATCGACGTTTTCGCCCGCGGTCTTTCCGGTCATCGACGCACAGGCCGCGAGCGTGATGGCGGCGACGATCACGAGCGCGAAAGGGGTGAGAGAGCTGTGACGGCGCATCTCGGTCCTCCTTGAATTCCGGCTACTCCGGCTCGGGTGAGCCCGGTGAAAACAAGAAAGGGCAAACCTTGTGCCACCGCTGCCGGGCGCGGGACCACGAGCGCGCCGCGGCTCGATACGAGTGAAAACATGGAAAGAGTTGACGCGGAAGTTGCTGTGGAGTTCTGCGGGCGGGTGTCGCGCGACGCGAGGTCGCGTGGCGCGCAAAGTCTACTCGGTAATTTTTGCTGCGGAAGCGCGCCGGGCGACGGCGGCGGCGTCCGGGAGCAGCCGCCGCATCGTCGCGCCGGTATCGGTTAACGGCCCTTGCGGTGTCCTCGCGACTTGTGCTGCTTCATGACCGTGCGCGCCGCCACTTCCTTGGCGCGCCGGCCGTACCGACCGGACTTCTGGGCCGATTCTTTGATGTGCTCGTACTGGCGCCGTTCCTTGGAGCTGACGCCGCGCACGCTCCTACGTCGTCCCGGCATTGAGTTCCTCCTGCAGTTTGAGCCGAAGTCAGCGCTGGGGCTGGGACGTCCGGAGAACGTCTTGCCCGGCTTGCGTCGCCGAGCTGACCTGCTCCTTGGTCCGGTCCAGCACGTCCTCGGCTTTCTTGCCGACCGAGCGGATCACCTCAGCGGCGTTCCGGCGGACCCCGAGCGTCCTGCTCTCGGCGTACTCGCGGATCTCTTCGCGCCAGTACCAGACGGCGAACCCTCCGACAAGCGCTCCAAAGATGAATCGAAACATCGCCGGCCTCCTTTCTTCTGACCTCGAGCGGTTCACGCCTCTTGGCAGAAAATCGAGCAAGAGAAGTGCCACGGCATGGCGGCGGCGACGGTCGCAAGAATCAGAGGCGGGGACGCCTTACGAGGTGGGCTACGGCGCGGTGCAGTGTATTCTTACCAGGTAAGTCTTACCGCCCCGTCATTTCTCGGAGCCCCCGCCGAGGCGCGATGCCTCGACGTCGAAGCCCGGGAGAATGGCCTTGAAGAACGCGTTCTCGACCAGCTTCAGGATCGCGTCGATCAGGCCGACCTTGGGATTGTCGAGCCGTCCGAGCACCTGCGCCTTCGTCGCGACTTCTTCGCGCGGGCGGTTCTTCAAGACCTTCGCGACGCCGCCGACCACCCGCTCGTACATCTTCCTGACGGTGGACTTGCCCTTATCCTGCTCCTTGTTGTAGACCTTCAAGTCCTTGAACAAGGGTTTGATGTAGCCGGTGATCACACCGTCGCTGGCAGTCATCTCCGAGTAGAGGTTGAACTGGCCGGACGCCGTGTCGAACCGGCCGTAGGCGCGGAACAAATCGTTCAGCTTCGTGACGTCGACATCGTCGACGCGTACGGACATATCGAAGGCGGGACCGGATTTCTCGGCCTTGAACGTGGCCTCGGCGGTCGCGGTGCCGCTGCCCATGAACGCGCCCTTGATCTTGGCGCCCGCGGTGCCTTCCATCTCCTGGCTGCTGAGATTGGTCAGCGTGCCGTCGGTATTGGCGAGAAAGACGCGATACGTCGGCGCGGCGGCCTTGTTGACGTAGCCGACCGTGCTCCGCGTGAGCTGCAGTTCCTTGATCTTCAGTACCAGGCCCGGCGCGTTGTTCGCCTCCTTGACGGCTGTCTTGGCCTGCTGGCGCGTTTCCCGCTCGGCCCCGGCGGTTTGCGCTGTGTGAATGTAGTCGATCTGCACGCCGTCGATTGCAGCGCGCGTCAAGGTCACGGTCCGCACCTCGAGGCCATACTCGACGTGGCCGTTGGCCCACAGCACGCCCTTGTCGACCCAGAGGTTGTAGCGGTTCGTGATCGGCTTGAAGTAGTCGAGCGCGATGTCGGCGAGGTCGACGTCGCCGCGGAACGTGGGGTTCGGCTCGGCCAGGAAGTTGGCGCGACCATCCGCCGACACGCGGCCGGAATCGAACACGAGAGCCGAGAAGCGAACGCCGGATGGATACGGATCCTCGTCCGGGCGGTTTCTGATGTCCGTGGCGACCAGGTTGAGATCGCGTATGCGCAGCGGCTTGAACGGACCCTGATCGACGTAGGTGACGTCGCCCTGCTGGATCTCGAAGTGGTTGATCTTCAGCGGATAGATCGCCTGGAGTGCGTCCTGCCAGCCGCGATCCTTGACCGGCGTCGGGTCCGTGATCTCCTCTCTAGCCTGGGGCAGGTTGAGGTAGACGGCCGGCTTCACGAGCTCGATGTCCCCCACGACCTTGCCGGACAGGAGCGCCCGCCAGTGAACGCTGGCGCTGAGCCGGCCGAGCTGGATGACGGCCGGATCGGGGTGCGCGTCCTGCGTGACCACGACGTCATGGAGGTCGAGCGAGAAGCCCGCGGGGTGGAAGTCGAGCTTTCCGATCCGCGCGGTGTAGCCCTTCAGCGCGCGGTTCATCTTCGCCTCGGTGTAGCGGCGCAGGGGCTCGTCGACCAGGGAGGCGATCGTATAAGCGAGCACCAGCAGGATCGCGATCGGGATCGCGATCGCCATCCAGTGCCGGCGGGCTCCGTGTAGTCCGGCGCGCGCGATCGTCGAGAGCTTCGACTGCCTGTACAACTCCCACCTCCCCAGCTTGCTCGCTCAGGTGAGCAAGAGATGTGCCCGGCCGGCGGCACCTGGAACCGAAAAATCGCGAGCCGAGGTGAATTCCTGCTCTGTAAGAATTACAAGCCGCGCGGTGGCTCTTGAGTGAAACTCCGGATCGGGACACACCCAACTCCGCGTCGCGTCGCGCGTTCCGCCGCGACCCCGTATATCCCGCGATCTCGGCATGTCGTTTGCCTAGTGAACAGTGCGTGTGCATGGTGCGGCCCGCGAGAAACGAGACACATGAGGAGACGTCGATGACCGCGCGGCGCGACGAGCCGGGCCGCGGTGACCATGACGATCGAATGGAGCGAATGGACGATGACCGCATGGAGCGGAAGCCGCAGCCCGGTCCCTAGCCACGCGCGGAAAACACAGCGTCCGGCACGTCGCGACGCCGGGCGCATTGCATAAGAGAGCTGGAGATCACGGCCTGCCGGCTGCGGTCTCCAGCTCGACGTACGAATGGGACCATTCGAGCCGGAACGAAAAAGGGGGCGGGAAACGTGCCAGCAGTGAAGATCCTCGCGATCGTGCTGATCGTGGTCGGCCTCCTGGGTCTGGCCTACGAGGGCATCACCTACACCAAGCGGGAGAAGGTACTCGAGGTGGGCCCGATCACGGCGACCAAGGAGACGAAGAAGACTATTCCGCTGCCGCCGATCCTCGGCGGCGCGGCGCTGGTTTGCGGTGTGGTCTTGCTGATCGCCGCCGGACGCCAGTAGGCGTCCCGCGGATCTCGTGAAGCCCGGCGGCGCGCGCGAGCGCGCCGCCGTTTTAGTCTCTCCGCTCGGCTAGGCGACCCGGCGATGCGAGGCCTTCGCGCGGGTCTCCTTCGGCGGCGTCACCCCCATGTTGTGCACGTAGACCAGCTCGCCGCCGAACCAGCCGGCCACGCCGACAGCCACCAGCGCTACTATCGACAGGGCGATCGGGACGAAGCCGATCGTCCCGATCCATCGGAGCCAGAAGCTCACGCCGAAGATGACTAGCGCGATGAGGTTGGCGACTAGATGGGAAATGCCCGCCTGCTTGGCGGGGCCGTCGGTGATGGTCAGGAAGTCGATGAACCCGGGTACGGCGGCGAGGATCGCCCCGACGATTCCGCCCCCCAACGTGTAGAACGCAACGTCCTTCCAGACCGCCCCACCCCAGCCGAAATAGAAGACGAGGTCGGCCACCACCGAGAAAGTCCAGAGACCGAGCGGCAGGCAAACCAGGATCGGATGGATCGGATGCCTGGCGATCGTGGTCGGCGTCGACATGAGAGGCTCCTTTCTGCTCTGTGGGACTTCGTAACCCTCAGACCAGTGCAAGGAGCCTGCCGACGAAGGTCAGCCGAGTCGCACCCGTACCTGGTGCGTCGCCCCGTCGTCGACGAGCGGAAGTCCCGCGCGCCCGGCTTCGGTCGGCACGCCGTCGATCTCCACGCGCGACACGCCCCGGGTGACGCCGTTGGGATTCTCGACGTGCACCTCGTAGCTCGAGGCATGATAGCGAAAGGTGATCGAGAAGCCCGACCACGTCCGCGGGATGCAGGGATCGATGAACAGCGCGGCGCCCCGCAGCCGAAACCCGAGGAGCCACTCGATCCCCGCGCGGTACATCCAGCCAGCCGAGCCGCTGTACCAGGTCCAGCCGCCGCGCCCCGAATGGGGCGCCTCGGCATAGACGTCGCCGGCGACCACGTACGGCTCGACCCGGTAGCGATAGAGACCGGCGCGCGTGCTCGTGTGGTTGATCGGGTTCAACAGCGCGAAGAGCTCGCCGGCGCGGTCGCCGTCGCCCAGGGCGGCGAAGGCCATGATCGACCAGATCGCGCCGTGCGTGTACTGGCCGCCGTTTTCGCGGACACCCGGCGGGTAGCCCTTGATGTACCCGGGGTCGCGTGAGGCGCGCATGAACGGCGGCGTGAAGAGCAGGACGATCGCCTGCTCGCGGTGCACCAGATATTCCTCGACCGCATTCATGGCGCGTACGGCTCGGTGCGGGTCGGCCGCGCCCGACAGGACGGCCCAGGACTGCGCGATCGAGTCGATGCGGCACTCGGCGTTCTCGGCCGCGCCGAGCGGCGTGCCGTCGTCGAAGTAGGCGCGCCGGTACCAGTCACCGTCCCAGCCGGCGGTCTCCAGCGCGTGCCCGAGCGTCTGCTGATGCTCGCGCCACGCTCGCGCGCGCTGCGTCTCGCCGCGGGCCTCCGCGATCGGTGCCCACTCGCCGAGCGTCGCGTGCAGGAACCAGCCGAGCCACACGCTTTCGCCCCAGCCCTTCGCGCCGACTCGATTCATTCCGTCGTTCCAGTCGCCGGTACCCATCAGGGGCAGGCCGTGGGCGCCCACCGCCAGGCTGCGGTCGAGCGCGCGGGCGCAATGCTCGAAGAGCGAGGCGCGCTGGGCCGAGACCGTGGGCTCGAAGTACGCCTCGAGGTTGTCGTCCGGCAGCACCGCGCCCTCGATGAACGGGATCTCCTCGTCGAGCACCGTCCGGTCGCCGGTGACCGCCATGTAGTGCGCGGTCGCGTAGGGCAGCCAGACCCGATCGTCGGAGATGCGCGTGCGAACGCCGCGGCCCGAGGGCGGATGCCACCAGTGCTGCACGTCGCCCTCCGGGAACTGTCGCGCCGCCGCGCGGCAGATGTGCTCGCGCGTGATGTCGCGGGCGGCGACGGTCAGCGCCATGACGTCCTGGAGCTGGTCGCGAAAGCCGTAGGCGCCGCTCGCCTGATAGAAGCCGGCCCGCGCCCATACGCGGCAGGCGAGCGCCTGATAGAGGAGCCAGCGGTTCAGCATGAGATCGAACGATCGGTCCGGTGTCTTCACCTGCACGGCCGCGAGCAAATCGTCCCAGCGTGTGGTGACCGCGCGCAGCACGCCGTCGAGGTCGGCGGCGCGATAGCGCTGGACGACCGCGCGCGATTCGTCGACCGAGGAGCCCTGGCCCAGGAAGACCGCGACCTCGGTGGAGGCGCCGGCCGCGAGCAAGACGCTGACCTGCATCGCGCCGCACGGATCGAGTCCGCCGCCGAGCCGGCCCGAGAGCCGCTCGCCGCGCTCGAGCGCCTCGGGATGATCGAGCGTGCCGTTGCGCCCGAGCACCTCCGCGCGATCGCCCGTCCACGCCGTCTGCTTGCCGGCCAGATCGAGGAACGCGACGCGCCCGGGGAAATCGATCGTCCACGCGTTCGTCGCGAAGAGCGCGCCGGTCGCCTCGTCGAGCTCGGTGACGACGTGGGGCGCGGTGGTCGTCCGCGCGGCGCCCAGCACCCACTCCACGTAGGCGGTGACGGTGAGCCGGCGCGGGCGACGCGAGTGATTGGTGATCTTCAGGCGCGAGATCTTCACCGGGTCGTCGAGCGGCACGTACTGCACGAGCTCGAGCGCGATGCCGTGCGAATCGTGGTTGAAGCGGCTGTAGCCCTGCCCGTGGCGACACTGATACGACCACGCGTCCTCGCGGATCGGCAGGAGCGTGGGGCCCCAGAGCCGGCCGCTCTCGTCGTCGCGCACGTAGATGACCTCGCCCGGCAGGTCGCTGACCGGGTCGTTCGACCATGGCGTCAGCTGATTCTCGCGGCTGTTCAGCGCCCACGTGTGGCCGCCGCCCGATTCCGAGACCTGGAAGCCGAGCGTCTCGTTGGCGATCACGTTGATCCACGGCGCCGGCGTCCAGTGGCCCTCGTCGAGCACGATCGAGTACTCGCTGCCGTTCTCGCCGAAGCCGCCGAGCTCGTTGTCGAACTCGCGGCGCGCCCGCGGGAGCGGCGGT
>JACXTT010008716.1_pt1 | contig 14010 bp, 12 predicted proteins | sample 9270951 | NCBI WGS metagenome assembly JACXTT01 (sample SAMN15532306, study PRJNA645909) | rock metagenome | isolation source: weathered quartz diorite | place: Puerto Rico | collected 2017-06-21 | reverse complement strand
GGATGGCGGTGTGGCCGCAGGCCCCGGCGTCGCAGGTGTCGGTGGTGCAGGCGTTGCCATCGCCGCAGTCGCCGGCGGTGGCGCAGGGGACGCAGCCGGGGATGGCGGTGTGGCCGCAGACACCAGCGTTGCAGGTATCCGTGGTGCAGGCGTTGCCATCGCCGCAGTCGCCGGCGGTGGCGCAGGGGACGCAGCCGGGGATGGCGGTGTGGCCGCAGACGCCAGCGTTGCAGGTATCCGTGGTGCAGGCGTTGCCGTCACCACAATCACCGTCGACCGCGCAGGGGACGCAGCCGGGGAGAGCCGTGTGGGCGCAGACGCCGTTGTTGCAGGTATCGGTGGTGCAGGCGTTGCCGTCGCCGCAGTCGCCGTCGACCGCGCACGCGACGCAGCCGGGGATGGCGGTGTGGGTGCACGCGCCGGCGTCGCAGCTGTCGGTCGTGCAGGGGTTGCTGTCGTCGCACGAGGCGGCGCCGCCCTCGTCGACCAGGCCGTTACAGTTGTTGTCGACGCCGTCGCAGACCTCGAGGTTGTCGTACGACACGTGGAGGACCGCATTGCCGCTGGTCGGCATGGCGTTCACGCTGGTCACGTTCGCTGTATCCGTGAAGTCGACGTCGTTGCAGCCCGGCTTCGCATCGCCGGTCACCTGGACGGTCAGGGTGGCCCCGCCGGCCAGCGCGGGGACCTTCACCTGGAGCGGGTTCGTCGACATGACCATGGCGGTCGCGCCCGGATCATCCGAGGACACGCTCACCATCAGGTTGCTCAGGTAGGCCGGGAAGGCGCTGTTGTCGATCACGATGCCCTTCGCGGTGCTGAGGCCGTCGTTGTGCAGGGTGATCGAGAAGGTGACCGGCGTGGTGACGTTCACCGGTGCCGTGTCCGGCACGACGTCGACGCCGACCGAGAGGTGTGCCTCGGGCTGGAAGGGGCAGTTGAGGTAGCCCTTGTTGTAGTTGTTGGGGTTCGTCGAGGTGGCGGGGAAGAAGAGCGCGGCGTCCAGGTCGGCGGCGCTGCCGATCAGGCCATTGGCGACCATCACGGAGACCGGGAAGGCGAAGTCCATGAAGTAGTCCGTGCCGTGCCCGAAGCTCGACCCATCGCCCGTCGCAAGGCTGCGCGCGAGCGGGGTGGTGTTCACGGTCGAGCCGTTCGCCAGGTCGTACGGCTGCGAGAACAGCTGCACCTCGGCAGTATCGTGGAAGAGCGGGGAGAAGCTGATGTCCATGGCGACCGTGTTGTGCCAGATCTCGATGTCGTCGGTGCTCCCGTCCAGCGAGAGCTGGTACTGATACTGGAAGGGGTCGCCCGACGGGACCTGCATCAGCGCCGTCCAGGAGTACTGGGCGAAGCCGTGTGCCCCGGACGGATCTCCATCCATCCGGTAGCGGAAGTAGAGGTAGCTGTCGTCGTGGGCGAAGTACGCCGCCGGGAAGGTGGTGTCGCCGACGAAGTCGACGGCGGACGGGCTCGTGTGCGACACGAGATCGGGGTTCTCGCACCCGAGCGGGGTCCAGGTGACCGCATCGAAGTCGGGGCTCGCCGCGCGGGCGATTGCCGTCTGCGCCAGCAACGCCGCCAGCACCCCGAGCACGGCCACCACGAACCGCGCTGCGCCAAGTGACTTTGTCTTGCTCATCGGAGACCTTCCCTTCGTCGTGTTGAGTCGTCGTTCAGGCGTCACGATTGCGACGCTCGCGTTCGGCGTTGTTCAAGATGCATGCCTCGCGACGGCGCGGTGCGCGGCGACGGGAAGGGAGCGAGAGGAGAGTGCCCGTCAGCGCGCTTCCTATCCCTGCAGAAATCCAGAAGAGTCCGGGGGACGCTCCAGCGGGCGCCGTCGGCGGTGCGATGGGGGGCGCGGCGGCGAGTGGGGTCTCCGGTGCGGGGTCTCCCAGCCACCACGCACGGCGAGCGGATAGGCGCACGCGGTCCATCCGAGGATGGACCGTGATCGACCTCGATTGCAGCGATGCCCGAGCTGCGAGGCTGCACGGGCACCGATGCGGGGGTAGGTCGATCCCCTCCCGACCCAGGCAGCTGCGGCGTTTTGTCGCATCTCGTGCGCCGTCCGTGGGCGCCTTCGGCACCCGTGTGTGCGCCGGCGACCCGGATGCGACACTGCCTCCTGCCGCTGCCCCCTCCATGTCGTTCCCTGTCGGGAAAGCCTTCACCCAGGGCGGGGGCCGGCCGCCGGGGATCCACTCAGGGGTGCGGGGCTGATTCCCTCAAGCCACCGTCATTCAATGAGAATTCGAGATTCCTACCTGGCGGTGGAGGGCCGCGCTCGAGGCCCGGGGGCAGGTATCCTTCGTTTTCCTTTTCAAGCGCACCACAGACGTGCGAGGATGCAACCAAAGGGGGAGATGGTACTGCCTTGCAATGAATTCACGGAGCCCATTGTCCAACTTTCGTGGGATTCTCGTGGGCACCAAAGTTGCTCCTGTAGCCCGTCGCGTCAGGTAGCGCGGATGAAGTCCTGCACGGCGAAAAGCAAGGAGCGCGACGAGGTGCTCCCGGACCATCCGCGGGGCCGTTCGCTTAAAGAGAGGGGGATTCAATGCCGAAGCTTCTAGGGAGGTTGATACGCGAGGATACCGCACAGGACCTCGCCGAGTACGGGATCGCCCTCTCGGTGATCGGCCTGATCGCGGGCATCGCGGCCGTCATCATCGCTCAGGATGTCGGGACGCTCTGGAGTAGGGCCAACAGCGTGATCAGCAGCGCGGTGGTCGCGTCCTGAGGACGGATCAAGGCTGGGTCTATGCCGACGCGGCTTGAACGGGCCGAACGCAGCGAGACCCGTGGCAGCGAACTCGGGGAGCACCCCCGGAAAGGAGGAAACATGATGAACCTGATGAAGAAGCTGATCGTGGACGAGGCAGGGCAGGATCTCGCCGAGTACGGCATCGCCCTCGCTGTGATCGGGACGATCGCCGCGGCTGCGGCGATCATCATCGCCCAGGACGTGGGCACGCTGTGGAGCAAGGCCAACAGCGTGATCTCCAGCGCCGTCGTCGCGAGCTGACATTCCGGGGCCCGAAATGTCGGGTAGTTCCCCGGCTGATAGAGGGGGGCGGACCGCCGCCCCCCTCATGTCCGTCATCGTTTGTACCGAGACTCGATAGTGATGCCGCCCGTCATCGCGGCCGCGGCCGCGCTGTTCGTTGCGCTCTGCGTCGTCGCGGACGTGCGTTCACGCCGCATTCCGAACCTGCTCTCCGGGCCCGGCATGCTGCTCGGGATCGCGCTCAACGCGTTCTATCGCGGCGGAGCGGGGGTCGCCGCCAGCCTGAGCGGCCTCTTGCTCACGGTCGCCGTCCGTCTCTGGCCGTTCGCCATGGGGGGGATCGGGGGCGGGGACGTCAAGATGATGGGTGCGGTCGGGGCCTTCCTGGGCCCCCGGCTCGCCCTTATGGGTTTGGTGATGGGTGTGATATTGGGCGGGGGTCTCATGGTCTGGCACCTTGCGCGCCGGGGCCGCCTTCGCGAGAAGGTGACTGCGACCGCCACGATGTTCCAAGCGGCCGCAATGACACGCTCCCTGAGCCATCTCCGGGTGTCGGCCGCCGACCCGGGAGCCATCGCATTGCCATACAGCGTGCCCCTCGGCTTGGGGACGCTTTGCGCCCTTACCCTCTCGGGGCGCCTGGGACTCTGATATGCCAAACCATCGGAAGCGTCAGAAGGGTCAGTCCCTCGCAGAGACCGGGCTCGTCATCGGGCTGCTCATGATCATGGTCATGGGCATCATCGAGTTCGGGTACGTCTTCTTTGCCCTCAACATGGTCACGAATGCCGCACGCGACGGGTCCCGCGTGGCTGCGGCGCTGCAGAACCGTGGCACGTGCGGCAACATCCTCGACTCGAGCAGCATTCGTCCGATCGTGCTGAACGCGGTGAACGGGTCGGCTACGACCCAGAGCGGCGTCGTGAACGTGGACGGGTCCGCCGCCTGTGCCTCCGGGGTCTGCGTGGACCAGTGCAACTCCAACGGCACGACGCTGACCTGTCCCGCGCCGGGCATCACCGGCGGGGCGCCGTGTCCGACGTATACTACCTCGAACATCCCGGTGGTCCGGGTCACGGTGGCGGGGCACATTCCGTATCTCTTCGGTCTTCTTGGTTCGACGGCATTCAACTTCTCACGAGCAGTGACGTTCCGCGATGAGGGGCGTTGAGGCGCCCGAGGATGGAAGGGTGGTGGGAGAATGAGACCTGGTAACATCTTCCTGTTGGCGATCCTGATCGGGGCGCTGGCCGCCGCCATGGTGGTCCGGCACGTACGCAACCTGCAGCAGCAGATCGACGCGATCCGCGGCACGGGGAACCGTCCCACGGTCGACGTGGTCGTGGCCGCCGAGCAGATCCCGATCGGCTCGCGCGTCGAGCAGCAGCAGATCAAGCTCGTCGCCTGGCCGGTCGAGGCGCAGCCCGAGGGCACGCTGCGGGCCACGAAGGACGTGATCGGCAGCATCGTGCGCACGACCGTCGAGCGTAACCAGCCCATCCTGCAGCAGGACCTGGTGGCGCAGGGCGCGGGGCTGTTGCCCCTCATGATCCCGGAGGGGATGCGCGGCATGTCGGTGCGCGTCGACAGCGTCACCGGCGTGAGCGGCTTCATCACGCCGAATAGCCACGTCGACGTGATCATCGCCGGGAACCCGGAAGGCGAGGCCGACCAGAAGAGCAAGGTCGTCCTGCAGAACGTGAAGGTTCTCGCCACCGGCAAGAGCATCGAGCAGAAGGACGAGAAGCCGGTCGAGGTGCCGAACGTGACGCTGCTGGTCACCCCCGAGGATGCCGAGCGGCTCACGCTCGCGACCCGCTTCGAACCGGTCCGCCTCGCACTGAGAAACTATCGAGATGAGGAGGTCATCAAGACACCGGGCATCGCCACGAGGACGCTCTTCGAAGGGGACGGCCGTCCGTCCGCGTCGCCGACCAAGGTCGCGCACGCCAAGGGACCGGCGCCCTATTCCGTGGAGATCCTTCTCGGGGAGAAGGTGACCCGGCAGCCGCTGTTCTAACTATCCTGTGACTCGAACCGGCACCAGAGGAAGAAGGGAGGAGCATATGGGGGGCTGGCGTCCGGGTCGCGCCATCAGCGCGGTTGCGGCCTCGATAGTCGTTCTCTCGTCGTGTGGCATGAACAGGAACGCGTCCATCAACAAGGAGTTCGACGAGAACTCTGGCCGGGCGGGTGTCTCGAGCACCGTCTCGGAGGCGATCCAGAAAGAGACCATTCCGCCGGAGACCATCGAGGCCCAGCCGGGCCGTCACGGCGAGGCGCTGGAGCCCGGGGAAGCGATCTGGGTGCGCAGCGGCAAGAGCCGCGTGCTGCAGCTGAAGAGCCCCATCCGCCGCGTCTCCCTCGGTGATCCGACGCTGGCCGGCATCGTCGTGCTCGGCCCGCGCACCATCATGGTGAACGCCAAGGAGGCGCCGCCGCCTCCGGGAGGCGAGCAGACCGAGTCGCGGAGCGCCGGCACCATCGGGCGCACGATCACGCCCGAGCCCCGGGTGGCCGAGACCACGCTGATCCTGTGGGACGGCAGCCAGACGCCGGACATCCATTCGCTCTTCATCGCCGACTTCGCGAATCAGCAGATCATGCTCGAGGTCACGGTGGCGGAGCTCGACCGGTCCGCGATGGAGGAGCACGGCATCGACTTCCGGAACATCGCCAGCTCGTTCGCCTCTGCCTACTTCATGGGTGGCGGTGCCGGTCCTTCCCCCGGCGCGACGACCTTCCTCGTCCCGCCCTTCCCGATCGGCACGGCGAGCAGCAAGCCCACGTACGCGTTCAACCTGCCGAACGAGGACATCACGGCGCTCATCCAGCTCCTGCAGTCGGAGCAGCTGGCCACCATCCTTGCGCAGCCGAAGCTCATGGCGTTGAGCGGTCAGAACGCGGTCTTCCAGGTGGGTGGCGAGATCCCGATCCTGGTCGCCACCGGCTTCGCGACCAACGTCATCTTCAAGCCCTTCGGGACGATCGTCAATTTCATCGCCCGCATCTCGGACGAGGGCGACATCCTGCTCACCGTCAACCCCGAGGTGAGCCAGCCCGACTTCACGAGCCCGGTGGAGGGTGTTCCCACCTTCCGCACCCGCCGGGCGTCGACCGCGGCGCGCCTCCGGAACGGCGAGACGCTCGTGATCGGCGGGCTCCTGCAGCGGAACCGTACCGAGCGTTCGGACGGCGTGCCCTACCTCCAGGACATCCCGGTGGCGGGCTACGTCTTCCGTCACACGCTCTACACCGACGACGTGACCGAGCTGCTGATCACCGTCACGCCGCGCCTGGTGGCACCGCTCAAGCCGGGCACGGAGTTGGCAATGCCGACCGAGCATCCGCCGCTCACCTACGACGACATCCGCACGAAGCCCGATCCGGCGGAGGTGACCCGGCCGCGCGTCCCGGGATTCTGATCTGCATGAGACAACACATCGAAGGAGGGCCATACATGAAACGGCAACGACGCAGGGGCGAGCGCGGAGTCGCGATGGCCATGATAGGCATCGCGATCCTCGTGTTCTTCGCGATGATGGCGATCGCAGTCGACTTCGCACGCTACGCGCACACGGCCGCCGAGGTCCAGGCGGCCGCCGACCTCGCGGCGCTCTCCGGCGCCCGGAACATCGGGACGTACGGGGCGGGCACCGCGCAGGCCGGCGCCGATTCGGCCTCGCAGCAGAACTGGTACAACGGGAAGGCCTTCGTCCCGTCGAACATCCCCGTCGTCGAAGGCCACTACGATCCCCCGCCGGCGGGGTGTTCCACCGATTGCAGGGGCACCTTCACAGGCGGAGGCACGCCGCTCAACGCCGTGAAGGCCACGGCCACGGGTCCGGCGGTGGGGGCGATCACCTCGATGATGGTGCTCGACCATGCGACCCAGCACGACGTCACCCGGGTGGCGATCGCGGCGGTCAGCAGCCCCACCACGCAGCGGCCCACGGCGCCGGTCGTTATCTGCCCCGCCAGCCAGGGCGGCATCGACCCGCTCTCACCGAGCGACCCGTGCACCCAGGGCGAGGTGATCAAGACCGGGATCGACATGCTCCAGAATCCACCTGCAAACGACAACACTTGCTGGTCGAGTCTGGGCGGAGCCTCCGCCAACTCCAGCTACGAACAGAGTCTCCTGCCGCCCGAGTGCGGTGGGATCACGGATTCGGGCCGGCCGGTGGTCAGCGTCGGGCAGGCCATTCCCACCCAGAACGGTCAGGCCGACTCCGTCCTGCAGGCGTTCAAGGACTGCGTGGGGCCGCCGAAGGCCGGCAACGCGAACAACCAGCATACGTTCATCCTGCCGGTCGTCGATTGCGGGCAGTGCAACCAGGACCGCACGGTGCTCGGCTTCGTCACGCTGTACATCGCCGACCCGAGCCAGGTCCACACCAGTGGCAGCCCCAAGGGCATCTACAACGTGAGTCAGATCTGCAACCATCTCGCGGTCGGCGGTGGCGCCGGCGGTGGCACGAACCCTTACGGCTTCACGCAGGTCGGACTCGTCTGGTGAGAGGAGCCTCAGGGAGCGAGGGGTAGTGAGCACCGACAGGGAATCGACCGAGGGAATCCTCATCTGGGCCGCTCCGGAGCCCTCGGCCAACCGGGAGGTCGTCGGCGGGGCCGCCCGTGAGCTGAAGCTCGCGGTGCGGTTCTGCACCCACCGGGAGCTCTTCGACCGCCTGCGCACGGAGCGCGCGAGCGTCGCGTGCATCGAGTTCGGCTACGATCCCCACCCCGGGCTCGCGCTGCTGAAGCAGGTGACGGAACGGATGCCGCGCCTCACCACGCTGGTGGCCTCGAGCGACTCCAGCGTGACCATGATCCGCTCCGTGCTCGAGGCCGGCGCCTCCGACTTCCTGTCGTTGCCCCTCGATGCCCGGGAGCTGAGCAAGACGCTCATCAAGCTGAGCCAGACGGCGCTCAAGTCGCCGAGCCGGACGCAGACCGGAACCACCATCGCCGTGTGCGGCGCGCGGGGGGGGCTCGGCGCCACCACGCTCGCCGTCAACCTCGCCTTCGCGCTCACCACGCAGACGGCCGCGGACACGGCCCTCGTCGACCTCGACCTCCAGCGCGGGGACGTGTCGGCGTTCCTGAACCTGACCCCGCTCAACTCGATCGCCACCATCGCCGAGGCCAAGGGCCCGGTCGACGACATCTTTCTCGCCGGGACGCTCACCCGGCATCCCCGCGGCGTCTTCGTGCTGCCCGCCCCTCCGCTGATCGAGGAGGCGGACACCGTCGCGCACGACCACGTCGAGCTGGCCCTCCAGCTCCTGCGCAGCCAGTTCCGCTACACGGTGGTCGACACCGCGCGCACGGTGAGCGGGCCGATCATGGCCGCCTTCGAGCAGGCCGATCACATCCTGGTGCTGACGGATCTCTCGGTGCCGGGTGTGCGTGCGGCGCGGCGGCTGATGGAGCTGATCGTGCACCTGGGGCCCGGCCTCGAGCGCATCCATCCCGTCTTCTCGCACGTCATCCCGGGTCCGGTGAGCGCGCAGGATGCCTCGCGCGCGCTCGGCAAGGAGCCCTTCCTGGTCATGCCGCGCGACGACGCCACCGCGAGTGGTGCGATGAACGACGGCACCCCACTCAACGGCAAGCAGTCTGCCCTCTCCCACGCGATCGCCCAGCTGGCCTCGAAGCTCGCCGGCACGGCACCGCCGCCCCGGGCGAAGGGGATCCTGCAGCGCGTGTTCGGCAAGGAGGCTAGGAGATGAAGCTGCGTGATCGCCTGGGTCTGAACAACCGGCCGGCCCCGGCCGCCAGCCGCGAGCCGGCAGCGCGGGTAGCCCCGCACGGCCGGCTCACGCCCGTCGACCGCGCCTACCAGGACCTGAAGCTCCGCATTCACCGCGAGCTGCTCGATCGCGTCGACCTCACCAACCTGGCACGGGTCGAGATCTCGCAGGCCACCTCCGAGCTGAAGAGCGCGGTCATCGGGCTGATCGAGGAGCAGGCCGTCCCGCTCAGCGCCCGCGACCGCGAGAAGCTGGCCGAGGAGATCCTGCACGAGGTCTACGGGCTCGGACCGATCGAGCCGCTGATGCGCGACCCGGACATCTCCGACGTCCTGGTCAACACGGCGCGCCAGGTCTACGTGGAGCGCCTCGGCAAGCTCGAGCCGACGCCGGTCATCTTCCGCGACGACGGCCACCTGCTGCAGATCATCGACCGCATCGTCTCCAAGGTGGGACGCCGGATCGACGAGAGCTCGCCGATGGTCGACGCGCGCCTGCCCGACGGCTCGCGCGTGAACGCGATCATCCCGCCGCTCGCCCTCGACGGGCCGCTGCTCTCGATCCGCCGCTTCGGACGGAGCCCGCTCCAGGTGGAGGATCTCCTCCGCCTCGGGACACTCACCCCGGAGATGGTCGCGGTGCTCCGCGCCATGGTGCGCGCGCGGCTGAACGTCCTGATCTCGGGCGGCACCGGCTCGGGAAAGACGACCTTCCTCAACTGCCTGTCGTCGTTCATCCCGGACCAGGAGCGCATCGTGACCATCGAGGACTCGGCCGAGCTGCAGCTCCAGCAGCCGCACGTCTGCCGGCTGGAGACGCGTCCGCCGAACATCGAAGGACGCGGCGAGGTCACGCAGCGCGACCTCGTGCGCAACAGCCTCCGCATGCGTCCCGACCGCATCATCGTCGGCGAGGTGCGCGGAGCGGAATCGCTCGACATGCTGCAGGCCATGAACACCGGCCACGACGGATCGATCTCGACGATCCACGCCAACTCGCCGCGCGATTCGCTGTCGCGGCTCGAGATGATGATGCAGATGTCGGGGTTCAATCTGCCCCCACGCGCCATGCGCCAGCAGATGAGCTCGGCGCTGGACCTGATCGTAGCGACTGCCCGCCTGAGCGATGGGACACGCAAGGTGATCAGCATCAGCGAGGTGGCGGGGATGGAGGGAGACACCATCATGCTTCAGGAGCTGTTCGCGTATCATCGCGAGGGAACGGACGAGCAGGGCAACATCACGGGCCGTTTCGTGGCGACCGGTATCCGCCCCCGCTTCGCGGAGAAGGTCAAGGCATCGAGCCACGACATCGACCCGCGCATCTTCGACTACCTGGGCTGAGCCATGACACCCGTCATTGCTCTGCTGGTGTTCGCGACACTGGCGCTGCTCGGCTTTGCCTTCTCGGGCATGGCCCAGGAGCGTGAAGAGGCCAAGGACGCCCTCGGGAAGCGCCTGACCACCATGACCGGGGCGCCGGCGACTGCGCAGGCCGCGTCGCTGATGAAGGACACGCGCCTCTCCCGGATCGGCGTGCTCAACACGGTCCTCCAGCGCCTCCAGCTGACCAAGAACCTGGTGCGCGTGATCCGCCAGGCCGGTCTCAACAAGCGGGTGGGCGAGGTGATCCTCTACATCCCGCTCCTCGCCTCGGCGGCGTTCCTCCTGGTGACGCTACTCCTCGGGAAGCTCATGCTCGCCGTCATCGCGGGCTTGTTCGCGGGTCTGCTGCCCGTCATGGTGGTCCTGCGTCTGCGGCGGAAGCGCCTGGGTCTCTTCGCCGAGCAGCTGCCCGATGCGCTCGACCTGATCCGCGCCGCCCTCCAGGCCGGGCACGGGTTTCTCTCCGCGCTGCAGGTGGTGGCGGAGGAGTTCCCGGACCCCATCGCGGGCGAGCTCCGGGAGGTCGCGGAGGAGATCCGGCTGGGGCTCACCGTGCGCGAGGCGCTCCAGCACCTCGTCGAGCGCATGGAGGACCCGAACCTGCCCATCCTGACCACCGGCGTGATCATCACCCAGGAGGTGGGCGGGAACCTCGCCGAGGTGCTCGACAACATCAGCTACACGATCCGCGAGCGCTTCAAGCTGCTGCGCGAGGTGCGGGTCATGACGGCCCAGGGCCGCCTCTCCGGGATGGTCCTAACCGGCCTGCCGTTCCTGGTCGCCACCCTGTTGATCCTCTTCAACCGCGAGTACTTCCGGCCCATGATCGAGACCACCGCCGGCTGGTGGATGATGGGCTACGGCATCTGCAGCATCCTCTTCGGACACATCGTCATCCAGCGCATCGTGCGCATCAAGGTGTGACATGCTGATCGTACTCATCCTGACGCTGTTCACGTTCGCGATCGTCACCGTGGCGATCGTCTCGGGCTGGTACTGGGTGTCGGCGGAGTCGCCGGTGGCGCAGCGCCTGCGGACGCTCGTTCCCGAGATGGGCGCCGACGCGAAAGCCAAGCAGAAGAGGCAGAGCCTGACCGAGCGCTTCCTTGCCCTGGTCGGTGGCTACAGCTTCGGCGGCAGCGAGAACTCGCTCGCCCAGCGGCTGTCCTACGCGGGCATCCGGGGACCACGCTCGGTCGTGACTTTCCTCGGCGTGCGCACGGTGGCCAGCTTCGGTCCGGCGCTGATCATCCTGGTGCCCAAGATCTCGGCGGGCAAGCCGCTGGGCAGCGCGCTGCTGCTCGCGGGGCTCATGTGGACCTCGGGCCACACCATGGTGAACATGTGGCTCCGCGTGCGGGGCGCGAGGCGCATTCGCGAGATCACCAACGCCCTCCCCGATACGCTCGACCTCATGGTCACCTGCCTGGAGTCCGGCCTGGGTCTCAATGCCACCATCGCGCGCATCGGTGACGAGCGCGCGCAGATGAACGACCCGCTCGGGCGGGAGTTCGCGCAGGTCTCCTTCGAGCTGCGCAGCGGGCGCACGCGTGAGGACGCACTCCGCGGGCTCGGCGACCGCAACGGCGTCGACGACCTGAAGGCGCTCGCCGGCCTGATCATCCAGAGCGACCGCCTGGGGGCAAGCATGGCGCAGACGCTGCGCTCGCATGCCGACCTGCTGCGCACCAAGCGGCGGCAGCGGGCGGAGGAGGCGGCGCGCAAGCTGCCCATCAAGATGCTCTTCCCGCTCGCGTTCTTCATCCTGCCCGCCCTGTTCATCGTGGTCGGCGGGCCGGCGATGCTGCGTCTCAAGGACCTGATCGACATCGTCGTCAACCACTAGGCGGGCGACCCCCGGCCGGATGAGCGACGCCGTGCACCGGGCGCGTCTCGCCCCGGGCGAGGCGGTTCTGGCCGAGCGCCTGCGGCCCGCGCACACGCATTGGACGCGGCTGCGCGGACTGCTCGGGACCGCGAGCCTCCCGGCGGGCGAGGGCCTCTGGCTGAAGCCCTGCCGCCGCATTCACATGCTGGGGATGCGCTACGCGGTGGACGCGGTGTTCCTCGACCACGCCCAGCGCGTGGTCCGCGTGCTGCCCGACCTGGGCCCCGGCCGGGTGTCGCCGCGCGTGGACGGGGCGGCGAGCGTCCTCGAGCTGCCCGCGGGGACGGCGGCGCGCGTGGGCCTCGCCGAGGGCGCGCAGGTCGTGATCGAGGGGGAGCTCGCGGAACGCGCGGGCGAGCGGACGAGCCGGCTCGGAACCGCGCTCTGCAACCTGGCGCTCGCCGCCCTCTACACGCTCTTCGTGGTCGCGCACCTGACGCGCCCCGAGCGGGGCCCGGTGGACCTGGCGATCGTCATCCAGCAGGGTATCCTGGTCGTCCTCTTCGTCGCGCGCCGCCCGAGCGTCGACACCTCCGACCGCCCCCTCGACTGGGTGCTCGGCATCGTCGGCACCTTTCTCCCCATGCTGCTCCGGCCCACCGCCTCGCTGGGCGAGCTCGCCTGGATCGGCGTGCCGATCCAGATCGTCGGCTTGCTGGCGGCGACCGTGGCCGTGCTCTTCCTGGGCCGCAGCTTCGGTCTGGTGCCCGCGAATCGCGGCATCCAGGTGGGGGGCGCCTACCGCCTGGTGCGTCATCCGATGTACACCGCGTACCTTCTGAGCTATGCGGGGTACCTTCTCACCCACCCCGGTCGCGCGAACGCCCTCGTCGTGATCGCGACGGCGCTGATCCTGAACTGGCGCGCGATCGCCGAGGAGCGCGTGCTGGCACGGGATCCGGCCTACCGCGCGTACCTCGACCATTCGCGCTGGCGCTTCTTCCCCTTCTTCTACTAGGGACCGCACGAGCGAGCGGATGAAGAGCGCCGCGTGCGCCATCGGCGAGCCGGAAGCGCTCCGCACCGCTCCGCCGCCGGGCGACCCCCTCGGTCGGGCGATGCGCGCGGTCCTGCTGGTCGGCTGCCTGGTCGTGGTGTCGATGTCCCACTTCTCCGACACGGACCTCTGGGGGCACGTGCGCTACGGACAGGACGTGCTGGCGACGGGCCGGCTGCCGGCGACGGCCACGCACACCTACACCGCCGTCGGGTACCCGTGGATCAATCACGAGAACCTCGCCGAGATCGTCCTCGCGTGGATCGCGATCCACCTCGGGATGTTCGGCATGACGGCCTTCAGCACGCTCCTCAGCCTGGTCGTCCTCGTGCTGATGGAGCGCAACGCGACCCGGCAGGGGGTCGGCTTCCTGGTGCAGGCGCTGGTCATCCTGCTCGCCACCCTCGCCATGGGGCCGGGGTGGGGATTCAGGCCGCAGGTCTTCACCTACGCGTTCTTCGCGCTCCTGCTCGTCATCCTGGAGCGCTGCTTCGGGGACCCCGGGCGACCCGACCGGCGCGTTCTCTGGCTCGCGCCGCCGCTCTTCGTGGTGTGGGTGAACGCGCACGGCGGCTTCCTCGCCGGTCTCGCGGTGCTCGGACTCTACCTCGGCTGCCGCGCCCTGGTGGCGCTCTGGCGGCGCGGACGCGACGGGCTCGACGAGGCGGGCATCTACGGGCTCGTCGTCGGTGCGTGCGGGCTCGCGACCCTGGTGAACCCGTATGGCCTGCGACTCCTTGCCTGGATCGTCGACGACCTCGGTCCGCCGCGCCCGGAGATCAGCGAGTGGCACGGGCTCGTTCCACCCGATCCGTGGTTCTTCATCTTCGTCATCCTGGTCGGGCTGTGGGTGATCGCGTGGGTGACCGGAGCGCGCCGCGACCTGGCCGAGGCGGCGGTCGTGGCCGTCATCGCCTGGCAGTCCCTCATCCACGCGCGGCACCTCCCGTTCCTGGGGATCATGGCCGGCTTCT
>JACXTT010008715.1_pt1 | contig 14010 bp, 11 predicted proteins | sample 9270951 | NCBI WGS metagenome assembly JACXTT01 (sample SAMN15532306, study PRJNA645909) | rock metagenome | isolation source: weathered quartz diorite | place: Puerto Rico | collected 2017-06-21 | reverse complement strand
CGCCCCCCTGGCGCGCTGACGGCACGGACCGCGAGGGGCATCGGGCGGATCCCTGCGATGCGGATCGACCGACTCCTCGTCGAGCGCGGACTGGTCGCGACGCGCGAGCGTGCGCGCCGGCTGGTGATGGCGGGCGCGGTCCTAGTGGACGACCGGCCGGTGACCAAGCCGGGCGTGCAGGTGGCGGACGACGCGTCGCTGCGGCTTCGCATGGAAGACTCCCCGTACGTTGGGCGCGGCGGTGACAAGCTCGCCGGCGCGCTCGACGCGTTTGCGATCGATGTCCGCGGGCTCGTGGCGCTCGACGTCGGCGCTTCGACCGGTGGCTTCACCGACTGCCTCCTGCAACGCGGCGCGCGGCGCGTGTTCGCGCTCGACGTCGGGTATGGCCAGCTGGCGTGGACGCTCCGTCGAGATCCGCGCGTCCTCGTCCTCGAGCGGATGAACGCGCGGACCCTCGCCGCCCGGGCGCTCCCCGAGCCGCCGGACCTCGCCGTCGTCGACGTATCGTTCATCTCACTGCGGACCGTGCTCGGCCCCGTGAGCGCCGTCGTCCGGCCCGCCGGCACGCTGCTCGTGCTCGTCAAGCCGCAGTTCGAGGTCGGGCGCGGGCGGGTCGGGAAGGGTGGGGTGGTGCGGGATCCGGCGCTCCGCGCCCAAGCCGTGGCCGGCGTGCGCGAGGCGGCCCACGGGCTCGGGCTCGACGTCCGGGGCGAGGCGGAGTCCGTCCTTCCCGGCCCCAAGGGAAATCGCGAGGTCTTCCTGTGGCTCACGCGGCCCGGGCCCGGGTGAGGCCCGGCGGCGCTCTCCCGCTCCGTCAGCCGGGTGCGTCGATCCCGCCGCAACGCCCGAAGACCCAGCGAAGGCTCCGCCGCATGCCCTCCTCGAGCGCGACGCTCGGCGTGTAGCCGAGGTCCCGCCGCGCGCGCTCTACGGAGCAGGCGATCGTCTCGTCCATCTCCGAGAGGACGTGAATCTTCTGATGGTAGAGGCCCGCCCGCTGCAGCGCGCCGTCGGCGAGCCGTGCCACCCCGCCTACGACGCCGGGCAGACGCCGGCGGCGGTGGGCGCAGCGCTGGCCGAACTCCGCCTCGAGCAACCGCTCGACCGTGTCGACGATCTCGTTCGTCGAGTACGGCCGTTCGTCAGCGATCCAGTAGATGTTGCCCCGCGCCTGTGGGACGCGGGCGGCGAGGAGCAGTCCCTGACAGACGTTGTCGATGTAACTCATCGAGCGCAGGTTCTCGCCGTCGCCGACGATGGGAGCCTTCCCGTCGCGGATCATCCGGAAGAAGAGGGTCTGTCGCGGCGGTTGGCGCGGGCCGTAGAACCATGGCGCCCGGATCACGACGGTCTCGATCGTCCCGGCCGTCGCGAACTCCTGCACCGCCTGCTCCATCAGCATCTTGGAGCGGCCGTAGTGCCTGGACGGTCGGTACGCCGACGTCTCGTCGAAACGATGGTCGGGGTGCGGGTTCGAGCCGCACGGCGAGCTGGACGACACGACGACCGCCCGTCGCACCCGAGCTGCGGCGGCGGCGGCGAGCAGGCGTTTCGTCGCGTCGACGTTGACCTCGTAGAACTCGCGCACGCGTCGGGGATGGATGACCCCGGCGACGTGGAACAGGATGGCGTCGCGCGCGTCGGCGCAGAAACGCGCACAGGCCGCCGGGTCGCGAAGGTCGCCGGTGACGACCTGGACGCGCGGGCCGATCGGCGCCTCCTCGGCTTGCGCAGGAAGAACGAGCGCCCGGACGTCGGTGTCGGTGGGTGGCGTTCGCAACCCGGGGCAATCGGGCAGGCCGTCCACCAGCGCGTCGACCAGGCCGCGTCCGAGCCATCCGGCGGCGCCAGTGACGAGGACGCGGGAAGCGGGCATCAGGCGCCGAGGAAGCGGAGCGCGTTGCGGTGGGCGATCGCCATGACCGAACCTTGCGGGTTCACGCCCGGGGCATCGCACAGCATGCTCGCGTCCGCGACGTGCAGTCCGCACGCGCCGTGCACGCGCCCGAAGGAATCGACGACGCAGCGGTCGCGCCGTTCGCCCATGGCACAGGTGCCGAACAGGTGGACCGTCATCAGGCTCGTCCGGGCGCGCGGAAGGCCGCTCCGCCAGGCGGCGAGCTCGCTGTCGCGCGTGACGCGCGGACCACCCCGGATGCTCGGATGGAGCACGACGGCACCCGCCGCGAGGAGACAGCGGCCGAGGGCGATCAGCCCCTCGGACAGGTCGGCGACGTCGCCGTCGCTCAACGAGTAGGTGACGAGTGGATCGGTGAAGCCGGGCAGCGTGCGCACGCTTCCGCTCCCGCCCCGGATCATCGCGTAGTAGATCGCGGCGCGGCGCCAGTCGCGGCCGACGTCGGCCGCCTCGTCGGGATGGTCGAGCATCGCCAGGGCGAGGTGGGCCGGTGTGCTGATCGAGCACCCGAGGCTGAAGCGGGGGGCGAATTGCTTCACCTGGTGGGTGGGGACGCCCATGTCCGGATCGTTCACCTCGTCGGCGAAGCGGGCCACGATCTTCACGGTCGGATGGCAGCGCAGCCGGCCGACGTTGCGCGTCATGCCGCTCCGGCGAAGGAGGGCCGGGGTCTGGATCGCGCCGGCGCACACGAAGACCGTGTCCGCCTCGAGCTCGACCACCCGCGGCCGACCCCCGTCGCGGTGTCGGATCGCCGTTGCGCTCCAGCGCCGGTCCCTGCGGGCGAGCCGCACCACGCGGGTGTCCGGCAGGAGCCCGCAGCCTGCCGCGCGCGCGCGGGGCACGAAGGTCCGGCTCATGGACTGCCGGCTTCCCCGCGGTCCCGCGTCCTCGTCGTAGCGCAGCCACCGCGGCACCTCGATGGACGTCCACCCGAGCGCCGTCGCGCCCTTGTACAGCCGGCGGGACGCGGACGGCGGAGGGCCCGGCCGCCCGGATACCGAGAGGGCCGCCTCGCACGCCGCGAAGTGCGGCTCGAGGTCCGCAGGACGGAGCGCGTCCACCTGGAAGTCGCGCCGCCAGGATTCGAGCACGTCGGGCGGCGTGCGCTGGTACAAGCCGCTGTTGATCTCGCTGCCGCCGCCCACGCAACGTCCCTCGACGTAGGCGATCCTGGGGTTGCCGAGCGCGACCGTGATGCCTCCGCTCCGGTATTTCTGCGCCATCTCCTCGTGCGAGAAGGACGCGCACGACTCGATGGGCAGGAACGGCCCTTCCTCGACGAGGAGGACGTCGCGTCCCGCTTCCGCGAGCAGGGCGGCGACGATCGCGCCCCCGGGGCCGGATCCGATCACGGCCACCTCGGCCCGCAGCCGCGCGGGAGGATCGGTGAGGACGTCACGCATCGCCGTCCTCTCGCATCGACGTCCATCCGAATACCACCAGCGCTTCGTAGAAGCGGATGAGATCGCGGCACGCGCCGAGCGGCGCGCTCGCCCACCCCGCGATGTACCGGTGGCGCCGCTCGGGCCCGAGTCGATGGAACCGCCGGCCGGTGAACGGGACGGTCGACAGATCGAAGATCGCCGTCGCGAGCCGGAGCGCGAGACGCAGATGGTCGGGCGCGCGGCGCGACTCGTCCAGCACGAAGCGAGCGACCGCGTTGTGGATCGGGGAGTAGGCCGGGCCACCGTGGGTGCGGATGAAGGAGTACGTCAGCGCCGAGACGGTGTTCTCGAACCAGCGCGCTGCCGGCGATGACGAGGGGTCGCGGATCAACGGAAGAGATGGAGGCGGCCGTGCTCGATGACGAGGTAGGTCGCGAGCCAGAGCGCGATGCTCACCCCGATCGCCGGATCGCGCAGCAGGATCTGTTCCGGTTCCTCGCTCGTGGGCGTCGTGATGACGATCTGCTTGTAGTGCATGATGGCATAGAAGACGATCGGCACCCCGACGACGAGCGAGGGGTTGCGGCCCGATGAGGTGGTGAACAGGGCGTAACACATGACCGCCATCACGGCCGAGCTGTTCAGCAGGGAGTCCAGGTAGGGGATCGTGTAGCGCGACAGGACGGGCCGCTGGTCCCGGAGGTTCCCCGGGGTGGTCAGCTCGGCGCGCCGCTTCCCGAAGCCGAGGAAGAGCGCCAGGAAGAACGTGCACAAGGTGATCCAGGTGGTCGGCAACTCGTCGACGACGTACACGCCGGCCAGCAACCGGAGGACGAAACCCACGGAGATCGAGAGCACGTCGAAGAGCATCAGGTGCTTGAACCACGCCGAGTAGGCCAGGTTGTTCGCGACGTAGATCAACACGCACGCCAGCACGTCGCGGCCGAGCGCCCAGGCACCCCCAAGCGCCGCGAGGGCGAGGGCGGTCGCCATCGCGATCGCCGTCGGCACGCTCACCGCGCCGCTGGCGATCGGCCGCACGCGCTTGTGGGGATGCTGGCGATCGCGTTCCCGGTCGACCACGTCGTTGAGGAGGTAGACGGCGGACGATGCCGCGCAGAAGACGACCAGGGTCCACAGCGCGCCCGCGACGGCGGCCGCATCGACGAAGCGGCCGCTGAAGAGGGCGCCCGCGAGGCAGACCAGGTTCTTCGTCCAGTGGTGCGGTCGAAGGAGCCGGACGTACGCCGCCCCCCGCGCGCGGAGCGTCATATGAACAGCTTCACCAGCGCCAGGGCGCCTTGGCGTACCGCCGAGCGATGATGGCTTGCGGGCTTGCCGCGTAGGATCTCCTCCCGGTGGGCGAGATACCACTCGTAGCTCTCGATGAACATCTCGACGTTCGAATAGCGCGGCTGCCAGGCCAGATCGTGGCGGACCTTGGAGATGTCGAAGTAGAGCGAGCGCCCGTACATGAGCGCGTGATAGGCGCCGAGCGGCGTCAAGCCGAGCGCGCTGGTGATCCGCATCCCCCAGACGGCCGGCGTGACGGGAACGCTGCGCACTCGTGAGCCGGTGCCGGCGTGCGCGCACAGCGCCTCGAGCGTCTCGCGCATCGTCCCGAAGCGGTCCGTCCCGACGTTGTAGACCGCGGGCCCGGCACGCGCCGCCGCCGCGATGCACGCCGCGGCGAGATCCGTGGCGTGGACGAACTGGTAGCGGTTGTCGCCGCGACCGAGGACCGGGACGTTGGCGCCTTCGCGGATCCATTCGAAGAGAATCTGGAAGATGCCGAGACGCCCGTGTCCGAGGATCGTGCGCGGCCGGATGATCGTGACGTCGAGGCCCGTCGCCGCAGCGGCCCGGCACCGGTGCTCGGCCTCGTACTTCGCGCGCCCATAAACCTCTCCCGGGGTCGGCGGCGTTTCCTCGGTCACTGGATTCGTCCGCGGGATGCCGAAGACCGCGCTCGAGGAGGTGTGCACGACTTTTCGCACGCGCGCGGCTCGAGCGGCCTCGAGGACGATCTCGGTGCCGCGGACGTTGACGGACGTGAAGAGCGCGCGGTTGCGGGCGAGCGGTACCTGGGCGACGTTGTGGAAGACCACGTCCACGCCGGCACAAGCCGCGCCGACCGCGATGGGATCGCGCACATCGCCGCGCGCGAACTCGACCGCGGGCGGCCGGTCCGCTGCGTCCTCGATGTCGAACACGCGGCACGCCCAGCCTCGGGCGCGGAGCTCGTGGACGAGCAGCGAACCGAAGTACCCCGATCCGCCCGTGACCAGCGCCCGTGGCGAGGACGGCTGCGGCACGGGGTCTAGTTGACCGTCGGCGAATCGCCCTGCCCGACGGCCTCGTCGGCAACCGACCCCATGCGCGGACGGCTCGTAACGGGGGCCTCCCGGCAAGTCAAGCGAGCGGCCTCTCGCGCGTTTTTCCGCGTTCCAGTCCCGCTTTTTCCTCACCGGAATCCCGATTTTCTTCGTGCGCCCGGCGCGGGCATGCGCTATCACCTGTGCCATGCGGAAGGTGCATTTCTCCGTCGCCGCCACGACCCTCCTGACCGCTGTCCTCGCAGCGTCGCGCGCGCCCGCCTCGGTGGTGACCAGCGTCTTCGGCGGAAAGGTTTCGTGCGCCGTCCAGAGCGGTGTCCAGTTCTGCGCCGGGACGGTCGCCACCCGGGTCGAGACGTGGGACGGCGTGCCGCTCGACGTGAACGTGACCCTGCCGCCCGCGACGATGAACGGACCGTTCCCGCTGATCGTGGACATCCACGGCTGGGGCCTGCAGAAGACGGCGCAGCCGTTCGTCCAGCGCGGGCTCGACGGCTACGTGACGCTCAGCTACACGGCGCGCGGTTTCTGGGGCAGCTGCGGCACGCCGGCGTCGCGCGCTCCCGACCCGACGCTCTCGGATCCGAACGCGTGCACCAACCGGGGCTGGATCCGCCTCGCGGACGCCCGCTACGAAGCACGCGACACGCAGTACCTCGCCGGGCTCCTCGCCGACGAGGGGCTCGTCATCCCGGATAAGGTCGGCGTCACCGGCGCGTCGTACGGCGGCGGCCAGTCGATGATCCTCGGCGCCCTCCGCGACCGCGTCATGCTCCCCGACGGGAGCCTCGTCCCCTGGAAGAGCCCGGGCGGGCAGGACATGCAGATCGCGGCGGCGGCGCCGATCATCCCGTGGTCGGACCTCGCCTACTCGCTCGTGCCGAACGGCCGGATGCTCGACTACCTCGACCTGAACCCGTACGGCGCCCGGGCGGGGGTGCAGAAGCAGTCGTGGGTCGATCTCCTGTACAACCTCGGCAACGCGACCGGCTTCTACTCGGCGCCGGGCGTCGATCCGGACCACGACCTCCAGACCTGGAAGGCGCGGCTCGATGCCGGCGAGCCCTACGACACCAACCCGCTCCTCCAGCTCGTGGTGAGGGAGGTGACCACGCACCATTCGGCGTACTACATCGACGACTCCGAGCCGCCGGCGCCCCTCTTCATCCACAATGCCTGGACCGACGACCTGTTCCCCGCCGACGAGGCGCTGCGCTTCTACCTGAAGACGCGCTTCCGGTATCCGAGCGCCGAGATCTCGCTCGAGTTCGCCGACACGTTCGGGCATCCGCGGGCCAACCTCGCGGGCGACATGACGGTCATCAACGCGCGGATCGACGACCTGTTCGCGCGGCACCTGAAGGGAAGCGGCGGTCCGCTGCCGCCCGTCATCCAGACCGAGACGCAGGGCTGCGGCGGCTCGTCGGTGATGGGCGCGTTCACGGCGCCCGACTGGGAGAGCATCCACCCCGGCGAGGTCCGCATGACCGATGCGCTGCCGCGGTCGTTCACGTCGGCGGGGGGCAACGCCTCGAACGCCAACGCCGTGAATCCGACGGGTGCCGGCACATCGTGTCGGACGACCTCCGCGACCGACGACCCGGGCGCCGCGACGTATCGGCTGCCGGCCGTCGCGGGCACCGAGTACACGCTCATGGGCTCACCGACCGTGATCGCGACCCTCGCGGTGGACGGGCCGTTCGCCGAGATCGCCGCGCGGCTGTGGGACGTCGGACCGGGCAATTCACAGGCGCTCATCTCGCAGTCGCTCTACCGGCCGCGCACCGACGGGCTCGAGCCGGAGGTCTTCCAGCTCCACCCGAACGGCTGGCACTTCGTCGTCGGTCACCAGGCGAAGCTCGAGCTCCTCGGCCAGAGCTCGCCCTACGGCCGTCCGTCGAACGGCACCTTCACGATCACCGTGAAGAACCTCGAGCTGCGGCTCCCCGTGCTCGAGGCGCCCGACGGCGGCGTGATCCAGGTCCCGAGGCCGCACATGCTGCCGCCGCCAGATGCCGAGGCGCCGGACTGCTCGCCGGTGCCGGTCGCCGGCTGTCGCGACGGCGGAGGGCGGCTACAGATCCGCACCGGCGCCGGCCACCAGAAGCTCGTCTCGAAGTGGAACCGGGGGCCCGGGGCGACGAGCGCGGACTTCGGCGACCCACTCAACGCGACCGACTACACGCTCTGCGTGTACAACGGCAACTCGCTGCTCCTGGCGCACGCCGGCGTGCCGCACGGCGGGACCTGCGTCTTCGCGCCGTGCTGGACGTCGGGACGGAGCTCCTTCCGCTACACCGATCCGCAGCTCACGCCCGACGGCGTCCAGCGCCTGCTCCTCAAGGCGGGCGCCGCCGGCAAGGCGAAGACCTCCCTGCGCGGCAAGGGACCGAACCTCCACCTCCCGACGCTGCCGGTCAACTTCTACCCGGTGACCGCCCAGCTCGTGAACCGCAACGGCACCTGCTGGTCGACGACCTTCACCAACCCGACGCTCGATTCGACGCAAGGCTTCTCGGCCCGGCGATGAGCGTCTCCGGAACCTCCTTCACGCGCATGGTGGACGCGACCGGCGAGGACTACGCGGTGATCGCCCGCCATGCGCTCGGGTTCCAGGAGGGTCTCGCGGACCGCGTCCTCCGCCATCTCCAGCTGCTCGCCGCCGACACGGGCGGCTACGCGGTCGACCGTCTCACGCACTCGCTCCAGACGGCCACCCGTGCCGAGCGCGACGGACGCGACGAGGAGTACGTCGTCTGCGCGCTGCTCCACGACATCGGCGACACGCTCGCCAGTCTCAACCACTCGGAACTCGCGGCCGTGATCCTCGAGCCGTTCGTGTCCGAGGAGAACCACTGGATCGTGAAGCATCACGGGATCTTCCAGGGCTACTATTTCTTCCATCATCTCGGGCTCGACCGGAATCTCCGCGACGGCTATCGCGACCATCCCCACTGGCAGGCCTGCGCGCACTTCTGCGGGGCATACGACCAGAACAGCTTCGATCCCGGCTACGACACGAAACCGCTCGAATTCTTCGAGCCGATGGTGCGGCGCGTTTTCGCCGCGCCGAAGCGCTCGATCTACCTGCCGAGCGGGGGATGAGGTCCCGGCCTCAGGGCCGGACGATCGGGATCGACTCCATCGTGATCGGCCCCTCGAGCTCGCCCGGCGCGAACGCCTGCCGCCGGTAACCGAACGCCTCGTAGAGCCCGAGCTGATCGCGGAGGTGCGGCGGTTCGTGGCCGATGTCCGCGATCGTGAACGTTCCCGATTCGCCCGGCGGCACGATGATCTCGCCTCGGATCGGCGGCCCGAGGTCGACCACGAGGTTGAAGGAGCCGCGATTCTCACGCTCCATCTCGGTCGGCCCGAAGACCGGTCCGATCGCGCCCAGATCGCGATACGTCTCGCGGAGGGCCGGCAGCTGCCACCGTGACTGGTCGGTGGTGCCGAACTGCGCGGCGAGCGCAGCGAGAGCGGTCCCGAGCGCATTGGCGAGGACCTCGGCGCGGGTGTGCTGGGTGCCCGTCGTGACGTCGACGAAGTAGTCGCGCGACACGGGGAGGATGCCGGTCGTTGCCGGCGCACCCCTGACGGGTCCGGCGGCGACCAGGGCGCGGAGAAAGAGCGCGTCCGGCGTGCCGAACGACCCGTGGTCGTCCTCCTGGTCGCCGGCGAGCACGGCGGGGAAGTACATGGTGCGGAGCGCGCTACCGAGCTCGTCGCCGAAGACGGCGGACTGCGCGGCGGCGCGAAACGCGGTGTAGATCGCCGCGCCGGGATCGGGGACGACGCCGTGGCCGTCCGGTACCGCGGCGAGCGACGCGCCCGCGTCGAGCCAGGCGCGCACCCGTCCGACCGCCTCGCGGAGCGGCGCGTTCGCCGGCAGGGCCGGCAGACCGTTCACGGCGTCCTCGAGGAAGGGGACGATGCGCACGGCGAAAACGTCGGAGACCGCCGCGTGACGCATGACCGCCTTCACGTCGTCGGGCGCGAGCTTCGTGCCTGCCGCGTGCGCGGCGTCGAGCGCGTCGCTGAGGCCCTGCACGCGATCGGCGACGCCCCAGAGCTCGCGCTGCTCGCCCGCCGACCAGCCCGCCACCGGCTTGTTGTTCCAGTTCGCGATGAACCCGCGGCGCGGGTTCACGACCGCAGGCAGCCTCCGGGGTGGGTCGATGCCGCGCCACTCCATCTTCCCGCTGCCGTCGAGCGGGAGACGGGGATCGGTGCGCGGCGGCCGGCGGGGCAGGACGCCCCGGTGGAAGTAGGCGATGTTGCCGGCGTCGTCGGCGTAATGGAGGTTGAACGACATCGCCATGCGATCGGCGAGCCGTCGGAACCCGGCGAGACTCCGCACGCGACCGAGGCTCAGGACCGCATCCGCGGACGAGAGCTCCTGGCCGCGGAAGGCCGCGCGGCGGCTGAAGGCGAGCCCCCCCTCGCGGTCGACGAAGAACACCGGTCCGTGGACGGTGCGCAGCACATCGAGGGTCACGTCGGGCCGTCCCGCGACCTTGAAGGTCTCCGTCCGCTGCTCGAAGGCGAGCGAGCGGTTGCGGAACCGGTAGCGGCCGGGATCGGCCGGATCGAGCGTCTCGACATAGGTGTCGACCGTGTCGTCGATGCCCGAGGTGAGGGTCATCGCGAAGCCGCGACCGCGCCCGATGAGGACGCCCGGACCCGCAGGGGCGATCACGCCCTCGGCCTCGTAGTCGCCGTCGTGAGTGCCGACTTCCCAGAAGAAGCTCGGCGCGTTCAGGCCGGTCTGCGGCCCGCCGAGAAGGATCGGGTGGCCGGTGGCGGAGAAATCCGGGGCGATGACGATGGCGTTGCTCGCGTGACGGTGCAACCCGATCGGAAAGGGCGGGCGTCCGCCGAGCCCGCCCATCAGCCCCTGCTCCTGCCGCAGCGAGGCCGCCGCGCGGCGGATGGCGGCAGCGTGGTTCCGGACGAGATCGAGCTGCGGCCTCGCGAAGCGCTCGACGCGGTCGCGGTTCGCGTGGAGCGGTGCGGCGTCCCCCCGAGCGATCGTGGTCGGTGCCGCCGGCTCGTCGATCCAGAAGAGGTCGTCGAAGATGCCGCGGGCGTCGGTCTCGGGGAAGCGAGCGAGCAGGTCGAGCAGCAGATCGGCGTTCAGCACCTCCTGCCCGCCGTTCGCGCCCTCGACGACGAGCTCGAGGACGGCCACGGCGACGGAGTCGTCGGTCGTCCACGGCGCCGGAGGCTTGCCGGCGAACTCGAACGGCAGGCGGGCCGGGTCCGCCGTCACCGCGGCGATGAAGGCGTTGACGCCGTCGCGATACGCCTCGAGCGCACCGCGGTCCCGGCCGGGAAGCCGGGCGAAGAAGTGGGCCCGCTCCTCGGCCGTGTAGCCGTCACGCCGCACGACCTCGTCCATCAGGAGGAAGTCCGGCCCGAGGTTCTCGGCGAGGCGCCCGGTGGCGGCGCGCCGCAGGATGTCCATCTCGAAGAGCCGGTCCTCCGCCTGGGCATAGCCGTTGCCGTAGGAAGCGCGCTCGGTGGCGCCGGGGCCCGCGGTGAAGAGGTGGGGGACGCCCCAGCGGTCGCGCAGGATCGTCACCGCCTCGGGCGCCTGGGCACGGACGACGCTCGCCACGAGGACGAACAGGACCGCCGGGCCCAACACACGCATGCAAGGGCTCCTCTAGCGCGCGCGTCGGTCGGGACGCCAGCGCACCGCGACCCGGTCAGAGTCCCTGCCCGCTCCGGGGAGTGCTAGTCGACCGCCTGGGGGTCGCTTCGCATGACGATCCCCTCGTACACGCCGAGCTCGCGCGAGTCTTCCTGCTCGATGCGGACGAGGAGCGCCACGACGTCCGGCTCGTCCGGATCCCAGCGCGCGATCTGCTCGACCATCCGCCGGCGCTTCGCCTGCGCCTCGTGGTGCGCCGCGACCACGCGCTGCCACTGATTCGCGCCGCCGAGGGGCACCGACGCGACGGCCGGGACCTGTCCACCGAGGCTCGCGACGTGGTTCTTGAGCCAGCCCGCGTGGCGATCCTCGATGTCGGCAAGGCGGCGGAGCGCGGTCGCGGTCTGCGGATACCGGGCCCGGTCGGCCTGCGCCCGGAGGTGGGCCGCCTGCGCCGCCTCGGCACGGTAGTCCTCGACCAGGTCGGCGAGTACGTCGCGCGTCTCGTCGGTCCCGAACAGACGTGCGAGCCACCCCATGCGCGGCAGGCTCGTAACCAGGGCCTCCCGACAAGTCAAGCGAAGGCAGAGGCGCGATGCACGGTTCCCTTTGCCGGCGTTTTCCGTTAGAGAATCCCGCATGGCACGCATCACCGTGGAAGACTGTCTCGAGCGGGTGCCGAACCGGTTCGAGCTCGTGCTGCTCGGCGCCCGGCGGGCGAAGCAGCTCCTCAAGGGGGCTCGCCCGCTGGTCGAGTCGGACAACAAGGAGATCGTGACCGCGCTGCGCGAGATCGGCGCCGACAAGGTTCGCCTCCAGTACGCGAGCTGATGGGCGGTCCCGGCCGCGACCGATGGCGAAGGAGAAGGATCTCTACGCGATCCTCGGCGTGAGCCGGGGTGCGACCGCGGAGGAGATCAAGAAGGCCTACCGGAAGCTCGCGCGCAAGCATCACCCCGACCTGAACCCGGGGAACAAGCAGGCCGAGGAGCGCTTCAAGGAGGTCTCGGTCGCGCACGACGTCCTCACCGACGCGAGCAAGCGCAAGCTGTACGACGAGTTCGGGACGGAGGGGCTCCAGCCGGGCTTCGACGCCGAGCGGGCCCGGGAGTACAAGCGCTGGTCGGAGAGCGGCCACGGCTTCTCGTTCCGGCCCGGCGAGAACCCCTTCGCGGGCTTCGACATGGGTGGCGGAGCGCGCGCTCGCCGCCGTCGCGAGGCGGACGAGGAACGGAGCTTCGCCGACTTCATCAACCAGATGTTCGGCGGCGCGGGCGCGAGCGAGCCGGCCGCCCCGGCGCGCGGCGAGGATCTCGAGCACACGGTCGAGGTCGATTTCATGGATGCGCTCCGCGGAACGCGGCTGCCGGTGAGCGTCCGCCGACCGGTGCCGTGCCCGCAGTGCAACGGCTCGGGCCGGCAGGGGATGCGGGCCTGCACGCGCTGCGGAGGCACCGGGTCGATCGAGCAGCGCGAGAAGCTGACGGTCAAGATCCCGCCCGGGGTCGCCGACGGCTCGCGCGTGCGGGTGCGGGGCAAGGGCGGGGCGGGGCGCGGCGGCGGCGCCGGCGATCTCTACTTCGTCGTGAGGGTGCGCCCTCATCCGCTCGTGAAGCGCGACGGGAAGGACCTGACGATCGAGGTGCCGGTCACGGTCGGCGAGGCGATCCACGGGGCGACGATCGACGTGCCGACGCCGAGTGGCGCCGTGCGCCTGAAGGTCCCGAAGGGCAGCCAGAGCGGCCAGCGTCTTCGCCTCGCCGGGCGGGGCGTGCGCGACCCGAAGGGGGGCACCTCCGGCGACCTCTACGTCCGTCTCATGGTGCAGGTGCCGACCAATGGGACGGCCGACCGCCTGGAGGAGGCGGTCGAGACGATCGAAGGGGCGTACTCCGGGAACCCGCGAGCGCACCTCGCGTTCTAGCAGCCTGGTCCGAGCGTCATGCGGCGCGACGCCGACAGCGAGTCCGAGGAGATCGTTCCCGAGCCGGATGCGGCCGGGGTGGTGGCCCCGGACGACGGCAGGCCTCCGGCCGAGGCGGCGCCCGCCCCCGAGCCGCGTGATTCCGCCGGGCTCGTCCCGGCGGACGCGCTGCAGCGCTACCTCGCCGAGATCCGGCGCATCCCCGTCCTCTCGCGCGAGGAGGAGCACGAGCTCGCCGTGCGCTGGCACGAGCATGGCGACCGGCCGGCCGCATGGCAGCTCGTCACGGCGAACCTCCGCCTCGTCGTCATGATCGCCCGCGAGTACCAGCGCGCCTTCCACAACCTGCTCGACCTGGTGCAGGAGGGAAACGTCGGACTGCTCGAGGCGATCAAGAACTTCGACCCGTACCGCGGCATCCGTTTCCCGTCGTACGCGGTCTGGTGGGTGCGCGCCTACATCATCCGCTACATCATGAACAACTGGCGGCTGGTGAAGGTCGGGACGACGCAGGCGCAGCGCAAGCTCTTCTTCAACCTTTCCAAGGAACGCGAGCGCCTCGAGCGCGAAGGCTTCTCGCCGACCCCGAAGCTCATCGCCCAGCGCCTCGACGTGCGCGAGCGGGAAGTGGTCGAGATGGAGCAGCGGCTCGCGGCGCGCGACGTGTCGGTCGACACGCCGATCGCGGAGGGCGAGGAGGCAACACTCCTTGATTTTCTACCCGGCCGCGAGCAGACTGCCGACGTCGTCGCGGACGAGGAGTACCATCGACTCATCCGCGAAAC
>JACXTT010008714.1_pt1 | contig 14010 bp, 11 predicted proteins | sample 9270951 | NCBI WGS metagenome assembly JACXTT01 (sample SAMN15532306, study PRJNA645909) | rock metagenome | isolation source: weathered quartz diorite | place: Puerto Rico | collected 2017-06-21 | reverse complement strand
TACCCGAACCGTCCAACCCAAACGATGGTTAAGGTCTTTTGGTAAACTTGCACTGACAGAAAAACCTAAGGACATCCACGCGCCATATTAGATAAATACGCTGCGTTTGTATTCTCCGCGCCGTGTCGCGTGGGCTCTGTTTAACAGGAACCTCCGTAATCTTGAACCCGCGCTGATGAGCTAGTAGAGGGAAGAAGCGATGTAGATCGCCGTACAGTTGCACCTCCTCCGCGACCCTTCGCTTCATGATGCGAAACCCGCAACTGATGTCGTGATAAATGGGTCCCGTCAACATCCGGACGAGCCAGTGAAAAACTTTAGACTGCACTCTGTTGAAGAAAGCGTCGACGCGTGGATAACGCCATCCGATCACAAGGTCTTGATCGGCCTCGACCAGTTTCTGGATCAGGCCATGAATCTCGTGCGGCTCAACCTGAAAGTAGGAGGTGAGCGTAAGAATCGCGGCTCCTCGCGCTTTCTCAAACCCCACTGACAGCGCCGTGGCTTCCCCGAACCACCGACTCAACGTGATGACCAAGATCGCTGGATACTCTTTCTTCAATGCTTTTAGGGCTAGCAGTGCCTCACGATCGGGCCGATCAAGCACAAAAATAATTTCGTATGCTTGCCCGCTTGCCGCCAGTTCCTGAACGTATTGGCGATAGAGTTCGCGCAGGTCGTCGTGGCGCTCGGAGATCGGAATCACAACTGACAGGTCAATCGGTTTTTCAGCGCCGGTTCCCTTCTGCACCGGACCTTCTTCGCTCGCTGTCAGCATTGGCGATTCCATATGAAACCTAGGCGCCGTTCAGAGTCTGATGAAGAGCTTTCTTTGGAAAAACAAGTCCTGGATCTGATGGACGGCCGTATCCCGAAGGGTATCGAATAGGGAAGTAGCGCATTCGTCCGGTTGAGAAGTCCGCTTCCCGAAGACACCGTGGAAGACCCAAACTGAATGAATGGCGCGACGTGCGCCCAGTCATGCTATGGCGAGGACACGACGAAGCCCCCGAAAAAGCTCCCTCATCTTCCGCATCAAGCGGCACTACCGAAGATGCAGAACTTCTATAGACTCGATCTCATGGACACTACCCACATCCACTCGATTCTATCCTAAGGCGGAGGAATACAAAAGAATGCTAGCCGCGACCGGGTCGAGGCTATCGGCGCGAACCCTGCGGCCCGCCTTGTGTGCGACGACGCCCTTACGCCCGATCGCAATCGCACGCGATTGCTATTGACGGAGATGCAGTTCAGCTTACGCAAGTCCGCCAGGCCCCCCATCGTGAGACCCGAGCGGTGGCGAGGCCAACCCGAAACCCCTTCCCCGTCTGCTGCGCCTAGGCGGCAGGGGCGCGGCGACGAGCCCATGTAGCAGGGCGAGCGTAAGCAATCTCCGAGTCATCGAGCGCTCTCGAGTTTCGTCAGAGCGGCTTGAAGCGGCGATTTCACATCGAGAACCGGGGTCTGCGTGGCGCCGTTGGCAGCTGCTTGGTGGCTCTGAAGCTTTGCAGTTCTGCTGTCGGTACCTCGTCATTCGGACTTGGCGCCGCCCAGGAACTCGGCTATCATCGCCTGCCATGCGGTTCCGCCTGGTCACGTTGCTAGTGATGATCCACGTCGCCCTGGACTTCGCCGACCCGATGATGCCAGGGGCGGTCTTCGTGCTCGACGGATCGCTTGAGACCGACGCGGGGTATTGCGCGCAGCGCGCCAAGGACCCAGCGCCGGCAATCACGCCGCTCCCACGCCCTCTCTTGCCCGTCGTGCCCGAGCGGAAACCCACCCTTCCGACCTGGCGGATTACCTCCGCCTCTCCGCCTGCGGCATGCCTCTTCTGCGCAGTGGCCCTGCCGCGTAGCACCCCGACGTCGTCGCCCGACGACGACTGACCGCGCGCCGGTCTTCTGACGTTCCCCTGGCCGTGGCCGGAGTGCGTCTCCGGTCAGGGTCGAAGAGGGAACGGAGATGGCAGAGGCGGCTCCGTCGTCGGGGATCGTTGTTGCCCCCATGCGGGAGCCACTATTGGGCCCTCACAAAAGGTCTGAAAGGACCAACGCCACATGAAAATTCGCATGGCGCACTACGAATTCCCAAACGGATACCTCGTCAGAGTCCCATGCCGTGCACCCGCCAGAACCCCGTTCGGGCCATGAGAGTCCTCGTACTGGCTCCCCACCCTTACTTCCAGGTCCGCGGCACTCCCATCGATCTCGATCTCGTTCTCCGCGCTCTCAGCGCTCGTTCCGACGTCGAGGTGGATGTCGTCGTCTTCAACGAGGGCGAGGACCGACATTATCGGAACGTCCGCCTTCACAGGATTCCTGACCTGCCGTTCCTGCGGGGCGTCCGTCCTGGCTTTAGCCTGCGGAAGCTGGCCTGTGACGCCTTCCTGTTCGCGAGGGCCTGGTCGTTCATGCGCCGCCAGCGCTATGACGTGGTCCATGCGGGCGAGGAAGCCGTCTTCATGGCGATGATTTTCAAGTGGCTCTACGGAGTCCCCTATCTCTATGATCTCGATTCCTCGCTCGCGCAACAGATGGTGGAGAAGCTGCCATTGCTGCGTCCGCTCAGGCGGCTGTTCAACTGGATGGAGTCGCACGCCATCCGCGGCGCGCTGGTCGCCTTACCGGTCTGCAATGCGCTTGCCGATCTTTCTCGGCGACGAGGCGCAAAACGGGTGATGACATTGCACGATATCTCGCAACTCGCCGATCCCCACGCGCCGCAGACGGGGCGCATGCGACAGGAGCTTGGAGCTAAGGGCATCTTAATGCTCTACGCCGGCAATTTGGAGGCCTACCAAGGAGTGGACCTTCTGCTCGAGAGCTTCGCAATCGCGTTGCGCACCACTGACGGCGTCGATCTTGGGATCATCGGGGGCATGCCCAAGGAAATCGTCTCGTACAAGGAGAAGGCCAAGAGGCTCGGTATCGAGAAGAACACGCACTTCCTGGGCCCGCGACCGCTGGAAGAGCTGGATAAGAACCTCGCGGAGGCTGACATTCTCGTGGCGCCGCGCATCAGGGGGATCAATACGCCAATGAAGGTATTTCCATACCTTCATTCCGGACGAGCGGTCCTTGCGACCGATCTACCGACGCATTCTCAAATCCTGACCCCTGACGTGGCAATGCTGGCGGCGCCAACCCCGGACGGATTCGCGGAGGCCATCGTCCGGTTAACGCAGGACGCTGACTTGCGCCGGAGTCTTGGAGAGCGTGGGCGAGCATTCGTCGAGGCGAATCACACCTTTCGAGCACATACCACGAGACTTAACGAGACCTACGATCTCCTCAAGTCCCTCATCGTCTCTCTTTTGGCAACAGCGACGCACATCACTTGCGACGCCACGGAAGCCGGCGTGCTGGATTTTCTCGCTGTGGTGTAAGTCCCGTCCGACCCAAAATCTTGGCGGTTGTGGCGTCATTGATGCAGCCGTCGGCTTGGCCGCAATCGATACCGGATCTGCTGCCAGACGGCGAGCACCAAGCTATGTCGCTTTCCCACGAGCTCGACGCGATCGTTGCGCCTCAGACTCGCGCGGACCGTCGCTAAGGGCCGCGCCGCGTCGAGCGGGCCCGACACGCGGAACCCGTAGGACGCCAACCCGGCCTCGGCCCCCGGCAGCGGCAGGATGTCGCTGCCGGCGATGACCCGGGCACCCGTCACGAGGCTCGCCGGCGACCGCCAGGGCCAGCAGCGCGCTGCGATGTCGCCAACGAAAAAGAGCGGGTGCGAACGCAGCTTGGGGCTGCTCGCCAGACGGGCGACCTCACGGCGCCGCCTGCCTGTCCACTTCCCGAAGCCCCATGGGAGCACGACGACGACATCCTCCTCGAGCAGACGCTCGATGAGCGCCTGCGCTGACGCGCTTCGGTCCTCAAGGTGAGTCAGCGGCGAAGCTAGCGGCAAGCCCAGGGCCAGAACCTCGAGCCCATCTCGCGAAACGTACTGGCGACCCGCCACCATGAAGAGCAGGGGCTTCGGCGCCTCCGCCACAGAAACGGCCAGGCTGCAATCTTCCGTCGTGGGGCTCACTCGAAACCCCTGCAAGTCAAGGTCGGAGATTCCGGGGAGCGAGGCGCGCGGCCTCGCCTCAGGGGCGCCCGGCGATCGGTCGCGCAGCGCAGCGAAGTAGTGGCAGCCGGTACTTTCCGTCAGAAAGAGGACCAAGGGGCAGCCATGATGTTGGGCCGCGGCCACCCCTGCCTCGAACCACCGCCGCAAGTCGAAGTCAGGATAGATGTGGGCGTGACCGTCTGCCACGAATCCTGACGAAGGCTTCATCGAGAAAAGCTCTTTCAGCGCTTTGGCGTCTGCGCGGGCATAGGCTCGGATGGACAATTGAGCACAGCCCGAGATACCATCTGTGTTGCTTGGCTGAATTTCAATCCATTATTTACTGCAGTACTCGCCAGCAGCAGTCCGGCCAGAACCAACCACACCCAACGAGGGCTCGCCAAGGCGCCAAAGCCTCCAACGATCACCAATAAGGGCACCCAATGCAATGCGTAGAGAAACGTTTCATCTCCGTATAGGAGATGTAGCGCGAGTTGCCCAAGCAGCATCAGACTCAGAGCGATGCGTAGTCTCTGGTGCCCCTCAACAGTAATCAGTCCCCAGAAACCCGTACCCAAGAACACCGTCCACAATACGACCGCAACAGCACTCCACACGCTCCCGGAGCCTGCCTTTGATGCTTGAACCGACATTATCGTTACTGTTCGCGGTGGCCGCCGGCCCAAAGCGACGACGTTCCCTTGAATCTCAGGCATTACCATGGCGTGAAACAGGAATACCTTAGCAACCTGCCATGGTCCACCTGCTGCCGGAGTGTCTATGTGCCTTGTTATTTCCTTCGGCTCCGGCGTCAGAAATAACTTGGTCTCGGGAAACCACATCTTCTCTACGCACCACAACACCATCACCAGGCAAAATGCGTTACTGGTGATCTGGAATGCGTCCTTCAATGAATTCTTCATTGCGGCGGCGATAATCCCTGCCATCCAATTCGTCACGGTAGTACCCAATGACATCGCGCTCGCAACGACATACCAGCCCGGCGCGACCCTCTGACCCTCACCCATCGCCACCAGACCTAGCGCGAAGAGAATGCTCAGCGATCCGAAAGCCCACGTCTCCGGCACCACAAACCAGAACACTGACGCGGCGCTGCTCATGGCAAGCAGAGTCAACAGCCCCGCATCCAATCGCCGACAGCCCACGACTCTCAACACACAGTAGATGCCGCTGCTCCATAAGGCAGCCGCACCAGCCATGAGCATGTGTGCCGCCGTCAGGGGCTCGATGCGCAACCCTAGCTTGAGCGCGTAGACGACGGGAGTGGTCATGAGCGAAAACAACGGATGAAACTCGCTCCGATGGGAAGTCCAACGATTGACCATCCCGCTATAGACCGCCACCGAGTCCCCGTTAAGCCACGCGTCGAAGTAGCACTCGTCCACAATAACGGAAGGCACGAAATGCGCCGCCCAGAATGACGCACAAGCGGCCGATACCCCGACCGCCACCGCCGCCGTTATGTCCCGCCAGTAAACCAATAGCTGGGTGCGCGTAGTCCACAACATGTCAACCCCTAGCCATGCGTATCAAGGGCCTTCCAGAACTCGATGCCAATCGACTGCGGCGAATCTGGGCGGGGTCATGTCGGCTCCGCCGCGAGCGCGGGATCGACCAGCTCCTTGCGAGGAGGTCGCCTCGAGGACGACCAAGCAGGCCGAGGTTTTGTAACGAACTGTGTCGCGCCTGGTTGCCTGGATGATCCCAGCATCGCGGTAGGATCGCGTTCTCAGCATGATCACCGCTATCCGCGCTAGCTGTTACAGCGGGCGCGCCGATGAGCCACTCAGCGTTCTAGCGGGCATTGAACTGGGCGAGCGCCTGGACCAACGGCGACTCATCAGTGCGGTGGGGCTCTCTTAAAGACCTTCATGGCCATAACGACTGGCCATGATGAAGCCGATCAGGATCTCCAATCAATAACCCGGCCGACTGGAGACGGGATGGTTCCTTCCTAAGGAACTCTCGGAGTCCAATCGACGGGCCCAGTACTAACGGGCGTCAGGGAGAGCTGAATCTATCGTCCGGCGAATGCATTGAACAGGTTTCAAAACTGCATCCCTCGAACCTTGCTCTCCGCGAAGCAGTCAATCGGTAGAGTCTCGGACCAATGGCTGAGGCCAACGGAACATAGAATGCTACTAGCAGAGGCCAGAGTGGGGGCAAGTACCATAGGGCAGCTCGGAATGCGAAAAAGCCCTTCCGCACCGACCCGTCAGGAAGAAAGACATGCATCTCACGTTGGCAGTCCTCAAGAGAAATTCCAGGATGGCTTTCCCTCCAGCTGGCCGATCTCGTGCCCAGGTCGGCAAAGGTAAGAAGGCCAAACCAATTAAAGTAAGCCAGCGCGGTTACCGAGCGGATGCACACGGGGCAATGGCCATCAAATAGGATCTCGGATTTTTTTTGCGACGTCAGGAGGTGAGACACAGTTTTGAATATCCGCACCCACGGAACGAAGACCGTATAGATGACCATGAACGCAAAAAAGGGAGCTCTCATGGCCACATAGATTCCCGCGTGCAAGGCCACTCCCATGGGGATATAAAGTCCGACCAACCTGGGGGAGATGAGGACCAAAAAGAAAGTCCCTTCAAATAGGATGGTGACCCACGACAATGCCAAGACCAATGTGTGGTGCTGGCCCAACCAGACGCCCACGTCGCTGCCCCATCGCAGCCCATCCTCCAAGAGATAGTATTGGAGGGTGTAGCCGTTCATCCAATCGGATCCAGCGACGCGGAGCTTGCTAGCGGCGGCGGACAGATAGACCAAGGCGTACATCCACCCTATTAACAGAAGGGGCCACCTCGCAAAACTACTGACTTCATCCAGGATGCTAGAAACATCAAATCTCCTTTTCCTGACGTTCAGCCGTAGGCGAAACCGCAAATCATCGATGGACAGGACCCGACCAGCTGGACTCAAGGCAAGGATTGAAAGCGTGATCATCATCAAGGCTTCCGGATGGTGAAAGTCGCCGAAGGAATAGAAATACGCTTGCATGAAGATATTGCCCGCCGCAAAAACGAAGAGAGCTAAATTGGTTCGGAGTCCGATCAAGGCTAGCACGCCTGCTGCTACTGTGATCCAATGCGTGACGAAGATCGTTTCGAAGGAAGGACGATAGCTCCACCCGAAGGGCCAGAGCAGAGGACGCAAAACCGGTAGCGGACGATAGAGACTGTCAGGTAACGCAGCAAGCTGAACGAAGCGGTTGGAATTGTACCCAGTGAAAACTAGTAGAAAAAGCTGGGACGCTACGACAACGATACGGCAGATCGCTAGATTGACAAGTGGGGCCGGACGGAACCAATATGCGTTCCAGCGTCTCAGCAGTGCCATCACCTTTCGCCGTTGATCGTGGTGAATCGGATATTCTTCAAGACTTGGCGTGGGCCCGGATTCACAGCTTCCCGCGACAAGATCAACGGGTGATTCTCCAAACGCAAGCCGAGGAGTCGCTTGTTGTGCCTGCTTTGGTACAACTCGACGTAGGTTTTGATCAGGCTGCTGTTCTCGTGAAGGAGCGCCGCTACCACACTTCGCTGTTGTGATTGTCCGTAGAACTGCCAGAAATGTAGGCCGAGGTCCTCGGGAAAGATGGGCACTTCAGCCGAGTCTTCCAAAGTCCCAAAGACGAAGTACCGGTCGAGCGCATCGCCGTCGTGGTGCGGAATGGAGTACATGGGGTAATCTAAGAAGGGCCAGAGCAGCGGTGGAAAAACCAAGTAAATATTCGAGAACAGGCGCGCAACGAATGCAGTTCTGTGCCCCGCGGGACCGTCAAGAAGCATGGGGACGAAACCTGCAACTGCCTGAAGAACAAGAAACGTTGCAATGACGAAGGAAATTAACGGAACGCTCAGTTTTTTGAAAGCGTTTCTTGCCCAAGGGGCGATCGTCAGCGGACGGCTTCCTTGCTGAATCACGAGTTGCCCCACTTGGTTGCCCGCACAATTGTCACCGGCGAGGCCCTTCGAACCGTTATCAACTCGTTGCTAAAACCCGAAATCCCGCGGCTCTCGTATTGAGCGCCCATTCCGACAGCGGGTGGAGGTTGCCCATCAATCTACAAACCGAATCCGCTCGCCGACAGTACATTCTTGATAGACCCAAACGGAAACTCCGACAGCAGCGAACGGAGCTTCTCCTCTACCACTCCCAAATTGTAATAGTGGAGGATTCTTTCTTTGAATGGCAATTTCACGACGGGTTTCATAGCGTCGAACTCGGGAGGATGCAGATAAACCATAGCCGGGTGTCCGGCACGATTGATCCTTCTCAAACCCAGACGTACAGCCCAGGATGGCAGTGCCCGTAGGTAGAAGCCCCCTGCAACCGGTATTCTCACTCCGCCTATTGTCACCGTCGAGGGGGGAAATTCCACGAGCTCGCCGCCATTGTTGCCTTTCACAAGGTAGGGGTAGACCGGAGCATCCGGAATTCCGTACAAATACGTCTTAATCGGATAGATGCTCGAGTCGTATTTTATTCCCTCCTCCATCAAGACATCGAGGGCCCAGTACGATTCCTTTGTTATGGTCCAATAGGGTGCCCGGTATCCGCGGACCTTTTCCTGGATGATGTCTTCGATGACGCCGACGGACCTCCGTACGTCCTCTCGAAACTCTCGCGGCGTTTGACGATAGACGAGTCGATGGGCGTATCCGTGGGTGGCGATCTCGTGGCCCGAGGACTGGATGCTTCTGACCAACGAAGGATGCTTGGCAGCTACGTCGCCAAGGACGAAGAAGGTACCTCGAAGGTCGACCAGCCTAAACATCTCGAGTAACTTATAGGTCCCCTCGTAGAGCCGTGTCTCGTATTTCCCCCAATCATGGGTGGGAATCGACTCGATGCTGTGGTACCAGTCCTCGAGATCGACGGTCATCGCATTTAGCATAGGCCGAAGACTTCCTTTGAAGCCTTACTCCTGTCGGCGAGGACAGACCGGAACATCCGACATTTCATCTGGTACGAGCAGCCTGCGATATCGCACTCTCTTTTTTCACTTCGGGACTCGGTACGTCACGAAGAGCTCTTCGTAATCTCAATAGATTTCTCACCGTGCTCGGCACCCGTTTCAGCAGCTTGATGGACGGCGCTCGTTTCTCTTCTATTTCCAACGGCATCTCACAGATATAGATCCCGGCACGCTCCATTCTCAACACCAATTCCGTGGCAAAAATATCCTTGTCGGTCTGGCACCGCCTGACGATCTCCTGGCCCAGGTTGGTCTTGAACGCCTTGATCCCATGAGTGTCGGTCCCCTGGAAACCGAACACAAGTCTCAGAAAGGTATTGAAAGCGTAGGTAATGACGCGGCGCAACTTTGGCCTCCGGTCACGCGATCCGGGTGCACGCTTCGACCCGATCACCGCGTCATACTTCGTCAACAATGCTTCCGAGATGCGCACAAATGCCGCATCCCAGTAGTCGATCTCAAAGCAGACGATGTTCTCACCGCGCGCCTCGAGAATGCCCAGGGCGAGGGCTTTTCCATAATTGGGTGTCGGGCAGTGAATCAGCCGAACTCGGGGATCGATGGTGGCCAGATGACTCGCGATCTCAGCCGTCTGATCGCGGCTCCCATTTTCACACAGGACGATCTCGTAGGAGGCCTTCAGGCTGTCCAACTCGCGCAGCATCTCTCGCACCGCGTGTTCTAGGATCGCCTCTTCGTTATAAATGGGAATGAGGATCGAGAACACGGGCGTCTTCGCTTCCGCAGCGCGGACTTCGATCTGCTTGTCTTCCGCAACTATATCCCCGGCCGTCCGGCGTCCATAGGCAATGGCATCCTCCATGCCGGAGTATTCCCACGCCCCGTATCGGCCGATTGTCAGTACTTGATTCGCTCGAAGGAAGTCCCGGATGAGGGCGACATTGCGTTTGTGCTTGCGATCGTAAATGACATAGGCGCAGGGAATGTCAATGCACTTTTCGCTCACAATTCGATCGGACTCTTTCACCAAACCAGTTTTCCTAATGTCGCGCTTCACCTGCTCCAACACGCTCGGCTTGTCAATGGGCCTCTCATCTGAATACGACACCTCGATGTAGAGCGAGCTGGTCCCGGCCGGAGACATGAACGGGGATAAGTTACTGGTGCATCCCACGCGATAGAACACGTACTCGGGCTCCGGAATGTAGATCCAGTGTTTGTCGGTGACAACTCGATCGATACCCAGGTTGACGTTGAAGACGGAGTTGTGGCGGAGGTCCTGCGCGGCATCGCGGATCTCAAGGGGCACTGATTTGATGAGCTTCACGAACTGCCGGAGCGGGACCGACGTGACCAGCGTGTGGTAGGGAACCTTCTCCCCGCTTTGGAGGGTTAGGACCTTACCTCGCAGATCAACCTCGCGCACTTCTCTGTTCACTTCGATGTGCGCAGAGGGCAGGCCAGCGGCGAAGGCTCTGGGAAGAGCTTCAATACCACCCCGCAAAGGATAGTAGAAGCTTGCGTTGTAGCCCATCGGTTTGGCCTCGTCCGACAGCGCCCCGTCGAGGATGTCGGACAAGCTGGTCTGTGGAACAAATCGCCCCATCCAGTCACTCGTCATTTCCCGCGGGTGGACGCTCCAGAGCTTTTCGTTGTACGAAATCATGAAATGCTTGCCGATTCCCCGCCCAAAATGCGTGTAAATCCAATCCTCGAAGGACTCTTCTGCGGGCTCCCGCGGTTGCGTTCGCGCCGCCAGTGCCGGGTCACCCTCGCCAGCCCGAATGAACTGTGCCTCGATAAATCCCTGGATGCACTCCTTGATTACCTCCTTGGGCAGCCCGTACGTGTTGGTCTGGAATGGATATCTGGTGTATACGCCCTTGGAGAAGATCCAGGAGTTCCGCTGGACCAAATGGACGTTCTCTCCGAGAAGCTGGAGGACGAGCTCTCTGTTCGCCTCGTCCTTGAAGTGGAGGACGTGGCCCGTGTAGTCGAACGTGAAGCCTTCTACGGACTCCGACCGGGTCAATCCGCCGATCCTCGAATCTTTCTCGAGGAGCTGGTAATCGCGCCAGCCCGCCCTCTGCAAGTGCAGCGCGGTGCTTAACCCCGCGAGCCCTCCTCCCAAGATGACGACCTTCTTCATGGTTTGGCTCCTTCGTGCTAGACGCGGACTAGCCTGGATTTCGAATGAAGCTAGCTGCTTGAGCGAACCGGGGTCAAAACTATCGTCCACGGACGGCCTGTAGTCACTTTCTTGCTTCAAATACACCGAGGGTCGTGCGGAAGGTCTGCTGGGACCGCGGCTACGCCCTCATTTCGGTCAGACTCACCTGATCCTTGAGAAAATACACCATTCCGATCAGCGTGATTGGAACGATCAACACCGCGTGCAGCACCAATGCGTAGCTCAGCGCGACGCTCTTTTCGATGGCCACTAGGCCGAGGGCGCTGACACTAAAAAACTCAAACGTTCCGATATATCCTGGTGCGGCCGGTAGCAGGATGCCGAAGTTCACAATCGCGACCGCAATCATCGCGCCATACACGGGCAGATGAAAATCAAAACACAAACCGACCACGTAGTAGGTCCCTGCCTCAACGATCCACCCTAGCACGGAAAAAGTAAGAACTAAGAGTGTGTCTCTCACGTGATTCAGAATCGCCAGCCCCGTCAGGAAAGACCCTGTCAAATCATGAACTCGCTCTGCCACAGGCGCGGGCAGCCATGCCGTGACGCGTTCTACCAGCCCGAGGGTTGAATCCCTCTTCACCACCAAAACTCCTAGAACTGCTGAGAACGCTATCAGAACAGCAGCCGTCAACCAGCCAACTGCCTTGACCCAGTCCGGAAAATTGAAGAACAGTGAAATGAGCGCCAAGAAGAGTAACAGCGTAAGGCCATCAAACAGCCGCTCGACGACGATGGTGGCGAGTACCGAGCTCTTGCTCAAGCCTTCCTTTTTTCCGAGATAGTACGACCTGACCACCTCGCCGAGCCTGGCCGGCAGGACATTATTCGCCATGTAGCCCACCGCCACTCCTGAAAAGAGCCGCTGAACGCTGACGCGTTGAAGCGGGTTTAGCACGTACTTCCATCTATAGCTTCGCAGGACATTTGTCAGCAAGCTCAACAAGACCGCGAATGGTATGTAAGCGTAATTGCCAGAGTCGAGCGCCTTCCGGGTTTCCCGGAAGTCCACACTGGAGCCGACGACCAGCACGAACACCGCGCTGATCCCAATCGTCAACAGAAGCCGCCAACTTCTCTTCATCGATGCGTGTACAACCTGTTCATTGAGCCACCCTCGGTTGGCATCCCGATATTGAACGCGGGCGGGTACAGCGGTGCTCTGATGCCCGGTCGCCACACCCCGACAACGATTACCAAGTGACGGGCTTGAACCTCAGGCGCCTAGACCGCGCACGCGCGAGCCCAATCGGGCTCAGGAGGTGGGCACGAATGGCGAAGAGTGAGTTCGAAGATGTCGGTCCGTCTAGAGCGGTGCCCCCGCGGCACCCGGAGCTGGAATGCGCAGCGGCGTTCGCACTAACCTCCGCCGCGATCTGCCAGTGCGTTGTTCTTCACCCGATAGAGCAACCACGGGTGTTTTGGCCCACCGAACGATTTGACGAAAGTGCAATGCTCTTCGACGAATTTCTTCCGGCGCTCATTGGCCTTTTCTTCCCGATCGCTTGAGGCGAACGGCCACTCGTCAGTCACCTTAACAAGAGGCCATTCCGGTGACACGATAAAATATTCGGGGGCAGCCTCTCGTTGTTCTGGGGGGTATGTGGCACGATCCTTGACGATATGGTCGCCCTTTTCGTCAAGATCCACGTAGAAGGGTACGCTCCAATCCCAGCCCGAAAACACGGCATTTGGCTCAGTATTCCGGGTAATGTACGACATCATCTGATCGTGCGGGACTGTCAACGTCACATATCTTGTGTATAGCGTCCCTGCTTTCTCGGCCAAGGGAATGAAAATCTTACCGAGCACTATGCACACGATCCCCACCCGCACCAGATAGCTCATCGTGGCCTGCCCCGCATCAGGCTGTCTCATCAAGTTGAAAAACGACCCCTTGCGAGACCCCTTGCGAGACCCCGAATACTCCCAAAGGTCGACGAGAAGCTTCGCAATGAAGAGCTGCGAGATTTGGCCGAAGGTTATCAGGTGAGTTTCGGCAAGGTCATAGTTAAAAAATAACCACCAGCCGAACCAAATCACGCTGAAACTCAGCCAGTATAAGGTCCTGTAATCGCTCCACGCACTCCTCCCAACAATGAGACACGCATACAGGAGCGCAGGGATGATCAAGAAGAACTGAAGATCTCCCCAGAGATCCACGTGGTGATAGCCGGATTCTGTAAGGGTCATCAACGGTCGAATAACTTCCCATGGTCGGGCCGATACCCCTTCAAGGCTGAATCCAATTGCTCTGTGCAGATGTTGAGCCCTGAATAATTCCAAATGGATTATCTCCTGGCGAAGACCAACATCAACGATCCGAAAGCCAGTCCATCCGAGGGTGAGGAGTGCAACGACCAAGCTCGGAACGAGCCAGTATCGTAGGCCGAGACCCGTCCGAGCGAATCTGAGAAGAGCGCAAGTCAGGATCAGCGCGAACAGAGCAAAGAGAAAGAGCCACTTTGTTTGAAAGGCCAGCCCCCACAAGACCCCACTTAAAATCAGATACACGTAGTTTTTCGATTCGATTGCTTTAAACCACAGCAGAGCGCCTGCCAACGTATAGAAAAGGGCGGCCGTATAGCCCTCAGGACCCATGGCCGAGCCACCTCGCGAGAGCATCAATACGGTGGGCGTAAATATGTACATCGCTACGATTCCAGTCTTCGCGCCATACATGCTTCGCGCAGTAACGTAAAAGAGAAGCAGGTTCCCTATCACATACGCGACATGTAGTGCTCGGCTGGCGTAAGGACTCACTCCAACAATTTTAAATAGGAGT
>JACXTT010008713.1_pt1 | contig 14011 bp, 14 predicted proteins | sample 9270951 | NCBI WGS metagenome assembly JACXTT01 (sample SAMN15532306, study PRJNA645909) | rock metagenome | isolation source: weathered quartz diorite | place: Puerto Rico | collected 2017-06-21 | reverse complement strand
GCACAGAATGCGGGAGGATTTGCCAGATTCACCGGTATAGTTGCGAATCCAGATGAGGGGCATCATGGGGTTGTTCTTCGGGCCATCGACCGGTTTGTCCGTGGGTTGCATGCCTTCGAGCACCTGGCCCAAAACAAGCACGCTTGCATCCTTCGGCAAGTGGACGATCCCATACACATCCGTGGGGCCCCAGATGTCGTGGACTCCGCGCAGGACAGGATGGCCTTTGAATGCTGCGTTGATCACTCCGCGCGTGCTCTCTTTTCCGTGATTGCCGTGATGACTGACCCAGGTGTCACCGAGAACTTGTTGTCCGAACCCGCCTGGCCAATCCTTGCTTTGCCAGTGGAATTTCGCGTAGGGGCTTTGCCTGTTCCGACTGTATTGGAATGCGTGCGTGGAGGTGCGAATAGCCACGATCGGTTTCCCTGAATTCAGATAGTCCACGAAGTATTTCATCTGGTCATCCGGCAATTCTCGAAAGCGCAATTGCATCACCACAAGGTCGGCGCTCTTCAGCGCGTCCAACCCGACGATGTTGGTTTGGTTGTCGGGATCGATCGTCCCGTCAGCCGGGTTGATAGGAAACAGCACCGTGCATTTGAAGCCTTGCCGGACTGCGAGAATTTTAGCGAGCATCGGCATCCCTTCCTCGGAGCGATACTCCTCGTCACCGGTCATAAACACGATGTGTTTGCCCTGGCCCAGCCCTTCCTTGCCTTCGTACACCACCCAGTCCTTCGCGCTGGCCCAAATGCCCGCACTCAGTCCTGCGATCACCATCCACGCGGCCAAATGTCTCATGGTTTTCCTTTCGACGGATTTCTTTCGTACATTCATAGCTCAGTGCGCTGAAAAGCACAATGGTAAGGAATAACGGGCCTCCTGATTTGGAGTTCATGACAGAGAAGTTGGTTGCCCAAAGTTTGTTCCGTACGCGACAAAGATTTGTCCTTGCTGCATATCAACGCCGCCGTCGTGATTTCGAACCTGCAAAAAATCGTGCTCGCCATTTCCAGCCTTCGCGTGCTAAAACCCTTCATCCTATGAAATCTCTCTCTCGTCGGAGCTTTTTGAAAACCTCCCTGGCCGGCGCCGCCGCGTGCACGCTTTCGCCGCGGTCCTGGTCACAAGTCGTCGGGGCGAACGATGTCGTTCGCGTGGCCGTGGTTGGGATCAACGGCCGGGGCGGATCGCACATCAGTGAGTTCGGAAAAATCCCGGGCGCGCGGATTGTCGCGCTCTGCGACGTGGACCTCCAGGTTCTGGATCGCCGGACCCAGGGCCTTGAAGGCGTGCAGAAATATCAGGACGTTCGAAAGCTGCTCGAGAACAAGGACGTGGATGCAATTTCCATCGCGACGCCAAACCATTGGCATTCGTTGATGACGATCTGGGCATGCCAGGCCGGAAAGGACGTCTACGTTGAGAAGCCCTGCAGCCATAATGTCTTCGAGGGGCGGAAGTGCGTGGAAGCGGCTCGCCGACACAACCGAATCGTTCAGCACGGGACGCAGAGCCGCTCGAGCGGCAAGGCAGCGCTCGCGGCGCTGGTCAAGAGCGGCAAGTACGGCAAGCTGCTGGTCTCAAAAGGCTACTGCTGCAAGCCCCGTTGGAGCATCGGATTCAAACCACTTGAGGAACCGCCTTCCAACGTGGACTTCGACCTTTGGCTTGGACCGGCGCCCAAGCAGCGATTCCATCGCAACTTGGTCCATTACAACTGGCATTGGTTCTGGGATTTCGGCAACGGCGATATCGGCAATCAAGGCGTGCACGAAATGGACATCGCCCGCTGGGCGCTGGGAGCAACCCTGCCGAAGAGCGTTCTTAGTCTGGGCGGCCGTTACGTCGATGAACCGAATTTCAAGGACCAGGGCGAAACACCCAACCAACTGGTCTCCGTCTTCGATTACGGTGACGCGCTGCTGTTGTTCGAAACCCGCGGTCTAGTCGATAACGCGAAGATTCCCGAAATTAAAAAGAATTTCCCCAACAAGGTCGCCAACGAATTGTTCTTCGAGGCCGGTGTTGCGAAGGACGGCAAGTTCTTTCCGAACGGCAAGGGCGATGGCGAACCGCTCGTCAAAGTCGACTACCACGCCCCGTCGGGCGGGCACTTTCACAACTTTATCGGCTGCGTTCGAAGCCGAAAGCGTGAAGAACTTACGGCGGAAATTCAGGAAGGCCATCTGTCGAGCGCCCTTTGTCACCTCGGTAACATTTCCTATCGCCTCGCGAAAGAACGCCCCTTCGAGAAGCCGAAGGATTTCAGTAATAACAATGTCGTCGGCGACAGCATCATGACGTTGCTCGAAAATACGCAGGCTATCGGCGTGGACCCGAAGAAAGCCACGCTTTGGGTCGGCCCGAAACTGCGTTTTGATCCGGACCGGGAACAGTTCGCGGACAATCCCAACGCGAACGGATTCCTGCGTCGTGACTATCGCGCGCCATTTGTGGTACCGGGCATCGTCTAATCAAGCCAGGCCGGACCATTGCTCAAACATCGCAGGAGCCGACGTCGGAGGCTTTCTCAACCCATCCCCTACCCTGCGTCAAAGGCCGCTTTCTGAGCGCTAAGCTAAGTACCCCATTTCATAAATCCCTCGCCGCAAACGTGGTCGTACTTATGAATTGGAGTACTAAGCCAGATACGGAATCGTGAGCGGTCCTTGCGGCAGCACCGCGACTCGGGCCTGCGGCCCGAGTCGTTCGAGCCGTTCCGCCACGGAATGGCTAATGTCGTGACACGGTGTCAGGTGACAGGCACGAACGACGTCATCGGGCAGAGAACTGTAAACGAGCACGTGGGCCTTGCGCTGGATGAGAGCCTGGATTTGCGCCTGCCATTGTTCCGGTCGAACAAAGCCGGGCGTCGACAGCATCGCGAGAATCTCTTCGGCTGTGGCGCTGCTGCGCAGCAACCGATCGAGCGGGCTGCCGGCGGGCACGCCTTCGCGGCATTCGCATGCCAAAAGGATGGTTCCGTGCTCCTGCACGATGCGCGCGGCGGCACTCATCCCTTTAACGCCTTGATATAAATTCAAGTCGAGCGGGAAGCCGCTGTTGGTCGTGACCACAATTTCAAACGGGGCCTTGACCTTCTGCATCGCCGATTGCCGGACGAATTCACAGCCGGCCTTGTGCGCTGCGAGCAAGTCGCCGGCAAAGACTCCGGTAATTTGCTTCTGCTCGTTGAGGCTGACGTTGAGGAGGAAGCTGGCGCCGGCCCGCAGGGCGATGTCGCGCAATTCCTCCCACAACGGGTTGCCTTCCGTGATGCCAAAGGCGGCGCGCGGATGCCCGATATTGGTCGCCCCGTGATTGCTCATCACCGTTTTGAGGCCGGCGCAACCCGGCATGATCCCTTTCGGGCCGCCGCTGAACCCGGCGAAGAAATGCGGTTCGATAAAGCCGGTGATGATGCGGACATCCGCTTCGACGAGGTGCCGGTTGATGAGGGCCGGGGTGCCGTCCCGCGTCGTACCCAGTTGTACCAGAGCGGCGGGGTTCTCCGGTTCGTGGTTGAGCACGCGGTAGTTTGCCACGACTTCTGGCGTCAGCATCGCTTCCAGTTCAGCTCGCGTGTTTGGGCGATGTGTTCCGAGTTGGTTGAGCAGCGTGATGTTCTCCCGCGGCACCAAGTCCTCCAGGAAATCCAGCAACCAGGGAATAATGCGTTCGTTGGGCGTCGCGCGGGTGAGGTCGGTAAAAGCAATACAAACGCGATGGGACGCCCGGAGGATCTCACGCAACGAAGGCGCGCCGGTCGGCGTTTGCAGTGCGTTGAGGAGCGCTGCCCTTTCGTCCGGCAAACCAGGGTTGTGCGACGGCGTGATGACCGTCGTCCGGTCTTCCGGCAACGCGACCGTTAAATGGCCCCGGCCATACGCAAGTTTCACGTTCATTGAATGAAATTAGTGCACGGCCACCGAAAGGGCGAAGGAATTCTGGACAACACAGCGCGCCGATGACGCGAAGCCATCTCGCTCTAAGACGTGGTTCGTGCGACCCTTGTTTCGCCTCCCTCGGGTCCATAGAAAGCCACCCAAACGACGAAGTCCGCTGAAAAATCCTCGAAGCGATGGGTGCGCCCTGCTGGAACGAACAAGAATGAACCCGTTTCAACGGAAAACCGCCGCGCTCCATCAAAGAACAGCGCCTTTCCACGGGTGACAAAATAAACCTCGTCACGCGCGTGGGGTTTCTGCGGATCGAGTCCGGTCGGCGCGTAGAGCTCAACCACGAGGGAACCGCGCGAGAAAATCGGCACGGCGAGATTGCCGCGCGGGGGCGGTCCTTTTGCGAAGGCGTCTGCCAAACTCACGTGGACGATTTGCATGGATGTTTGTAGGAGGCGACTGAAGCGGGCTTATTCGGTTTGTCAGCCCAGCTTGCTTAGAAGATCGGAGCGGATGATCAACAGCCAGACCAGCGCCCAACCCACTGCGCAAGTGATGACCTGCATCATAGGCCCAGTCCACGAACTTCTCCAGCGACGTTCGCGGATCAACAGAAGCCAGAGGGAAAGAAGCCACAGAGGGCCAGCAATATACACGGCGAACACCATGCTTAGCGTCCAACCGCCGTGGAGCAAGGACAACATCACCTCGCGGTAAGGGTCCGCAAACGCTCCAAACGCGCTCCGCCACGCGGACTGCTGCTCCAGCCAAGCCGTTCCGATGACGAACAAGACTGCAAACGGTGAGAGCGCACACAACCACCCAAGCGTCAAGGCAATGGAAAGCCGCCGTAGATCAATCGCTGTCATTCTTGCTCGCTTGCATCTTGAAGTGGAATGCGCAAAGCTGACAAGCTCAGAAAGAAACCATACCACGACGCGTGCGACTGGCGCAGCTGGATGCGCAGTGGAATCGCGGAAACAGCCATTCAACCCACCCATGAAAAAGCAATTCAGCGCTTTGTCTCTGATGATCGCCGTCGTTCTGCTGGTGGCTTGCTTCCTTCAATGGAAACAGAACGGCGATCTCAAACGAAAAATGGCCAGGCTCCAGGCGACTCTCGAAGAAAGGGCCCAGCAAACGGAAGTGAATCAGGCGAAACTTAAGCAACTGGAGCGGCAGCAGGCCGGGTATCGCTCCGAAGTGCAAGGTCTGATGCTCGAATTGCAGGCGTTGCGTTCGGCGCCCATTGCCGATTCGAAGCCGAGTTCCGCCAGCTCATCCGCCGCAGGCGGGGCTACGCCGAGCAACGCCAAAGGAGGTCCGAAGGCCGGTTTTGGCGACATGCTGTCCAAAATGATGGCCGACCCTGCGATGAAAAAGATGCTGCGCCAGCAACAGGCCGCGGCGATGGATATGATGTATGGGCCGCTCCTCAAGGAGATCGTCCTGTCGCCCGAGGACAAGGAGAGATTCAAGGAGCTGCTGCTGGATCGCCAGATGAAAGTCGTGGAATCGGGCGGGATGTTCATGAGATTGCAAGGAGACGACACGGACCGGACGGCGGCGATGAATGATCTGGCAGCGCAGCAAAAGGACTTCGATGCACAGATGCAAGCATTCCTCGGCGACGAGCGCTATGCTCAATACAAGGATTACAATGAGACGATGGCCGAACGGATGGCCGTGAACCAACTCTCCCAACAACTCGCCTCCAGTTCGAATCCCCTCAGCGAGGATCAGAGCCGGCAGCTTCTGGAAATCATGAAACAGGAGAAGAAGAGCCTTACGCCGGCGTTTGGCCAGTCAGCCGACGGATCCCCGAACATGGCTAACTGGCAGGCCCTATTGTCCGAAGAGCGGATGAACGAGTTTTTCAAGCAACGCGAGGAAATCGATCAGCGCGTGCTTGAGCGGGCCAAAGCGGTGCTGACTCCAGAGCAGTTGACTGCCTTTGCCACGCATCAGTCCACCCAGCTTCAGATGCAGCGGATGGGTATGAGCATGGCAGCAAAAATGTTCGGCACGCAAAAGTCAGACGAGACCGCGCCTGCCAAATAATGGCTTCGCGGGGCGGGGACGGCCTCGTCCCCAAGCAGGCTCATTTTGTCGGCAAGGCATTCGGGACGAGCCGTCCCCACCCCTGACTTGATTCTGCCCCGTGCCGAGTCTGAGCGTCTAAATGGGAGGTTGACAACGCGCGAGCCAATCGCGTAAGTGAGCCCGCATCCGATCGTGCGTTATTCAGCCAGAATCTCCGCGGCCGCCTGCTGGGCACTGTTGTGCGTGAACTGCTGCCGGGCGGCAAACCAGCCGAGCGAAGACTGGCCGCAGTTTCTCGGCCCGCACCGCGACGGAACTTCCGATGAAACCGGCCTGCTGGACCGCTGGCCATCCAACGGCGTCGCGGTTGTGTGGGAGAAAAGGATTGGAACCGGCTACAGCGCGCCTTCGGTGCGCGGCGATCGACTGGTGCTGCATCATCGCGTTGCTGAGGAAGAAATCGTCGAATGTTTCGACACTGGCACCGGCAAATCCCTCTGGCGTTACGGTTATCCGAGCCAGTTCATTGACCCGTACGGCTACAACAACGGGCCGCGGTGCACTCCGTTGCTCACGTCCGAACGGTGCTACACTTTCGGCGCGGAAGGAAAACTGGTTTGCCTGGCGCTTCAGACTGGAAAACCGATTTGGCAACGCGACACCGCGAAGGATTGGGAAGTGCCGCCGGCATTTTTTGGCGTTGGCAGCTCACCCATTCTCGAAGGTGACCTGTTGCTGGTCATGGTCGGCGGTCAGCCAAATGCCGGGATGGTTGCGCTTGACGCGGGCACAGGCAAAACGGTCTGGGAAAACGTCGGCGAAAAAACCTGGCAAGGTGGGATCATGACCGGCTGGCCAGGCGAACCCAAAGTCGTCTGGCGACGGAGCGACAAGCAGGCCAGTTACTCGACGCCGGTGGCTGCCACGATCCACGGGCAGCGGCAAGTCTTCTGTCTGATGCGCCAAGGATTGGTTTCGCTGAATCCAACGAATGGGAACGTCCACTGGAGTTTCCGGTTTCGCTCGCGCGTCGAGGATTCCGTTAATGCCATTAGCCCGGTCGTCGTGGACGATCAGGTCTTCATTTCTGCAGCGTACTACAAGGTGGGCTCCGTCCTTCTCCGCGTAAAGCCGGACAATCGTAGTTTCGACGAGGTCTGGCGGAGCACGGTGCTGGAAATCCATTGGAACACACCGATTTATCAGAACGGCTGCCTCTACGCCTTCAGCGGACGCAACGAACCGGACGCGCGATTGCGCTGTGTCGAGCTCAATGGCGGCAAACTGCGCTGGGACCGCGATGAAAGCTGGCCATTGCACGCCGGTTACGCGCTGCCGCAACCGAACGTCTACGGCCGTGGCTCCGCCATCCTCGCTGAGGGAAGACTAATCGTGCTCGGCGAAGGCGGCCTGCTCGGCCTCTTCAAGGTCAATCCGGAAAAACCTGAGGAAGTCTCGCGCTGGCAGGTGCCGGGGCTGCGTTACGCGTGTTGGGCGGCGCCCGTATTATCCCGCAAAAAGCTCTATCTGCGGAGCGAAGATCGGTTGGTGTGTTTGAACGTTGCGAAATGAAAACCGCGCGCGGGACACTGCGGCCGCGCTCAGTGCGGAATGCCCTTTTCGTCTTCCGGCAGGGGTTGACCTTTCGTTTCCGGCGCGAACGGCAACACCAACAAACCGAGCATGAAAATGCCGCACATCGTCACGCCGGCGTAGCGCATGGGCTCGGCCTGGCGTTGATAGACCGCGCTGGTCAGCAAGCCCAGCACCGCCGGACCTGAGGCAGCCACGAACCGCCCGACGTTATAGCAAAACGATGTGCCGGTGCTTCGGAGTCGCGTGGGAAACAACTCCGGGAAATAGATCGCGTACCCGCCGAATAAGGAAAGTTGGCAAAAGCCCATCAGCGGGACCATCCAGAAAATAGCGCTTCGCTCTTTGAGGAAGAGGAAGACCGCCGCCGTGCTGGTCATTGCCAGCAGAAAGGCGATCGCGAACGTGGGCCGACGTCCGAACCGCTGCGACATGACACTGAAGCCGTAGATGCCAAAGAACGCACCGAGGTTCAGCATCACGGAGGTGACGCCCGCCCAAAAGGTGAGTTGGCCCGGAATCTTCGCGGGATCCATTCCCTCGGCGGTGAATGCCTTCTGAAATACCGAGCGCGTCAGGTCGATGCTGAAAAACCCGATCCCCCACAGACCGATCACACCGGAACAGGCCAGAAGCATCCCGACAACGGAGTTACGGCGCCACCGTTTGTCACCGGTCCCGCCGAAAATCGTCCACAGGCCGGCCACCAGGGCACACAAGGCCAGCGCGATGCCGATTTTGAGCTTGGTAAACTTCGGCCAGTTCGCGCTTCCGAAAAACGCCATTCCGATGATTGCGATGACGCACAATCCCGCCACAGCCGCCGGTTGTCGCCAGCGCTGGTTGCCGAACAGATCGCCGTAAGAACCGAGATGCAGCTTGGTTGTGGCCTGGCGAGCCGCCCGCCAGCGTTCAGGCTCTTGCAAGCGGCGCATGACCAGGATGGCCAATAGCGCCGGGGCAGCGCCAATCACGAACATCCAGCGCCACGCGCCGCCGATCAGGCCGGTCGCCTCCAAATGTCCCAGGCCCATGCTCATCAGGGCGGCCGTGATGTTGCCCACCGCCGACAACGCCTGCAGCAACCCGAGCGCATAAGGTCTCGCGTGGTCCGGCATCACTTCCGCCACCAGCGACACACCAACGGCAAACTCGCCACCGACGCCCAGGCCGGTAATGAAGCGATAAAACGCAAAATCCCAAAACCCGACCGACAGCGCGCTCAACCCGGTGCAGATCGAGTAAACCAGGATCGTCCAGATCATCGTTTTGACGCGGCCAATCCGGTCGCCCAACACACCGAACGTCAGGCCGCCCGTCGCCCAGCCGATGAGAAAAATCGAGGTCGCATACCCTCCGAAGAGCGCGACTTCCTCGCCCGGTTTCAGCAGCGCTTTCATGGCGGGCACGCGGGCGAGGTTGAAAAGCTGCTGGTCCATCGTGTCAAAGAGCCAACCCAGCGCTGCGACGGTCAGCACGAACCAGTGGTAGCGGTTCAGCGCCCTCCACCACGGGCCCGCTCCGCCCGGAGTGGAGGACTGCGCAAAATTCATGGAAGTTGAGTTGGTCGAGTCCGCCGTGAGTCTGTCGTGGAACGGGAATCTACCTACACGTATTTTCGCACAGCGCCAAGGATATTCCTCCTGCGGAAGCAAAAAGGCCGAAGTAGATCGCAAGACAAACGGTTCGATGTCTCCGGTGCGTTGGGTAGCGGTGGACCCGCATGGCGAGTAATGGTGAGGGTCTGAGAAGGCGTGGCCTCGGCTACTGTAGAATTCTGACCCGTCACCAGCCCGCAAGTGAGCACCGGCTAGAGCGGTTTAGTTTAACCTGTGGCCGACAAAGCGGAGCGGAGTTTAGAGCGGTGCGAAAAATCGCTTTGGGTAGCATAGGCGACCCGCCTGTGCCGTCCGGCGACTCGCCGGACGGAACGGGAGCAACGGTTCGAGCCAATAAGGACGGTCTTTTCCCGAGTTTATTCTTCGCCGTTCCGCTCGGCGAGTCGCTGAGCGGAGCAGGCCGGTGGCCCGCACTACCCATTTTCGGACACGTTCGATAGGCCGCGCTCAATCCGAAGAAAGGAACGGCCACAGTCTTCTTGAAACCGGTCTAACGGCCCCGCGGCTCAAACTCTTTAGAAATCGGAGGCAAAGCTCGCCCTGGCTCAATATCCAAACGCGCTAACCGATCGAGCGTGTCGTCTCGGTTTACTTGCTCGCTTCGGCGGCCTTCGCCGCAGGCTCGGCTGCGGCAGGTTCGGGCGCCGGGGCGGTGAAATCGACCCACTCGAGGATGGCCCGTTGCGCGGCGTCACCCTGGCGCTGACCAAGCTTGATGATCCGCGTGTAACCGCCGTTCCGTTCTTTGAAACTCGGGGCGAGGTCTTCGAACAAGATGCGAACGACGTCCTCGTTTTTGCGCCACGCCTCGCGCTCGGCTTTGCTCTTGTGCAGCGTCCGCGCGTGCTGGCGCAGCCGGGCCGCCGCCAGACGACGCGCGTGAAGGGTGTCCGCTTTGCCAAGCGTGAGGATTTTCTCCGCCACGGAACGGGCCGCTTTGGCCTTCGCGAGCGTCGTCGCGACTCGTTTGTGCTTAATAAGGCTGCAAACCAGGTTCGCCAACATCGCGTTCCGATGTTGCCCCGTGCGGCCGAGCTTGGCGGTTCGTTTCCGGTGACGCATGGTGGGTCCTCAGGGTCAAAGGGCTTTGGGCTCTTCCTTCGGCGGCTCGAGCAGGGACGCATCGATGTTCATGCCCAACGTCAGACCGAGCGCCGCCAGCTTTTCCTTGATCTCGTTCAATGATTTCTTGCCGAAGTTGCGATACTTGAGCATCTCCGCCTCGGTCTTCATCGCCAACTGGCCGACGGTCGTGATATTCGCGTTGTTCAGGCAGTTGGCCGCGCGGACGCTCAGTTCGATTTCATTGACGCTCATGTTGAGCAGCTTCTTGAGCTTGGACTTCTCGTCATCCTGCTTGGTCTCCGCTTCCTCGAACTCGACTGCGTCCTTGTCGTAGCCGACGAAAACATCGAGATGGTGCTGCAAGATGGCCGAGGCTTGGGTGAGCGCATCGTCGGGCGACAGGCGGCCATCCGTCCAGATTTCGAGAATCAACCGGTCGTAGTCGGTGCGCTGGCCCACGCGGGCGGCTTCCACTGCGTAACGCACGCGCTCGACGGGCGAGAACAACGAGTCGATCGGGATCACCCCGATGGCCTGGTCCACTTTCTTGTTTTCGTCACCCGGACAAAAGCCTCGGCCGATCTTGATCTCCATCTCCATTTCAAATTTTTTCTTCTTGTCGAGTGTGCAGATGAACTGGGCCGGGTTGACCAGTTCAACGTTTTGATTGAGCAGGATGTCGGCGGCGGTAACCGGCCCTTCTTTGTGCGCCGAGAGCATCAGCGTCTGCTGCTCGCGCGTGTGGGCTTTGAATTTGATCTTCTTCAGATTCAGAACGATGTCGGTCACGTCCTCGACGACGCCGTCGATGGTGGTGAACTCGTGCATGGCGCCGTCGATCTTGACCGAGGTGATGGCGGCGCCTTCCAACGAGGACAGCAGGACGCGCCGGAGGGAGTTCCCGACGGTGTGACCGTAGCCGGTTTCAAACGGTTCGGCGATGAACTTGGCGTAGGTTTCAGTGGCGGTTGGATCCTCCTTGGTCAACCGCTTGGGCATTTCGAAACGACCGAGACGTACTGGCATGGTTTCCTTTCAACAATTTTAATCTGACCTGCCCGTCGATTATTCCCGCGCGCCGGACAGGTCCGTATAATTGTTTGGCGCGCCGGCCTGATGGAAGAGACCCCGGCTTCCGCCGAAGTCCGCCCATCCACTGCTCCAGCACTCCGTTTTCATGTTCTAGCGGGAATAAAATTCAACGACGGCCTGCTCATTTGCCATGGGGTGGATTTCATCGCGCGTCGGAATCCGCACGACGGTGCCCTTGAACGCTTCTTTGTTGAGCGAAAGCCAATCCGGCACGGCCCGGCTGGTGGCGATTTCCAGATTCTTCGCGGCCATTTGCCGGGAGACATTGGAATCCTTCACTTCGACGGAGTCGTTCACCTTGAGGGCGCAGGAGGCCACGTTCACCTTGCGCCCGTTCACACGGATGTGGCCGTGAGTGACCATTTGCCGGGCCGCCGGACGCGTATTGGCGAAGCCCAAGTGGTACACGACATTGTCCAGGCGCGTCTCGAGAATTTGCAGCATCGTCTCGCCAGTCACGCCGCGGCGCTTGAGCGCGCGTTCATAGACGTTGCGAAACTGGCGTTCCATCAGACCGTAATAGTACCGGAGCTTCTGCTTTTCGTGCAGACCGAGGGCGTAATCGGTGAACTTGCGGCGGCTCTTGGGGCCATGCACCCCCGGGCCATAGTTCCGCCGTTCGAGATATTTCGACGGACCAAAGATCGGGACACCGAAACGGCGGCTGACGCGGGTGCGAGGACCGGTATAACGAGCCATGGATCAGTTGTGGGTTGGCGGTTGAACGCGGCGGATTGACCTAAACACGGCGTTTTTTGCGCGGACGACAGCCATTATGCGGGATGGGCGTAACGTCCTTGATGGATGAAATTTCCAGACCGATCGCCTGCAACGCGCGAATGGCCGACTCGCGGCCGGAGCCGGGCCCTTTCACTTTCACTTCCACTTCTTTCATGCCGTGGGACATGGCCTGACGCGCGGCGTCCTGGGCGACTTGTTGTGCCGCGAAAGCCGTGCTTTTGCGCGATCCCTTGAAGCCAACCCTCCCGGCGCTGGACCAGCCGAGAATATTCCCCTGCATATCCGTGATCGCAACGATTGTGTTGTTGAATGTGGCCAGAATGTTAGCGATGCCGGAAGCGATATTCTTTGCGCCTTTCGCCTTGATGATCTTCTTGCCGGCGGCATCGTCCGCGAGCAACTCGGCGGCCGTGGGCGCAGCGACTGGAGCGGCCCCGGCGGCCGGAGCCGCTGCCGCCGCGTCCGGCGCTTTGCCTTGATCGGGTTGCTCTCCGGGAGCTTTGCGAGGCGCTTTCGCTCCTTTGCCATCGGCGGCTCCCTTTGGACCGCTGGCCTGGGGAACCGGTTCGGGTTTCGCCGCGGGTTTTTTAGCCTTGCTGTCTTCTGCCATAGAAGGAAAGAGAATCAGTGGATGCCCGTCTTCGCGTTCGGATTCCGCTGCACGCCGACTGTTTTGCGCGGGCCTTTACGGGTGCGGGCGTTGGTTTGCGTGCGCTGGCCGCGCACGGGCAAGCCACGCAAATGCCGGATGCCCCGGTAACACTTGATCGCCTGCAGCCGCTTGAGGTCCAAGCCAATTTCGCGACGCAGATCACCTTCGATGACGTATTTACCTTCCTGAACGGCGTGAGCGATCTGCGACAGTTGCTGTTCGTTCAAATCCTTGGCCCGGATGCTGGGGTCGATGTTGGCTTTCTGCAGGATCTCCTTGGAATTGACCGGGCCGACGCCATAGATGTCGCGCAGGGCAATGTCGATACGCTTCTCACCGCGAATATCCACTCCGAGTAAGCGTGGCATAATGAGTCTCCTAACCTTGACGTTGTTTATGGCGAGCGTTGGTGCATATAACGCGAACGACACCTTTGCGACGCACGATTTTGCAGTGCTCGCAAAGCCGTTTGACTGAGGCGCGAACTTTCATGATCCATCGCTCTTATTCCAGCGTGATGCGGCCCTTCGACAAATCGTAAGGCGACATTTCAACCGTCACTTTGTCCCCCGGCCAGAGACGGACCCCTTTGGCGCTGGTCCGGCCGCCAACGTGCGCCAGGAAGCAATGCCGGTTCGACAGTTCCACCCGGAACAGCGTCTCTTTCAGCACTTCCACTACTGTGCCTTCAACTTTAATGGCGCCTTCTCGAGGCATGTCAAAATCTCCGGCTCCGCCCCGGTGATCAGTACCGTGTGCTCAAAATGGGCGGACAGTGAACCATCTTGCGTCACGGCTGTCCAGCCGTCTTTCAATATTTTTACGCCCGGCCCGCCGGCGTTGACCATGGGCTCGATCGCCAGCGTCATACCCGGCACGAGCGGTTGGTTGGACTTAGGGTCCACGAAATTCGGCACTTGCGGATCTTCGTGGACGGAACGGCCCACGCCATGGCCAACGAACTCGCGCACAACGCTGAAGCCATTGCTCTCCACATGAGTCTGGATCGCGCGCGAGATGTCGGTCACGCGGTTACCCGCGACCGCCTGGGCGATCCCCTCCTCCAGCGCCCGCTCCGTCACGTCCAGAAGCCGCTGCGCTTCCAGACTGCAGCCCCCGGCCGCCACCGTGCGGGCAGTGTCGCCGACGTACCCGCGGAAAACGACGCCGACGTCGAGACTCACCAGATCCCCGAACTGCAACCGCCGGTCATTCGCCAAACCATGCACGACTTCGTCGTTGATCGAAATGCAAATGTTGCACGGATACTTCCGGTAGCCGAGGAACGCGCTTTTGGCGCC
>JACXTT010008712.1_pt1 | contig 14012 bp, 15 predicted proteins | sample 9270951 | NCBI WGS metagenome assembly JACXTT01 (sample SAMN15532306, study PRJNA645909) | rock metagenome | isolation source: weathered quartz diorite | place: Puerto Rico | collected 2017-06-21 | reverse complement strand
GCCGGGGGGGTTTGGGGCCTCCCCATGCACATTTTTTCTGGTTTATGTTCCCGCCCTCGGGTCTTGCCCCCGGGATTACGGGAAACCCCTCTAACCCATTTTCGACGGCCCGGCCGACGTCGTTTACGGCTCTCGCTTCCTGGGTGGCCCGCCGCGCGTCCACTACTTTTCGCATTACGCGTGCAATAAGTTCCTGCCGCTTCTCTCCGACATTTTCACGAACCTGAAGCTCACCGACATGGAGACCTGTTACAAGGTCTTTCGCCGGGAGGTCCTGCAAGGCATTCGACTCGAATCGGACCGCTTCGGCTTCGAGCCGGAAATTACGGCCAAAATCGCCAAGGGCAACTGGCGAATCTACGAAGTGCCCATCTCCTACGCAGGCCGCACCTACGCCGAAGGCAAGAAAATCACCTGGCGCGACGGCCTCTCCACGTTGTGGTGCATCCTGCGCTACAACTTGTTTGACTAACGCCTGAAAGGCAGGACTTCGTCGCTTCCATCGTTCCACTTAAGCTGGTTCGCAAGTGCTCGCCGTTTGCGGCGCAAACGCCCGCAGACGCGCTGCTTTAAAACTTGGATGACTGTGGAGGGGGCCCCTTCACCGGCTCGCTGCTGAGCAAATGTGTATGGCAGGCATGACGACGAAACCCAACAGCGAGAAACCATAGCGATCGCGCACGTCGGCGAGAATTTGCACGAGGAGATTCCTGGCTTGAACGGAACCGAGGGGTGCGAGTCGCCGATAGTGGCGAATGAGATGTTTGACCATGGACCCATGAAACCCGTCCCTTCGAGCCCCACGAAGGAACGGGCACCCGAAACACCAGATGCCGTTCCTCGGCGTTGACGTCCTGAACTGGTATCATCCCACACGGGCTCTGGTCTAGAGAAAAATGGGAATGGGTGCGCCACCCGTCCGAACAATGAAGCCCAAGTGACCCAAGCTGAGGGTCAAAAACTGTTGGATAAGTGCCTGAAAAAACATATGAATTGATTTTGAGGCGAATCGTCATGCTTCCAAGCTTTATGGTTTTAATGCTTACCCTGGGCGTGCGATCGGTCAGCTTACAGGCCGCAGCGGCGACAAACCCTTCTGCGGAAGCGCATATTCATGAAGTGATGAATGGTCTATCCCGCGGAAGCGATCTTTACAAAGCGCTTAGCAGGGGTGCTCGCGGGGATGGTGTCCACTACCCGTGGATGGACGAGATGAAAAATAACGGGATCAAGAAAGTTAAAGTTAGTATCGACGTCGCTTTTGATCGGCATGGGCGACCAAAACAAATGAGAATTAGGAGCACGGAGTATTTCTCCCACTATGACAGTGACACGCCGATCTCGGATTCAGAGCGATTGAATACGATTCGTGCCGGCGGCCTAGAAAGGACGCTTAACGACCTTGCATTGCAACGCACCGCTAAGGGGTTCTGGCTGGATGTGCCGCGTCCAAGGCCGCGTCCCTTTGTCGGGGGAGCTCAAGTTGAATTCTTAGATGATGAGTGGCTTCCAGAGCCTGATGCTCCAATGTTCTACGCTCGCGCTGGAGGGCAAAGCCACCGATAGGCCATTGGTGGGCCGTGTTTTGCCTCAAAGATAGGCGGCTCACGTCCAATTGGTGGGAGGATGTCAAGAGAAAACACTCCCCCTTCGGCAAAAGGGCCGGAATTTTCTGACGTCCAGCCCCAACCTGCCGTACGGCGCTGAGAACACGCCAGCAGGCTTCTCGAATACCTGCTCAACACGTACTGGCATAGGAGATCTAAAGTTTGAGGAGAGCAGTCCAAATGACCTGATGACCGTTGGCGACAACCCTAACGCGGGAGCAGCCTATGTTAATAACACGCTCCAATTGACAGATAGCGAGAAGCAGCAGCTTCTCAATAAGTGTCAACAAAAGCGCGGCAGCTGACCTTGGGAGAGATGACTGTGTGTAAGATGGTTCTGATATTAGCTCTTGCAGTTTGTCGCTCCGGCTCTTTGTTCCAAACCGAACAAGCCACGAGCGTTGAAGTGCAAGAACATGTCAATCAGGTCATAAAGGAACTCCCACCCGATAGTTTTCTCCGTCGCCACCTTCTTGAGGGCGCGCGGGGAAGGGGCGTTCATTCTGCTTGGATGGATGAGCTGCGCGAGAAAGGCGTTAAGCGGGTCGTCGTATGCGTCGACATCACTTTCGATAGGCGCGGGCGACCAAAACAAATGAGCGTCGGTAGCATACACTATTTCTCCCAATACGAAGGTGATGGCGAAATCTCGAAATCCGAGCGGCTAAAGGCGATTCGCGCCAGTAATTTGGAAAAACAACTAGATGATCTTGCCCTGGAGGAAGCGCCGCACTCATACTGGACAGATATCCCTCGACCGAGACCGAGGCCTTTCGTTGGAGGTATCAAAATTGAGTTGTTGGACGACGAGTGGCTTCCGGTCACACCCGCGTTGTACAGCACCTCGCGCGTGTGCCCTTGACGTGCGAATTGGTGCACTCCTGCAAATTTCCGCTAAGTTGCCCGGATTCCGTAACCGCCTAGTTTCGATCCCTACCGCCCGCGGAACCAGACTCCGCAGCGGGAACTCAGTCTAGCTTCCATAAATTCGATGCCCTGCGGCAACGAAGACACTCCCGCCGGGTTCACCAACACGTGCCCGACCAGATACCGATTCACGGGTTATGAGCAAGACTTGGAAACGGCCGCAGGCACGACAAGCGCGGGCAAAGACTATGGGCGGGTGGCGCGCCCTTTAGGTTGAATTTTCGGGTGCCCACTTCCTCAGGTTTTCGAGGGGGTGTGTGGCGCTCAGCGCTCTCCCAGGGTATAGCCGATCGAGATGGTGTATCGCGGCACGAAGTCGCTGCCGTAGTCCTGGCTCAGGTTGTGAACCCAGTGGGCATCAAACTGCGGCTTGATGAAAACGTTCGACGTGACGTAGAGCTTCAGGCCGAAGGCGCCATGGACTTGGAAGTGATTCGCACTGGCGAAGAACCCGCTCTGATTGGAGCAGATATTCGTGGTGGCGCAAAACTGCTGATTGAAATAAAGGGACACCTTGGCGCCGCCGATTCCCCCTTCCAGGACAGGAACGACGCGTTTGCCGACGGATAGCGGCTGATAAATCGCATTGAAATCGTAAAACGTGGGGCGAGCATTCAGTCCACCCATGGGCAAATACGACGCCTGTTTAAAGCGGAAGGCATATTCGCCATTGAAGCCAAGATGCGGATTGAGCATGACATCCGCCCCCAAAACGCCGAACGCTCCTCCCATCTTGGGCGCGGGTTCACAATTCGACGTGACGCCATCCAGAATGAATTTCGGCGCACAACCTGGCGATGTGGCGGCGCCGTCGATTGCGCTGCCCATCCCAAAGTAGGTGCTGAGCCCTTGCGCGTTTGCCGGCGCGCCTTTAGCCAAGAAGGGGAAAATTAGGAGCAATAACGGAAATGCGCGGATTGTGAACCGTAGCAAAGGGAACCTCCAGTCGCGAAACACCTCTGGGCGTTAAGAAATTTTATTATGACGATCGCCGTTGTTTGCGAGCGTTGTTACCCCGGTGTAATCCAACACTCACTAGACACAGATGAACGCGGACATCCAATGGTTGTGCGAGGGTGAGTTGTGATCCGGCGTGCAACGGCACCGATCTAACGCGCAAACTAGCTGCTGATTCCGGGGAGTATCAGCGCTTTCGTTCTGGATCGGACTCAACTGCCGCTTCAGCTTGATTCAGGCGGTCGACCAGCGTGTTGAGTGCCTGCAGCAGAGTTTCGATCAACGGAGGGTTATCTCCGTTCGCGCCACTCACGTGCGCGCCGTTTGGAGTGACAGGTACGGGCGAAGGCTGTTGCGGCGGCGCCTGCGCGAGCGGATCGATCACGTGCAAATCGAAGTCGCGCGCGACTTCCTCCACGATCTCGGGCGGCACCGGGTTCTTCTGGTCCACGAAAGCGCTCACCAGCGAATGCTCGCAAAGCAGATTCGTGACCCTGGGAATGCCGCGCGCATAGCGGTGGATCGTCGCCACAGCTTCGGGACTGAAAATATCTGGATTTTCAGCGCCGGCAATGCGCAAGCGCTCCTGAATGTATCCCAGAGTTTCTTCCAGTGTGAGCTGCCGCGTTTTCGCCCGAAGAGTGATGCGCTGCCGGAGCTGCCGGAGCTGCGGCTGGTTGAGTTTTTGTTCGAGCTCGGGCTGACCGGCGAGAACGATCTGCAGCAACTTCTCGGTGGAAGTTTCGAGATTCGTCAGCAGGCGGATTTCCTCGAGCATTTGGGGCGAGAGGTTTTGCGCTTCGTCGACGACGAGAACGGCGCGCTCCCCTGCCTGATAGCGCTCGAGCAGCCACTGATTCAGTTTCAGCAGCATCTGGCCTTTTTGGTGTGACTCACAGGGAATACCAAAGTCGGCCATCATGAAGTCGAAGAATTGAGAGACGCTGAGACGCGGATTGAAGACAAAGGCGGTGCAGACGCGCTCTTTGTGCAGCCATTCAAGCAGCTTGTTGATGAGCGTCGTCTTCCCGGTTCCGACTTCCCCAGTCAGCAGGATGAAACCCTTGCGGGTCTCAATTCCATACGTCAAGCAGGCCAGTGCTTCCTGAGTGTGCGGTGTCAGGAATAAATAGCGCGGGTCCGGATTGACGTTAAACGGATTCTCTTTGAGTCCGAAGAACTTCTTATACATTCAAAAACCTCAGGTCCCGCCGCAAAGCTGGTCGATGCGCTTACTCGACCGGGCGCAGGCGCCAGTTCACCGTCATCCCGACCGTTTGCTGAAACCCGGTGGCGCCGCAGCTGGTCACCGGGCAAACCGCCGGGTTGTTTTGGCGCTGGAGGCCATAGTTCAGATTCACGTCCGCGTGCCGGCCCAGGCTGCGACCGAGACTTGCACCGAAGAACCAATTGTCGAAGCTCGTAGTCGCCGCGCCGGTGGCGGCCAAGCTATTGTTCATCGAATACCCGCCATTCACAGTTCCCGTCCAGAAGCGGGTCAGCCGGTAATGCGCGGAGCTGGAAAAAGTGTTCGCTATTGATCCAAGGAATACGCCGGACCCCGCCGAAACTCCGCGTGTGAATGCGAAGGACATGCCGCCCCGGCGCCGTTCGTAGCTCAGCGCACTGTTAGCCGCGGCCATCCAGAGCTGGAAGCTTCCCGTGCCATTCGTTGCCTGAATCCGTTGCGGCCCTGCGGAAACTTGGAAAGCCAATCGTCCCGTAATCTTCCTGCCGAAGGCCAGGGCAGCCATGTAGTCCCTGGTTGAGTCCGAGGTCCCAGTGTAATCAATTTTGCCGTAACTGGCGAGGACAGCGATGGAATCTTTCGGGTTGAGCTCGTAGTCGTACCCAGCCTGCACATTCACCATATGGCTGTTAATGTACCCTGCGTAAGGAAAATCCAGAAGCCCGTAGGAGCCAGAAAGTGTAATTTCCGATCGCCGGCTGAAGGAATATTCCACTTGGCCGAGGACCGAGTTCCGGTAGCGCAACGCGTTCCCTGTCTCGACCGTGTCCGGCGGGACAAATTGCTGACCGACGTTGGTGAGGGAGGCACCCAGCGCAGCGGACGTCTCAGCTAGTAGGCCGGGGCCGCCCACGCCGGTTCCGGCGAAGATTGCTCCGGGCGCCGCCGTGAAATCATCGCGGAGAATGAGATGCCATCGCTCCCACAAGATTTGCTCGGTAAGGGTCAGGTCGTGAAATTGTCCATGAGGAATGAGGGCGTTGTGACTGATGGCATCGCCGCCGTTGTACAAGGCCGTGAATTCATTTCCACCCGAGGTGTGGTCAAAGTTCAAGCTGCCGCCCAGGATCGACACTGGCGTGAAGTCTGTCTTTCCGCCAGTGCTAGTCACGGTTTGCCCCACTTCCGTAAACTTGAGCGAAGGATCGAAGACGTTGCGTGCGCGATGGAGCGACCCCAAACCGAAGAGTTCCGCGCCCGCCAAGGTGTTCGCGTCGGGCGTCACCTGTGACGGATCGTAAAGCTGTGAATCCTCCGCCATAGAGACGCCGCGCGCTGCACCCGCGGGTTGCTTCGAATATCCGCCACCTGACCCCAGAGGTTGCATCGGGGCGGAAGGATTAGTTTGCTGCGAATCCTGGCTCTGGGCCGTTGCGGAAATGGCGGGCACAAAGATCGCCAGCGCTACGGCGAGAGCCCAGCGAATGTTGCGCGTCCTCATGATTGCTCCTCTACGGAACGACGACCGTGTCGCCCGGTTCCAGCTTGATGTTTTGGTTAGGATTGTCGCCGCGCAGCACGTCGCGGTAGTTAAAGGGCAGCTCGACCTGCTTGCCGTTGACGAGCCGCATCACGTGGATTTTTTTCACGTCCGCAAAGGTCGTAAAACCACCGGCGCTCGAGAGCGCCTGCAAAACCGTCATTCCCGGAATCAACGGAAACGCGCCAGCGCGAAGCACCTCGCCGACCACAAACACGCGCTGACTGTTGATCGCGGTGACAATCACAGTGACCTGAGGCTCATTCAAGTACTTGCGCAATTTCTGAGTCACAGTGGCAGATAGTTGCTGCGGTGTCGAACCCGCTGCCTGCACATCGTTGATGAGCGGCAGGGATATTTTTCCGTCTGGCCGCACAGGGACGGTGCGGCTTACGTCGGGCTCTTTCCAGACATTAATGTCGAGCACGTCTTCCGGCCCGATCACGTAGCCAGGATCCGTCGTGGCAGCCGTCGGCGCCGCTTTCGCGTCGCCCTCCGTCGCGGGCTTGTTCAGGGCTGTCGTGACGAGCGGGTCCTGCTTGTCAGGCGCGGCTTTCTTACCCTGGAGCGCCGCTGAGGCATTCCCGGAACCAGCGAGTAGCAGGACCACCAAAAAGAAAATTGTTCGCTTCAATGCAAGCCTCCTCGTTCTCATTGCCCCTCTGGCCGACCGGAACCGTCCAGACCTAGTTGCTTGAGCTTGTAGAGCAACGCCTTATAGCTAATCTGCAGATCCCTAGCTGTTTTCTTCCGATTCCAGCGCGTGCGCTCCAGCTGGTTCAGAATCAAGACTCGTTCGGCCTGGCGTGAAGCTTCGCGGGCCGCCTCCTTCAGAGAACGAGAGGCACCGGGCGCGGCATGCCCGTTCTCGGAATGCTTAGCCGCGTCGCCGTGGGGTTCGGCTCCCTTCAGCGCGCTTTCCGCGGCGAGGTCGTGAGTGGCCAGTTCTTCACTCCCCAGCGCCACAATTTTTCTCGCCACATTTTCCAGTTCGCGTATGTTCCCCGGCCAGGAATGCCGCAGAAGCAAATCCATCGTCGACTGGCTGACTTCAGGTTCCGGCCGCTCGAACAGCGAAGCGTATTTCTTGAAGAAAAATCCGAGCAGCGCGGGAATGTCTTCTTTGCGATCGCGCAGGGGTGGCAACCGTAGGTAAACTCCGTTGACCCGGTAGTACAGCTCCTCGCGGAAGCGGCCGGCCTTCATCTCGTCCTCTAGGCTCCGAGTTGCCGATGAAATCACGCGCACACTGGCGCAACCCGGAGGCGCCGAACCGCTGCCGTCCGGGAGTAAATTAAGCAGGCGTGCCTGCGCCGCGGGGTCCAGGTGGTGGATCCCGTCCAGAAAGAGAGAACCGCCGCTCTCTCCTTCCTTTTCAGACCTATTGGCTCCGCACTGCAGGCATGCTGCGAGCGCGTCGCCCGTGAGGCCGGCGCATCCGTATTTGACGAAAGGCTCATTGCGACGCTTGGACAGGCGGTGAATTTCGAGCGCGACTATTTCTTTCCCTGTGCCACTGTCCCCAACGAGGAGAATCGGGATATCCGTCGAGGCAATGTCGCCAAGCGTGCGTTCCAACGCGCGCATCGCAGGGCTGGTGCCGTGCACGAAGTAGTGGTTAGCCCGAGTTTCGGGACTTCGCTCCCCGACTGGAAGGGAACTGTCGTCGGCGTGGATGCCCATTCAACCTCTCGAAACGAAAGATCAACCCACAGAGTGTGCCTGTGGCTCTGTGCTTTAGAGCAAAGTACGGGCCAAGCCTGGCTTCTGCCTGCAACACATATAAGTGCCTTGCAGTGTTTAAGATAGGGTATTTTTCAGGTGCGCAGAGGACGTTGGATTTGGCGTCTGGTGCAGTGTCGGCTTACCACAATGTGGTAATGAACTTCCCTCAGTTAGTCCTGTACGGTGAGCAGTTGTAATTTGCACATAATAATGAGGATAGATCAGCGTTGGAACATCTAGGCTTTAGGCTGTTGTACTTGGAGGGGCGGGATGATTCATCCCTCGCTTAGCAGGCAGGCCTGCTCTGCGGATCTTGTACAGCAGAGCGCGATAGCTGATCTTCAGGGCGCTTGCGGTGCGTTTGCGGTTCCAGCGATTCGCTTCGAGTACGCTCAAGATGATTTTTCGTTCTAGGTCGTGAATGGCTTGGCGGGTCACTTTCTTGAGGTGAATTTGGCCGTCGAGGGGAACTTCAGGGGCGGCGTAGGTTTGCTCCCAGGTGAGGAGCTCGCTTGAAATTGCGTCTTCGGAACCCAGAATAACGTAGCGCTCGATCAAATTCTCCAGCTCTCGTATGTTTCCAGGCCAAGGATGCTTTTCAAGCAGGCGCATGGCCGCCGGGGAAAGAGGCTTCGTTTGCATGTTGTGCCGGGTTCGGTGAAGGTGCAGAAAATGAGCCACCAGTTCGGGTATGTCCTCAGCCCGTGCGCGAAGCGTCGGAAGCTGCACGCTGACAACGTTAATTCGGTAAAACAAGTCCTGCCGGAAACGCCCCTGCGCGATCTCTTGTTCTAGCCGTCGATTAGTAGCGCAGATAACCCGAAGCTGAACGCGCCGGTCCTCTTGTCCACCGATCCGGCTGAATTGGCCGTCCTGCAGCAGTTGGAGCAGCTTGGCCTGCAAAGACATGTCAATTTCGTCGATGCCGTCGAGAAAGAGGGTTCCACCATGAGCTAGCTCGACGCGGCCAGGCTTAGAAGAATGAGCGCCAGTGAAGGCGCCTTTCTCGTAACCGAACAATTCGCTTTCGAGGAGTGCGGCGGGAATCGCGGCGCAGTTGACTTTGACGAATGGCGTGTCCGGTGCACCAGACAGGTTGTGAATGAACAGGGCCAACAACCCCTTACCCGTACCGCTGTCGCCCTGGATGAGTATTGGAACGCCGGAGGCGGCAACTTTATCGATTTTCAGCCGCACCGTCTGCATGACGGCGGAGCGTCCAAAAATGATGTTCGGTGGGGGCAGAACACCGGCCCTATCCCCCGATCGGGAGATCGATGAAGTCGCCATGTGCACGGTCTACGGTTCTCCGACTACTTGGCACCAACCCTGTTGACCGATTGCACACAACGAACCAAACTACGGAGGGCATGTCGCTCGCCATCGCCCCTGGGATGACGACGCGAGATACTCGCATCTGCTTTGTATTCAGCGGCTCAAGGGCAAAGCATGTTGGGAAGTAATGGGAGGGTTATTACCGAAAACTCCTTACCAGCCAAACTGACAGCGGTAAAACTTTTCACTTCCGGGACATGCTTCTTCCAAGAAACTCACGCGACTGACCGTCATCAACGCGTAACAATGCCGCTTGTTTGACTTGCAGCAAACGTCTGGGACCAAGCGCAGATAGAAGCTATCTCCTCTGGTTTCAGTTTCGATTCCGGATGCAGCAAGCGATACGAAAAAGGAGGCATGCCTTTCTGCCGGATCTCTTTGCAGATTTGGACCAAGTGATCGTTTGCCTGTTTGGGGCTCTCCTGAGCCTCCCAGTCCTCGAAATTCACGCGCCTACGACCCTGGTTCACGTCGTCGGTGATCACCCACGAATAGGGCGCTACGCGGCTGTACCATGGCCAGCGGGTTTGATTGGAGTGGCAGTCGCCGCAAGCGCGCATCAGCGAGGAATGAACGTCTGCGGGAAGGGCGACGTGGGCGGAAAGTGACCGCGATGGAATCGCGGGAGGATTCGTCCGCTGAGGCTGAAAAATCTGTATCGCGATAAAAATGACGACGAGAGCCACGGCGACTTTCCGCACCCGCGCCCAGTTCATCGCGGCGTCTCCGCGCTCCGCGTGCTACTCGATCTGCGATTGGCCCGAATCGGGAATCGCCTCCTGACTGCAGGTAGCTACTGCTTCCAATCTTAGTTCATCTTCGGCATCGCGCGCGTAAAAAGCCCGCGGCTTCAAGCGAGCGTATTCCACAGGCCAAATATTTCGATTCTTATTGCCTCGGGCTCCGAATCGGCCTACTATCCCTTTCAATGTCATCGCCTGCCTGGTCAGGAGGTTCGTCCATGCGAGTTCTGGACTTGGTTCAATCCCGCACGGATGTTTATTCGATTCGAGAGGACACCACGGTGCATGAAGCGGCCCGCTACATGCGGGATCACAAAGTGCGGTCGGTGGGTGTGCTCGATTCGGCGGGAAAGCTGACCGGCGTTGTATCGCAGAGCGATATATCGAACAAGGTCGCGGCGGAGAACAGATGCCCTGCGTGGATGCAGGTCTCGGAAATCATGACGCGCGACCTGCTCGTCGTACAGCCGGAATTCTCCTTGGATGAATGCCTGCGCGTGATGGAAAAGAACGGCGTCTTCCACTTGCTGGTCACCGGAGAGTCGGGACGTTTTCTGGGGATGATTTCTGTGGCCGACCTGCTGCAAGTGATCGCGTCCGACCACAAAGCGCGCGCCGACCTCTTCGAAGCCTTCGTGTTCACCCAGAGATGAGCAGGCTTGCCGCGACAACCGTCTAACGCCAGCTAAATTCGCGTGAGGATTTTCATCAGACGGTCGAGCCGCGCGCGTGCGTCCGGCTTCATGGATGTAAACTCGATCCCCATCCCCCTGCCTCGCTCGCTGGTTCGTACCGTAGCGCGGGCGCGCACTTCCCCGCCGGGCACCTCAAAAACAAGTCGGATCACGTCTCCTGCCGCTGGAGGATCGGGCGTTGAGATAAAAAGCCCGCCGAGCGCAAGCACGTTTACGATGGACACCCTGCGAATCCCTAGGTGCTCCCACGCTACCGGCGTGCCCTTCGGTATGGCCACGCGCGCGTATCTCCGGACTGTTCTCTTGGAGGGCATGGGATTACAAAGGTAACGCCAGTCACTAAGCGGAAACTACCGCTCGCGACATCTGTTTGTCTAATCGGGAGACCGAGGTCGCGTCTTTAAGGGCTGCTGGCAGCCGAGCGGCGCAGGTGTTAAGAAGATTCGGCGTGGGTTCCAATGCAGCGTCGACCACGGCGTCATACCACGGGTCTTTCTGGGTTGGGCTTTGTGGAAAATGGGGAGGATCGCCCCGCGAAAAGGGAGCAACTTTGGATTGCGCGGTCAGGGACAGGACGTGCTCATGGCGCGATACTCAATCCTGTCAATATGTTACAGCGTAACCGACAATCTGAAGGCTCCGCCAGCGGCTCGCGCGTCTCGTTTGAGTTACCATTGAGCGTCTGCGCACGTCCCCTGCGACCCGGTATTGCCCCGCCTTCACGAGTCCGATAGTCTGAAGGTCTGTGGCCCCCACGATCTCAAAGCCTGTGAAGAGACCTGCCGCCAAGAAAAATGCGTTGCAGGTCTGTTTGCTTTCTCCGCATCCCTTGGTGCTCAGCGAATTCGAGCGTGTCCTGACGAGTCCCTCCTTCAGAATCAATGCGAGGCACCTGGAATCGACCTTGGGACCGGATTTGCGCCATCTACAAATTCCCAAAGCCACGGTTTACGTCGTTGATGCCCACGTAGCCAGGCCGGCCGCAGGCGCGCTGCTCTCGAACATCCTCGACAATCACGGCGAGGCCCGCATCATCGTGGTCGCGGAAAAATTCGATGCGGCAGAGAGCTATTCCCTTCTTCAGATGGGCGCCAAGGGCCTGCTTAGCTACAGCGAAGCCAGGGATCAGCTCCCTCGCGCCCTTCCGCTTGTTGCGGCCGGCGGGTTCTGGGTTCCCCGCTCTGTGCTTTCAGGGTTTGTCGATTCGATTCTGGCCGGGTCGCACAGCCGCCGCCTAAAGGCGGACACGGCCGCGGACCTCAGCCGCCGGGAGCAAGAAGTTTTGAACGCGCTGCTCGAAAATCTTGCCAACAAAGAGATCGGCGGCAAGCTCAATATCTCTGAGCGAACCGTAAAGTTTCATGTTTCGAATTTGTTGAGCAAGTTTGGCGTCCGCCGCCGGGCAGATCTGATCCTGCTTTGTTACCAGAAGCGCGCTGCCACTCCATGAATGTTCGGTTAAAGGGCCTCAAGTTGCCGGCTTACGATTGGCAACTGGGACACACCTCTGCGACGACCAGATATTGCGGCACGAAGAAAATTGCTATATTCGCTGCGTGAGAAGATAAAATGGAAACTTTACAACAACAGGAAATCACGTCTATGCCTACCGACCGCAAGCCGGAATATTTCAAAGGCACGCAGTTGCGGGTCGCCATTATCGGATGCGGGTATGTAGGCTTGCCGCTGGGACTGCGGTTCGCCGAAGCAGGGCACCGCGTGATGGGATTCGATACGGACCCTGCGAAAGTTGAGAAGCTGAACCAGGGAAAAACGTACATCCAGCACATTCCGCAGAACAAGATTCAGCAGTTCGTCCAATCCAAGCATTTTGGGGCGACGACCGATTTTGCTCGCTTAGCCGACGTAGACGCCGTGATTATCTGCGTACCTACACCACTCGATCAGCGCCGCGAACCAGACCTTTCCTACGTTGAACAGACGGCCAGATCGATTCGTCCGCACCTGCAGAGGGGCCAACTCGTTGTGCTGGAGTCAACGACGTATCCCGGAACAACTGAGGAGCTTGTTCTTCCGATCCTTGAAGAGACGGGGATGAAGTGCCCGATCGCGCATGGCCCCGAACATGACCAGATTGGGACGGATTTCTTTCTGGCTTTTTCGCCGGAACGCGAAGATCCGGGCAACAAGCAATACGGCCTGGCGCAGATTCCCAAGGTGGTCGGCGGGGTAAATCCTCCGTCGGGCCGCGCAGCGGCTGCTCTGTACGCGCAGATCGTCGCGAAAGTCATTCCGGTCAGTACGACGAAGGCTGCGGAGATGACCAAGCTGCTCGAAAATATATTCCGCTGCGTGAACATCGCGCTCGTGAATGAGCTGAAGATGCTCGGCATGCGCATGGGAATCGATATCTGGGAAGTAATTGACGCGGCCTCGACCAAACCGTTCGGCTTCATGCCCTTTTATCCCGGGCCGGGACTCGGAGGGCACTGCATTCCCGTGGACCCGTTTTATCTTTCCTGGAAAGCGCGCGAGTACGATTTCGCCACGCGGTTCATTGAGCTTGCCGGCGAAGTGAACACTGCCATGCCGTATCACGTGGTGGATTCCGTGGCTACGGCCCTGAACGAGCGGCAAAAAGCCATCAAAGGATCAAAGATTCTAGTGTTAGGCGTCGCGTACAAAAAAGATGTGGACGACCTGCGCGAGTCGCCGGCGCTCAAAATCATCGAACAGCTCACGCTGCGCGGCGCCAAGGTCGATTACAACGATCCGTATTTCGCACAAATCCACAAGCTGCGCCACTACAATTTCGAGGGCAAGCAGTCTGTGCCGATCGACGGAAAATCGCTCGCCTCGTACGACTGCGTGCTCATTGCCACCGATCACTCGAGCTACGATTATCCAATGATCGTCGAGTCCGCCCAGTTGGTAATCGACACGCGCAACGTCACCCGCCGCATCGCCCGGAACCGAAATAAGATTGTTCTGGTGTGAAACAATCCACGGCAATTTACGCTTGCCTCAATCGTAACTCATTGAATCCATTGGCCTCCGCTTTCTGTTGCCTCGCCAGGACCGCTCTCGTAGCATGGGCTTAAATGCCCCCTCGGAATCCAGCAGAGACTGGGCCCGATTCGAGCCGCCGGCGCAGCCAACGTGTGATCCTAAGTGTGGCCGTGATCGTTCGCACCGAAGACGCACCCAGGAATTCCTCATTTGAAGAGGAAACCTCCACCCTGATCGTGAACGCGCACGGGGCGCTCATCTCTCTCTCGGCCAAAGTGGAAAAAGGGCAAAAACTTCGGTTGACGAACCGCGCTTCTAAAGCAT
>JACXTT010008711.1_pt1 | contig 14013 bp, 11 predicted proteins | sample 9270951 | NCBI WGS metagenome assembly JACXTT01 (sample SAMN15532306, study PRJNA645909) | rock metagenome | isolation source: weathered quartz diorite | place: Puerto Rico | collected 2017-06-21 | reverse complement strand
ACCGCGCCGCTTTAACCACCGAAGAAGCCCACCGTGTTCTGGTTGGAGAACAAGATTCCGGTGGAGTATCGCGAATGGTTAAAAGAAGGAGTGCTGCTGTGGAACAAGGCGTTCGAGCGGGTTGGGATCAAGGACGCGATGGTGGTGAAGCAGCAGCCGGATGACGCGACGTGGGAGGCGGCCGATTCGCGGTACAACACGATCCGGTGGTTCGCGGGGGTGGATGCGACGTTCGCGATCGGCCCATCCCGGGCGAATCCGTTTACCGGGCAGGTGTACGACGCAGACATAGGTTTCGCCGAGGGAATCATCCGGTTCACGCGGCGCGACGCGGAGGAATTTGTGAACCCGGTGGGGCCGACGGGACTCGTGGAGACGCTGCCGCCGATGCTATGGGGACGGCACGCCCTGCAGCAATGCCAGTACGCGGAAGGGCTGGTGCAGCAGGCGGCGCTCCAGATGTCCGTTCTGGAGACGCGGGGCGAACTAACGCCGCAAGTAAGCGACAAGGTGATGCACGAGTTCATCGTCGAGGTAACGGCGCACGAAGTGGGGCACACGCTGGGACTGCGGCACAACTTCCGGGCGAGCACGATTTTGCCGGTTGGCGAGCTGAACGATCTCAAGAAGACGGAAGAGATCGGTCAGACGAGTTCGGTGATGGACTACAACCCGCTGGTGATCGCGCCGAAGGGACAGAAGCAGGGGCACTTCCTGACGCCGACGCTCGGGCCGTACGACTACTGGGCGATTGAATATGCGTACAAGCCGATTCAGGGAGAAGAGAAGGCTGAACTGGCGAAGATCGCATCGCGGGCGGCCGATCCAATGCTGCCGTATGCGACCGACGAGGACGCGCGGGGCACGTACTCGCCGCTGGCGATCGATCCGCTGGTGAACCAGTTCGACCAGTCGAGCGACCCGCTGGCGTATTTCAAGCAAGACGTGGGGATCATTCACGAGCTATGGGACTCGATGGAAAAGAAGCTGGCCAAGCCCGGGGAAGGGTACCAGGTGCTGCGACGGAGCATGGGGCGTTCGATCGGGGAGTACAACCGCGCGTTGCTGACTTCGTCAAAGTACATCGGCGGGATTTACCACGTGCGCGACCACGTGGGGGACCCAAACGGGCGTCCGCCGTACACCGTGGTTCCTGCGGCGAAACAGCGCGAGGCGCTCGAGTTTCTGCGAACCTACGCTTTTAGCGAGAAGGTTTTTGAGCTGCCGGCGGGCCTGCTGAACAAGCTGGCCATCGAGCGGCAGGAGGGACTGGATTTCATCTCGTACTTCGTCGTGCAGCGCACGGACTCGCCGTGGCACGACGTGGTGCTAGGTTTGCAGCGCAACGTGCTGAACCGGCTCTACCATCCGGTGCTGCTAGACCGCGTTTTGGACAACCAACTGCGCTTCGCGCCAAACGAGAAACCGTTCACGATGGCCGACCTCTTCAGCGGGCTGGACAGCGCGATCTGGTCGGAACTCGACACCAACCAGACCAAGATCAGCAGCTTGCGGAGGAATCTGCAGCGTGAGCAGCTCAAACAGTTGATCCGGCTGACGCTTCGGCCTGCACCCCCGCCAGGGGGGCCGCCGCCGGGGCCGGTGGGTTTCGTGATCCCGATACCCCCGACGCCGCGGCCGCCGGAGGATGCGACGACGCTGGCACGAGCGAGCCTGCGGAACGTTCAAGCGAAGATCAAGCAGGCGCTCACAGCGGGCAAGGTAACCGACCCGACGACGAAAGCGCACCTCGAGGAAACGCAGGCACGCATTTCTGCCGCGCTGCAAGCGCAGATGGAGAAGCCGGCGGAATAGCGTCAAGCGGATCTCCGGAAGGAAGACGGCCCGCGGCACATGTGCGCTGCGGGCCGTTGTGTTTCTGACGAGAACTAGACAGCCGCTTAGAGCGGCCGCTATGGACCTGGTTCAGGTCGCTGAGCTAATAGTGTCGGATGAGCCGGGAGCGGGGGCAACAACATGAGCCTTGTCGTGACCGTTGGGTTTGGCGCGGCGCTTCGCGCCACCTCGATGGAACTGGGCCGCTTCGGTCGAATCCTTCATCGCGGTGGTGGAAGAGCTGCCGCCCGAGACGACCTGGGCAATCTGGTCGAAATAGCCGGTGCCGACGAAGCGCTGGTGCGTGACGGCACGGTAGCCCAGCTCCTGGGAGGCAAATTCTCGCTGCTGGAGATGCGAATAGGCGGTCATGCCGGATTGGGCGTAGCCGCGAGCGAGCTCGAACATGCTCATATTGAGCGCATGGAATCCGGCCAGCGTGACGAATTGGAACTTGTAGCCCATCTTGCCGAGCTCTTTCTGGAAGTTGGCGATGGTGACGTCGTCGAGCTTCTTTTTCCAGTTGAACGACGGCGAGCAGTTGTAAGCAAGTAGCTTGCCGGGGAATTGCGCGTGGATGGCTTCGGCAAAGCGGCGGGCTTCGTCGAGATCGGGCGTGGCGGTCTCGCACCAAAGCATGTCGGCATAAGGGGCGTAGGCAAGGCCACGCGCGATGGCTGCCTCGATGCCGCCGCGAAACTGGGAGAAGCCTTCGACGGTGCGCTCGCCATGGATGAATTCGCGGTCGCGCGGATCGGCGTCGGAGAGGAGCAGCCCAGCGCTATTGGCGTCGGTGCGCGCGATGAGGATGGTGGGGATGCCACAGACGTCGGCGGCGAGGCGCGCCGCGATGAGCTTCTCGATGAATTCGCGCGTGGGGACGACGACTTTGCCCCCTAGGTGGCCGCACTTTTTCGCCGAAGAGAGCTGGTCTTCGAAATGGACGGCGGCGGCGCCGGCCTCGATCATCGCTTTCATCAATTCGTAGGCGTTCAGCGAGCCGCCGAAGCCTGCTTCGGCATCGGCGACGATGGGCGCAAACCAGTAAGGGCCAGTGCGGCCTTCGGCGCAGTCAATCTGGTCGGCGCGTTGAAGGGCGCGGTTGATGCGCTTAACGAGTGCGGGGGCAGAGTCGCACGGATAGAGAGACTGGTCGGGGTAGACCTCTCCGGCGGTGTTGGCGTCGGCAGCGACCTGCCAGCCGGACGCATAGATGGCCCGCAGGCCGGACTGGACCATTTCGACGGCCTGATTGCCCGTGAGCGCGCCGAGGGCGGGGACGTAGGGCTCTGTATGCATCAGATGCCAGAGGCGCTCGGCGCCGAGACGCGCAAGGGTGTGCTCGATCTGGACGGAACCGCGCAGACGCAGCACGTCTTCATAGCTGTAAGGGCGGAGAATGCCCTGCCAGCGGGAGCTGGTGCTCCAGTCGGGCTTGAATTTGCCGTTGTTGCCGTTGTGTGCCATGTGCGTCTCCTCTGTGCGAACTGCGTTTCGTTGACCCGTGGCCCGTGAAGCGTAAACCGCCTAAGCGATTCGCTACGCGGGCGTGAATTCGCCTCGAAGAATCATCTCCTCGCTCAAGTGCCGCGCCTGGCGCAGCGTCTCGGCCGCACCCGGCGGAGCGTCCGACGAGAGTTGGCGCGAGAACCGCGCGAATTCTTCCTCGAAAAGCGGGTGAAACTGTTTCGGTGTGTGCGGGACAGGCTTGCCTGCATCGTCAAGGATCGGCGAACTATCGCGATGCATCATGCGCTGGGCAATCATCAAGCGGTAGATGCGGTCGGTCGCCAAATCCTCCATATACCCGTCGAGGAGGCTGGCTCCTTTGCCGTTGAGCACGCCGTTGCGGTACCGGATGACGGTGCGGACGGCAGCTCGCGTGCCGGCAAGCGTGCGCTTGCCGACGCCGGCCGGCAGGGGGCGAAGATCGGGGTGCGCGTCGATGCCGGCCGGACGCGCGTGAATCTGATTGGGGTAAGGGAACTGGCTCACGGCGATTTCGTTCTGGTCGGGATGGCCGGTCCAGGCGCCGTCCATCAAGCAGGTGGCCTCGTTCTTCTTGTCTTCGGCGAGAACGGAAAGCGCACGGGAGTTGAGCTCTTCATCTTCGCGATTGGGATAGAAGGCGGTCATGCCGCCGATGGCTAGCATGCCGTGCTTGTGACAGACCTCGGGGATGAGTTCGCGGAGAGTCTGGAAGAACGCGACGTTGTGGGGGATCGTGTTCCGATCAGGGAGGACCCAGTTGGGGTCGTGCAGATTGAAATGAATGAGGCTGGCCATGTAGTCCCAGCGGGCGAGATTCAACCCGAGAATGTGCTCGCGGAGGTGGTAAGCGAACTCTTCCATCTCGAAAGCGAGCGGATGCGATTCAACAAGCGCCATGCACTTAAAGGCATCTGCGGCCAGGCCTTTCGCGCGGGCCACCATCTGGAAGAGATCGCGCCACCAGAGAGCTTCTTCGGCAGATTCGGACTTGGGAATGTAGAAGCTGAGAGGGTGCCTTAGGGACGACGGATCGACCTGAAAGGCGATCAGAGCGACATCAAAGAGCGGCGCGGGGAGAACCTCAGGAAGGACACCAGCCTGATGGAGATGCAAGCCGCGGGGACGCGTAAGAATGACAGTCTTGCTAGGAATAATGCTGACGATGCGGTCGCGCTTCTTATCGAAGTAGGTGAGGCGGCCGGCGAGAGCCTGGAGGATGTTGGCAATGCCGCGCTCAAGGTTCTCCCATGTGTTGGCCGTGGAGTCTTCGAGATCGAGCATGACGCCCGGTGCGCCGGAGTTGAGCATCTTGACGACGAGGTCGGCATCATCGGCGGGGCCGGTCATCTGGTTTCGTTGATCGGCGCACCATTCGGGTAGCTCGATGCGCCAAGCTGTTGTTATGCCGGCTGAGGGAGGGAGATAGTTCGGCAGAGCGCCGCGGTGCGAGGCGGCCAGAACCTTTTCGCGGCGAGCGACAAGCTCACGCTGGCGCGAAGTGAGCGCGTGGTGAAGCGGTAGAAGGAATTCGAGAAAGCCCTCGGGGAGATTCCGAGCGGGGTCGAAGCCAGCAGGGGTTGAATTGATGGGGACGAGGCGTTGCAAGGCAGGGACCGGCGTGTTGACCGCGTCCAGGCTGGTTGAGCCCGCCTGCATGTTTTTCTCCTCCTCAATTCGTTGGATGCTTCAGCCCGCCCGGGAGACGCGGAGGGCTAGGTCCGATAGGGCAATCAAATCGCCAGTCTTGCGGAGGAACGCTTCAGCCAAGTCCTTGTGCTTCAAGGAGTTTGAGGGCGCTCGCAGGGGGTCGGAATTGTGCGCTCCTTGCGGCGGCACTACAAGAGCGAAAAAATGCTCAAGGTGTGCTCGCAATTTCTCGTGCCGCGGAGGGTGTTCAATATATTGAACATATGTTCAGAGCCGCTTATTGATACCAGGCGGGGAACCGGCAGTGCAACCTGCTGTTCGAAATACTGAACAGATATTCTATACTTGGGCCGTCGGATGATCCGGAGGGAGGAGCCGTGGCCGAAGCGAGCGACGCAAGCCCTTCGACCGCCGTCGAGCGGGCACTCGAGATTCTCGAGACGACGGCGCAGAGGCGCGAGGGGCTGACCAACTCGGAGATCAGCCGCAAGCTGGGGATACCGAAGAGCTCGGCGAGCTACATCCTGCGGACGCTGGTGCACCGAGGCTATTTGCGGCGCGACGCCGAGAGCGGGCGTTACCGGCTGGGGCTGAAGATCCTGAGCCTTGGGCGAGACGCGCAGGAAGGGCTGGATATCCCGGACGTTGCGCTGCCGTACATGCGGGCGCTCGTCGAACGGGCGCAGATGACGGCGCACCTTGCCGTACTGGACCAGGGTGAGGCGGTGTACGTCGAGAAGGTGGAAGCGCCGGGCTTCTTCAAGGTGAACACCTGGGTGGGGAGGCGGATGCACGTGCATTCGACCAGCGTAGGAAAGGCACTGGTAGCTTGGCTGCCGAAGCCAGAGGTCGAGGAGCTTCTGAGGGCGCGTGGGCTCAAGAGGCGCACGCCCAAGACGATTACCGGAATGGCGCGCTTCCTGGCCGAACTGGACAAAGTGCGCGCGCAGGGCTACGCGGTGGATGACGAGGAGAACAGCCTGGGGGCGCGGTGCGTGGGGGCACCGATCTTTGATGCGCTGGGCGGTGTGTCGGCCGCGCTGGGGTTGAGCGGAACGCTGACGCAGATCAACGAAGAGAACATGCCGCGGATTGTGGACGCGCTAAAGGACGCGGCGCGGAGGATCTCGCGGCAGCTGGCGAGGACGGGGACCGCGGGCCTTGCCTAGTAAGAAGCCCGCAAGGCCTGCCGTCGAAAAAAGGCTTTCAGCCCTTGACCACCCTGAGGTTGTTCGTCACGGAGAAAACCCCCGGGACGCCATTGGCACGGATGTTGGCTACGTTCTTGTCCATTTCACTATCGGCGACACCTTCGAGGGTGACGTGGCCGTTTTTGACGATGATGTGAATCGGCGGTACAGCCTGGATGCCATACTTTTGCAGGACGGGGTCGCGGAAAATAGCTCGGAAGACGGCGCGGCGAATGCGGTCGTCATTCGGCGAAACGGGCAAGACCTCGATGTTGTTGACGACCTGCGACACGCCTTCAATCTCTTTGACCGCTGCTTCGGCGTCGGACTTGAGCGTGGGGCGAACAACCTGGCCGCTCAAGATCACCTTGTCGCCCTGGATCTCATAGCTGAGATTGTCGAACACGGAGTAGTAGGGGAGCATGACAAGCTGGTGGCGGACCTGTTTCTTCAGCCACGCTTCGTACTTGGTCGGGTCGCGCTGCTTCCTGCCTTGCTGATCCTGCGCGGTATGCGCAAAGACTGTGCCCGCGAGAATCATGGCGCCAAGCAAAGCACCGACCCTCCGCACGATGCGGTTCATATTCACCTCCCTCAAGGGGGCGCCCAAGCGCCCTAGTGCGTTAGATTCAGGAATCGGGGTGGCAGCCGCATGAGGCAGCCGCCCCCGGGCTTTGCTAGCATAAACGCGTCACGTCCGCAAGGAAACGGGTGGGAGCGCGGACGAGGAGCGGTTCGCGTGTGGGTGGTGGCACATCGCGGGGCCTCGGGACATGCGCCAGAGAACACACTGGCGGCGTTCCGCCGCGCTGTGGTGCTGGGGGCTAGTTTTATCGAGACGGATCTGCAACTCTCGCGAGATGCCCATTTCGTGGCCATTCATGACGCAACTCTCGAGCGAACGACTTCGGGGACGGGCTCGGTGCACGAGAAAACGCTGGCCGAACTGAGGCAGATGGACGCTGGGTCGTGGTTCGGGAGTGACTACAGCGGAGAGAAGATTCCTACGCTCGAAGAGATCCTGGAGTTTGCGAGGCAAAAGGACGTGGTTTTCTACCTTGAGCTGAAGCCCTGCGCGGCGTGGGGCGCGGAACACGCGCTAGTGGGGGCGCTGCGGCAGGCAGGGGAAATCGCGCGGGCCGTCGTGCTCTCGTTTGACGGAGGGACGCTTGGTGTGCTGCGCAAGCTCGAGCCGACGCTGATGACCGGGCTACTTGCGGAGAGCATGGGCGATGACCCGATCAGCACGGCCGTTAAGGTGGGGGCGCGGCAACTGGCAGTGCGAGGGGACCTGGTGACGCCGGCGCTGCTAGCCGAGGCCAAGCGCGCAGATCTGCAAACCGTGAGCTGGACGATTAATCATCCAGCGCACATGAGGGCGCTCGCGGACGCTGGAGTGGACGGCATCATCACCGACTATCCAGAACGACTCTTGTCCGCGATACGAAAATAACTCGCGAACTTAGGCAGGCAGTTCGGATTCCCGCTGGGTCGTGTGCTTTAGAGTTCTTGCGAGCTGGAATGAGAGATATCGTCGCGCGCTGGGCCGTGTTATCAATTCCGAAGCTTCATGCGGATGACGATGTCGCGGAATCTCGGCTCCGAGCGTAGGCCATCCAACATCGGATCAACTCCGACAGTCACAAGCTTGCTATCGTGTTCCTCATAAGCCTTCTCTAGCCAGTCGAGCGCCTTGTCCTTCTCGTCTAAGCGCGCATAGGTCTGGGCAATACTGTAGGAAGAAACGTAGCCATGCTTGAATAATTCCCGCAGGCCTTCCAGGTAGCTCCTCAAGACGCCTCGGTATCCGGATTTGACGAAATCGTCTTCGACCGAGGCGGCCAATGCGGGGCTCATTGCGAGCTGCAGTGCTTTTTCTCTCTGGGCAACGGCCTCTTTATGTTTGCCCATCTGCGCGTAGACCTCTTCGAGCGTTCGTCTCGCCGGCAAAAACCTTGGGTCTGTGTCAAGCGCCTTCAGCAGTTGCTGCTCGGCTTCATCGTATCGGTGCGCTACATAGAACTGCCATCCCAAACTGCTGTTAATAACTAGGGAGAGCGGATCGAGTTCCTTGGCTCGTCTCATCTCGCGCATGCCTTCTTCAGGCCGTCCCATTTTTGTGAGGAAGTCGCCATACCAATGATGCGCTATGGCGGAACTGGGGTTGAGCTGGATGGCGCGCCTGAATTCCTTTTCGGCGCCGGCCCAGTCCCAATCGTAGTGCTCTTTGACGAGGGCCATAGAGGTGTGAGCTTCGGCGAGCGAATCGTCAATCTGCAGAGCCTGCATGGCAGCGGCTCTTGCCTTTGGCCCGACCTCCGAAGGCGCGAGATACCCGGCCTCCCCCAGAAGGCTGTAGGTGTCGGCCAGACCCGCGTAAGCGATCGCATAGCGTGGATCTTTCACGACGGCCCCGTTGAAATAGTCGGCAGCCTTTATGAAGTCTTTCTCGGTCCACTTGTTCCAGTAGAACAGGCCCTGGAGATAGAGCTGATAGGCCTCGGCATTCTCGGTGGGCCGTTTGGCGAGAAGCCTTTTCTCTTCGCCGACGAGCTTTGGGCGCAGGCGCTCATAGATGTCGGAGGCGATCTCCCCCTGCACGGCCACGAGATTGGAGAGCTTGCGGTTGTAGTGCTCGCCCCAGATTTGCCGCTTGTCCTGCACGTCCTCGAGATTGACGCTGATCATCAGGTCATCGCCGGATTGAATGAGTCTCCCCGTGAGGATGGCGCGGACGCCCAACTCGCGCCCTACCTGTTCAGGGTCGCCCGTCTTACTCTTGTATCGGAAGACGGCGTCGCGAGACATCACGGTGAGGTTGGGCAATTGAGAAAGACTGTTGATGAGACTTTCGGTGAGTCCGTCGCTGAGGTACTCGGTCTTGGGGTCATTGCTCACATTGGCGAACGGTAAAACCGCAATCGATTCGATGCGGGCCGCCCCCGTCCCGCCAAACAGGCGATCGCGAAGACCGCCGGCATTGAGTCCAACGACGAGCAATAAGACCACAAGAATGCCGGCCCAGACGAGATGAGGCCAATAGCGCCGAAGCGCTTGGCGGGGAACGTTTTCGCCGCCGCTGACCGTCATTGCCCGGGCGGAATCGGTGTCGCGCTTCAGCCGCTGCAAGTCTGCGCGCAGGTCGGAAGCAGTCTGGTAGCGCAGCTTGCGATCCTTTTCGAGGGCCTTGTTGACGATGTTTTCGAGTTGCGGGGGAGTCGCGGGGTTCAGCCGGACAGGAGGAATGGGCAGCCGGTTCAAGATGGCTTCAAAAACCACTCCGGAGGTAGTGCCGGAAAAGGCCTGCTTGCCTGTCGCCATTTCGTAAAGCACCACGCCCAGGGAGAACAGATCGGTCCGGGCGTCGAGCTCTTCTCCGCGGACCTGCTCAGGAGACATGTAGGCGACGGTGCCCATGGCTACGCCCGTGCTGGTGAGATGATCGAACTGGGTCGTCATCGAGAGTTTGGACGAGCCCACGGTCGGCCAGGTGGTGCTCTTGCGTTCCGGCATCAGCTTGGCAAGACCGAAGTCTAGGAGTTTCACCTGACCGCGATGGGTAATGAAAATGTTGGCCGGCTTGATGTCGCGGTGAACGATGGCCTTGGAGTGGGCAGCATCGAGGGCGTCAGCGATTTGGTAGCCATACTCCGGCACGTGCTCGAGGTTCAGTGGCTTCCCGGAAATAAGATGCTTCAGCGTTTCACCTTCGAGGAACTCCATGACGATGAAGTTCTGGCCCTCATATTCGTCCACATCATAAATTGTGCAGATATGGGGGTGATTCAGGGAGGAAGCTGCGCGAGCTTCCCGTTGAAAGCGCTCAACTGCCTGATGGTCTTTCGAAAGCAGTTCGGGCAGGAACTTCAAAGCGACGAAGCGGCCAAGCTTGATGTCCTCCGCCTTATAGACGACACCCATGCCACCACCGCCCAGCTTGTCGAGAATGCGGTAATGAGAAACAATCCGGCCAATCATGGGCAGCGCATCGCCTTCGGTTGGCCATCTTAGGGTGTGGCCACCAGCCAAGTCAACGCGCGAGGAAGGCCTTCAAACCGGGATGAGGCGGCGGAAGAGCTCCGCAAATTGGGCGACGCCCAACTGTTCGGCGCGGGCGTCGGGCCGGAGACGCATTTTCCCGAGCGCATCCGTGGTGAATTGGCGCGAGACGAGCCTGCGGAGATTGTTGACCAGGGTCTTGCGCTTCTGGGCGAAAGCAAGCTTCACGAAGTCGAAGAAGCGCGACTCGTCGCGAACGTCCAGGCGCGCGCGCTCGCCGGGAAGGCGCAAGGTTACGAGGGCCGAGGTGACTTTCGGCGGCGGGCGAAAAGCCATGCGCGCGATGCGGAAGACGATTTCAGGGCGGGTGAAGTACTGCGTGACCACGGAAAGATAGCCGTAGGCACGTGTTCCGGGGCGCGCGGCAATGCGGAGAGCGACTTCGAGTTGCATGACGAGATGGATGATTTCGATGCGGTCGGCGAACTCGAACAGGCGATGCAGAATGGGCGAGGTGATGTAGTAGGGAAGATTCCCGTACACGCGCAGGTGAGCGCTGGAAGCGATTGTGCCGAGGTCGAGCTGCAGGATGTCGACAGCGATGATGTGAATGTTGGGATGTTCCGCCGAAATGTCCCGGAGACGCTGGTTGAGACTCGCGTCGAGCTCGACGGCGTAGACCGGCGCGCCCCTCGACGCGAGGAGGCGAGTCATCTCGCCGTGGCCGGCGCCAATTTCGAGCCAGGGCGCATCGGAATGAGCACCCGACTGGGCGAGAGCTGGCTCCGTGCCGATGGCACTGGCGATGCGGGCGCGCCATGCGGCATCGGTGAGGAAGTGTTGGCCGAGTTTCTGCCGCGCCATAGACGCAACAGTGTAGCAAGGGTGCCACAGCGCCGCGCTGTAATCGCCTCGAACCTCGAGGCGTGTGGCGCTGGTGGCGACGGGAGTTGAAGAGATTGGGGACAGGAATGGGCCGAGAAAGACTGCGACGCGCAACGAGCAAAGGGCCGCGGCTTGACGCGAGTGGGCGCGTCCAGTACCGTGAAGTATTCGGTGCGAGGACGATGAGAATCCTATTCGTGGCGTCTGAAGGGTTGCCATTTTCAAAGACGGGAGGACTGGCGGACGTCGTCGAGGCCCTCCCGAAGGCATTGGTGGCGCTGGGCCACGAGGTGGCCGTCATCTTGCCGAGATACCGGGGAACGAAAACAGCGACGATCGTCCTCCCCAGTCTGACGATTCCGATGGGGCAGCGACTGCGGTTTCCCGCCGTGGCGGATGGCACGTCCATTGGCGGCGTGCGGTATTACTTCGTGGAGGATGCCGCTTATTTTGACCGGCCGCAGCTCTACGGCGAAGGCGGAAAGGACTATCCGGACAACGCGGAGCGCTTTGGCGAACTCAGCCGCGCGGCGATCGAGATTACAAAACACGTTTGGCCCGCGGATGTCATCCATTGCCACGACTGGCAGTTGGCGCTTGTGCCGGTGATGCTGCGGATGCAATATTCGGACGACCCGCTTGTCGGCAACGTGCCGGTCGTCTTCACCATCCACAATATGGGGTATCACGGGCTGTTTTCGCGCGACGTCCTGGCGAAGATTGGATTGCCGGAAAGCCTGTTCAACCCGGACGGCATCGAGTTCTTCGGCCAGGTGAATTTTCTGAAGGCAGGGCTGATTTTCTCCGACTATCTGACGACGGTGAGCCGCAAGTACGCGGAAGAGATCCAGACGCCGGCGTTTGGGCACGGGCTCGATGGCGTCGTGCGGAGGCGCGCCAATCGCTTGCGGGGAATCCTCAACGGGGTGGACTACTCGGTGTGGAGTCCCGAGAGCGATATGCACATAGCCGCAAAATACTCTGCCGCGGACCTGATGGGGAAACAAATCTGCAAGCAGGACCTTCTGAATCAGTTTAAGTTGCCGCTCGACAATCTAAACCGGCCGGTGATCGGAATCGTTTCGCGATTCGCGGATCAGAAGGGCTTCGATTTAATCGCCGAGGATGCCGAAGCGCTGATGAAGGAAGATCTGGCTATCGTGGCTCTGGGGACGGGCGAACCGAAGTACGAGCAGATGTTCCGGGAGTTGGCGGCAAAGTATCCCAGTCGTGTTGGCGTGAAGGTGGCCTACGACAACGTGATTGCGCACAAGATCGAAGCCGGCGCGGATATGTTCCTGATGCCGTCGCGGTACGAGCCGTGCGGGCTGAATCAGATGTATAGTCTTCGGTACGGCACCGTGCCGATCGTCCACGCCACCGGAGGGCTCGACGACACGATCGAGCATTTTGACCTGGAACACGGGACCGGCGCCGGATTCAAGTTCACGGAGTATAGCGGCAAAGCGATGCTGGAATGCATCCGGCAGGCGCTGCACCACTACGGACATGAGCACATCTGGCGGCGAATACAGCTTAACGGGATGAGCAAGGATTTCTCCTGGGGCGCCTCGGCGAAAGAGTACGCCAAGCTCTACGAAGGGGCCCGGGACGCTCGAAACCAAATGGCAGCTGCGACATCTAACTAAGGGCTTGAACGACGGCCACGGCCCTGGCCGTCAGCGGAAAGGGAAACATGGCAGAGAATATTCACAGCGTGAACGACACGGACTTCGAGGCGGAAGTAATCGCGGCGAGCAAGACGCAGCCGGTGATGGTGGACTTTTGGGCCGAATGGTGTCGGCCGTGCCACATGCTCGCGCCGACGGTGTCGGAAATTGCCCATGACTACGCGGGAAAATTGAAGGTCATGAAGCTCAACGTGGATGAAGCGCAGAATGCAGCGTTCCGCTTCAACGTGCGTGGGATTCCGACGCTGCTGCTGTTCAAGAATGGGCAGGTCGTGGACCAGATTGTGGGAGCCGTGCCAAAAGAGCAGATCACCAAGGTGCTTGAGCGTCATCTCGCCTAGAATCGAACAGAGAGCCCCGCGCGGGGCGCTGTGTTCTTGATCAAGGAAACAGTGGCGGTCACACAGACGAGCCGAATGGTGAAGCCAGCGACGCACCCGCCTTTGCTTGCGGGGGAGCGGGGTCCCATGGCGATGTCGCGGCCGGGTCTGCACGATACCGTGCTGCGTATCCTCGAGTCGCTACCGCGAGGTCGAATCCTCGATTGTCCCGCGGGCGAAGGCGCGCTGGCGCAGCGGCTTCTCGCAGCGGGTTTTGACGTTACCTGCTGCGACCTCTATCCAGAGCTGTTGCGGCTGGACGGTGTCGATGTCAAGAAAGGTGACCTGTCCGGAACGCTGCCGTATGCGGCAGGATCGTTCGACTATTTAGCGTCGCTCGACGGGCTCGAGCACATCGAGTGTCCGCCTCAGGCGGTTCGGGAATTCCGGCGTCTGCTAAAGCCAGGAGGGCATCTTGTCGTCAGCGTGCCGAACGTTCTGAATATCGAGGAGCGGGTGAAGCTCCTCCTCTTCGGATACACATCGCACTTCAAGCCACTTTCGACCGAGTCGCTCGCTAAAATTCACGCCGATTGCGCTGGGCTCGACGAAATTGCCCTGCACGTGAACCCGATTGCCTACACGGAGTTGCGGTATCTGCTGGAGAAAAATGGGTTCGCGATTCAGGGTGTGTACCGAGACCGGAAGAAGCCAAAGCTGTGGCTGTACGGGCCTATGACCGCGTTCATCCGGCTGGTGGCGAAGCTGACCCCGGAGGGCCGGCGGCGCGAGCGCTGGACTGAAGAGCTCGTATCCGACCCGGTACTTTTGGGCGGGAATACGATTATTCTGCACGCTGTCCGGCAGTAGGCTCTACGCCTGCCGACTTATGAACTCCTCAGACTCAGGCGTCATTCGCTGCCCGTGGGCTGGGAGCGAGATCAATATTCCCTA
>JACXTT010008710.1_pt1 | contig 14017 bp, 14 predicted proteins | sample 9270951 | NCBI WGS metagenome assembly JACXTT01 (sample SAMN15532306, study PRJNA645909) | rock metagenome | isolation source: weathered quartz diorite | place: Puerto Rico | collected 2017-06-21 | reverse complement strand
TCGCCGATGACCCGGGCGTGGACCGGCCGACAGACGGCCACAAGGTCTCTCAGGATCCGGTTCACGGCATTCTCGTAGAAGATGCCGAGGTTGCGGTAGGCGTGGATGTACAGTTTCAGAGACTTCAACTCCATGCACAGCTTGTCCGGCACATAGATGATGCGAATCGTGCCGAAATCGGGGAGCCCGGTCTTGGGGCAGATAGCTGTGTATTCCGGCACCTCGATGGCGATCTCGTAGCCCTTGAACTGGTTTGGCCAGGTCTCGATGGCCGGCAGCTTGGCATCGAGTCCGCTACGGGCATGCGCCACTGTGTAACCGTCCCTCGTCTTTTTCATACTTTGGTCATCCACTCGGTGTGGCCCAGTTTCTCCAGCTCGAAGTACATGACCACCCAGGGGCACATCATCTCGGGAAAGACCTCGCAGTAGCCCCCCTTGCGCACGCCACCGCACGGGCCGTAGCTCATGAACTTGGGACATTCGGCCTTCTCACCCGCGCCCGGGATCGGTGGGCGGTTGTGGATGCCTCCCGGCGATCCGACGGGCGGCGGCCCCGGCTGGATCAGGGGAGTGGGCTTGCGGGATTCGTCCGCCATCAATGCGCGTCCATGAAGCCGGCGATCTCGGTGAGCCGAAGCCTGGACACGGCGATCTCGGGGGCGTACACCACCTCGTCTGCCGCCCAGATGATCGTCCCTCGGCTCTTGCTGGTGATGCCCAAGATGTTCCGCAAGACCTGGTGAATGTTGTCGTTGATGCGAACGACGTTAGCCTTGAGGGGCGTCGTTAGTTTGCCGTCCTTGATCACGTAGGAATCGCCCACGACCGTCGCGGTGAAATCGCCGGTGCGCAGGCCGTTAATGGGATAGGTATACCATATCCGACCGATGTACACACCGTTTTGAACCTGCCGCAGGAGGTCCTCGCGGGTTTTCTTCTTCCGCCCTTCGATGAAAACATTGGTGGGCGCGACCGAAGGCGCCATGTCGAACCGGCGTCCCCCGCCGCCCGCGAAGCGGAAGCCGTTGCGCGGCACCAGGGCGCTGGGACAGTCCTCCGGGGGAACGCCGAGCTTCTCCTTCGCGGCGGGGTCGCGCAGCATCCGCTCCGTCTCGTAGAAACTCGACAGGAGCCCGACGAGCTTCCCGTCTTTGATGAGGTCGGTCCGCCCGGTCGGGAGTCCTTCACAGGTGATGCCTTTGCTGCCCATGTGGCTCTGGAGCGCTCCGTGGTCATAAATGGTGAGGTCGTCATGCGCGACCTGCCGGCCGAGCCGTCCGTGGAAGGCCGAGCTGCAGTCGTAGAAGCTGGCGACTGTGAGACTCGGCAGGATTAGATTACACATCAGCTCTGTCACCGGTTGGGGACCCAGGATGACCGCATACTCCCCGTCCTTAATGCGGACTCCGCCGATGGCGGACAGGGCATTACGCGCGGCTTCGGCACCAGCGTCACCCCGCATTGCGCTCAGACGGGTGTGGCATCCATACGCGGTCCCTTTTGCGCCTTCCCGTTCGACCATGGCGGTGACGAACGAGGCGATCAGGGTCGACTCGTCAGTTTGCACTTTGGGGATGCGGGTCGAGCCGATTGCCATCCGTTCCAGCAGGACTGTGACGTCGCCGCCGACGATGAATCCCATCTCGCGTAGCTTGGGCCCGGTCTTGGCCTGCGCCCTAAGCGAACCGGTCTTGCCGAATTCATCCAGCGCGCGGGTGAGGACCCGCCATCCGGCATGCACCAGATCGGCGTCATTCAAGTTCATGGCGCTTGGGTCGTGGTATTTGGTCAGCATCCGACGTTCAGGGGACGGCCGTGGTAGGGTCGTGAAGTCGGGGTCATGGACTGCGCTCCGTCTGGCCTTCTCCAGGGCCGCCTTGATGCCGTTGAGCGAGAGGTCGCCAGCTTCGCTACCGAGCCCGATGCGCGGGCTCTGGGGATTCTGGAAGACGGCCCGCACGCCAAGTCCGTAAGAGGAGGTGGACTTCGGTTCCTCGATGCCGTTGCACGGAATGTGCGAGGTGTAGTTGACGCGCGCAGTCAAGCCGTCATTGCTGGCCACGAACACCTCCGCTTCCTGGATGTCCTTCTGTCGGCGCAGGTAGCGCAGCCCTTCCTCGGCAGTGCGCTTCAGTGTGGCCAAGCTGACCATGTGTGGTGACGCTACGCGGGCCCGGTCAGATGCGCGCGGCTGCGGAGCGTCGGCCCACCGTTCCCGAGCCGCCGGCCCTGCATCGGCTGGCCTTTTCCGCAATTGGGGATGGGGAAGAGCCGGAAATCCCGACCCACGGCGTCCACCTTCATCAGGAAGGTCTTGGTGTCCGCCATGATGCCACCGCCCCGGTACAGTTGTCCGATCTGACCGTCGCGAATCTCGTACACCTTCTGGGCAGAGATCCGGAAATTTTCCCGTGATTCCGCGATGGAGGGAATCCGGTGCCCCACGACGTAGTACCCTTTGTCGACCTCGCGGATGATGTCCTCGGGGGCGCGTGTGCCGGCCGCAAACACCGTGGTAGACATGCGGACGAGTGGCACGAGATGAGCTTCCGTGGCCATGCAGGACCCGTTCGGGGGCACGTTGAGAATGGCCGCCGTCTGGCGGCTGTTCATGAAACCCTTGAAGATCCCCTTCTCGATGTGCACGACTTTCCGGCTGGGCGTCCCTTCGTGGTCGTATTTGTAGTGGCCGAAGCCCGGCAGTGACGGGTCCGAGTAGGCGGTGATGAGCGCAGACGCCACCGCCTTGCCAACCATGGTGTCGTTGAGCGCGCGCAGCAGCCAGCTTCGGCCCGCGTAGGCGGTCTCCATCTTCAGCGCGCGATCCAGTTCGGTGGGATGGCCGATGATCTCGTGAGCGAGAAGGGCGTTGAAGTGGGGGTCTGTGACCACCATGACGTCTTTGTCCGAGCTGCGGAGCATCGGCGCGTGGGCCAGCTTGACGGCGTCGCGCGCCAGATTGGTAGAGAAGGTGAGGAGATCGAGGTTCCGGATGTATTCTTCGACGATGCCTTCGGTGATGACCTCCCATCCGCGCTGATGGCCGATGGTGTCGGACAGCTCCTGGTCACCGGCCTCGCTCACGGCGACGACATGTACGGACCCTTCGGTCAGTGCGAAGGACTGGTCGGTGCACGCGCCCTCGGAGCTTGTGAAGAGCTCGCGCGTCACCAGCGTCACGGCACTGACGGCGTTGTATTTGAGCTGCTCGTCCACGTCCTGGACCGCACGTGAAACCTCCGTGACATAGCGGACCATGTCGTCAAGGGGGACCTGCCGGGGGTCGATGGCGTATTCGGCCTTGACCGTGTCGCGTTGCACCTCGACCGGGGCAAGGCGAGTATTGGACAGGGCTTCACCGAGATCCTTGTATTTGTCTCGGATCCGGGCTTTTTCGCGTGCGTTGAAGACGGCGCGCGCGTACGCGTGCTTCAGGCCGCTCGCCAGGGTTTGGGCCAGTCGAGGCAGATCGGCCTTGCCCAGCACTTGGCCGAAATACCCCGGGGCGATGGCGCCATCTCCGGCCAGCACCCGGATGCCGCAGGCGATGTGGCTGTCTTCGTAGGCATATTTGGACGTTCCGTTCTCCGATCCCGCGTGCTTCTCTTCGGTCACCTCGATCCTGAGGTCTGCATAACGGCACAGCTTGTACGTACTCGATGCCTCAGTGGCCAGTTCGGCAGCGGTGTTTTTGATGGCTTCCACCAAGTCGGTGGTGATGGCTTTCGAGATGGTCGGCATCAGACGCAAAGACTCGTCGTGGGTATGTTCTGTTCCATGTGATTAGGGTGTATCACTGAGCTTATTGACCGTAAATTATAGAGAACCCGCCTCAGCCGTCGCAAGAGAAACTAAGGTTTTTCTACGTGTTTGATCAAAAGAAGTGGGTGGCCGGAAGATTTCTTCCGTATTTTCTTGCACTTGCATCAATAGGACCAAAGGCCTACCGTCGACCCCAGGATTAGGCCTTCGTAAGGGATAGGCTAGGTCTTCTTTGTGGTTGCAACAATGCAGCCGTTGTCATATTGTCAGAGGGCTGCGGAGGGGGCCAAGCCAACGCGTGGCGGCGGATTTTCGCATTGACATCAATCGCAAGGGTTTGCTAAGCTTCCGACATTCATCTTGTCCCTGGCCGGGACAACTTAATACCTTGTAAGTAAAGGAGAAATCCACTTATCACAGACGATTAGGCGGGTTCGCGTTCGTAGCGAACGAAGGAGGATGGCCACATGAGTCTCGATTACGTCAAGTTTTCCCCTGGGTTTGACAAGTTCATGCCCAAGGAATATCGCGATATGGTTGAACACGGTCCCTTCGGCAAGAAGGTGACTGTCTCGCAGATGGGATCGTTCAAAGAGATTCTGGAAGAGCATCCCATGTGCGCGGGGTGCGCGATGACCTTGTTCATCCGGCTTGCCATGATCTCCTTCCCGAACCCTGAGGACACCATTACGGTGGGGACGGCCGGCTGCGGGCGTTTGGCCATCTCTCAGGCGGCTATCCCCTTCGTGTATGGGAATTACGGGGACCAGAGTGCCGTTGCCAGCGGGCTCAGTCGGGGACTGCGATTGCGGTTCGGCGATAAGCCCAAGGATGTGGTGGTCATGGCCGGCGACGGCGGCATGGCCGATATCGGCTTCAGCATGACCCTCCATTCCTGGTTCCGGAAGGAGCGGTTCACGACGATCATGCTGGACAATGAAGTGTACGGGAACACCGGCGGCCAGGAGAGCGGCATGACCAACAAGGGGCAGGTTCTGAAGATGGCGCCGCTGGGCAAGAAGTTTGAAAAGATGGACATGGTCGGCATGGCCAAGCTCGCCGGGTGTGCCTATGTCGCGACGGTCGTCCCGAACAACCCACGGCGCGTCGAGAGCGTGATCAAGAAGGCTGTCCTGATCGCTCGCGAGATCGGTCCGACCTACATCCAGGCTTACACGTCCTGCAACATCGAGTACTCCATCCCAACTGATAAGGTGATGGAAGACGCGAAGAGCGTTGAGAACGATCGGTACCAGTTCTCCGAGCACCTCACTGAGGAAGCCAAGCACTACCTGGCGACGCGCTACGGGTATAAGGAATATCTGCCGAAGCCGGCAACGGCGGCGGCCCTTCCGCAGGCCTAATTGCAAATCCCTTCTTGTGGGGGGAGAGATTAGGGAGGAAGACAGATGGCAAAGCGCTTTAACATTCGCATGGCGGGCGTCGGCGGCCAGGGGGTTGTGACCGGCTCGCACATCCTCAGCACCGCGGTCATCAGAGCCGGCGGTGAGAGCACGATCGTCCCGTTCTACGGGTCCGAGAAGCGGATGGCTCCGGTCGAGAGTTATGTGCGGGTCTCCGATGAACCGATCTATGAGATCGGCGAGATCACGTTTCCCCACATCTGCATCATCTTTCACCCGCAGGTGATCACGCACGGCAAGTCGTACACGATGCCCTTCTACTTCGGACTGAAGCAGAACGGCGTTCTTTTGATCAACCACGACGGCCCAATGAAGTTGCCGCCGCAAGAGACGAATGAGCTCAAAGAGCGTAACGCCAAGCTCTACTATATTCCGGCGACGCAGCTTTCGTTGAAAGTAGCGGGCCTCGATCTGGCCACGAACATGGCGCTGATGGGCGCGATCGGAGCGATCACCAGGCTGACTACTCTCGAAGCGCTCGGCGAAGCGGTGAAGGATCGGTTCCTGGGGAAAGGCTTCGTCGTGTCCGGGGGGACCGCAGCGCTCGACAGCGTTGTGGAAAGAAAGTTCAAACAAAAGCAGGAACTGATAGAGAAGAATATCGCCGTGATCAAGGCTGGTTGGGACTACGCTGAGGAACACGGCTGGGGCGTTGAAGAGAGGGCTGAGGCGAAGAAGGCTGACGATCTGGCCGCCGCCGAGGCTGCCTCCCGCTGATCCCAAGAATTAGGAGGAGACCTGCATGTATCTTGTTGCCGATATCAACGTTGATATCTGCGCCGCAACGAGCTGTAAGCTCTGTACTCAGTACTGCCCGGAGGCCAACACGATTCTCTATAGCGACAATTTGGGCAAGGAAAAGAGCCTCAAGTACGGCTCGGCGTACGTGGCGGTGGACCGCTGCAAGGGTTGCGCGCAGTGCGTGTGGGTCTGCGACAATATGGCCAAGCACCATGCGATCACGATGACGATGATCGACCAACTCCCCAAGGCGGCCATCACTGATCGCATCACCTACCTTGACAGCGGTGGGACCAAGGCGATTGCCGCTCCAGTCGAAGTGGCGTAGGGAGGGCGTATGCTCTTGCAAGGCCTCCCCGCGGAGAAAGAACGTATCATTGTGCCTGGACCGGCCGGCTTCATGCCGCCGTCCGCTGCCCAACTAGGTGTGGTATTGCCTCCCTCGGGGGTCGGCATCGCTTACGGGCATCACACTCCGGAGGACATCGCGATCGCAGAGATCGCCCGGCAGATGCTCACCAAGCCGAACGCCACGATCTTTCCCGGTCCCATGGTCCTGTGGGCGTGGAACGAGCATGCGGTCGAAAAGGCGATGGCGGTGCTGGAAATCGCGGCCCAGATTCCCAACGTTCTAATCATTCCGATGCCGGACTACCGGCCGAAGTACCCGAAGGTGGATCCGGAGGAGGTCATCAATCCGAACCACCCGAACCTGACCATCTGGGGCAATAAGATCGAAGCCTGCATTTTCGTCGGCGTGCATTGTCACTATGCGAATCTCACGCTGAAGATGATCCGCGCCGGCACGAACTGTTGCACCGCGGCGCTTTGCGCGGAGCAGGGGCATGAGGACGCGATGCTGAGCGTCCACGACATGGATGCCGCCAAGCTCAGGAAAGTGGCCCAAATCTTCAAGCGGGTGCGTGAACAGATGGGGATTAAACTCCCCGCCGACGGCAAAAACGTCCGTTATACCGGCTTGCAAAGCCGTGTCAACGGGAATGAGACGCATATCAATCCGCTTGTCGCGTTGAAGCCTGGGGCTCCACCCGCGGGCGTTCATATGCCCTCTGAAGGGCAGATGCCTCACTGACAATTTTTCTCGAACCTGAGGAGGCAACAATGAGCAATCCCCTCGAACCCGAAGTCAAAACGAACCCGCAGGGGGATCCGATCACCTCTGTCGAACCCGAGCAGAAGACCAACCCCCAGGGCGATCCCATCACTTCGGCTGCTCCGATCAAGGTGGGAGGCAGCTCGAAGGATCCGCACGAGGGGGCGAAAAAGCAGCGGGTGGTGACGCCGGAGCACATGTTTTTCGAAGCGCCGCGGAAGCGGGAATTCATTACCGGGAGCGAGTCGGCGAAAGAAGCGGTGCGCCGCTCAAATGTGGACTTTGCCGTCGCCTATCCGATTACCCCTCAGAGTGAAACCATGCAGTTGATCGGGGTTCTCTACGGAGAGGGGTATGTCAAGGAGTACTATCGCGGTGAAGAAGAATACGGCGTGATGTCGTCGATCGCCGGCGCATCCCGGGCAGGGGTGCGCTGTTTCACCGCGACGGCCGGTCCGGGCACGCTCCGCGGCTTGGAGCCGATTGCCTCATGGCCAGGCCACCGGCTGCCGGCCGTGGCGATGTTCACCTGCCGCGTGGTTAATGCTCCCCTGGCGATCCAGCCGGACAATATCGAGATTTCGTACCTCTTGAACTGCGGCATGATCCTCTTCCATGCCGAAAACCAGCAGGACCTGTTCGACTTCATCATGAAGGGGTTCATCATCGGTGAGAAGAACGACGTTACGTTGCCCGTCGGCGTGGCCTGCGACGGCTTCTTCGTCACGCATGCCCGCAATTATGTGGACATGCAGCCGAAAGACATCAAGCTGCCTCCGCGGCAAGCCTGGAAAGGCGCGGTGCCGGTGCTGGACGCCGAGAACCCGCCGGCCCGCCTGTCCCGCGACGCGCCCGTCCAAAAGAGCAACTTCATGGCCTACAACATCCATGCCGTGTGGCAGCAGGAGGTCTGGGCGGCGGTCGAGCGATCGCGGCGGTACATTGAGCAATATATGGGCGGGCTGTGCGCACCTGAGAACGTGGAGGGGGCCGAGGCCCTCATCATTGCCTCAGGCAGCGCCGCAGCGCAGTCCCGTGAGGCCATCCGGCTGTGCAAGGACCAGGGGATCAATGTCGGGTTCATCAAGATCCGGTCGCTCCGTCCCTTCCCGACCAAGGAGCTGCGCCAGCTCTGCGCGAAAGCGAAGCTGATCGTGGTGCCGGAGTTCAACTATGTCGCTTGGCTGGCCAAGGATGTGGCCGCGGCGATCTATGGCTATTCCAACGCCAAGATCGTGGCCGGCCCGCATGTGTATGGCGGGATGTCCATGCCGGTCGAGATGATTGTGGACGAGGTGATCGGTGGCCTGACCGGGAAGAGGTCCATCGCGGTTCCGGAGTCGGCTATCATGGGTCGCGACGTCAACCAGGCCGAGGTTGCCCACTTCATGCAGAACATCTGACGTCTGTTCAGGTGTGAACGGCAAGAGGCCGTCCGGGGGATCCGGGCGGCCTCTTTCGTTTCGGAATAAGAGGGTGAGCTATTCCTCGATCATCTCCTCGCTGTCCGGCATCCCGTACGCGACGAACTTGGCATAGCTGAGATAGATCGCGCTGCTATCGCGCATGGCCTTGGCGCCCTGGGTCATCCGATCGAGTTTGATCGGGTCAGAGGCTTCAGACTCGCGCATCGCCGCGACTTGGCGCTCCAGAAGCGTGTTAAACTCGTACATCGCTCGTTCGATGTTCATGTAGGCTTCTTTGATCGCATCAGTCATGGCGCGCTCCTATAGATCAGTGCGAACTACTGGTGACCTTACACCAGCCCCGCTAGGGGGGTCAATCAGGTGGTCCGGATGAGTGCGGATAATCTCTCTCACAGTCTGTTCGCGGCGCTCCGGGCTCGGCATGGCGAGCCGGATCGGGAGGTCGCCAAAGGGGTCCGCACGCTCTCCCGGCTCTTTACGAGGGGACGGGACGCGCTGGGGGCGGACTACTTCGCGGACCCGGCGTTGCGCCGCGCCTACTTCCTGTATTTCCTGCCCGTCAACCTCGCCAAGGTGGCTAGCCTGCTGCGAGAGATGCCGGAGCCACCGCAGAGGCCCTTGCGGATCCTGGACGTGGGGAGCGGCCCCGGGGTCGGCGCGCTGGCCGTCCTCAGCCATCTCACGCAGAACGGCGTCGCCACGCATGAGGGGTCTGAAGTGTTCGCGGTAGATCGCAGCCGCCGTGCGTTGCAGGAGGCCGAGGCTCTGTGGGAGCAGGTGTCTGTGACGCGGCGTGGCTGGCCGTCCTTGCGGTTCAATACCATGACGCTCGATCTGGAACGACCGGGCGCCCACATTCCCTGGAAGGCTGGCGCCTTCGACCTGGTGATCCTGGCCAACAGCCTGAATGAGCTCTTCAGGTCGGCGACGGATCCCATCGCCCGCCGGGTCACGTTGCTGGAATCCCTGCTCGACGCCCTCACATCCGATGGAACCTGCATGATTATCGAACCCGCGTTGCGGGAGACGACGCGAGACCTGCATCACGTGCGGGACCGGCTGGTGGCGGCGAGACGGGCGACCGTGTACAGCCCGTGCCTGCACGAGCAGCCCTGCCCGGCGCTGGCGCGTCCCGACGACTGGTGCCACGAGGAGCGACCCTGGTCAACTCCCCCGGTGCTGCAGGCCATAGACCGCGAAGTGGGATTCATCAAGGATGCCTTGAAGTTCTCCTATCTAATGTTGCGTAAGGACGGCCTGACGGTCGCCGAGCGGGGCCCGGATGTCTACCGGGTCGTCAGCGAGGCGATGGTGATGAAGGGCGATCGGCGGGCGTGGCTGTGCAACGAGACCGGCCGTCCGCTGGTCGGGCGCCTCGACAAGGCCCGCTCAGAGGCCAATGCTGCGCTCGATCGGTGGCACCGTGGGGCGATCGTCCGCGTGGAGCACATCGAGCGCCGCGCCGGGATCGGCCGCATCGAGAACTCGACGCGCGTCGAGCTAGTTCGTCCCGTCGAAGGCTAGGCCTTACTCGAAGGCTTCCAGAGAGGATTTCTCGATGAAAGGGTGCCGGCACGCGGTGCAGGTGACGAAGTAGACGGCCCCACGGACGGACGGCTGCACGCGAAAATCCAGCGTCGCGCCGGTCTTCAGGCAGGCCGGGCAGCGCATGCCCTTCAGCCAGTAGGCCACATCCGGCTGGCTGCGTGTGAAGCTCTCCACGTCCATGTGGAGGGGAAAGCTGTAGCGGCACCCCTTGCAGAAGGCCTTGTATTCGCCGTCGGTCACCCGGCTGTCACGGGGGATCATATACTCGGTGGAGTTCTTGCAGACGGGGCAGGTGATGTCCGCTAATCGCCGTTCGACGCTTTCAAAATCCATTGCGTGTGTCCCCTGAGGTGCCCTCACTGTAACGGATCGGGCGCCCGTGCGCAATCCGACGGAGCGCTTTCAAATCGTCGCGCCATCCTGCACCGAAATGGCCTTGTCAGGCAGAGATGCTCTCGCTATACTACAGTCCGAGCAGCCCGGCGCGCGGCAATCCGGTCTTCATTCGTGAACGTATGCACCTGATCAACGAGAATCTGGCCGTCGGCAACGCCCAAGACGCGGAGCGTCCCGTCCGGTTCATGACCGCAATCCTGAACGTGGCGGCGGAGAGCCAGATCGATCCACCGGCCGGGCGGGCCTATGCCTGGATCCCATTCAAAGAGTTTTCCGAGGCCGATCCGACTCTGCTGGATGAAGCGGTCGAGTGGCTCGAGCAGCACGAGAAGGACCACCGCCTGATGGTGTGCTGTCGAGCTGGTATGGGCCGGTCGGTGTCGGTGGTCATTGCCTACCTCTGCCTGATCAAAGGGGTACCATATCAGGACGCGGTCAAGCAGGTCACCGCGCGCCGACCGGGGGCGACGCCGCTCCCCAATCTGGAAGGCACCATTCGCTTCCTCCGCGAGCTGCGTGCAAAGCGGAACGGAGGCCATGCCGGAACTCCCTGAAGCCGAGACCATCGCCCGCCAGCTCAGAGCGCGGCTGCTCGGCGCAACGATCACCGAGTGCCGGATCGAGCGCGCGGACATCGTGCGCGAGGGCCGTTCCATGCTGCCATGGTATCGGGGGGCCCGCCTGGTCTCGGCGAGCCGGCTCGGGAAAAGCGTGGTCCTGGAGGCAGAGAGATCGGGCGAGACTCGCTATCTGGCCTTCGAACTCGGCATGACCGGCCTCTTGTTCTTCACCCTGCTTGATCCCTCTTACCGGAAGCATACCCACCTCACCCTTTCGCTGACCGGCTCGGTCCCGGCGCTGTATTACTGGAACCCCAGACGGTTCGGTCGGGTCTACCTGCTCGACGGGTCTGGCCTGGCGCGGTTTGCTACGCGACGGTTCGGGTACGATCCGTTGACGGTGCCCTGGGAAGACTTCCGGGCGGAGGTGGCGCGCCGGCGCGGGCGCCTCAAGGCCCTGCTCATGCATCAACAAGTAATCGCCGGTATCGGCAACATCTATGCGAATGAGATACTATTTCGCGCCCGCCTGCATCCTTATCGGGTGGCGAGCTGCTTGCAAGCCCTGACCGTCCGGCGCCTCTACGACGCGATGAGAGACGTCCTAGGCGAGGCCATCGCGGCCGGGGGCTCCAGCGTCCGGGATTTCCTGGCGCCCGACGGGACGAAGGGGGACTACTGGAAGCAGCATCGGGTGTATAACAAAGCCGGGCTGTCGTGCCCGGCCGGGTGCGGGAGCACGATTCGCCGCTTGACAGGCGAGCGCAGCTCGTTCTACTGCCCGGCCTGCCAGCGGAAATAGGCCAGGAATTATTGAAATATGAATAACTTAAGAGTCTCGCGCAACAGAGGTGGGCTAGGTCTTTTGGTTCGGACGATAGGCCCTTTGGTTGATTGAGTTAAGTAGCCGACTTCGCTACACTACGTTTTTTCTGAATCTGTAACCCTCACCGAGGAGATATCCGTAATGGCCAAAGTGCTCGAAGGCTCTGGGATGGGGCTGATGAAAAAGTGGAGCATCGCGGTCCCCCATTACGTCGTCGTCACGTCTGTGGAGGAACTGGCCAAGCTCGGCGATGCCAACGATTGGCTCAAGAAGAGCAAGCTGGTCGTCAAGGCCCACGAGGCGTTGGGCTCGCGGTTCAAGCTCGGCCTCGTGAAGGTGGGGTTGGACCTGAAAGGCGTGCAGGCCGCCGCGAAAGAGATGCTGGGCCGGCAGGTCGGCAGCATCACGGTTTCTCAGGCGATCGTCTCGGAAATGGTGCCGCACAAGGAAGAGTACTACGCGGCGGTCAAGTCCACCCGCGAAGGGGCCGAGGTTCTGCTCGCCAACTGCGGCGGCATCGAGGTCGAATCCAACTGGGATCGGGTCAAGAAGCTGAAAACCGAGGTCGGGGACACGCCGTCGCCCGACGCGCTGGAAAAACTGGCGAAGGAGGCCGGCTTCTCCAAGGACTTGGCCAAGAAGGTCGCGGACTTTTCGGGAAAGTTGTTCGCCTGCTTCGATAATGAGGATGCCCAGTATCTCGAAGTGAACCCGGTCGTGGTCCGGGAGAGCGACGGTCAGTTAGTCGCGCTGGACGCGGTGACGCTGCTGGACGCAGACGCCAAGTTCCGCCATCCCGATTGGGATTTCCCGTTCGCAGCGGAGTTCGGTCGGGCCTACACGAAGCATGAACTGGACGTGATGGCGGTGGATGCCAAGATCAAGGGATCGGTGAAGTTCATCGAGATCCCGGGTGGGGACACGGCGATGCTCCCGGCCGGTGGCGGCGCGAGCGTCTATTATTCCGACGCGGTGGTGGCTCGCGGCGGCAAGCTGGCCAATTACGCGGAATACTCCGGCGACCCGCCCGACTGGGCCGTGGAAGTGCTGACCGACAAGGTCTGCTCGTTGCCCGGCATCAGGAACATCATCGTGGGCGGCGCGATCGCTAACTTCACCGACGTAAAGAAAACGTTCGGCGGCATCATCGCCGGCTTTCGCAAGGCCAAGGCGGAAGACAAGCTCAACGGCGTGAAGATCTGGGTGCGCCGCGGCGGGCCCCGCGAGAAGGAAGGCCTGGAAGCAATGAAGGCCCTGCGCGAAGAAGGGTTCGACATCCACGTCTACGACCGCCATACCCCGCTCACCGACATCGTCGACATGGCGCTTCAGAAGAAATAGTCATCCAAGTCAGCCTAGGGGAGATCCTGAATGAGCATTCTGGCTAACAAGGACACGCGAGTCGTCATCCAGGGCGGCGCGGCCGGATTGAACGCCGCGCGGCGCATGGCAGAGTTCTGCTACATGATCAAGCGCCCGCTGAACGTGGAAGCCTTCGTCTATCCACCGGACGCTGGCAAGACGAACGAGGTCCCTTATGGGAACGGCCTGCTGACGATCCCCGTGTACAGGAGCGTGGCGGACGCCACGGCGCATCATCCGCAGATCAACACCAGCCTCGTGTACATCGGCGCAGACCGGGCCTGCGCGGCCGGCATGGAGGCGCTGAACGATGCCAAGATCCAGACCGTCTCGATGATCACCGAGGGCGTACCTGAAAAGGACGCCAAACTGCTGGCCCGTCATGCGACGAAGCTCGGCAAGATCTTCAACGGTCCCTCCTCCATTGGGGTCATTTCGGCGGGCGAGTGCCGGCTCGGCGTGATCGGCGGCGCGTTCGACAACCTTGTGGCGTGCAAGCTGTACCGGGAAGGCGCGTTCGGCGTGATCACGAAATCCGGCGGGCTCTCCAACGAGATCATCTGGATCTGCTCCCAGTTCGCGGACGGCATCACGACAGCGATCGGGATCGGCGGCGACGCCTATCCCGGCACCGATTACGTGACCTACCTGGAGATGTTCGAAAAGGACCCGCAGACCAAGGCAGTCGTGATCGTCGGCGAGATGGGCGGCGATCTGGAAGAGCGCGCCGCCGAGTGGTACGGCGCGAAGAAGCGGCGGATCAGGCTGCTGGCGGTGGTGTCGGGCTTCTGCCAAGAGAGCCTGCCGAAGGGGATGAAGTTCGGGCACGCCGGCGCCAAGGAAGGCATGAAGGGC
>JACXTT010008709.1_pt1 | contig 14018 bp, 12 predicted proteins | sample 9270951 | NCBI WGS metagenome assembly JACXTT01 (sample SAMN15532306, study PRJNA645909) | rock metagenome | isolation source: weathered quartz diorite | place: Puerto Rico | collected 2017-06-21 | reverse complement strand
GGCGGAGTAAGACCCGGGGGACTATCGACGTCTAAGCGGAAGGCTTAGTGGAAGGAGGCCAAAGAAGGCAATCCGCAGGCTGGGGGTGGGGACGTGGTGGCCGGGGGATTCGCCACCAAGACCGCGGTGGCCGCCGAATTCACCGGCGACGGAAAAGTGGACGTCATCACCGTGGGCGACGGCAAGACCATCCTCTACGTCGCGCCCGACTGGAAGCCGGTAGTTCTCCACTCAGGTGTGCAAGCCATCCACGGAGCCGTGATGGACGTGGACGGCGACGGCGACCCGGATTTCATTGGCGCGCGCTATTCTCCCGGCCTGATCTACTGGCTGGAGCGTCCGAAGAATCCGCTGCGCGACCCCTGGCCCTATCACGTCATCGACGACGTCGCGCTGGGCGGCGTGGACGGCATCCACGGGCTGATGCTGGGCGACGTGGATCGCGACGGCAAGCTGGATGTGCTGGGAAACAGCGCCCAGCCCACCGGCAATTTTCCAAACTCGCTGGCCTGGTTCAAGGCGCCCAGGAACGTCCGAACCGCGCCTCGCTGGGAGCGCTACATTTTCGCCGACCGCGACGCTCCCGGCCTAAGCCACTACCTCGGCTTCGGCGACGTGGACGGCGACGGGCGCGGCGACATCGCCAGCGCCGCCAAGATTCCCGAAGGCGGCAACTGGTTCGCCTGGTGGAAGCAGCCGGCCGATCCGAAGAAGCCCTGGAAAAAGCAGTTGATCGCCGAAAATCAGGACGGGGCGACGAACATCCTGATGGCCGACGTGAATCGCGACGGGAAGATGGACTTCATCGCCACGCGCGGGCACGGAAAGGGCGTGGTCTGGTACGAGGCACCCAACTGGACGCCGCACGAGATCAATCCCGATCTCACCGGCCCGCACGACCTGGCCATCGGAGACATCGACGGGGACGGCTCCATCGACGCCGTCACGTGCGCCAAGGACGACTTCGTGGTCGCTTGGTTTCAAAACGACGGCAAAGGAAATTTCAAAACGCACGTCATCTATAAGGATCAGGCGGCGTACGATATTCGCCTTGTGGATATGGATGGTGACGGCGACCTGGACGTGCTGGTGGCTGGGCAGGAGAGTAAAAACGTCGTCTGGTACGAGAACCGGCTGAAGAAGTAGCGCGGGCTATTTCGGACGGGGGCTTACAACTCCGGCTTGCCCTTGTACCCAAGGTCGCCAATTCCGTACTCCACTTCCCTGTAAGAACCGATCACTCCCGGCAGGTACAACTCGAACGCGATGGATTTGTCCTTCGCCGACAGGTCGCGCGGAAAGATCAGCCGCAGGAACGGATCGTGCACGGTCGGAGAAAAGTGCCCCGTCATGCGGAGCTTTTTCTTCCCCACCCGCATCACGCAGTTTTCTTCCATCTGCTTCACTTCCTTCCCGTCGGCCAACTGCGCCCAATCCGGAAAGTAAATCGCCAGCACGACCACCTTGCCCTTGTTCTGATCCAGAAAATCGTAATAGTCGGCGAGCGGGTTCTCCTCGGGCTTGATGTTGGCCCTCCGCGCCATCTCCGCTTCCGCGTCGCGGATCGGCTGAGCCGTGGCCAAATAGGTGGCCACGCCGGTCCCTGCGATCGGCCCGATGGCCATCGCGGGGTGCGCCCAAGGAGATTCCCGCCGGATCTCGGATAACTCCAGCTTGGTCCACTCGGCCGGGGCCTTCTCCCAGAACGGCGCGGCGAACAAGAGCAACAGGGCCCAGACGTGCATAATATTCAATATGCCAGAAACCCGGTTCCGGAACCGTCGCGCGGTTTCACTCGAGAATGAACGCATACGCCTGACGGTGCTCGTCGAAGGCGGCTACATCGCCGAATTGCTCGACAAGAAAACGCAGGTGAATCCGCTGTGGCAGCCCCCCTGGCCGACGATCGAGCCCTCTGCCTACGACCTCAAGAAACATCCGGAGTACGGGCACGACGCGGAGAGCCGCCTGCTGTCCGGAATCATGGGCCACAATCTTTGCCTTGACCTCTTCGGCGGGCCTTCCGACGAGGAAGCAGCGGCCGGCGTCGGCGTGCACGGCGAAGGCTCGGTGGTCCCCTACCGGATTCACGCTACCGAACGCGAGCTGACCGCGGCCGCCGATCTGCCGCTGGCCGGACTGAAGGTCGAGCGGCGCATCCGGCTCTCCGCCGAATCGCCGGTGGCGCGCATCAGCGAAACGGTGGAGAATCTCAACGCCACCGACCGGCCCATCGCCTGGACCCAGCATGTCACCCTGGGTCCGCCATTCCTGGAAACCGGGAAGACCGAATTTCGCGCCCCCGGTACGCGGTCCAAGACCGCCGAAAACGATTTCAGCGGAGGCAAGGGCTACATGCCGATCGGCGCGGATTTCGACTGGCCGTACGTTCCGAAGCTCGGCGGCGGCCTGGTCGACATGCGGCGCTATGTGGATCTGCCGGTGTCAGCGGCGTTCACCACGCACCTGATGGATCCGCACCGCGAACAGGCTTTCTTCGTGGCCTGGTCGCCGACTCTTCGGGTGCTGGCGGGATACGTGTGGAAGCGCTCCGATTTTCCATGGCTCGGTATCTGGGAGGAAAATCACAGCCGCACCGCACCTCCGTGGAACGGCCGCACGCTCACGCGCGGCATGGAGTTCGGCGCTTCCCCGATGCCCGAGACACGGCGGGCGATGATCGAGCGGCGGAGCCTTTTCGGCGTTCCCGGCTACCGCTGGCTCGGCGCAAAACAGAAAGCTCACGTGGAATACTGCGCCTTCATCATGCCTGGCGGCAATATTCCCGAAAACGCCGAATGGGACGGCGCGTTCGGCGTCAAGTTCACCTGATTTTTGCCGGTCGCGACAGTGGAAGGCGCTCCAAGCCGATCGATCTAAGGTACAGTAAGGTAGCTTGGCTCGAAAGTCGGTAATCTGTATGGGACCCGTTCCTGTTGTTCCTTCGTTTGAAATTTCCCGCTTCGTAGAAAATCCCCGCCGTAGCCCGCTCGTGGTGCACGCGCTCGTGCTGGCGATGCTGGCCGCGGGATGCGTCTCGGCGCAAAGTCTCTCTCTTGTCTCCGGCGATGGCCAAATAGCGGCTCAGAATTTCCCGCTGGCCAACCCGCTGGTCGTTGTGGCGAAGGATAGTGCGGGAAAACCTATCGCCAACGTGCCCGTGAATTGGACCGCCGCCGGACCGGGCACCCTTGTTCTGGGGACGCAAACGCTCACCGACAGCAACGGCCAGGCGTCCAATATCTTCGTTGGCGCGACGATCTACGGCGATACCGCGTTCACGCAGACCGCGATCACGGCTTCCACGGCCGCCGGTAGCGTCACTCTGTATGAAACCACTTCCGGATGGGATGGCAACAGCGGGTTTATGTTCGTTCAAGCGCAGATCAACTCGCCTGTGCTGGGTGAGGTGATCACCGGCCCTTCAGGCGCCATCGCGGCCGCTGGCGTCGAGCTAAGCGTCTACGGCGTTCATCAGGCGGGCGTGCAGCGAGTGCCCAACGTGGCGATGCGCCTGATCCCGGACAATCCGGGCGGGCCGTCCGCGGCTTGCGCGCCGGGGACGGGCGTCACCGACGTGAATGGCATTGCACGATGCCGCGTCGTGCTCAGCGGTCCCACCGGCAACGGAACGTTCAGCGTCGAAGTGGGCGGCGGATTTCGCATTTTCAGTCCGTTCAAATTCACGGTGACCGCGGGCGGAGGACAACCGGCAGTATTCCGCATCAGCATAACCGGCGGCAACGGTCAGGCGGGACCGCCCAACGCGCAGTTACCCGCCAAACTCACGGCTCGTGTCGAGGATGCAAGCGGAAATCCCCTTCCCAATGTGCCGGTGGCCTGGCAGGCGGTCAACGCGCAAGCCGTGTCGTTGAGTGGAATCGTATCGGTATCGGATGCCAGTGGAATCGTGTCGGCGACGGCCATTCTCGGCTCCGTCATCGGGCCGGCCCAAGTTAAGGTCAGCGCGAATAACGGCACGATCCAGACCTTCTTCAGCCTGACTGTGAGCCAGAGTACACCGCCCCCCGGAGGCGGTGGCGGCGGCCGGCCGGGCGCTCCGGCGGTTCTTCGGATCATTAGTGGAAACAACCAGTCCGGGCCGGCCGGATCCCGTCTGCCGCTGCCGCTTATGGCGCGAGTGGAGGACGCAAGTGGGAATCCGGTTCCGGGTACGCCCGTTACCTGGGAGAGCCCGCCGGCGGTCACATTGAGCGCTGTTTCGACGGCCTCCGACGCTAATGGCATCGTCTCCGCGACGGTGACGCTGGGCGGCGCCGCGGGCTCGATACAAGTCACGCTGCACACGACGGGCGGCATTCAGACGCCGTTCGGCGTCACTCCCGGCGTTGCGCTGGCTCTCCCGTTCAACTTGTTCGTTACCCAGACCCCGTCTCAGCCGTCCACGCCCGCCGCCCTTCGCATCACCGGCGGCAACAATCAGTTGGGGCCTCCCGGCGCTCCGTTACCCCTCAAGCTGACGGCGCGGGTGGAAGACGCAGCCGGAAATCCCGTTCCCAACGTGGCGGTGATCTGGCAGCCTTTCAACCCGCAAGCGGTGACACTGAGCGGAATCGTGTCGACGTCGGATGCCAATGGAATCGTGTCGGCCACGGCCACGCTTGGCGCCATCGGCCTCGCCCAGGTGCTGGTTCGCGTACCCAATCAGCCGCTTCAGATTGTCTTCAGCCTGCAATCCACCGTGACCCTGACCGGCATCGTGGTTTCGTCCGGAAGCGATCAGGTGGCTACCGCCGGCAGCGCTTTCGCGCAGCCGGTTATCGTGCAAGTACTGGCCGCCGAGGGCGCGGCCGCGGGGATGCAGGTGCAGTTCAGCTCGATCAGCCCGTCGGTGATCATTCCAAACGGCGGACTCGCGGTGACCGATTCCGGCGGCCGTGCGACGATCTTCATGCAGGCCGGATTGACGCCTGGAACGGCCATCATCACGGCGGCAGCGGGCAGATTTTCAGTGTCGTTCTTCCTCACCGCTCAGGCGCCGGCGGCGCCGCTCGCGTCTCTGAATCTCTTCAATGCGGCCAGCGGCCAGCAGGGCGCAATCAGTCCAACCGAAATTCTGTCTATCTACGGCGCCGGACTAGCGCCGGGCCTTCAAGGATGCGCCACCCCGGACCAGTCATCGGGATCGTTGTCTCTTACTTTATCCGGCGTCACCGTGCAATTCGCCGGCGACGGTTACGGCTCGTTCGCGCCTCTTTTCGCGGTTTGCAATTTGGGACAGGGTCAGGAATTCGTGGTTGTCGAGACTCCGGCGGATCTGCCCCTCCTGGAAACCACTGTCACAATTCTGGTGTCAGGCACGGCCGTGGGGCAGAGCAAAGTCGCCGTAGCTTCAGCCAGCCCAGGCGTTTTTGAAACTTTCATGTCCGACCGCGTCAAGCGCGCAGTCGTGCGGCATCCGGATGGAAGCTATGTATCACTCGAGAGTCCTGCGCAGCGCGGTGAACGGCTGTACGTTTACGTCACAGGCTTGGGACGTCCGGTGAAGGCGTCGGGGACTCTCATCAATACAAATCAATCCGGAACGCCCGGCGATGACGCTTCCCCGCCAAACCCGGTGTCGCTGCGTATTGGCGGCAGCTACGTCTGGCCGGTCTCCAGCATATACGCCACGGACACGATCGGCGTCTATCTGGTCACGTTCGATGTGCCGGATACCGTCAGCACCGGGCCGGACGTGGAGTTTGCCGTAACGACAATCCTTGGCGACCAAACGATTACAGGCAAAACTTCAAAGCTCCCGATCCAGTAGCGACGTGGCGCAGTAGTGACGTGGCGCAGACTTCAGTCTGCCGCGCCGAGACTCGTCTCGGCGCTCTCTCACTCACCGGGAACAAACTACCTCACCACAGGCAGATCGATCCTCGACGGATGCCCCGAGTCATGAAACACCGCGTTCTCAGCCACCGCCCACCGCCGGTTGTCGTTCAACGGTTCGCCCGTATTCGGATTGACGTCAAAGCGTGGAAAATTGCTGCTCGAAATATCCAGCCGGATGCGATGCCCGCGCTGAAACACCAGTGACGTCGGGTATAGCTCGATCGTGAACTTGTACACTTCGCCCGGCTTCATCGCCGTAGCCCGCGAAAGCGAATCGCGGTACCGCCCGCGCACGATCGAATCCCCAACCAGCAGATCCACACCGGCCGGAAAATCCTTGTTCGGCGGATACACGTCCACCAGCTTCGCCGTAAAATCGGTGTCCACCGCGCTGGAGGACGCGTACAGCGTGACCACCAGCCTGCCTGTCATTTCCGTGTCCCGCTCCAGTGTCGGCGTCTGGAACACCAGCACGTCGTTCCGCGCCGACAGCGGGCGCGAATCCTTGCACGTCCACAAGCCGGCCCGGCAGCGCTGATCCGCCGCTCCGCGAGGCGCGAGCAAGCCTTCCGAGGATATATTGCCGCCGATGGTCGGCACCGGATCGCGCGGGTCGAACAGAAACCGCGTCGGCGCGGAATCCGGCGGCGCGGCCGGCGACAGCGACCCTCCCGCGCGCAGATAGTAGCTGATCGCCTGCGCCCGCTTCACCGGCCACTCGCGCTCGTCGCGCCACCTCCCACCGACGAAGATGCGTCCCTCGGGCGTCTTGTGCGCGTCGCCTCCGCCCATCACGAAGAGCCGCACCGGCGCGTCCCGCTCCACGCCGTTATCTACGCCCTTCAGCCAGTGATCGAACCAGCGCAGGTGAAACGCGTAGAAGTCGAGTGCCGCATCCGGCCCGAACTCGGCTTCACCCGAATGGCTCTGCCTCTGCCCGCCATGCGTCCACGGCCCCATGATCAGCCGCTGCAGGCTTTTCTTTTCCTTCGACAGCGTGACGTAATTCAGATTCGCCACCGGCAACGTCCAGGAGTCGTACCAGCCGCTCACGTGATACACCGGGATGTCCTTGTACGACGCGGCGTGCGCCACCACATCGGCGCCGGCATTCTGCCAGTAATCGTCGTAGTCGCCGTGGCTCATGGCTTCAATCAGCCAGCTTTCGTAGTCCGGCGCGAATTTGAGCGGTGTCGTTCCGGCCCGCAGCGGCAGCCCGCGGACGAATTCGGGCACGCGGTCGGCTAGTGCGGCTAAGGCCGGTTGCACTTCCGGCGGCCCCGGATACCAGGTGGCCGCGCCGGCCGGACGGCTCCGGCTGGGATTGTTTCCCAGCGAGAAAATCCAGTTGAAGAAGCGCAGCTCGAACGCGCCGTTGTGGCGCAGGCCGTAGCGGCCGTAGTTCGACATCGCGTCGATCGGCACCATGGTCTTCAGATTGGGTGGATTAGCCAGCGCCAGCGCGTGCTGCGTGGCGCCCGGGTACGACGTGCCGAAGGTGCCGATTCCACCGTCCGACCACGGTTGCTGCCCGATCCACTGCGCCGTGTCGTAGCCGTCCGCAAGGTCATCCTGGTGCGCCCGCCAGCGGCCCTCGGAGCCCCAGCGCCCGCGCACGTTCTGACCCATTACGACATACCCGCGCGGGACGAAGTACGCCGCCCAAGCCGCCGCGTTTTCCAGGCCGTAGGGCGTCCGCTCCAGCAGCGTGGGGAAGCGGCCCTCCGACGCCATGCCGTTCCGCCCCGGCCGATAAATGTCCGCCGTCAGCCGCGTGCCGTCGCGCATGGCGATGCGAACGTCCTTCGAAACGACCACTTCGTAGTTCGGTTGTTGAGCCGCCAGCGCGGCCGCGAGCGGCGCTAAGAGAAGCAACCTCATGGCGGATCACAATAGCATACCTACGCCGGACGGCTCGGGATCGGACGGCCGCTGAACTCCGGCGCGTCCAGCCGCGGCCCGCGGTAGGCCTTCACGTCGCCGAAAAGCTCGTGACGCTGCCACGCGTCGCGGGCGGCCGCGAGCTCCTGGCTCGACCGGGCCACGAAATTCCACCACAGCAGGACCGTTTCTTCAAACGGCGCTCCGCCGATCAGCATTGCGCGCGCGCCGCCGCGGCTTTGAAGCTCCATCTGGTCGCGGTTCGCGCCGATGTAGTAGAGCGTATCGGACTCCAGGCGCTGGTCTTCCAGTTCGGCGTCGCCGTCCAGGATCATCAGCGCGTGTTCGAATGTTTTCTCCAGCGGCAGCGCCAGGCGTTCTCCGGCGTGCACCGCAAGATCCGCCCCCACCATCGGTGAATACGCGCTGGCCGGGGACCGCTGCCCGCCGAGTTCCCCCATCATCACCGTTGCGCTTCCGCCGGACAATTCGATCACCGGCAGCGTCAGCCGGTGCTCGAACGACGGCGCGGCGAAGCGCCGCGACTTCGGCAGCGCCACCCACAATTGGACGCCGTTGAGCTTCCCGGAATTTTCCTCCGGTGTTTCCTCGGCGTGCGCGATCCCGCGCCCCGCGGTCATGAGGTTGAGTTCTCCCGGCCTCAGCAGGCTCTCATAACCGAGGCTGTCGTGATGCACCACCTCGCCTTCCAGGAGCCAGGACACGGTTTGCAAACCGATATGCGGATGCGGCGCCACGTCCATCGGCTTCGACTGCCGGGAGTCGAAGCTCAGCGGTCCGTAGCGGTCGAAGAAACACCACGGACCCACCATTCGCCGGCCGCGCACCGGCAGCGCCCTCCGGATCTTAAGCGATCCTAACTCCGATAAGCGCGCCGGATACGCCTCGATGGCCGGATTCTCCAGCGCCTGTCCCTTGCACTCCTCCACGCCCGACGGCGGAACCAGATTGCTCACCGGCTAACTGTCTCCCGCCGATCACGATAACACGCCGGGATCGCAACGCCCGCATGCTATGTTGGATTTACGCAATCTCCATAGCGCCGCAGCGCGTGTTTTTGACTTCCCCTTAACCCTATGTTAAACCTAAGGTTCTCTCGAGGTGTCGCATATGCCTGATGAGGCGAAACCCGCTGACAGCGACGGCTCCGGCAGTCCGGAACCCGCGGCTCCAGCGAAGCCGGCGCCGGCCGCCAAGCCCGCGGCTGCCGCCAAACCTCCCGCGACGATGGCCTCCACGCCGTGGGACAGCGAACTGGCTCGCACACTCAAGTCCACGTTCGCCGGAGCGATCCTCGAATGCTCGACGTATCTCGGCCAGAATTTTGCGGTGATCGCGCCCCAGGCCGTGGTTCCAGTGCTCGAGTTCCTCAGACTCGATTCCGATTACGACTATCTCGTGGACCTCACCGCGGCCGACTATCCCAAGCGCGAAAAGCGTTTCGAGGTGATCTACACGCTCTACAGCTACAACCGCAATGACCGTCTTCGCCTGAAGACTGCCATCGCGGACGGAACCCGCGTGGCTTCAGCGACCTCCGTCTACCCGGCTGCCGGCTGGCTGGAGCGCGAAGTCTACGACATGTTCGGCATCGAATTCGACGGACATCCGGGCTTGCGCCGTATCCTTCTGCCCGATGAATGGCAGGGCTTTCCGCTGCGGAAGGATTACGGCATCGTGCAGCAGGATGACCGCTGGGTACAGGAAAATCTGGGCATCGAGAGCGGACAATGATTTACGCCCAAGAGCCCTACGCCCGAGAGCCCTACGCCCGAGAGCCCTACGCCCGAGAGCCCTACGCCCGAGAGCCTTACGCCAGAGAGCCCCATGCCTGAAAGCACATTCCTTGAAGGCCCCCCTGCCGGCGGCACTTTTCTCGACACCAGCGAACTGGTGCTGAACATGGGCCCACAGCACCCCAGCACGCACGGAGTGCTGCGCGTCGTCCTCAAGCTGGATGGCGAAAAGGTCATCGACGCCGATTGCGTTATCGGCTATCTCCATCGCGGCGTGGAAAAAATCGGCGAGAACCGCACCTACACGATGTTCGCCCCGTACGTCGACCGCATGGACTACGTCTCCGCGGTCTCGAACGGGCTCGGCTACTGCCTGGCGGTGGAAAAGCTCCTCAACGCGGAGGCGCCACCGCGCGCCGCCGCCGTCCGCGTGATTCTCACCGAACTGAACCGCATCGCCAGCCACTTGCTCTGGCTGGGCACTCACGCTCTCGACATCGGCGCTATCACGCCCCTGTTCTACTGCCTCCGCGAGCGCGAGGAGATCCTCAAGATCTTCGAGAACTACTGCGGCGCGCGCCTCACCACACACGCCTTCCGCATCGGCGGGCTGCAGTACGAGACCTACGACGGTTTCGAAGCCGAGTGCAACGCCTTCTGCGACATGTTCGTCGCGAAGGTGGACGAATACGAAGAGCTGCTCACCAACAACCGCATCTGGGTGAACCGGCTGAAAGGCGTCGGCATCCTCACCGCCGACCAGTGCAAGGAATGGGGCGTCACCGGGCCGCTGCTGCGCGCCGCGGGCGTCAAGTGGGACATCCGCAAAGCGCTTCCCTACTCCGGCTACGATCAGTACGATTTCGAGATTCCGACTTGCGAAACCGGCGACACGTACGATCGGTACGTCGTGCGCATGCAGGAAATGCGGCAATCCAACCGCATCATCCGGCAGGCCGTGGAGAAGCTTCCGGAGGGGCCGATCATGGCCAAAGTGCCCAAGGTGATCAAGCCCGCGGTCGGCGAAGCCTACACCAGCATCGAGGCGCCCAAAGGCGAGCTGGGCTACTTCATCGTCTCCGACGGCACCATCACACCCTACCGCGTGCGCGTGCGTCCCCCGTCCTTCGTGAATTTGCAGGCGCTGCCGGCCATGGTGCGCGGAGCGCTGGTGGCCGACGTCGTGGCCATCATCGGCACCATCGATATTGTCCTGGGAGAAGTGGACCGCTGAGGCGACATGGGTAAACTCCTACGCAAGATTTTTCTCGTGGATCTGATCCAGGGGCTTTGGGTCACGTTCCGCAACCAGCATCCGAAAAACATCTACACCGAGCAGTATCCGGCGGAGCGCCCCAAGGTCGGCGAACGCTACCGCGGCGCACCGCGCCTGAACGTGAACCCCGACAACGGCGAGACGCTCTGCATCTCCTGCAACCTCTGCGCCGTAGCCTGCCCCGAAAACCTGATCGTCGTGATCAGCGAGCGCAATGAGCAGACGCGCCGCAAGGATCTTGTCTATTTCACTTACGACATCTCCCGCTGCATGTTCTGCGGCTTGTGCGAAGACGCGTGCCCGGTGGACGCCCTGGAGCTGACCCAGGATTTCGAGATGGCCAGCTACACGCGGGAGGGCGCGATTTGGGACCGTCAAATGCTGGAGGAGGGACCGAGGCCGACGATCTACCGGTCGTAGCCGGGGCGGTCGGCGATCATCACGATGCTCGATACAGTCTTCTTCTATTTCTTTGCGCTGATGGTGCTCGGCGGAGCTATCCTCACTGTCACTCTCCGCAGCGCCGTGCATTGCGCCGTCTCCCTGATCGTCTCGCTGGCCGGCGTGGCCGGGCTCTACCTGTTGCAGCAGGCTGAGTTTCTGTTCGCCACCCAGATCATTCTTTATGTCGGCGGCATCATGGTGCTGTTCCTGTTCGTGATCATGCTGGTCAATCTCGACGAAGCAGCGAAGGAGAACCGTTTTCGCACTTTCTGGTGGGTGGGCGGAGCCGCGGCAGTGCTGGCCGGGGTCCAGATCCTCTACTTCGTAAGCAAGGGAGCCGAAGCTTTCCGCCTGGGCCCCGCCGCACCGCCGTCGCCGCCCACGCAGGGGAACGTCGAGCAGATCGCCGACGCGCTGTTCTCCCAGTACCTGTTGCCGTTCGAGCTGGCCTCGGTGCTTCTGCTGGCGGCCGTGGTCGGATCGGTGGTGATGGCCAAGAAGAGGATCTGACTTATGTCTCCTGTCACGACGGTTCACTACCTGGTGTTGAGCGTGGCTTTGCTGCTGATCGGCACGGTGGGTGTTCTCACCCGGAGGAATCTGGTCATTATGCTCATGTCCGTCGAGCTGATCCTCAACGCAGTCAACATCAACCTGGTCGCCTTTTCGCGCCACTTCCAGCACGTGACCGGACAGATCTTCGCTATCTTCGTAATCACTGTCGCCGTCGCCGAGGCCGCCGTCGGCCTGGGCATCCTCATTGCTTTGTTCCGCAACAAGGAAACCGTGCTGGCCGACGAAGTGGACCTGCTGAAATGGTGAGGACGCCGGAATGAACTTTCTCGACCTGATCTGGCTGATTCCTCTGTTCCCGCTGGCCGGCGCCGCGGCGATGCTGTTCTTCGGACGCCAGCTGGACCCGCAGGCGCCGTCGCAGCTCGCCGTCGCCGAGGGCGTCCCGCACGTGCACGATGAGCACGACCACCACCATCACGGCCACGAACATCATCATCACCACGAGCATGAGCATCACGCCCACGGGCATAGCCATACCCACGACCATCCGGGGCATTCGCACGACGCCCACAGCCACTCTCATCACCCTGGCTCCCCGCTCAAGAAACTGGTCAGCATCTTTTGCCCCGGGATGGTCCTGCTCTCGTTTTTGTTCTCGCTCGGCGCCGTCGTCCAGCTCGCCTCGCTTCCGGAACGCACGCACCAGGTGATCCAGTTCACGTGGCTGGCCGGACTGCCGGCCCACCTCTACGACGGCAGAGTCGCCGCCTTCACCGCCGACTGGGGTTTCCTGCTGGACCCACTCAGCGCCGTGATGATCCTGGTGGTCACCGGCATCGGCTTCCTAATCCACGTCTACTCCACCGGCTACATGGCGCACGAGGGCGGCTATTACCGCTTCTTCGGCTACCTCAACCTGTTCGTCTTCTTCATGCTGATGCTGGTGCTGGCGAACAATTACGTACTGCTGTTCGTCGGTTGGGAAGGCGTAGGTTTGTGCAGTTACCTCCTCATCGGTTTCTATTTCCACAAGAAATCCGCCGGAGATGCCGGAAAAAAAGCGTTCATTGTGAACCGCGTCGGCGATTCCGGATTCATCCTCGGCATGCTGCTGCTGTTCTCGATTACCGGCACTCTGCGCTTCGACGGCGTCCGCCAGACGCTCGGCGGCTTGCAGCCTGAACACGAGTTCGGCATGCTCAGCGCGGCCGCGCTGCTGCTGTTCATCGGCGCGACGGGAAAATCCGCGCAGTTTCCGCTCCACGTCTGGCTGCCCGACGCGATGGAGGGTCCCACCCCCGTCTCGGCGCTGATCCACGCCGCCACGATGGTCACGGCCGGCATCTATATGGTCGCCCGCTCCAGCCCGCTGTTCTCGCTGGCCCCGGAGACGCTGCGCATCGTCGCCGTCACCGGAGCCTTCACGGCGATCCTGGCCGCCTCCATCGCTCTCGCACAGAACGACATCAAGCGCGTGCTGGCCTACTCCACCGTCAGCCAGCTCGGCTACATGGTGCTGGCCCTCGGCGTGGGCGCCTACTGGGTCGCCGTCTTCCATCTTTATACACACGCTTTCTTCAAAGCCCTCCTCTTCCTCGGCTCCGGCTCCGTCATTCATTCGCTCTCGGGGGAGCAGGACATGCGCCGCATGGGTGGGCTCAAAGATAAAATCCCGGTGACGTTCAAGACCATGCTCATCGGCTCCCTGGCTATCGCTGGCATCCCCGGTTTGGCGGGCTTCTTCTCCAAGGACGAAATCCTCTGGCAGGCCTGGAGTTCTCCGCTCGGCGCGAAAGCGCTTTGGACGGTCGGCTTCGTCACCGCCGCCATGACCGCGTTCTATATGTTCCGGATGATGTACATGACCTTCTACGGACAGTCGCGCGTGGCGCCAGAGGTGGCCGGCAAGGTCCACGAATCGCCGCGATCGATGACGCTGCCGCTGATCGTCCTCGCCGCAGGCAGCGTGCTCGCGGGATGGATCGGCGTACCCAAGTTGTGGAGCTTCCTGCCCGATTCCTACCGCGCCTTCGAGCAATGGCTGGAGCCCGCTTTCGTTTCCGGGGCGGCTCACGGATCGGAAGCCGCTCACGAAACCTCCGTCGAATGGCTCCTCATGCTTCTTTCCATCGGCGTGGCGGTCGCCGGCATCCTGGTCGCCCGCTACTTCTATCTGACCCGACCTGAAATCCCCGAATCTATCGCCGCCTCCGCCGGTCCGCTCTACAAGGCGGTTCTTAACAAGTGGTACCTGGACGAGATCTACGACTTTCTCTTCGTCAACGGTCTGGCCAAGGGCGGCG
>JACXTT010008708.1_pt1 | contig 14019 bp, 12 predicted proteins | sample 9270951 | NCBI WGS metagenome assembly JACXTT01 (sample SAMN15532306, study PRJNA645909) | rock metagenome | isolation source: weathered quartz diorite | place: Puerto Rico | collected 2017-06-21 | reverse complement strand
GGTGACGGCCGGAGTGAATCCGGCCTGGCCACCACGCCTTATCTCGTTGAACACAAGTGTGGTCAGCGATGTCTGGCTTCCGGGGGGCGGCGCCTGTCCACTACCCACTTGGAGCCGGGAATTCGCTTCGCCACGCCCTTCACCTCGGCCGCCCTGGCGGCCAGCGCCGGGGCACTGCTGAATGCGCCCTGCTTCGCGATCACGATGCCCGTCGAGAGCGAGATCAAGCCCGTCCGGTGCTTGTTGCCGGTGCGGTCCTCGAACTCGACCCATCCGCGCTCCCGATCGGCCTGGTCGTAGAGCCCCGGGACCGCGTCGTCGAAGCGGCGCGTGATCTCGGCGGCGATCCCCTCCGCCAGCCGCGGCTCTGTGAGGATCACGAAGTCGTCGCCTCCGACGTGGCCCGCGAAGTGCGCCGGCGAGAAGCTCACCTCGAGGACCTCGAGGATGATCGAGCCCAGCGTTCGGATCACTTCGTCGCCGCGGATGAACCCGTAATGGTCGTTGTAGCTCTTGAAGTCGTCGATGTCGGGATACAGGCAGGCGAACTCCTGCATCGCCTGCAACCGGTCCGACATCTCGCGCAGGATGTCCGCGTTGCCGCTCATGCCGGTGAGCGGGCTGAGGTCGCGGGTCGTGGTCGCGCGCATGATCACCGCGCGCAGGCGCGCCACGAGCTCCTCGCCGATGAACGGCTTGGTCACGTAGTCGTCCGCGCCACCGAGCAAGTGCTCGACCTTGTCCTTGATCGAGCTGCGTACGGTCAGAAAGACCACCGGGATGAGGCGAGTGCGGAAGTCCTTGCGCAGGTCTGCGAGCACCTGATCACCTGTGACCGCGCCCAGCATCAGGTCGAGCAGGATGATGTCGGGTCGCCATTCGACGGCAGCCGCATGCGCCGCCCGCCCGTCGCTGACCGCGATGGTCTCGAACCCGGCCCGGTCGAGCACGCGTTTGAGCAGCTGGAGGACCTGCGGTTCGTCGTCCACCACGAGCACGACCTCGTGGTCACCCCGCTTCGAGCGCCGCCCGCCGGGTCTTGGTGTTCCTTCCTCTCTCTCTTTCACGATCGTCAGGCGCCCGGCATCGAACCCGGCGGAGACGTTCCCTTGGGCGGTACCGGGATCTTGTCGGTCAGCCCGAGCGCACGCTCTGCGGCGACGCGAATCTCATGCAGGTCGGCCTTGATCGCGTCGGGGTCGTTCATCTCGTCGCCGATCAGCTCGCAGTAGTTGACGATCACCGCGATCAGGTTGCGGAGCTCGTGCACGAGCTCCCGACTGGCCTGCCGGCCGTCGGGGGACTCAACGCTCACAGCCGCTTCACCAGTCGCCATGTGTTGATCTCGCCCTCGCGTTCGTAGCCGAGCTCGTCGAGCACCTGCCGTGCGATGGCGAGACCGCGGCCGGATTCGCTATGGGCATCCGGCATCGCGCGAGTCAGGTGATTATGAACGGGCGGCCCGCGGTCGATGAACGTTGCCTGCGCGGTATGCCCTTCCAGTGTCAGCTTGTAGTCGATCGGCGCCTCGTTCGGGCTTTCCAGCCGGCCATGGGTGAGCACGTTCGCACCGATCTCGGCCAGCGCGCTCTCAAACAGCATCACGTTCGTCTCATCGACGGCGCCGCCGGTTCGCTCCCGCAGCTGCTGGATCGATGCGTGCAGCGTGTCCAGCGCGTCGTCGAGGCTCGTCAGAGTGGCGTGAAACTCAAACGGCTTGGCAAATTCAGAAGTCAGTGAGCGCGTCCTCGACCGTGGGGTAGTAGGCGAAGACGCGGTCGAGCGTCGTCAGCTCGAGCACCACACGAACCTGCTGGTTTGGCGCTGCCAGCCGAAGGTCGCCCTTGGAGCTCCGAACGAGCTTGAGCGCCGCTATGACCGACCCGAGCCCGGTGCTGTCGACAAAGCTCACGCCTTCCATGTCGATCACCAGGCGCGGTGGTCCGTTCTTGACCGCGTCTCCAACCGCCTCCCTCAGTGCGGGCGCGCCGGCCACGTCGAGACGTCCAGATGGGGCGAGCACGGTCACCCCCGAGCCGGTCTGGTGTGCCTGAACATCCAGGGCCATATTCGGATCAAGAGCCTACAACGGCGGAACTGCCGAACGTCCTCCTTAAACTTCATGGTCGCGTGACCAGCGAAGACGGAGGCGCACAGACTCTCATCGTCGAGGACGAGGAAGCACTGGCCAAGTCGATGGCCCGCATCCTCAAAAGCCGAGGCATCACGGTCGACACCGCCTTCTCCGGTGCTGAGGCCAGGCAGCGGCTGTCCGCCAACCAGTACGCGGTTGTGCTGCTCGACGTCCGGCTGCCTGACGAATCCGGCTACGGCCTGCTGGGCGAGCTGCGGGCGCTGCGGCCGGACATTGCGGTGGTCATGGTGTCGGGCGTCGACGACCCAGAGCTAGGCAAGGCGGCGGTCGACCACGGCGCGCACGCCTACTTCGTCAAGCCAATCGGCTCGACCGAGCTCTACCTCGCCGTCGTCAACGCCCTGCGGCGCCGAAATCTCGAGCTCGAGTACCAGGCCAACCTGCACCGGCTCGAGGGCATGGTCGCGGAGCGCGCGGAGCAGATGGCGATCGCAGCGCACGTCCAGGAGGGCATGCTGCCCAAGTCGCCGCACAGCGGCGATGGGTTCGAGGTCGCGGCGCACTTCAGCGCGGCCCGCGAGATCAGCGGCGACTTCTACGACTGGTATCAGCCCGACCAGAAGCGCGTGGCGATCACGCTCGGCGATGTCATGGGCAAGGGCCTGCCGGCCGCCATGATGATGGCCACCGTCCGCGCAGCCCTGCGCGCGTCAGCGCAGCTTGAGGACCTCGAGCAGTCGGTGCGGCTGGCGGCCCGCGTGATGGAAGCACCGCTGGAGGTAAACCAGGCCTTTGTCACCGTCTTTCACGCCGTGTTCGACGTCGCAAGCGGAGACCTCCACTACATCGACGCCGGTCACGGGCACGCGCGGATTCTGCGCGGCAGCACCGGGCAGGAGAACCTGTCCTTGCGCGGGGCGCCGATAGGCATGTTTCCGGAGACGGAGTTCTCGATCGGTCAGGCCAACTTGAAGCCGGGCGACACGCTGCTGATCTTTTCCGACGGGCTGCTCGACCTTCGTCCAGACCTCGGGATCAAGGACGTGCTGTTGCCGCTCGACATCAGGCGCGCCGCATCGGCGGAGGAATTGATCCAGCTGTTGACCCAGGGCACGAGGACACGTGACCTGGCAGACGACGTGACTGTGCTCGCCCTCCGTCGCAAATGGAATCCGAAAGCCGAGGGCCCGTTCGCCGCGAGTTCTTAGCGAACCTCGGCTGTCTTCTCCTCCGCGACCGGACCCGGACCCAGCCAGCGTTCCAGTAGCGCCGCGAGGACGTGCAGCTTGATCGGCTTCGAGATGTAGTCGTCCATCCCCGCGGCCAGGCAGCGCTCGCGGTCGCCCGACATCGCGCTTGCAGTCATGGCGATGATCGGAGTGTGTCTCGTCTCTTGCCGCCGGATCTGCCGCGTTGCCTCGTAGCCGTCCATCTCGGGCATCTGGCAGTCCATCAACACCGCGTCGTAGTCGAGCTTGGCCAGCGCGCTGACCGCCTCCAGCCCGTTGCCCGCCATGTCGGCGCGGTAGCCGAGCCGCTCGATCATCCGCACCGCCACCTTGATGTTGGCCACGTTGTCCTCGACAACGAGGACCCGCGCGTCGCGCGCCGGTTGCGGCGGAACGGTGTCACCAACAGTCTTGCGCTCCACGTACTCGGGCCGGGACGCGAGCAACGTATGCAACACGTCGAACAGCTCTGACGGACGCACCGGTTTCACCAGCTCGTAGTCGACTCCCGGCACCGCCCGTTCCGAATGTCCCGCCGACGTGAGCAGGACGACCACCATGTCGCGGAGGCGCGCATCGCCGCGGATCTCGGCTGCGACGCTCCGGCCGTCCATGCCGGGCATCATGAGGTCGATGATCGCGACGTCGAACTTGTCGTCGCCGGTCATGCGCCGCATCTCGCGCAGGGCCTCGGGCCCGCCTTCGAAGCTCCTCTGACGCATGCCCCACGAGTCGACGTAGCGCTCGAGGATGGTGCGGTTGGTGCGGTTGTCGTCGATGATCGCGACCGGCGTGCCGACCAGGCTGACGTGAGCCGAGGGGGCCACATTCTTGGTCGTCGACTCGCGGAACATCGCGGTGAACCAGAAGCGGCTGCCCGATCCCTTGTTGCTGTCGACGCCGATCTCTCCGCCCATGAGCTGCGTGAGCATCCGCGCGATCGAGAGACCGAGGCCCGTGCCGCCGTGCCGGCGGGTGGTGGAGCTGTCGACCTGGGAATACGTGGTGAAGACCTGCTCCATCTCGGCCGCAGTCAATCCGATTCCGGTGTCCGTGACCTCGAAGTGCAGCATCAAGCCAGGCCCTTTCGCATCGCGTCGAATGACGCGCACCACCACCTCGCCGGCGTCGGTGAACTTCACCGCGTTGCCGATCAGGTTCAGCAGGACCTGGCGCAGTCGGCCCGGGTCGCCGACCAACTGCGCCGGGATGTCGGGCTCGACATCGAGGATGAGCTCGATGCCCTTGTTGGCCGCGGCCTCAGCGAAGAGCTCGACCGCCTCCTCGGTCACGTGCTTGGGGCTGAAGTCGACAGACTCCATGCGCACGCGGCCAGCCTCGATCTTCGAGAAATCGAGGATGTCGTTGATGATCTCGAGCAGCGTGTCGCCAGACGTGCGGATGGTCTCGACGTAGTCACGTTGCTCGGCCGAGAGGTCGGTGCTGAGCAGCAGCCCGGTCATGCCGATTACGCCGTTCATGGGCGTGCGGATCTCGTGGCTCATGCTGGCCAGGAACTCCGACTTCATGCGGGTCATCTCCTGGAGCTGCTCGTTCTGCTTCTCGAGGCTGGAGCGCAGCATGGACTCCGCGGCGCGGCTGGTCTGCAGGTCGGACACCACCCGACGCACCAGCAGCCCTAATGCCACCAGCGTCAGCGACGCGAGCAAAGCCTGGCTCGAGTCCGCGGCTCTCGGGTTTTCGACCGCGACGGCCACGATGTTGACGACCGCCAGAACCGCCCCGACGGCGAACTCGACGGTGGTGAAGTAAAGGGCCAGGAACAGCAGCGGCAGCAGCACGAACGGAAAGGCATGCAGCACGCTGGAGCCGTACTGGGCCTCGATGAACAGGGCGACCAGCAGGCCGCCGATGGGCGAGACCGCGTGGAGGAAGCGCGGTATGCGCTCCCAGGGCACAACGATCAGCGAGCAGCCGACCGCCATCAGGGCGAGGGTCGTGCCGATGCCGGCGACCGTGCCTGTCACCCACAGCGGAAACGCGGCCAGCCCGAACCCCAGCGCGACCGGGATGGCCGCCACCACCCGGCCGGACGGTAGGAGCCGGACCGGGGCCAGCGGGGCCAGCACCATCAGGGCGCCGATCAGCACGGCCACCATCAACGCCGGCGAGCTGACCGCGGCACCGAGGCCGCCGATGGTGACCATGCCGACGAGGGCCAGGCCGAGGAATGGGTAGACCCGGCGGCTGAGGCCGGCAGCTTGCAGGGGCGAGTTCTGGGACGTCACGGCAGCTTTGGTGGCGGCAGCTTAGCAGGGCGCCGTCGAGCGTCCTTAAGTAGGGCTCATCGCAATTGCCCGTCTATAAAATTCAGGCCCTGCGCACCGAAAGCCCCGGGAGGGGGGGTGAGGGAGAAAAGGTGTCGCCAGGCCCGTCGCAACGGCAGGTCTCGGAGCCGTCATCGGGGTTGGCGCGCGGCTTCACGCCCTTCGTCGCAACCATCCTGGTCATCGCGTTCGGCCTGGCCGCCCTGGGCACCGGCCTGCTCCCAAACGACACGAGAGGTGCCGCGTTGCTGGTGGCTCTGGCCGCGCTCGTCGTCGTCGCGGGTGTCGTCTTCGAGAGCCTGCGTCGTGTCTCAGTCGCGGAGGCGGCTTCGCGCCGCGAGGCGGGCGACCTGCACCACAGCGAAGAGCTGCTGCGCCTGGCAGTTGAGTCAACTGGCGTCGGTCTTGGCCTGACCGACCCCAATGGCCGCTGGGTGCTGGTCAACGAAGGCCTGAGCTCCATCCTCGGCCGGACCAGGCCCGACCTCCTCGAGACGTCGCTCATCTCCGTCACGGCGCCCGAATCCTCCTCGATCGTCCAGGAAGGACTCGACCACGTCCGGCATTCAGACGCTCGTTGGGAAGGCGAGGTCCAGCACGTGCGCGGTGACGGCACGCGTGTGCCGGTGTCGCTGGCGCTACGAGCACTTCGCGCCGAGCAGCCAGAGGCGCACCTGGTGCTGGTGCAGGAGGCCGACGTCTCGGAGGCCAAGCTTTCGCAGGCGATCAGCGAAGCCCTCGCGGCCGTGCGCCACGCCGTGGCCTCCAGCGTCAGCTGGGAAGTTGCCGGCCCCGCAGTCCTGAGCGCGCTGGCCAAGAACCTCGGCTGGGAAGTCGCGCAGTTCTGGTCCGTAGATGGGGAGCGCAACGAGTTCAAGCTCCGGCAGTCGTGGTCACAGGATGACGCTGGACTGGCCGACTTCGACCGCGCTTCGCGGGCCGGCGGGCCAGGGCCTGATGAGGGCCTTTTCGGCCGCGCTCGAGTATCGGGAGTGCTGGCATTCAACACCGCCGTCTCACCGCAGAGCGAGCCCGGGCTGGGTTCGGCCGCGTGGCAGGCAGGGCTGACCGCCGCAATTGCGTGCCCGGTCGTGTCAGGCGGTGCCGTGATCGGTGTGATCGCCCTCCTGGCTCGGCGTTCGACCGGTGTCGACGAGCGCGTGAGCACGATGCTGACCACCGTCGGGGACGAGGTCGGTCAATTCATTCAGCGTGCGCAGACGACACAGGCCCTGCAGCGCAGCGAGGCCGACCACCGGGCGATCTTTGAGCACGCCCCGATCGGCATCGCGCGCATCAGCGCCGAAGGTGACCTGCTCGAGGCCAACGTGGCCCTGCTGCAAATGATCGAACACGACTTCGAGACACTGCGCGATCAGGTGTGGCCGGAGCTCCTGCGTTCGTACGACCTCGCGGCAGGACGCGTGCGCCAGGCGCCGCTGCTGGCCGGCTTGAGCGACGGCGGCAGCGTGCAGGTCCGCGCTGCAACCGGCGGCGGCCGGTGGTTGTGGCTGCAGATGACAGCCACCTCGATCCCGGACGAGCGAGGCAAGCCCGAGCACGTGCTGTTGATGGTCGAGGACGTAACCAAGGTGCGCGACGCCCAGGACAAGCTGGCGGATGCTCTCGAGGCGCAGCGCGGCGCGAACGCCGACCTAGAGAAGCTCGACCGGGCCAAGACGGAGTTCCTGTCCATCGTCTCGCACGAGTTCCGAACCGCGCTTACCGGCATCCAGGGTTTCAGCGAGCTGATCCGCGACGGCGGCCTGGAGCCCGATGAGCTTCGCGCGTACGGGGGCTACATATTCAACGACGCGGAGCGCGTGAACCGCCTGATCGGCGACATGCTCGACCTCGACCGCATGGAGTCCGGGCGAATGACTATGCGGACCGCCGACGTCGACATCAACGAGGTCCTCAGCGACACGATCGCGCGTGCGTCCAACACCTCCAACCTGGTGGAGTTCAAGTCCGACCTGGATCCCCGGCTGCCGATCGTCACGGGCGACCGCGACCGCCTGGTCCAGGTCGTCAGCAACCTGGTCAACAACGCTGTCAAGTACTCACCCGAAGGTGGCACGGTAACGCTCTCCAGCCGGGCCGAGGGAGGCTTCGCCCTGGTCACGGTGGCCGACACCGGGCTGGGCATCCCGCCGAACGAGATCGGCCACGTGTTCGAGCGCTTCCGGCGTGTGCACAGCGGCGCCGCCCAGTCGATCGCCGGGACTGGCCTCGGCCTCACGATCGTTAAGCAGATCGTGGAGATGCATGGCGGCAAGATCTGGATCGAGAGCGCGGTTGGCCATGGCTCGGCTTTCCATTTCACGATCCCGCTGGCGCCAGAGACAGTGAGCACCGCGGCGCAGCTTCGGCATGCCTGAGACAGCCTCCCCCGCGCGCTCGGTGACCGTCCTGGTGGCCGACGACAACGAGGTCGCCCAGCGCCTGTGCCGGCGCGTCCTTGAAAAGGCGGGGCACAAGGTGGTGACTGCCTCGGACGGGGTTGAGGCGGTGGCGATCGCCCTTGCCCCGAGCGGCGCGCCCGACTTGATTCTCATGGACGTGGCCATGCCCGGCATGGACGGTCTGGAGGCCATGCGCCAGATCAAGGCCCAGAAGCCGGACATGGTGGTCGTGATCGCCAGCGCGCACTCGATGGCCAGCGACCGTGAGCGGTTCCTGGCCGCCGGTGCCAACGAGGTCCTCAGCAAGCCTTTCAAGCTCACTGACCTGACCGGGGTCGTCGAGCGCCTCGCGGTGCAGCAGGCTCCGTCGTGAAAGACCTCACGGGGACCAGGCTTGGCTCGTACGAGATCGTCGAGCGACTCGGGGGCGGCGGCATGGCCGTCGTATATCGCGCGGTGCAGCAGCCGCTTGGCCGCGAGGTGGCGCTGAAGGCGCTGTCGCAGGAGCTGCTGCAGGACGAGGGCTTCGTCAAGCGGTTCGAGTCCGAGGCCAAGACGCTGGCCAGGCTCGACCACCCGAACATCCTCACGATCTACGACTTCGAGCTGGCCGATGGCGTCGCCTACCTGACGATGCCGCTGGTGCGCGGCGGCACGCTGCGCGACATCCTCAAGCGCGGCCCGCTCGACACGCTGAGCGCCTGGCGTTACTTGCGTGAGATCGGCGACGGGCTCCAGCACGCGCACGACGCCGGGATCGTGCATCGCGACTTGAAGCCGACCAACGTCCTGATCCACTCAGACGGGCGGGCGCTGCTTGCGGACTTCGGGCTCGCGCGCGGTGCGGGGCAACCCACGCACCTGACGACCATCGGGCTGGCGATCGGTACGCCCGGTTACATGGCGCCGGAGCAGGTGATGGGCCATGACGTCGACCGGCGCTGTGACATATATGCGATGGGCGTGCTGACGTTCGAGATGCTGACAGGCCGCCTGCCTTACACGGGTGCGAACCGGATGGAGGTCGCTTACGCGACGGTCAACTCGCCGATCCCTTCGGCGGTGAGCATCAACCCGACCCTCCCGGATGAGCTCGACCAGCTTCTGACGAAGGTCCTGGCCAAGGATCCCAACGACCGGCCGCAGACCGTTAAGGAGCTGCTCGGCCAGATGGCGAAGCTGCCGCAGCGCAGGCCGTCTGCCGCATCAGCCACCGTGCCGCCCGCACCGGCGATGGCGACCCGCCCACCAATGGGTCCGATCGAGGTGCCCCCGGCCAGGCCGGCACAGACGCCTATGCCGATCGCATCCGCCGGCGGCATCTCACCCGTGGAGCCGCTGCCGCCGATGCAGCGTGTGACCCCACCGATGGTCTCCGGGTCGCCGCCACCGACGCCGACCTCAGGGGCAGGCTCGTCGTCGGCGGTGCGGACACTCGAGCTCATGGGCATCAAGCCGGCCCGCGCCCGTGGCCGATTCATCCTCAACTCCTTCATGGCCAACTACATCCACGTCGCTCGCGAGGTAACGCACGACCGCTGGCACGAGCTGGCTTACACGGCCGGCTTCCAGCAGTACGTCGACCACGACCCGCCCAACGACGAACAGCTCGGCACACCTGTCGACTACCTGAGCCGAATGAACGAGGCATTCGAGGTTGTATACGGACCTGAGGCCGAGGACCAGATCCGCGCCTGGGGCAGGCGCGCGACCGAGCGCTGGCTGGCTGAGGGACGGCACGGCATTCCGGGCGTGCGGCGCCTGGTGCCTGGTCGGCGGAGGAAGTTGAACAGCGTCGTCTCCGCTTACACCGACTCGATGGACAACGTGCGCGGCGAGCACACGCACGCGTCGTTGCAGGTCGATGAGGATCAGTTCTGGATGGTGAACTTCTCGAACATGTTCGCGCTCGGCCGGATCAAGAGCGTGAAGTCGTGCCACGTGTGGATCGCGAGCCTCGAGGCAGTGCTGCGCTGGGCCGGCCTGGCCAACGACTGGTTCGTCGAAGAGGTGGAGTGCGGCTGCGTATCCGGGACGTTCGACTGCGTTTTCGCGATCCGCTCAGTCCAGTCTTAGAGGCGGTCCCCTCTCCCGCTTGCGGGGGGAGGGTTAGGGAAGGCGGCTCGTGCGGAGGGGCTCGTGCGGAGGAGACCCGCCAGAATGCCTGATGGTGAGGTTTGCCATTGACGTCACCGCTTGCTGGAGGCCGCGCGTCGGCATGGTCACCGTGGCGACCGAGCTGGCACGCGCCCTCGTCGTCGATCGTGACGGCGACGCGTACACACTCCTGTGCAGCCGCGAGCGGCCCGAATCCCTCCGCGATCTCGACTGCGAGGCCGTCCTTGCTCCGTATCGGCACGAGCTCGCGCTGAAGCTGCGCTGGCTGCCGGTGGTCGAGAGCCAGCTCGGCGGGAACGCCATCCTTTATCCGTACTGGCCGAGCCCGCCCATGCGCCGCACCGGCGCGCCGCCCGCCGCGATCTTCGTCTACGACCTTGCATTCAAGCTGCGGCCTGCCGAAGTGCCCTGGCAGCAGCGCGCCTATCTGGGCTCGATCCTGGGCCCGGCCCTGCGCCGGGCGGCCGCGGTGCTGGTGATCTCGCAGCGCACGCGTCAGGACCTGCTCGACTGTTACCCGATGGCGGACCTCGACAGGAAGATCTCGGTGGTCCCGCTCGGGGCGCCACGGTCAGTGGCGCCCGGCCCGCTGCCGGAGGGCATCGAGCCGGGATTCATCCTCGCCGTCGGCACCATCGAGCCGCGCAAGAATTACCTCCGCCTGCTCGAGGCCTACCGGGGATTGCGCACCGACCCCAAGCCTCCCCTGGTGATTGCCGGGCGGGCCGGATGGGCATATGGCGACACCCTCGAGCGCGTCAAGTCCGAGCCCGGCGTCCGCTACCTCGGGCACGTTGACGAGCCGACGCTGGCCGCGCTCTACGACGCGGCCGCGCTTCTAGCGTTCCCGAGCCTGTACGAAGGATTCGGTTTGCCGCTGCTCGAGGCGATGGCCCACGGCCTGCCGGCGGTGGTCGGCAACACCGGTGCGCTGCCGGAGCTGGCCGGCGACGCCGCGCTGCTCGTCGATCCCGAGGACGTGAACGCGATCCAGGTGGCCCTCGAGCATGTCCTCGCGGATTCCGAGCTCCGGGAACGCCTGGCGGCGGGCGGCAAAGAACGCGCGAAAGCCTTCACCTGGGAGCGGACTGCGACCCGGACCAGGGAGGTGCTGCGGAATATCGGTCGGTAGGCCCCGGGTACCCTATCTGAATATGTCGCGCCAGAGAGTCCCCTTGCTGGTCCTTCTGGCCGGCCGCGAGCATGACTACGGGCATACCGCCCGCCCGCTCCTGCATGCGCTGGAGCTGACACACCACTTCGACATCGAGGTGTCGGCGACGCCGGATGCCTTGCGTACAGGACGCGCCCGAGTCCTGATCGCTGCCAGCGATGCTCCGCTCGAGCCCGCGCACGCCGACCTGGTGGCCGGGCTCGCCCGCAGCGGTGGGGGTGTGATCCTGCTGCACAGCACGCTCGCCGCCTGGTCAGACCAGGCGCCGGTGGCGGCGATGGCAGGTTGGAGGCCGGATGGCCCTGGTCCGGCGACCGAGCTGATCGTCCGGCCCGTGCCAGGGCACTCGATCACCGAGCGGCTGCCCGCCGAGCTTGCGGTCGAAGATGAGCTCTACCTCTCCGAAGGGCCGCCGTCGGACGCGAGCCTCCTGCTGCGCACCAGCTGGCGGTTCACCGACCAGGTGGTCGCGTACGAGCGCTCCTACGGTGACGGCCGGTTCATCTATCTGGGCCTCGGCCATGGCGCGGCGTTCGCGCACCCCGACGTGCAGCGTTTCGTGCACCGCTCCGCGCTCCACGCCGCTGGCATCGAGCCGCAGTCTTCGGTCGGCGTCGGACTGGTCGGTTACGGCGCCATTGCACGCCTGCACGCCGCGTCGATCGCTGCAACACCGGGCTTGACTTTGCATGCCGTATGCGACATCTCAGCCGAACGGCGCGAGGCGGCCAAGCGCGACCTCGGTGTGGCTGTGCACCAAGGCATGCGCGACATGCTGGGTGACCCCGACGTGGGACTCGTGGTCGTGGGCACGCCGCCCAGCGCGCATGCGGATCCGGTGGTCGAGGCTTTGTGTGCTGGGAAGCACGTTGTGTGCGAGAAGCCGTTCGCCATTCGAGTTGACGAGGTCGACCGCATGATGGACGCTGCCGCCGCGAACCAGCGCGTCGTGACCGTCTATCAGAGCCGGCGCTGGGACCCCGACTTCCTCGCCCTGCGCGACGCCGTCCGGTCGGGTTCGATCGGCGACCTCTTCTACATGGAGTCGTTCATCGGCGGCTACTCTCACCCGTGCGACTACTGGCACAGCCATGAACCGATCTCCGGCGGCACGATCTACGACTGGGGCTCCCACTACTTCGACTGGGTGTTGCAGCTGTTCAACGGGCAGATCACCTCGGTCTCGGCGGTCGCGCACAAGCGCGTGTGGCACGACGTCACGAACGCGGACCAGGTCCGCGTCGATCTGACATTCGCGGACGGCGCGCAGGCGACCTTCATGCAGTCGGACATTGCCGCTGCACTCAAGCCGAAGTGGTACGTGCTGGGCACCAAGGGCGCAGTCGTGGGCGATTGGCGGCTGGTTGAAGGCCAGCCCCCGGCGGACCATCCGGCTCACCTCACCGTTTCCCGCCCTGCCGGCGGCGGCGTGCACGAAGAGCGCCTGGCCTTGGCGCCGCGTGATGAGCATGGCTTCTACCGCAACCTGGCGGACCACCTCGCGTGGGAGGAGAAGCTGGCGGTGGCGCCGGAGGAGGCGCGGCGGACAGTCGCCGTGATGGAAGCGGCGACCGATTCCATCGCGCGTGGCGGGATTCGGCTCGAGACCCACATATAGATAGGAAGAGCCTGGGTTGGGGAGTCCTCGGCGCCGCCTGGATTGCGGGCCGGGCGGTCATACCCGCCATCAGGGCCTCGCGCAATGGACGGCTGGTCGCCATCGCCAGCCGGGAGCAGCAGCGCGCCGAAAAGATGGCCGCCGACTTCGAGATACCGAAAGTCCTGGCGCGCTATGAGGCCGTGCTGGAGGACCCTGAGGTTGATGCGGTCTACATCCCGCTCGTCAACAGCCTGCACAGGGAGTGGACGCTCAAGGCGCTGGCTGCCGGGAAGCACGTGCTGTGCGAGAAACCGTTGGCGATGAACTCAGTCGAGGCGGAGGAGATGGCGGCGGCGGCGTCTGCGTCCGGCCTCCGTCTGATGGAAGCGTTCATGTACCGCTTCCACCCGCGCACTCGAGACTTCATCGAAGGTCTGTCTGACCAGGATCGCCCTGTCCATGTCCAGGTGAGCTTCGGCTTTCTAGAGGAGGACCGGGCGAACTACCGGCTGGTGCGCGAGCTTGGCGGCGGCGCCCTGATGGACGTGGGTTGTTACGCGATCAATGCGTCGCGCTGGATCCTGGGCGAGCCGGACCAGGTGCTGGCTTACGCGCATGTCGATCCTGCGACGAAGGTCGACATGAGCACGACCGCTCTGCTCCGGTTCGGTGAGCGCGGCACCGCCGCCATATGGAGCAGCTTCGAGTCCGCGGAGCACCAGGAGCTGACCGCGATCACGCCGCGCGGCGTGTTCTCGCGCGAGACCCCGTTCACGGCCTGGCGCGACCCGGACGATCCCTACCAGCTGATGGTGGAATCGTTCGCCGGCAGCGTGATCAATGGCGCACCTATCGCCATCCCGCTCGAGGAGTCAATTGCGAACATGAGGGTCATCGACCGCGTCCGCAAGGCGGCTGCGATCTAGTTCGATATCGGTGCCTGAAGCAGGCTGAACGGCTGCGACAGGCACCACTTGCCGAAAGCGCGCGAGAGCCGCCGGCCAGTCCGCGAGCAGCGTCGCCGCGCGCGCCGATCCTGTGCGAGCGTGGTGCTCGATCACCAGCGCATGAAGCTCATCAGCGTCCTCGCGTGGCACGGCCCGCGCGATC
>JACXTT010008707.1_pt1 | contig 14019 bp, 7 predicted proteins | sample 9270951 | NCBI WGS metagenome assembly JACXTT01 (sample SAMN15532306, study PRJNA645909) | rock metagenome | isolation source: weathered quartz diorite | place: Puerto Rico | collected 2017-06-21 | reverse complement strand
ACCAGATCTCTCGCAAGAGGCTGGGCAGACTGGCCGGATCGAAGGGTTTGGGTACCACCTCGATGGCTCCGAGGGACTTGAGTTGGGCCACCTCGCTGGGCTGGACCTTGGCCGTCATGAACACCACCGGAACTTCGGCGAGGGAGGGGCGTTTGCGCAGTTCTCCCAAGGTGGTGGGGCCGTCCATGCCGGGCATCATCACGTCGAGGAGGATGAGATCGGGCTTGAATCCCTCTGCGTGCTCCAGAGCCTCGTGGCCGCCCGGGCAGACCTTGAGGTCGAAGCCGCCCAAGACCTTCAGCGTGAGTTCAGCCACCACGCGGATATCGGGATCATCCTCCACAAGCAGGATGCGTTGAAGGGGGTGCTCAGTGGGGCTCATGCTGGGCCTCGGCGATGGGGAAGTGTAGATAGAAACACGTGTGAGTCGAATCAGAAGAGAACCCGATGAGGCCGCCCATGCGTTCCACCAGGGCGCGGCTGATCGCAAGTCCCAGGCCGGTGCCTCCCCGGATGCGGGTATCCGAGGCATCCGCCATGGCGAAGCGTTCGAAAATGCGATCTCGGAAGGCCTCGGGAATGGGCGGGCCGAGGTTTTCCACCTCCACGCGCCACCGCTGTCTGTCATCCGTGATCCGCACGGCGACCTTCTGATGGGCCGGGCTGTATTTGGCCGCGTTGGAGAGCAGATTGGCCATGACCTGCTGGAAGCGCAGAGCGTCCACTGTGGCGAAGGCGGGCGTTGGGGGCGGGGCCCAATCGAAAGCCACATCCAAGGAGGCGGCAAAGGGACCGCTGGCGCTGATGGACTGGGACACCAGGTCGGCCAGGTCGTACCTTTGGGCATCGAGGGCGAGGTGACCTGTCTGGGCCTTTTCAAAGTCCAGGATATCGTTCACCAACCGTAGCAAGCGCTCGGTGTTATTGCGCGCCAGCTCCAAGAGCTCTGCGCCCTGTGCGGGGAATTCCCCTCCCACGCCGGCCTGAAGCAACCCAAGGGCTCCACGGACGGAGGTGATGGGGGTGCGGAGCTCATGGCTTACGGTCGAGATAAAATCGCTCTTGAGGCGATCCAGCGCCTTCCGTTCGGTGATATCCCGCGCGATGAGAAGCACCGTATCCGGGCCACAGGGCACCACTCGGGATTCGTGATCCTGGAGACCGCCGAGGGCTTCTACGCGGCTTTCGTAGGTCTCCATCTTGCCGGTGGCCAGCACGCGCTGAACCAAGGCCAGCCGGTGATCTGCCATCTCTTTGGGCATGAGCTCATGGAAGGTCTTTCCAAGGATCTCCGATTTCGGCCGTCGCAGCCCATCCTCACTGTGGGCATGGACTTCGACCAGAGCGCCATCCGAACGGATGAGGAAGATGAGATCAGGCATGGCTTCCACGAGGGCCTGGCTGCGCGCCTGGCTTGCCTTGAGGGCTTCCTCCATCTGCACGCGGGCGGTGATGTCGCGGCTCGAAAAGATGGTTTCGGCCACGTCACCGGATTCGGGATCCCGGATGGCGCTGCCCTGGCTCTCCAGCCAAACCACCCGGCCCGAGGCGTGAAGGGCGCGGAAGCAGACCAGGACGTTGGGCGCCCCTTGGAGCAAGTGGAGGTGCGCCTGATGAAGCAGGGGCCAGTCCTCGGGGTGCACGAAGGGCTCGGGCGTGTGTCCCAGATAATCGGCTACGGTGCGGCCGAGCAGGGTCTCCACGGAGGGTGTGAGGAAGGTGAAGATTTCCGCGGGATTCTGCCGCGCGAGGATATCGGTGGTGTTTTCGAGGAAGAGGCGGTTGCGGGATTCGCTCTCCATCAACGCTGCTTCCGCTTCCCGCTGCTGAGTGGTGTCCGAGTGGGAGCCCACCATGCGGACATACTGTCCGCTGGCGTCCTTGCGGCCCACGCCCCTGGAGAGGATCCAGCGCCAGGTCCCGTTCTTGTGGCGCATCCTGAACACGGATTGGAAGACTGGAGAGCGTCCATCCATGTAGGCCTGGACCTGGCGTTGGATGTGCGGCAAGTCCTCGGGGTGGCAGAGCGAGCGCCATCCGTTCAGAGCGTTGGGGAGTTCGCCCATCTGATAGCCCAGCATGGAGAGATACCTGGGGCTGTACCACATCTCGTTGGTGAGGGTGTCCCAATCCCAAATACCGTCGTTGTTCGCTTCCAAAGCCAAGCTCCAGCGCTCTTCTGAATCCCGCAGGGCCTTCTCCGTCTCCATGCGGTCGGTGAGGTCCAGCAGCAGGCCGTTCCATGCGGGGGAACCATCGGGCAGCCGAGCCGGCATCGCTTGAATCCTCACCCAGCGCGTCTGGCTGTCTGTGCGTCTCCGCACCCTTCCTACCCAATCGGCAGAGGCTCCTTCAGCCTGGGCGGTCGAGAGGGTGTGCACGAGAGAGGCCTGATCCTCGGGCTCCACAAGCTCGCTCAGCCAATCCATCCCTTCGGTGGTGGCGGCATCCAGCCCAAGAAGGGCGCGGGCGTTGTCGCTGACAAAGGTAAAGGCTTGGCGTCCCTCCGGAAGTTGGCGGCTTTGGAAAACCACGCCAGGCACGCTTTCCACCAATGCTCGAAAGCGCTGCTCGCTGGTGGAGAGGGCCGCCTCGTGGGCCTTCAAGCGCGTGATGTCGGTGAGCACGCCATCCCAGAGAATGCTGCCATCGGCCTGGGGGCTGGGCCGGCTCTGGCAGTGGATCCAGATTTCTTCGCCCCGGCGGGCCGTGCGGGATCGCCCTTGCCAGTTGAAGGTGCCCATGCGCCGGATCGCATCCGCAAAGGCCGCTTCGTAGGAGGGCCGATCTTCGGAATGAATGGCTTCGAGAGCCCAGGTGGGATCCCTCCGCCAATCCTCCGGTGTGATGCCGTAGAGCGATTGGATGCCTTCACTGATGAAAGGGAAGCTCACGCGGCCATCCGACCAGGTCCGAAACTGATACACGACCCCTGGAGCGTTTTGAGCCACGGCCTGATAGCGGGCCTCGCTGTGACTCAGGGCCGATTCGGAGCTCCGGAGATCGGTGATGTCCATGAAGGACATGACGCAACCTTCCACCGCGCCTTGAGGAGATCGCAGGGACTGGGCATTGACGAGCAGCCAGGCGAGTTCTCCGCTGGCCTTGTGGACGCCCATCATCTGCCCCATCTGGGGCTCACCGGTGGCCAGGGCCAGTAGGGCGGGGTGGGTGTCCTTGGTCCAGGGCGATCCGTCCGGGCGCATGAACCGCCAGCGGGGATCCGGGCAGGTGAGGCCCAGCATCTGATCACGGGGGTGGCCGAGGATCCGCTCTGCTGCGTCATTGCAGGAGAGGATGAGCCCAGCGCGATCAAGAAAGAGCAAGCCTTCGCCCAGCGCCGTTAGCACTGCCTCCATCTGCCGCTCGGCGCGCCGGGCAGCCTCCACGCGGAGTTCGGATTCCGCAAGCAGTGCCAAGTCCTTCAGGGCCTCGCGTTGGCCCTGATCAAAGGTGCGGGGACGGTAATCCAAAAGGCAGAGGGTGCCCCAGGGCAGCCCATCAGCGGTTCTCAGTGGATAACCGGCGTAGAAGCGAAGCCCGAGCGGACCTGTGACGAGGGGGTTGTCGCGAAAACGGGGATCCTGGGTGGCGTCCTCGATGACGAGGCCTTCTTCCCGCAGGATGGCGTGGCCGCAAAAGCTGATATCCCGAGGGGTCTCCTGGGCGTCGAGGCCCACGCGGCTTTTGAACCATTGCCGGTGGGCGTCGATCAGGCTGATGAGGGCCGTGGGGACCTGGAAAAGCCTCGAAGCGCTGCGGGTGACGGCATCGAAACGGGGCTCCGGAGGCGTATCCAAGATGCCGAGGGCCCGGAGCGCGGCTAAGCGCTCGGCTTCGCGGGGGTGGGGTTGAGGAGCCTGCATCCGAGGCATTCTTCGTCCACCTGAAAGGGCACGATGAATCGGGGAGGGCCTAAATGACCGAGGGCCCCGGATGGGGCCCTCGGAGCATTGGAGCTGAGGCTCAGCCTTCGACGACGCGGGGAGCCATCACCACCTTGCAGGTGATGCTGTTGGCCACGAAGCAGTACTTGTGGGCCTTGTGGAAGAGCTCCACGACTTTGCCGGCATCCGTTCCGCGGGCGACGCGGATGGTGGGTTTGAGGTGGATTTCGGTGACCTTCGTGACCTTTTCCACCGTATCGAGGATGGATTCGGCGTGATCCTCGTAGGCCGTCACCACGAGCTTCGTCTTCGAGGCCAGGGCGAGGAAGGTGAGCATGTGGCAGGTGGCGAGGGCCGAGCCCAGCAGGTCTTCGGGGTTCCAGCGGGTGACCGTGCCGGCGTATTCGGCGGCGCTGCTCACCTGCAGGGCGTGCTTGCCGGCGGCAGTGGCTTCGGCATCCCGGGTGTACTCAGGGGTGGCAGTGCTGCCGCGCCAGGTGAGAGTGAAGGGGTAGGAATGGGCCATGGGGTCCTCCGGAGCCCCTCAGGATCGCACGACTGGTAGGCTGGACCCAGTTTCAAGGAGTGGACATGCGCTTCCCCGCCCTACTGCTGGCTGCCGCCCTTCCGGCCTCGGCCCAATTCTGGAGCGAGCTGGCGAATCCCAAGGTGGAAGTCACCCTCACCCATCCGCCGGGCTTGGGGCTGAAGATCGACCGGGTGGCCTTCCTTCCCGGAAAGGATCTCAATTCCCGGGAGCTGGCCGATACCCTCACGGCGGATCTGGTGGAATCCCATGCCATTGAAGTGGTGGACCGCAGCCACCTGGATTCAGTGCTGAAGGAGCAGGAGCTCGGCGCCAACGGTTACATCGACCCTTCGACGGTGGCCTCCCTGGGCAAGCTGTTGGGCCCTACGGCCCTCGTGGTGGTGAACGTCAACCGCAGCGAACTCAGCCGGAACCAGGCCACAAAGGAAGAGAAGTACCGGGACTACCAGACCAAAGAGGATAAGGTCCGCCTCATCCGCTCCTCCATCACGAGCCTCGATTTCAGCGCCACCGCGCAGGTCATCGATCTCGCCACCGGGCGTATCTTCGGGGTGCAGCGTTTGGAAGCGACGCCGAGCCTTAGCGCCACCAGCGACAAGGGATGGCCGCCCTACCCCAAAGATAGCGATGTACGGCGCATGGCCTACCAGGATGCGCGAGGCCGTTTGCTCCGCATGCTGCTGCCTTGGACGGAGGTGCGCAAACTCACCTTCTTCGATGACAAGACCTTCGGCATGGAGAAGGCCCACGACCTGATCGAGGCCAAGCGCTACGGCGCCGCCCTCGAACGCGCGCTGCAGGGCCTGGATGAAAGCAAGCGCGACAAGGGCCAGAAGCCCAAGTACTATCCCCGCGCCTACTACAACGTGGGCATCCTCCACTTCATCGAAGGCCGCTACGACGAGGCGCGTCCCTTCCTCCAACAGGCGTTGGATATGGATCCCGAAGCCAGCATCTTCAAGAACGCCTACCGCGAATGCCTCGACGCGCTGGATCTGCAGGCGCAAATGCGCCAGGTGGATCAAAAGAGTGCAGCCATGGCCAAGCCCGCTTCCTCACCGAAAGCCGCACCTGCTTCATCGGCGAGTGAGCCCGCCAAGGTGAGCGCCGAAGAGCGCTTGAAGAAACTGCAAGAGCTCTACAAAAAGGGCTTATTGGATAAGAAGGAATACGACCAAAAGAAGGCGGAGATCCTCAAAGAGCTGTGATCCCTGGCTTCCGACGCGTCCCCAACCCATGCTTGCCTAGATGATCGATCCTCTTTCTGCGGCCTCTGCGCTGCCTGCATCGCCAGGTCAGAGCCAAGCTGCGGAAAGGAATCCCCTTGATCCCGCTAAAGCATCAAGTCGCGGCGAAGAGGATTCTTTTGAACTCAGCCCCGAGGCGCAGCGCGTGGTGGCTGCGTTGAAACAAGGGGATCAGCAAGTGCGCGCTCACGAGGCCGCGCACCAAGGCGCAGCGGGCGGTCTGGCCCGTGGTGGTGCCACCTACACCTATAAGCGGGGCCCCGACGGCCAGCTCTACGCGGTGGCGGGCGAGGTGAGCCTTGATACGAGCCCCGTGCAGGGCAATCCCCAAGCGACGTTGGCGAAGGCCCAGCGGATCATCGCCGCGGCGCTGGCGCCCGCGGATCCCAGTCCTCAGGATCGGGCGGTGGCGGCATCCGCTGCGGCCATGGCGGCGAAGGCCTCGACGGAATTGGCCTCCAGCAAAAGCAAGGGCGCCGAAGCGCCCCATGCCTTTAATGTGTTGGCCTGATCACCAGCCGATCTGGCGGCCTTTGTTTTCCTTTTCGAGCCAGGCCATGAGGGGCGCGAAGTAGGCCTTCATGGCGCGGGTGCTGAGGTCTTCGCCGGTGGCGTCCTTCAGGACTTTGCTCCAGTCTTCCGTGGCGCCCTTCTCCAGCACCTTCTTTAGGAAAGCGCCGACTTCCTTATTGCCTGCATAGTTGGCGGCGCGGGGGTCCTGCTTGAGGATCTGGCGGCAGATGTAGTCGTGCATCTGGAACTTGAAGACTGTGGCCCAGCCATAGCTGTAGTAGTAGGCCGGATTGTCGTTGATGTGGGTCTTGGTGGCGGGATCACAGAAGGCTTCGCCGCGCGGGCTGGGCGGTTCGACGCCCTGCTTCTCCGCGACGATCTCCCACCAACGCTGATTCATTTTCTCGGCGGGCATGCCCTTGGCGTAGAACTCCGATTCCCACTCGGGCATGGTGCCGCAGGCCCAGAACATGAACGGGATGGCCACTTCGAGTGCGTCGTTCAGCAGCACCTGGGTCTCGTCGATCTTCACGTCCTTGGGCAGCACGCCCACGCTCTTGAGGTAGGGCACTTGTCTCGTGGCTAGGGCGATGAGTTCACCGATGCCCTCGTGGAAGCTCGGGTTGGCGCCATCGCGAAGGAGGGGCGGCACATTGGGATTGGAGTAGCTGATGAAGTAGTAGCCGTGGCCCAGCTCGTGGTGGCAGGTCTCGAACCACTGCATGTTGTTCTCGACGCTCATGAGGGAGCGGATATCGCTATCCAGATCGAGGTGCCAGCAGGAGGCATGGGCGTTCTTCTTGCGCGGATCACCCTTGGGCACGGGATAGAGATCGGATTTGGGCCAGAAGGTGGCGGGCAGCGCGGGAAAGCCGAGGCCGGTGTAGAAGGCTTCGGCGGTTTTCACCACCTGCTCCGGCTTCCAGTCCTTGAAGTAGGGATCGAAGTCGACGGCCTTCACGAAGCCCGTCCAGTTCTGGCTCCAGCGGTTGTTGATCCAGTGGGCGGGAATGCGCTTGGGCACAGGCTGGCCGTAGCGCTTGGCGAGCTCGTACTTCACCCAGGTGTGGAGTTGGAGGTAGAGCGGACGCAGCTCGTCGAGGAAGCGGCGATTGTAGGCCATCATCTCGTCCGTGCTCATGCCGTAACGGGCCACCTGCAGGCCGAAGTAATCGGGGTAGTCCAGCTCCTTCGCCACGCCGTTGCGCAGCCCGCGCAGCGCGATAAGGCCGTCCTTCAGCGGCACGCCGATCTCCTTCGAGGCCTCCCACACCTTGCGGCGCTCGGCGAGATCGCTGCTCTTCGCCAAGAGGTTGTCGATGTCGTTGGCGGTGACTGGTTTGCCATCCACCTGGAAACCGAAGCCGTTCATGAGGCTGGCCTGCTTGGTCTCCGCGGCGATGCGGTCGGCCACGAGCTTGGGTGCCGTCATGGGGCCCTCTGCCGCGTTGAGCAGCACCCGCTCCAGTTGGCGCACCGCGAGCGGCGTCAGCTGGGCGCGATGGGCGAGCAGCGCCTTCGCCTCTTTGATGAGGGCGGGATTGCCGTTGAAGGCCGCATAGGCTTGGCCCGCTGTTTCCGCAGCGGCATCATGCTCGGGCTTCACATCTGTGGCGGCATTCCATTGGGCCTGCTGGCTCACGTAGGTGAGGGCCTGGTAGCTGGCGTTCACGAGGGCGAGAAAGCGGTCGGCCCTCTCTTGGACGGCTGAGGATTGGGCCACCAAGGGGGCGGCAAGGACCAAAGGCAGGATTCGGCGCATGGTTTCTCCTGAGATCTCCCCATTCTGCCGACTTGGTGCCAGGATGGGAGCCCACCTTGCCTATGCCTGACATCCAACCCAAAACGGTCCGCGTACCCCCCGACTTGGCGCCCCTCTTCGCCAAGGCCGAGGAGGTGGTCAGCGGCTACTTCCAATCGCGGGTGGACCGGCCGGAGGAAGGCACCATCGAAGTCTATGGCCAGCGCTACATCCTCGTGCGGGCCGCTTCTCTTTCGGTGGAGTTCTTCGATCTGGTCGGCGAGCTGTATGGCCCCGGGCGGGAAGCGGAGGCTCAGGCCTTCGCCAAGAACCTGCTTTACGATCTCGCCCATGCGGTGGGGCGCTCCGATGCGCGGAACTTCCAAAGCAAGATGGGGCTGGACGATCCGGTGGCCAAACTCTCGGCGGGGCCCATCCATTTTGCGCACACGGGCTGGGCCTTTGTGGATATCCATCCCGATAGCCGACCCAGCGCAGACCAGGATTACTACCTGCTCTACGAGCATCCCTACAGCTTCGAAAGCGAGGCGTGGATCACGGCCGGGCGGAAATGCGAAAGCCCCATCTGCATCATGAATGCGGGCTACAGCTCGGGGTGGTGCGAAGCCTCCTTCGGCATTCCCCTGGTGGCCACCGAACTGCTTTGCCGGGCAAAGGGAGATGCCTGCTGCCGCTTCATCATGGCGCCCCCGGCGCGGATGGAGGAGCACCTTCAGGCCTACAAGGCGGCCCGGCCTGAATTGGCTCAGCGTCTCAGCAGTGTGGAAATCCCGGATTTCTTCAGTCGGAAGCGTTTGGAAGAAGAGTTGCGCAAGGCCAAGCAGGAGCTGGAGGATCGGGTGGCCGCCCGCACCCGGGAGTTGGAAGAGCTCCACACGCAGATGAGGCAGTCCCAAAAACTGGAGGCGCTGGGCCGCCTTGCGGGCGGGATTTCGCACGACTTCAACAACCTGCTGGCAGCCATGCTGGGGTTCACCAACCTGGCCGAGCAGCAGTTGGATCCCGATCATCCCGCGCAGAAAAGCCTGCTTCAGATGCAGTCGGCCGCGCTCCGGGCCGCGGCGCTGACGCGGCAGCTCCTGGCCTTCAGTCGTCGGCAGGTGCTTCAAAAAGAGGTGGTGGATCTCCACACACTGATTCGCGGGATGACCGAGATGCTAGGTCCCGTGCTTGGAAGCGAGATTCGCCTCAAGCTGGAATTGCGGAATCCCGAGGCGAGCTTCATCGAGGCCGACCGGAGCCAGATGGAGCAGGTGATCCTCAACTTGGCCCTCAATGCTCGGGATGCCATGCCGCGTGATGGTCTGCTGCGCATCGCCTGTTTCCCGATCGAGGAGGAGACCTTCCATTGGGTCTGCCTGGAAGTGGAAGACAACGGCTTCGGCATGGATGAGGCGGTGCAATCCCAACTCTTCGAACCCTTCTTCACCACCAAGCCCAAAGGGGAGGGCACGGGGCTCGGCCTCTCCACGGTGTACGGCATCATCCAACAATCCGGCGGACGCATTTCGGTGGATAGCGCGCCGGGCCGCGGATCCTGCTTCCGCATTTTGTTGCCTCGCTGTGAGAAGGAGAGACCCGTGACCAGTCCCGAAGAGGTCGTCCCAAAGCACAACGGGAACGGGACCATCCTGGTGGTGGAGGATGAAGGGGCCGTTCGGGAAGCCGTGGTGAGAATCCTGATGCTCCGTGGGTTTGAGGTGCTCGACTCGGGAGATCCCTTGAAGGCCCTCGAGATCGCTGAGCATTACCAGGGCGAGATTCACCTCTTGATTACCGACATGGTGATGCCCCACCTGAACGGGCGTGAGCTGGCCGCACGCTTTCGATACCTCCGTCCTGAGTCGAGCGTGCTGTACATGTCGGGCTACACGGAGCTGGAATTAGGGCCGGAGGATATCCGCCGCTTCCTTCCCAAACCCTTCACGCGGGCCGCGCTTCTGGAGAAGGTTCAGGAGGCGATCGGGATGTCCCTCAACAAGGCAGCAGAACCGTAAAGCTCGTTCCGAATCCGGGCTGGCTCTGAGCTTGAATTCGACCTTGATGGGCCGAGACGAGGCGCTGCGCGATGGCGAGACCCATCCCGAATCCCTGTCGGGCGTCGGAGCGATCCACCTGTCGGAAGGGGTCGAAGATGTAGGGTAACTGCTCTGGTGGGATGCCCCGGCCCGTATCAATGACGGCGAGCTTAAGGAAGCGGAGGCCAGATTCCACTCCCGCACCGTATTCGACGTTGGCTTGAAGGCGGATGGCGCCCCCCTTCTGGGTGAACTTGAGGGCGTTCTCGATGAGGTTTTGAAGCACGCGCTCCAGCTTGAGCGCGTCTGCCTGAAGGTCGGGGAGCGCATCGGCCACGTCGACTTGGAAGGTGATTCCCATGGATTCGGCACGATAGCGAAACCCCTCCGCCATACGGGTGATCCAAGGGGTGGGCGAGAGGGTTTCGGCATCGAAGGGGAGCTGACCGTATTCGCTGCGGTGCAGTTCGAGCATTTCATCCAAAAGGCGACGCACCTTCGTGAAGCTCAATTCCGCCTGGGCGACGAGGGAGGATCCCGGCTCGATACCTTCCTTCAGGGTGTCCACCAGCAGGCTCACCACAGTGAGCGGGCTCCGGAGATCGTGCACGAGCATGGCTGAGAAATTGGCTTTGAGGGTCTGGATTTCCTTCAGCTTGAGATTGGCCTCGAAGAGATCCTGGTTCTGGCGTTCCAATTCCTTCTGCATGCGCCCGAGGCGCACGTGGTGTTCGACACGGGCGAGGACTTCTTCAGTGCTGAAGGGCTTGGTGACATAGTCGCGCCCTCCCACCTGAAAGGCCTTCACCTTATCCAGAGGATCGTCCATGGCGCTCACGAAGATGATGGGCACCGAAGTCAACACGGGATCATCCCGGAAGGCCGTGGCGGTCATATAGCCATCCATCTCGGGCATGTTCACATCCAACAGCACGAGCTCCGGCAGTTGTCTGCGTGCGGCTTCCAGGGCCAGCTTGCCGGTGGGGACCGCGCGCACCCGGTGGTTCTCCTTCCGAAGCACCCGCGATAGGAGATCGAGGTTGGTCGGATTGTCATCGACGAGAAGAAGGTCGGCGGGAGGAACGAGCATGGTCTATCCCAGGTAATCGAGCAGTTGCTGAACATGATAGGCGCGTAGGTGCGCCGTAAGGGTCTGAACGAGCGAAGGGTGATCGAGTTCATGAAGAAGCTGCGTGGCGGCGTCCAAATCGCCGATCGCCACACAGGATCTGAATCGCTCTTTCCAGGTGAGGGGGACTTGCTTCAACATCTCGATCCCAGACGTTTCATCGACATGGGATTTAGGAGCGCGGGCTTCGAAATGAACGCCGAGGTGAGACTCCAGGCTGCCAAAGAGCGCGGCCTCCTCGATGGGCTTGGTGAGAAAGTCATCGAACCCCACCTGCCTCAGTTCTTCTGCCGTCGTGTCATAGACTGAAGCGCTGATGGCGATGATGGGCGTGCGCGTGAGCTGCTCGGTGGCCTCTTGGGTGCGTATGGCCTCCGTCGCTTGAAAGCCATCCATGATGGGCATGCGGAGGTCCATCAAGATGAGGTGAGGATGATGCACCGCCCAGAGGGAGAGGGCCCGGGAGCCGTCCTCGGCCCACTCCACTTTGAACCCCACCTTTTGGAGGAGGCGCCCGAGCACTTCTCGATTCTCTGCCCGGTCATCCACCACGAGGAGGAGCGGCGGATCTCCTTGGGTGATGAGGTGGGATACCTCTCTGGGGGTGGAGAGTGATGTCGATAACTCGGGCTCGGGAAGGGGGATCTCAAAATTGAACCGGCTGCCCTGACCAGGCTGGCTTGCGATCACTATCTCGCCGCCCATGAGGCGCACAAGGGCCTGGCTGATGTGAAGGCCGAGCCCCGTACCGCCCGCTTTGGCGCCGCCTTCGGTTTGAGAGAAGGCTTGGAAGATGTGCGCCTGATCCGCGGCGGAGATGCCACTACCGCTGTCCTCTACGGTGAACCACGCCCTTCCCCTTACCCACTGGGCCGTGAGGGAAACGTGACCTTGATCGGTGAATTTCAAAGCATTGCCAAGCAGATTCACGAGCACCTGGCGGAGCTTGGAAATATCGCCCTCCAATAGCGGCGGGAAGTGGGTGCGGGTCACCTGGAATTTCAATCCTTTGCCAGTGGCCGAGAGGCTGAAGAGCCCCTCTAGCCCGATAAAGAGTTCTTCGGGGCGGAAGGAGGCGGCGCGGAATTCCACTCGGCCCGCCTCGATTTTGGAGAGGGAGAGCACATCGTTGATGAGGCTCAGCAGATGCTCGCCCGCCCTTAGGATGTGTTGAAGCTGCAACCGCTCCTCCTCGGTGCGCCACTCTTCGCGGTCGAGTAGGCGGGCATATCCGAGAATGGCGCTGAGGGGCGTGCGGAGTTCGTGGCTCATATTGGCGAGGAAGGCACTCTTCGCCCGGGACGCAGACTGCGCCCTCGCCTCGCTTTCACGGAGGGATTCCGCTTGCTGGCGCTGCTCTGTGATATCCGCGTGGGAGCCCACCACCCGAACGATGGCGCCTGCCGTATTGCGCGTCGCTGACCCGCGGCTGAGGATCCACCGCCAAGATCCATCTTCATGGCGCATGCGGAACTCATCCTGGTAGCGATCTTCAGCCCCGCGAAGGAAAGCTTCCAGATTGAGGCGCGCTCGGGGCTCATCTTCCGGATGGATGAGCTCTCGAAAACTCTCCGCATTGATCGCCCAAGTTGGATCGGTGTATCCCAACATGGCTTTGTACCGAGGGCTCACCCAGATGGTGCGCTTCACCACATCGAAATCCCATATGCCATCACGATTGGCGTCCAGAGCCAGCTTCCAGCGCTCTTCGGCGTCAGCTAGCGCGCTCTCCGCCTCTTTGAGGTTGCTGAGGTCTTCGAGAAGCGCATCCCAAACAGTGTCGCTATTGGGTTGGAGCGTAGGTTTGGCGCGGAAGCGGAGCCATCTCGTCTCGCCTGGCCGATGAGTGGAGGTGCGTCCCTCCCACTCCAAGGGTGTTTGAAGCTCGGTGGCCTGTTGAAAGAGGTGAAGGAAGAAGGCCCGGTCTTCTTCAAAGAAATGGTCCAAGAGAAAGTTGGGAGAAGCTTGAAAGGCCTCTGTGGTGATGCCGAACAAGGTCTCGATCTGTGGGCTGACAAAGGGAATGCTTCGTTGGCCGGTGGGGCTGATACGCCATTGCATGACGACGCCGGGCAACCGCTCCACGAGGCCTCTGTACTGCTGTTCGCTTTCGCGCAGCCGGGCCTCTAATTGGCGGACCCGCCGCATGTCCAGCGCGACGCCCATGGTGCCGAGGATTTGGCCATCCTGGGCCCTGATCATGGAGATGGAAAGCACGACTGGAATCAAAGGACCTTGCCGGGGCCGATAGTGGCATTCGATGAGAAAGCCAGGCAGAGAGGCCGCGGCGTGAAAGACCTCAACACCCTGGGGAATGGGATGGCCCACCCGCTGTTGCAGTTGGTAGCGAAGCGCTTCCAACTCCTCCGGGACGCGCCATAGATCGGGCGTGGCCTTCCCGATGACTTCATCACAGGTATAACCCAGCAACTCCTCCGCACCGCGGTTCCATCGGCTTACCCGGCCATCCAGATCCAATCCGATGACGGCCATTTCCGCGCTATCCAAGAGGGCCTGTTCCAAAGCGCGCTGGGCGCGCAGGTCACCCACCAACTCATTGAGGCGGGAGACGGTGCGATCCAGCTCTCGTTGGGCCTGGGCCAATTCATCTCGGCCTGTGGCAGGAGGCGCAGGGGAAAGATCCCCATCGGCCACGCGATGCAGCCGCTCCACCAAATCCATGGCGCCCCGGCTGATCCGGCGGGCGAACAGATGACTGAATCCGAGGGCGAGGAGTCCCGCTCCGAGGATGAGCACGAGGCCCGATTGCGTGGCGCGTTGGCCCGCGAGGGTGAGGGTCTGGCTTAGCTGTTGAGCCTCACGGAGATGGTCTTGGCGGAGATCTTCTAGGGCCTCCATGAGCGCGTTGACGGTGGGAATCCATTGATGGTCCCCAAAGGCCCCAAGCTCCGG
>JACXTT010008706.1_pt1 | contig 14020 bp, 10 predicted proteins | sample 9270951 | NCBI WGS metagenome assembly JACXTT01 (sample SAMN15532306, study PRJNA645909) | rock metagenome | isolation source: weathered quartz diorite | place: Puerto Rico | collected 2017-06-21 | reverse complement strand
AAGTATCATTTTCTGTCATGCGGGCTGGAAAACCGTTGCAACTCACCGTCCAGCTCGAAGAAGAGCCCCAAGATGAAGTCACTAGGATAGAAGAACAAAGACGTTCCAATCAAAGATATCAGCAGAGAGATCTGAGTGGAGCGCCTGTCAATATGGGAGTTTCTCCGTAGTAGGCTACTGTCGCGCCTCTGCAGTTTGCACCTTGAAGGCTTTCACGGTGTTTTGCATGAGCATCGAAACTGTGACCGGCCCAACGCCGCCCGGCACCGGCGTAAGGAACGCCGCTCTCTCCTCGGCTGGAGCAAATTCGACGTCCCCCACAATCTGCTTGCCCACCTGATTAATACCGACATCAATTACCGCCGCGCCAGGGCGAATCCAATCGCCCTTGATCACCCCTGGGGAACCTACGGCAACAATGAGAATCTCAGCGCGACGCACATGTTCGGCCAAGAGCCCACGTCGAGAAGTCGCAATATGACAGATAGTGACAGTCGCCTGTCGATCAAGCAACATCAAGCTCACCGGTTTACCGACGAGCTCACTGTGCCCCACGATGACCGCCTCTTTCCCTTCTACAGTAATGCCAGTGGCGTCAAGCATACGCATCGCCGCCAGCGCCGTACAGGACCCAACTCGCATTTCTCCAATGAGGGCGGCGCCGACATTTTCAGGATGAGTGCCGTCGACGTCTTTTAGAGGGTTGATGGCGTTGACAAGAATGGAGCGTCGCAAGTGGGCGGGAAGAGGCAATTGGAGGATAATACCCGTCACTTCAGGGTCTCGATTCAATTGGTCAAGTCGGCGCAAGACCTCATGTTCTTCGACGGTGTCGGGTAACTGATACCAACGATATTCAATACCCAATCCTCGCGCCACTCGGTTTTGGGAGCGGATGTACACCTCAATAGCCGGATGAGCGCCGACATAAACGCTGACCAGCACTGGGCGACGCCCGGTTTGCCGGATGAGCTGAGGAATCTCGCCTCGTAATTCATCATAGACGGACTGAGCAATGATTTTACCTTCGACGATATATGCACCCATAAGCTCAGGTTACCACTCTTGTCAAAGCAGGACAAAAGGGCCGTCGAACTGTCGAGTTCTAGACACTGAGCGTCAATTTTTCCACATATGCATAGAAACTGTCCATACTTACATAAAAGGAAAAATGCGAAATTCCTTGTATCTATTGAGAAAACATAAAAATTCCCCATAAGTTCCTTTCTGGCAAGAAATTTGCTCCATTCGTGATCTGTGCTTAAGCCACGACCTGAGAAACAATCGGCGTAGACTGCAAAGCACGTCACAGACAGGGCAACAAAAAAAGGAACGCAGGAAGCGAACCCAGGGATGGGTCATAAAGGAGTATGATCATGATGATGGAGCATGAAGAAGGACAAGAAGCTATATCGCTGGCGGAAATTATTCCCGTACAATACAGCGACCCAGTTGCCGTCCGCATTCAGTCTAGCGGAGAATATCGTTTACTGTGGGCGATTCTTGAGGATGCTATCGATTGCTATTTTCGTTATGCAGACTCCCCTTCAGAGAATGCACAGGAACAATTCCGTGAAGCAAAAGAGTGGATTGACTCGCCAGAAGAAGAATGGCCATGCAGCTTCAACAGCATCTGTGTCCATTTTCAGATTGATCCCAACTATTTCCGGCGTGGTCTCCATGAACGATTGGCCGCCAAGCGTGCTGAACGTATAACAGCAGCGGTAAAGCAAGCTGCCTAGACTCTCTGTCGATTTCCCGGCATGTTGGGGGAGAAGGAGAGGGTGGATGAAAACTTTCTTTGAGCGATTTCTTGAAGAGGTCACACGCAAGCTCGAAGCTGGCGAGATTGATGAAGAAAAAGCGCACCGCTGGATCGAAGAACTTCAGTCTCAACTCCAAAGTTACGCGCAACAGCATCCACAAGCTCCTATTGTCAAAATGCCCATCAAACATTGATTCCTTCCGGTTGAACGGCAACCTGGTCTAGAATAGCCGGAAGGAGGTCCACCTAAGGGGAGACAGGTAAAACCTCATCTGTCATCTCTCCTCTTTTCTCGTCTGTTGTCCCCCTTCCTCATCTAAAAGGACGCCGAAGTCCTTGTCTGTCCTCTTTTTCTTTTTACTTCACCGTTCCCCTCCGCACTTCATAATCCAGATACTTTGACATTGACCTGTACCCTCGGGATAATGCCAAGGAGCAGGGTGAAAAGCCCCGGGGGTAATAATGACCTTCAATGAGGTGCTCCAACAGGTACGCGATTTCTTACAGACCGAAGGACGGGTGTCCTACCGAGCCTTGAAACGCCGCTTTGCTTTGGATGACGACTACGTAGAGGACCTGAAGTCCGAACTCATTGACGCCAAGCGTCTCGCTGTCGATGAAGACGGGAAGGTGTTGGTGTGGGCAGGAGATAAAGGAAACGGCGCAACGACGAAACGGCGCAACGACGAAAGAGAAGTTACCAGCTCTCTGTTCACAATTGTTGGTTCCCAACCCCTAACCCCCAATCCCCAACACCCGTCTGCGGAGCGGCGGCAGTTGACCGTAATGTTCTGTGATGTCGTCAATTCGACCACTCTCTCGGAACAGCTTGATCCAGAAGAGTTCCATGAGATCATTCGCGCGTATCAACAGCTGTGCGGCGAGGTCATTCGTCGCTTTGACGGCTATATCGCTCAGTATCTTGGGGATGGCTTGCTTGTCTACTTCGGATACCCACAAGCTCATGAGGACGACGCGCAACGCGCGGTGCGAGCAGGACTTGCCATTGTAGAGACCATGCCAGAATTGCCGCTCCAGCATCTTCAGGTGTCCACTCCACCGCAGGTGCGCATCGGCATTCATACTGGCCTTGTGGTTGTAGGACACGTGGGAACAGAAGAGCGATCAGAACACCTTGCTCTTGGAGAAACCCCAAATGTCGCGGCTCGTTTACAAGGACTTGCAGCTCCCAATAGCGTCGTGCTGAGCGCGGCGACAGAACGGCTTGTCCAGGGATACTTCACTCTTCGCGAGCTCGGCGTCCATCGACTCAAGGGTCTATCGCACCCGCTCCAGGTGTACCAGGCTGAGCGCGAAAGCGGATTACACAATCGCCTTCAAATCGCGCGGCTCGCGGGACTTACTCCGCTAGTCGGAAGAGCTCACGAAGAGCAACTGCTTTTCGAGCGCTGGCAACACGTAAAAAAGGGAAACGGACAAGTCGTACTCATCAGCGGGGAGGCCGGAATAGGGAAATCCCGTCTTGTCCACGCGCTCATTGAGCGCCTCGCCACTGAGCCATATGCACGACTCGACTTTCGCTGTGTACCCTATTATCAACATAGCGCGCTCTATCCTGTAAGCGATTTGCTGCAACGCGCCTGCAACTTGAAAAGAGAGGACACCCCTGCCGTCAAATTTGAGAAGCTCGCAACGGCGCTGGCGCCTTATCGTATTGCTCACGAAGAAATTGTTCCTCTGTTCGCTTCGTTGCTTTCTCTTCCGCTTACTCATACGCGCTTTTCACTTCCAGTCTCGACGCCTCAGCAACAAAAACAGAAAACTTTGGAAGCCGCCCTGTCTGTGCTCTTGGCGGTGGCGGAGCAGCAGCCGTTACTGATCGTCGTGGAGGACCTCCATTGGATTGACCCGTCTACGCTAGAACTCTTGAGCTTGCTGTTTGCGAAGACGCCTATGTCCCGCATTCTCGTCGTCGCAACCTTCCGTCCGGAATTCTCGCCGCCTTGGCGCATGAACTCTCACCTCACCGTGCTTACCCTCGCCCGGCTGGTGCAACGCAACGTGGAGGACATGATCAGACAAGTCGCTCAAAGAAAAACACTGCCGACAGAAGTGATCAAACAGATTGTGATAAAGACTGACGGGGTGCCGCTTTTTGTAGAAGAGTTGACAAAGATGGTCATCGAGTCAGGCTTACTTGAAGAGAATAAAGACGCCTACACCCTAAGAGGTTCCCTACCGCCTTTGGCCATTCCCGCCACGCTCTATGATTCTCTGATGGCGCGGCTCGATCGACTGTCTTCCGTAAAAGAAATCGCTCAACTTGGCTCTGTGATCGGCCGGGAATTTTCCTACGAAGCCTTACGAGCGGTGTGCACCCTTAAAGAGGAGACGCTCCAACGAGAAGTGGCGCGACTTGTAGAGGCGGAGCTACTCTACCAAAATGGGATTCCGCCGCGCGCGACCTATATGTTTAAACACGCCTTGATTCGTGAGGCGGCTTATCAATCTTTACTCAAAAGCGTGCGTCAGCAGTATCATCGCACCATTGCCCACGTCTTTGCCGAGCGGTTTCCTGAGCTACGAGATTTCCATCCAGAAATCCTTGCTCATCACTGTACAGAAGCAGGGTTATCCGCAGAAGCAATTCGCTACTGGCAGCAAGCCGGTCAGCGCGCTGTGGAGCGCTCAGCCAACGAGGAGGCGATCACACATTTCACGCGGGCGTTAACCCTCGTTGAAACATTACCAGAAACGCCACAACGCGACCAACAGGAACTGGCGGTACGCGTTGCCCTCGGGGCGCCGCTGTTAATGGCCCGGGGATATCAGGCTGCGGAAGTAGTGCAGACGTACGCGCGCGCTTGGGAACTTTGTCAACGAATTGGTGAAAGTCCCCAACTCGTCCCTGTGCTCGCAGGTTTATTCCGTTATTATTTTGGCTGCTGCGAGTTGTCCACCGCTTATGACTTGGGAAGGCAGATGCTGCGACTGGCGCAGCAAGGGTCAGACTCGTTTCCCTTGCTTGCTGCACACCTCATGTTAGGGAGCGTATTCGGTGTTCGCGGAGAATTCCCCGCGGCCCGCCATCATTTTGAGCGCGGCATAGCGCTCTTGGACACGCAAGCGGACCACGCCGCTGTGTTTCTGTACGGTGATGATCCGGGCACGATTTGTCTGACCCAGGCGGGTACGGTGCTCTGGTACCTAGGGTATCCGGATCAGGCCTTGCAGAAAAGTCGGCAAGCGCTTGCCCGGGCGCAAACGCTTGAGATTCCTTATGTCCTTGCGAATGTTTGGGGCTTCGCTTCCCAGTTGCATAGCTACCGCAGAGAGGGAGAAGCAGCGCTGGAATACGCCGACTCCCTTTTGGCTTTGTCCGTCAAACATGGCTTTCAATACTGGGCTCTAGAAGGACAGTTTCTGCGAAAAGTGGCGCTCCTTCTCCAGCATCAAAAAGATGAAAAAGATGAAGCGGAAGTGCAATTCATTCAGGACAATCTTCCTGAGCACGAGGCAAGCTCCTCGGTGCTGGGCCGGGTACGGCTTCTAGGCATGATTGCTGAAGCGTATGGACGAGTGGGAAAAGCAAAAGAAGGATTACGCATCGTCGACGAAGAAATCACGTCAATGCAGCGCGACGGGACATGCATGTATGAAGCGGAACTGCATCGCATCAAAGGGGAGCTGCTGTTCCACCTGAGCGCCGAAGAGTAAGCGCGTATTTCCCAGTTGTCTATCAGGCCGTTGCAGCCCTACTGGTCCTTCGTTACCTTAAGTCCGTAGACCCACGAATTAAGGAGTAACACGTATGGAGAGGAAGCCCACGCGGGTGGTGCGTATTGGCAAAGTGCAGGTTGGCGGGGGCGCGCCCATTGCGGTCCAAAGCATGTGCGCCACGAAGACAGTCGATATTGACGCCACAGTAGCGCAAGTGCATCAACTCGAAAACGCCGGCGCTGGCATTGTGCGCATCGCGGTGGACAACCCCAAAGAAGCAGCAGCGCTCAAAAACATTCGCGCACAAACAACGGCGACACTTTCCATCGACCTTCAGGAAAACTACAAGATGGCCCAATTAGTGGCGCCGTATGTTGACAAGATTCGGTACAATCCCGGCCACTTACATCATATTGAAAAAAGCAAAACGATTCCCCAGAAAGTGCGATGGCTGGTCGACGTGGCCCGCGATCATGACATTGCGGTTCGCATCGGCGTGAATTGTGGTTCGGTCGCGCCCGCTTTCCTGGACAAATATCCGGGAGATCAGATGGAAGCGTTGATCCAGTCTACACTGTATCACTGTCAATTGATGGAAGACCTTGGATATGATCGTTTTGTAGTGTCGATGAAAGACTCCGATCCGGCCAAAGTAATCGAAGCCAACACTCGCTTTGCACAAGCTCGTCCGGATGTCCCGATTCATCTGGGCGTGACTGAAGCAGGATTGCCGCCGGATGGTATTATCAAAAGCCGACTTGCGTTCGAAAAGCTTTTGGCCGACGGCATTGGCGATACACTACGAGTGTCACTCACGCTGCCGAACGACCGCAAGCATGAGGAAGTGACGGCGGGGTTTCAGATTATTGAAGATGTGAAAGCGGGGCGGTTTATTTCGGCGCCAAACTTTGGCAAGGGTATGAACATCATTTCTTGTCCCAGCTGCTCGCGAGTAGAAAACGAAAAGTTCGTTGAGCTAGCACAACAAGTGAAGGAAATGACAACCTACGCCAAGGAGCACAAGATCACGATTGCGGTGATGGGCTGTCGCGTGAATGGTCCTGGCGAGACCGACGACGCAGACCTGGGGTTGTGGTGTGGCCCCACCACGGTCAACCTCAAGCGAAAAAGCGTGAAGGTTGGGAACTTTGGCTATGACGTAGTGCTCAGCAAGCTCCGCGAGGAGCTGGACCGGTTAATTACTGCTCAAGCCGGATGAACGCAAAAACCAAATGAGCACTGTCGCTTCCGCCAAACATCAACAAAACAGGATCCCATCTCTGCCGAGTGCGATTGATAGCCTGGTTCATAATGGTAACTCTGCGTCGATGGGATCCTGAGCGAAATCAAAGGATTTACTCTGACAATCCCGGTGCGCCAATCTTTTGAAGTCTGATTTAGCGCCATGCGTCTTACACCTGACGCAATTGTAAGATATTCCGATACGACCTCAGCACGTCAAAATCTTTAGCCGTGGAATAAAAAACATTCACACAGATTACTTCCTCAACGACGCGATGATAGTCGGCAATACGCTTTCGGCATTCGTCTGGCGTCCCCGCAATGGTCACTCGATCCAATACTTCATCTGTCATCGCTTCGGCTGCTTTCTGCAGTTTCCCCTCCGGCATGTATTTCTTGGCGGCGTCGGCGGCGGCTGAGAATCCATGTTCACGGAGCATGAAATCATAGTAAGGATGAGGAAGTGGATGAAAGAGCCGACAAATCGCTTCTCGCGCAGCCTGCCTGGCCTGTTCCGGATTGTCCGAAACCGAGACGAACCCCGCCATGACGAACCCAAGCGACTGAGGATCACGCCCGGCTTCCAACGCTGCCACACGCGCGCTTGGCTGCAGCACTGTGCGAATATATTCGGGCGACACAATCGCGCCAATGGCTAGTCCGTCCGCTACTTGTCCGGCGACACGCACCATCTTAGGAAAAATACCGGAGAGATAGACCGGAATGCTCTCTCGGAGAGGTTGCACCGCGGGCGCCCAGTGCATGCGATGGATTTTTCCCTCGTATGCTACCGTTTCTCCGACGCGGGCGCGAACAATTTGTTTGAGCAGGGTCACGTACTCAGTCATCTTCTGATACGGAGCCGTATGCGGCGTTCCTTGCCACTCTTCATTAATGTGCCGATTGCCGCTGCCGACGCCAAGGAATAACCGACCGCCTGAGAGTTCATCGAGGTCAATGGCGCTCATCCCGGTGAGTAAAGGGCTTCGTCCGTAAGCGTTCAAGACATACGTGCCTAGGCGCACCCGTTCCGTGGCTGCGGCAATAGCGGTCAAAGGGACGAAGCCGCTGCGCCATGCTTCGGTCACGTAGAGGGAATCAAACCCAGCGGCTTCAGCTTCTTTGGAGAGAGCGACCATGTCACGGATAGACATGCCGCCCCCAGGAAAAATCAATCCGTATCCCATAATATATCTCTTTTCTTTTCGGGCTTGCTGTTGCGATCTCTGCTTCTGTTTCTGACTGTCCCTTTCTTTATCTGCCGAACACGCTAGAGTGCAACCGACCCAAAACCTTCCGTGTGACTAAGGAGGTCCTATGGCGACGGACGATCTGAAAGTGGAAGTGAAAAACCGAGTCGGCATCTTAACGCTGAATCGTCCAGACAAATTAAACGCGTTGACGCCAGCGATGACGACTGCCGCAGTCGAAGCCCTGCAGGATTTTGCCGGCAATCCCGACGTTGGCGCAGTGGTGCTGACAGGCGCAGGGCGCGGCTTCTGTGCTGGGGGTGATGTGTCGGCCATGCATAACCGCAACGAGCTCGGCGCTGGGGGAGCAACCTACGAGCAACGAGTCGATCGACTCCGCGACGGACACGCCTGGCCCTGGCTCCTCTACTCGATTCCCAAGGTGACGATTGCAGTCGTGAATGGTCCAGTAGCTGGCGCCGGACTGGGGCTGGCGCTGTCGTGTGACTTACGTATTGCTTCGGATCAAGCGCGCTTTGGGACGGCGTACGCCCGCGTTGGGTACGGCGGAGATTACGGCGTCACGTGGCAGCTGACGCAGCTCGTTGGGCAAGCAAAAGCGAAAGAACTATTTTTCCTGCCGGATATGATTACCGCTGAGGAGGCGCTTCGTATCAACTTAGTGAACCGTGTCGCGCCGCATGACAAACTGTGGGACGAGGCCATGGCGATTGCCGAGCGCATCGCTTCGGGTCCACTGGTGAGTTATCGCTACATGAAGGCGAATATCAATCAATCCACCACTGCGGATTTTCGCACGATGCTTGACCGCGAAGCGGAAACCCATAATCGTTGTGGACAAACGGAAGATCATCAAGAAGGAGTGCGAGCGTTCATGGAGAAGCGTGCGCCGCAGTTTCGTGGGCGGTAAGGCGCCGCGGTCCAATATCGCCATGGATTGAGACCCCGTAGCTACCACTAGGCGACCGCATAAGAGTGGTGGGTCGGTAGCCCAACCTTTCAAGGTCGGGCGCAAGAGGGATGACGTTCTCTTTTCTGTTGGCTTAGGGTGCGACGCTTCGTTCAGGCGCTTCTTCTGTTTCGGCTTGGAGGGAGTTTTCCTCACCGGCACGATGAAACCTTTGCTTGTCTCCGCTTCTACTTGAGGCTACAATAGCCACAAAGATTTTCTGGAGCATCACATGCAAACAGTGGGGACGAGGGAGCTCAAGGATCGCTTGACACACTACCTACGTCTGGTGCGTCAAGGAACAACTTTCATCGTGACGGACCGAGGCAAACCTGTTGGCGTCCTCAAACCAATCTCAGAAGACGAGGGAAGTGAGACAGAAGACCTCTTAGCAAGGCTGGCGGTGGAAGGAAATCTTTCTTTACCGCGAGGAAAGGGGTTCTTAAAACGTTCTCCTGCCATTAAAGGGAAGGGGCTGCCGCTCTCACAACTTGTTTTAGAGGGCCGGCGGTGATCTATTACCTAGATACCAGCGCCCTCGTCAAACGATACTATGCGGAAAAGGGCTCAGCTTGGATTCAGCGTCTCTTTCAACCTGAGAACGTATTAGTGGCCTCAAAGGTTGCCTATGCCGAACTTTTGGCGGCGCTAGCGCGGAAACGACGAGAGAAAGAAATCACAGAAGCAGACTTTACCCACGCCGTAGAGAGTTTTCAGCAGGAGTGGAAAGAGTTTGTTGTGGTCGAAGTAACCGAATCTGTCTTTACCGATTTGCTCTCCTTGGTTCAACGCCACCCGCTCAGAGGGTTCGACGCTATTCACCTCTGCACAGCCCTGTGGTTCCGCAAACGCCTGAAGACTGATCTTGTGTTCGTGTGTGCAGACCGCAACCTTCTAACTGCAGCGAAAACGGAAGGATGTGGCGTGCAGAATCCTGAACAAGAGGAATGAGAAAACGTTGCGGTAATAACGATTTTTGATGAGGGCTCCGCAGGACTACTGGAAATAATGGAGGGGCTTCAAAGAGAGGTCTGCCTTCTGTCGACGATCTCGAAACGGAAAAGAAGAACTAGACAAAATTATGGAAAATGCGGTGGTCAATAGACGTCAACTGAAAACTGCGCAGGACGTCACGGCGACTCGTTCACCCGTGTGACTCCTGTTGTAGCAGCAATTCTCCCTTCAGCCGATACAACTCGGCTTCCCACAGCTGCTCTCTCTTCGTTTCGACGAGGGCAAAGGCCCCGCTTAATGAGGCGAACCCTTCGCCGGTCTGCTGGGTGCGCCAATAGGCTTCCGCCAGCAAGGCAAATCCATACGGCTGCAGAAAGCCGGCGCCGGTCGCCTGCCAAGCATTTAGGCCGGTATAGAATTCCTGCAGCCCTTCCATTGGATGATTTTGTTCCGTCAGGGTCCAACCCAAAAGCACCTGCGCCGCAGCGTACCAAAGCGTGAATCCTTGAGACGCGGAAAGGGTGGAGTTTTCTCGGGCATATGTTTCCACTTCTTTAACTTCACGCCGAAACTGATGCAAGGCGCTCGCACAGCCGCAGGCGTAAACAAGACTGAAAGGAGAGGCTTGCTCGCGTGCGAGGGTGACAGCTTCGCGGCTCTTACGAAGCGCCTGTTCCGGATAGCCCAGAAACCACAACGCCCAGGCCCCCCACGACAGGCAGACCATCCCAGGGTCTTGACCATAAATGAAGATATGCCCTCGATGTCGCTCGCGATCATAAATTGCAATCCCCCGTTGCAAAGAGTCCCACGCATTGGCGAACTCGCCAAGGCAGACAGCCGTGAGTCCCGCGGCGACACAGGCTTCAAGGAGGCAATCGGGGTCTTCTGCATCCTGAGCGAGTCGCAACAATTGTTTGCTCAGTTCTTGTGCAGTGAGTAAATCGCCTCGGACAAAGTACACGACCCAGATGCCCCACAAGACGGGAAACAACTGCGGGGTCTCGCCGACCTGGCGACAGAGCTCTTGAGCGCGAGCGTAGGTTCGTTCAACTTCTGGAGACGCATGTCCTGTGGTGGCGATGAGCGGGGCCCCCAGAGCAATCTGAATCATGAGTTCCTGTTGCGCCCGTTGCGGAGAATCCGGCCACAGGGTGAGGAGCGCCAGCGCTTTTGTTTGATGGGCGATTGCTTCCTGGTAGGCGTGGCGTCGTAAGGCATTTTCTCCTGCAAGATGGCAATACCGAACAGCGCGAGCATGGTCACGTCCATGCTCGAAATGGACGGCAAGGATGCTCGTAATTTCTCCATGCTGCTCTTGATAGCCTCTTTCTTCGCGCTCGCCAATACTTTGATGAAGACGTCGGCGCCGACTGGGCGTGAGGCGGCGATACAAGACTTCTTGGTACAGCGCGTGGACGAAGCGATAGTGGCCCGTCACACTCCCATCAGGCCATTCTTGGTATTCCCGGAACCGAATAAATTGCCCTCGGTGCGCGAGGGTCGCACAGCGCTCTTCCGTCAGTTCTTCCTCCTCCTGCATCCCGGCGGCCACGGCCGCGGCAGGGAACTCAACTCCAGCTACACTGGCAACTTCGAGAAGCAGTCGGTCCTGAGGTTCAAGTAAGTCCATTTGTTGTTCGATTAACTGCCGGAGACTGTCAGGAATACTCTCCTCAATATCGTCGACGTTTGCTTGGACGGTCCATGCTCCTTGCCGATGAGCAATAAGTCCTTGCCTGGCTATATTGTCTATCATGTTAATCATGAAAAGAGGGTTACCTTCGGTCCGTTTCCAGATGGTGGGCCCCAACATGGCGGGAAGCGGGCTGTCTGGGAATCGAGCGGTCAGATAATCGCTGATGGCTTCTTCCACGAGAAAGCGCAACGGCAGCTCTTCACATTGTTGATGCAAATGCAATTCGTTTTTGACAGTGTTAAGAGGATGGTTAGCACGGCGCACATCGGTAGAGCGATAAGCGCCAATGACCAACAATTGGGCGGGCGGTTTGCGCTGAGCTAGAGCCGTCAACAAATCGAGCGTCGACGCATCGCTCCAATGGAGGTCTTCGAGGATAAGAATGAGCGGGTGCTCTACAGTAATCGCTTCGAGAGCTTCGGCCATTTCACGGAGCATGCGCTCCTTGGTAGCGCCTTGGATACGGCGGTAGAGCAGATCGAGTTCTTCGGGACTATTGACGCTTGACATCTGCACTAACCATGTCGGCGCATAGCGCTGTAACAAAGAGAGGATGTTCCTGGGGTGCGGCTCTCGACAGAGCTGCCCCAAGGCGTCCAGCATTGGCATATACGCTTCGCCCACGCCGTAATGCGCAAAGCACTGTCCTTGGGCAATGAGGACATCTTTCTGGGCGCTGACCTGCGCGAGGAACGCTTCGATAAGGGTCGTTTTGCCAATGCCTGGTTCACCCGTGACAAACACCATTTGTCGTTCCCCGAGTCTGGCCTTTGCAAACCAGTGATGCAGTTGCGCAAGTTCTGCTTCACGGCCCACCAGATAAGTTCCACGTTCCACGTTCAAAGTTTCTAATCCCAGCCTCTCATCTCCTTTTTGTAAACCTGGAACTTGGAACGTTGAACCTTGAACAGAGGAAGATGTGGGGGTGACGGGGGCAATAAAGCGGTACCCTCGGCCATGCACGGTTTCGATAAAGCGGGGCGCATGCGTGGCGTCGTTGAGCGCCTTGCGAAGCTCTTGAATGTAATCCTTCGGCAAGGTGCTGCTCACGCGCGTGCCTTTCCATACGGTGTTCAGCAGTTCTTCTTTGGGGATCAATCGTCCAGGATGCTCCACCAAATAGCGCAAGACCGCCAAGGTCTTGGGGCGGAGTGTCACAAGTTGATTGCCCCGCCAGAGCTGCTCGTTCGCGAGATCAAGGCGGAAGGGGGAGAAGACGAGGAATGCAGTGGCGCTCATACGCAGATTCTACGAAAATTCCACGAGAATTCTACTAAACAACCGAAAAATTTTGTAGCTTCGTTAGGAGCGACGCAGTAGGCTTTAGTAGAATTAAAGTATTTAAGCGGCGGGGGAAATTCTCCGATAAGTAACTCAGGTCGCCGAGCCCAAAGTAGGAGCCATATGCAAAGGCGAGTCGTCATTACTGGAATAGGTCTTATCAGTCCACTCGGGATAGGGAAAGAGACATTCTGGCGTTCTTTGGTGGAAGGACGTTCAGGAATTCGGCGACTTACGCGCTTTGATCCTACGGGCTACACCTGTCAAGTTGCCGGCGAAATTCCTGACGACAGCTATACGGAGCGTATTGAGCCAAAAAAACGTCGTCGGATGACGCATGTCTCACAACTAGCAGTCGCCAGCGCGCAGATAGCGCTCGAAGATGCGGGCCTCACTCCGGATTGGAGAAATCCCTACAGCTCTGGAGTTATTCTTGGCACTTCAGTGGGGAGTCTCAAAGACGGCGTTGAACAACAGTCGATTCTCCTTGAGCGCGGGGCCAGTCGTATCAACCCCTTTGTCTCGGTCGGATTACACATCAATGCTCTTTCTGCTGAAGTAGCGATCGCAGCTCGCACCCAAGGCCTGGCGTTTACAATTGGCGGCGGCTGCGCGTCGAGTCTCTGCGCCATAGGCGTAGCCTCCGATATGATTCGGAATGGCACGTTAGATGTGTGCATCACTGGCGGTGCGGAAAGTCCGCTCTTTCCCTTAACCTTTGCGAGTCTCGGGCGCACCCAAGAACTCACCTGCTTAAATGAAACGCCGGAACGCGCCTCTCGCCCTTTTGATCAGAACCATGACGGGCTCGTTGTCAGCGAAGGGGGCTGCGTGCTGATCTTAGAAGAACGGAGCCGAGCCGAGCACAGAGGGGCGCATATTTATGGGGAAATCCTCGGTCACGCCATGGGCTGTGAAGCCTACGAGGCTTTTGCCTTGGAGCCGACTGGGGAAAATGCCGCCGCTACGCTGAAAGACACCTTGGGTCGGGCTGCGGTGGCTCCGGAAGAGATTGACTGGGTGAATGCGCATGGCAGCTCCTGTCCGAACTGGGACCGGAAGGAAACCCGCATTTTGAAGCAAGGGCTCGGTCAGGCCGCCTATGCTGTACCAATCAGCGCGACGAAATCAGTCATGGGACACTCATTTGGGGCTGCCGCCGCTTTTCAGATCGCTTCTGCGCTGTTGGCTATGGAGCAAAAGTGGATCCCCCCAACGATGAACCTGGACACGCCTGA